>Ga0126376_10000534_pt1 | contig 18662 bp, 14 predicted proteins | sample PanSoiMetPlot_15_FD_92760 | JGI IMG/M metagenome (GOLD analysis project Ga0126376, IMG submission 92760) | Tropical forest soil microbial communities from Panama - MetaG Plot_15 | ecosystem: Environmental > Terrestrial > Soil > Tropical forest > Bulk soil | place: Panama | collected 2016-02-17
CGTTCTCAGGCATCGGCCTGACATGAACGAATTTCCTGCTGAACGCATGAAGCAAGCAGTGCAATTAGGCATCAAGTCCGGGTGCGTAGTGCCATTGATCTGTCATGGAAATGTATTGGGAACCCTAGCTATCGCAAGCTTTCAGGAGGCTGCTTATAGCGAAGCAGACGCTGAGTTCCTCAGTCAAATAGACGTCCAGGTGGCTATTGCCGTACAGAATCTTATCCAGTTCGAACAATTGCGTTCCGCCGAACGCAAAATAGCAGAAGAAAGAGATCGTTCCCAATTGTTGCTAGAAGTCAACAACGCAGTCATAACACATCTGAACCTGAATGACCTGCTCACGGCGGTCTCTGCACGTTTGAACAGTTTGCTGCCCCATGACTCCACATTTATTGCGCTTTGTGAACCGGATGGCATCCATTTTCGGACCAAGGCTCAATACTTGGGAAAAATGCAAAATGCTAAGTTTACGGAAGGACTGATTGTTCCGATGAAAGGCACCCCGGAAGAGCGAGTCATCCAGACCGGGAAGCCTGTGCTGTCCGCATCTCCAACCGAGCTGGGAGTTTATCCGTCGCCGTGGGTGCGTCATGCCTTGGATGTTGGAATAAAGTCGGGTTGCTCGGTTCCCCTGAAGTTCCACGGAGACATATTGGGCGTGTTAGGGATTACAAGCCTGCAGGAACAGGCGTTCAAACAGGAAGACGTGACGTTGCTTGAGCAGTGTGCGACGCAAGTGGCCATTGCTGTCGAGAATGCAGTTAATTTCGAGAACGCTCGAGAGGCGGAGCGCACAGCTCAAAAGGAACGAGATCGCTCTCAACTGCTGCTTGACTTAAACAATGCGCTTGTTTCCCACCTCGACCTTCACGAACTTGTGAAGCGAATTTCTTCAAGTCTGCAACAGGTTCTTCAGCACGATTTTGTGGGCCTAGCCCTTTACGAAGAGGAGACTGGCAAACTAGTCGCAAGGGCAAGAGATTCTGATAGTGACACTATTGTGCCGTTTGATCCGGCGGGAACGACGAGTGGCCTTGCGTATGAGACCGGGAAGCCCGTTTATCTGCCGCGGCCGGACTCTTTGAAATTTCCATCAGCAGTCACCAAGGAATTCTATGACCGCGGCATGAAGACCTTTTATTCTGTCCCCGTTTCCATGAACGACCGAAAATTGGGAACGCTCACCCTTGCGAGTGCGCGAGAAGACGCGCTCTCACCTTCTGACCAAGAATTGGTACAACAGATTACGAAACAAGTCGCTTTGGCTTGCGCAAATGCTCTTGCGGTTCGCGACCTGGAAAACCTAAAGGATAAACTGGCTCAGGAAAAACTCTATCTAGAAGATGAAATTCGCACGGAGTTTAACTTCGACGAGATCATCGGCCAAAGTCCGTCGCTCCGCCAGGTACTGCAAATGGTTGAAACCGTTGCGGGCAGCGATTCCACGGTTCTTTTGCTCGGTGAAACTGGGACGGGCAAAGAACTCATCGCCCGGGCCGTACACAATCATAGCCGTCGCAAAAATAGAACTTTTGTAAAGCTGAATTGTGCAGCAATTCCGACTGGCTTACTGGAGAGCGAGTTATTTGGCCATGAACGTGGCGCTTTCACGGGAGCTATCGCCCAAAAGATCGGGCGAATGGAACTCGCGGATCAAGGGACGCTTTTCCTTGACGAAGTCGGAGACATCCCGATCGAGATTCAGCCCAAACTCCTGCGCGCTTTGCAGGAGAAAGAATTCGAGCGACTAGGAAGCACACATACCAAGCGAGTGAATGTCCGGCTTGTGGCGGCAACTAATCGCAATCTCGAGAAGATGATTGAGAACCGAGAATTTCGGAGCGATCTGTACTACAGGCTCAATGTGTTTCCCATACGGATTCCGCCGCTACGTGAACGAACTGGTGACATTCCGCTGCTGGTGCGCTACTTCGCGCAGAAATGCGCCCGGCAAATGCAGAAGAATATCGAGACGATTCCAGCGGAAGCTATGGCCAAGCTTCAAGCCTGGCATTGGCCTGGAAATGTTCGCGAGCTGGAAAACTTCATCGAGCGTGCAGTCATCTTGTCCAGCGGTTCGGCACTGCAAATCCCTTCGAACGAAATACAAACGTCGGTCACTCTAGCCATCGCGCCGGAGACTAATTCGACGCTAGAGAGTACCGAGCGAGAACACATCATCAAAGTTTTGCGCGAAACGCGAGGCGTGCTTGCCGGACCGAATGGAGCCGCTTCACGTCTCGGTGTTAAGCGCACAACGCTTCAATACAAGATGAAGAAGCTCGGCATTACGCGTGAGCACTGGTGGCCATCGTCTCCCGTGTGAGATTCTCCTGCCTGTGCCTCCGCTCGCCCAGCAACTCGCATTCAAGAAACTTAGCGGGCAGAGATGCCAGGGGCCTACTTCAGTGAATAACCTTTGGCATCCATGCAAGCGCTGTACGCTCTTCTGAAATCGTCCAGGCCAGCCTGTGTTTGTGCTCTTGCTTGCGCCTGTTGTTGGGACTGCTGTTGAGCTTGCTGTTGTGCGCGTTGCTGAGCTTCCGCCTGGGCTCTTTTCTGAGCAATTCGTCCTCTGAGGCCACCGGTAGCTACTCCAATTGCCACGCCTTTGCCCGGATCTCCTGCAATTGCTCCGATTGCCGCTCCTCCGGCTGCGCCTCTAGCTGCACCTTTTGCTCCCGCACCTTGAGGAGCGCCGGAAGTTAGTGCCCCAGTCGGTGATGGCGAATTTTTGGCGGACTGAGCAGCCGTCAGAGCTGCAACCGGTTCGAACCCGGTATCGTGCTCCGCCCATTCGTAGCAAGCCAGTTCATCTGTCTGCTGTTGCTCTCGAGTCTGACTTTTGGCGGGAAAGGCGTGTAGTCCCAATTGACTCGAAATTGATTTTGCTGCCGCAGGCTGCGCCGTCTGTGCCGAAGACCCTATTTGCTGCGCTGAAAGCGTACAAGCGAGCGACAAGCTTAGTAGTCCGATACCTAGGGATTTCATTGATCCTCCTCTAATTGTGGTGCGTGACTTCCAAATCTTCATCGGCTTGTTTTCCTTTGGCGTTCGCGATCTTTCTGGAAGCGGTCAATCAGTTTTTTGATGCCGTCGTTGATCTTTTCTTCGCTCTTGTCTGGATCGATCGCGCCGGACACTGAGCCACGCCAAACTAGGTCGCCAGATTTTGCATCTCGAAACTCTACGATTACTGTTCCCAGCGTGTAGTTGTCCACCAACACTCTTCCGCCACCGAGTCTGGGGAAGCCAGACGTAGTTACTTGTGCTTGATTCCGAAGCGCGGCTCGATAGGTCACCACAAAATCTGCGTTCGCACCTGCCGCGTAACCGGCAGAAATCAGATTTCGTTCGATTGCATTCCTCAATCGCTTCGAAACGATCTCATCTCCTGTCAAAGCGTCCGCTGGGAATCGCTGAGGCATTTCTGCAAAGCGGAAGAAGTGCAGCTTGTCGAGTGAGTAGCCGCGGTCGTAATCAGATTTGATATCGGCCGCGGCAAAACTCGCGGTGGTGAGGACCATGATCGCGAAAAATGCTCGTAGACTAATTGCTTTTGTTTGTCTCATCTTTTTCTCTTTCAAAACAATTTCTTCAACATTCCTTTGCTCGCTGAGTTCAGAACGGCTTAAGCAAATGCAAGAGAAGCGCCAATCAAATCGGCCTTGGCCGGTAGAACGTCACACACGAGATAAGTCGTTCGTCTCTATGCGGCTGGGGCACCTATTGAACGGAATTGGTTGAGCTTTCAGGTCAGAGAGCCGAATGGCGGCTGCCGAACTTCCGGCACTCTGCCGAATCCTTTTCGGCAGATCAGTTCGGCAGAAAACCCTTTCAAGGGTGCTCACCTTCGCGAACCCCAGCAATATCAAGTGCTTCGAGATTCTGGCCTATTTGGCGAGGTTGGCGCATGGGATGCCTATGCAATAGGCATCATGGAAAAACACACACAAACGAATCTGAAGAAAAACTCAGAGCAGGCCATGTCGCTGGGGGCAACCGCGTTGCTGGGCGAGGCGAATTCTGAACACATTTTCCTGTTCAACAAACCACAGTCCACGGAACAGCAACCCACGTGGGTGCTGGACGCGGTCTTTTTCATCATCGAGCTTCCTTAGGAGAAAGCATGCTTCGCATCAGCACTACAAATAACGAACGGGAAGCGCGCTTCAAGCTCGAAGGAAAATTGGCGCACGAATGGGTCGCCGAAGCCGCAAGAGTCTGGACAGAGTTTTTGGAAGCAGTGACCAATCGAAACTCGCTTGTCGTCGATTTGTGTGGCGTTTCTTTTGTTGATGACAACGGCCGCACTCTGTTGACGCAAATGCATTCGAATGGCGCGAAGCTTATCGGCGCTGGCCCATTGATCGGATCTCTCATTGAAGAGATTTACGAGTGCAACGGCAACGATAGTGATTCCTGCAAAGCGCCTAAATGGATGCGCGGAATCCTCGGCATCGTTCTTTTCCTCATTCTTGCCAGCGTTTTGTTTGGAGAGGAGCAACCAAAAACGGGCGAGGTGCTGACGCTGGATCGCGCGATTGCCATCGCAGTCGCCAACAACCGCCAGGTTCGCATCGCGAGCCTGGAAGTACAGAAGGCGACGCTGGAATGGGAAAACGGAAAGACGAAGCGCCTCCCTTCCTTCAGCGCAGATCTGTACGGTTCCGGCCTGCTTGCGCCCATCTCCTTCACGATTGATGAAGGCGCGCTCGGCAATTTTCCATCAACCGGCCCCATACCCGATAAGAGGACGCACATCACGACGGATCCGACGTTCAATCTTTTTGCAACCGGAAGCATCAAGCAGCCCATTTCGCAGCTGCACCGGATCAATTTGGGGATTCAAGCTGCCAAGCTCTCGATCGATTTGAATCGGGAAGATTTGCGTGCGCAGCGAATCGAAATCGCCAATCAAGTGCGCGCCGCCTACTACGAAATTCTGCGGCTGCAAAGCGCAACCGAGGCCAGTCGCACAGCAATCGATTCGTATCGTGAACTCTCCCGGTTGCTGGATTCTTACACTGCCGAGCAGACCGTATTGAAATCCGATGTTCTAGACGCAAAAACAAGCCTGCTGAACGAACAACAGAAAGAGCTCAGTTTACGCCACGCGCTGCAGGCGCAGAAGGAGCAGCTCAATCTCTTGCTGGCGCGCGAGCCGGAAACAGAATTTACCTTAGAGCCTATGCAAGTTTTGGAGCCAAACGAGTTGGATTTGACCGAGGCTCGTTCTCGCGCTTTGGATCAAAGGCCTGAGTTAAAGCAGGCGTCGCTAACTGTCCGGCAGACTGACCTGAATCGCCGCAGCAAGAAGGCCGAATACATTCCAGATGTGAGCGGTTTTGTAAACTACATCTCTCCCTTCAACATCAACTTTGTTCCAAAGAACATTGCAACCGCCGGCGTGCAATTGACCTGGGAGCCGTTCGACTGGGGCCGTAAAAAACGTGAGTTGCAAGAGCGCCAGCTCATCGTTGAACAGAGTCAGCAAAAGATGGACGAAACACGTTCGCGAATCGTGATCGAGGTCGGCATCAGGTTTCGCAAGCTCGAAGACAGCAAGATGCAGCTCGAAGTCGCAAAGCTTAGCCAGGAGAGCGTTCAGGAAAGAGTGCGCGTCACAACGAACAAGTTCGCTGAGCACGCGGCCCTATTGAAAGAGGTTCTCGAGCAGCAAGCGAGATTGGCCGCAGTAAACCATCAATATCAGGAAGCATTGCTTTCGTATTGGACTGCCAAAGCGGATTTCGCGAAATCGTTAGGAGAAGAATAGTCATGAAAGTTCACGTTGCAATCATCGCGGTGTTTACCACCACTCTTATCGCAGGGTGCAGCAAAGAAAAAGTTGCGGGAGAAAGGCCAACGCCTGTCGAAGTTCAAACCGTGCAGGGATTCACAGGCAACGACGTTAAGCGCTTCTCTGCCGTTGTTCAGCCATACGAACAAGTCGACTTGTCTTTTCGAGTCGGTGGCTATGTGGACAGCATTGCGCAAACGGCCGGTGTCGAGCGGAAGATGCGCTCGATTCAGGACGGCGACCATGTGGCGCGTGGCGTCATTCTGGCGCGACTCCATTCCGTGGACTACGACGCACGCGTTCAACAGGCAAAGGCATCTGTGGCCGAAGCAGAAGCAGCACTGACCAAAGCGCAGCTTGACCAAAAGCGCGCAGCAAATTTGATGGCTTCACAAAGTTTGACGAAGCCTGAGATGGACAGCGCGAATTCGAGTCTGGACGCGAGCCGGGCGCGACTCGATTCCGCGCGTGGGCGCTTGCAGGAATCGCTAACTTCCGCGAATGACACCGTTTTGCGCGCCCCATTCGCAGCCATAGTCCTCAAGCGCAATATTGCGCAGGGCACGTTAGCATCGCCAAGCGCGCCTGCTTTCGTTCTTGCAGATACGACCGTGGTCAAGGCGATTTTCGGCGTACCCGACAAACTGATTCCAAAAATGAAAATCGGCGACACGCTCGCGCTGCGCGCGGATGCATTCATGAATACCGACCTTCACGGCAAGGTTTCCCGCATCTCCGCATCCGCGGATGCGAAGAGCCGAGTGTTTGAAGTCGAAGTCTCGATTCCCAACCCCAAAGATCAATTGAAGGTGGGGATGATTGCGACTTTGATTATAGAGGAAGCAGTTCCCGCAATCGGGGCGCCGGTAATCCCGATAAGTGCGCTAGTAAGCTCATCAAAACAACCTTCAGCCTACGCGGTGTTTGTCGTTTCGCGCGAAAACAATCGCGCCGTCGCGCGGCTTGTTGAGGTCGAGCTCGGCGGAACACTCGGCAACGCGATCATCGTCAAGAAGGGGCCGTCAATCGGAACCCAGGTTATCACCACGGGTGCCGGATTGTTGCGCGATGGCGAACCGGTCGAAGTAATCCAAAACCAACCAGCCGTTATGGCGGAAAAGTAGAGAAAGAAGTCATGGCACACAAGAACGATCAAGAAATCATTCGAACGAACCGCAACACGGCGCGATTCTTTGTGGAAAACAGGCACATCGCATGGGTATTGCTCTTCGCCACAGTGTTCTGGGGTGTGTTTGCTTACGTCTCCATGCCAAAGCGCAAAGACCCCGAGATTCAGGTCCGCGTGGCAGCGGCGTTGATCCCCTGGAAGGGAGCCAGTGCAGAAGATGTAGAGGAGTTGGTGAGCGAAAAAGCCGAAGCAAAAATTGCAGAGAACACGAACGTCAAGAAGATTGAGTCCATAAGCCGCACTGGGCTCTCCGTTCTTTTTGTGGAGCTCGGTGAAGACACAAAGGACACACGCAAGGAATTTGACGACATTAAGTTGCGGCTCGATTCAATTCATGATTTTCCGAGTGGCGCTGGCCCCGTCAACTTCATCAAGGACTTTGGTGATACGGCAGCGCTAATGCTGACCGTGGCGAGTCCGAAAGCCTCCGGAGCGGAGCTCGACATCCGCATTCGTGATACGCGCGCGGCGATCGAGAGAGTGCGTGCCGCTCGCAAGACCACCGCCGAAGGCAAACCGTTCTCGATTGTTCAGCATTTTCCACGATCGATGGATGCCGAAGCGATTCAAAGAGCGGCACGAAACTTTGTTGGCGAAGCGGCTAAGGGCGGGATGCTGCGCGACGTACAGATGTTTGAGGGTTCGGGCTTTGTCGGCGTGGACGGCGTGACCGCGCTTGATACCCTCGGGATTCAAGCGCTCGTCGATAGGACTAAGAACCAGCGGATGCTGAGTTCAGAATTTCATCCCGACGCCTGGGAAATTGCCGTGATTCGTGATCCCGCGGACACCGCCGCGGTCATCAGCTCGGTGGCTGGTGACAAATACAGTTATCGCGAGCTCGAAGACTTCACAGAGACCATTCAGAAGAACTTCCAGGCGATTCCGATTGTTTCAAAAGTGGATCGCAGCGGAATCCTTTCGGAACGGATTCTGCTGAGCTTTTCACAGGAGCGTCTCGCCTCATACGGTTTAGAGGGCGGTCAAATTGGCCAAATCATCTCAGCAAGGAACATCAATCAGTCAGGTGGAGAAATCATCGCCAACGGCCGGAAGGTGGGCATTGACCCCTCAGGAGAATTCAAAGGCGAGCGGGATCTGGAAGAAGTCGCAGTCACGACTTCGGCAAACGGCGTTCCCGTGTATCTCCGCGACATAGCTACGGTCGTTCGCGAATACGATACGCCGGCCCGTTACCTCAATTTCTACACATCGAAAGACAAGAATAGGAATTGGCATCGCAACCGCGCGATCACCTTATCTATTCAAATGCGTTCGGGCGGGCAAATCGGTGAATTCGGAAAAGCGGTCGACGCAACCCTGGCTCAGCTGGCCCACAAGCTCCCGGCTGATTTGATCGTCTCGCGTACTTCCGATCAGCCCCTCCAAGTGAAAGAAAATATCAGCCTCTTCATGGGCAGTCTTATGGAAGCTGTGATTCTCGTCGTGCTCATCAGTTGGATTGGCTTTTGGGAATGGCGATCCGCCCTTCTTATGGCGTTGTCCATTCCTCTCACGCTCGCCATGACGTTCGGCATGATGCATTTACTTGGCATCGACCTTCAGCAAATTTCCATCGCATCGCTCATCATTGCCCTGGGATTGCTTGTCGACGACCCGGTCGTGGCTGGCGATGCCATCAAGCGCGATCTTGGTCTTGGACATAAGCCCATTGTCGCGTCATGGCTTGGCCCGATTAAACTTGCAACGGCAATCATGTTCGCTACGGTGACGAACATTGTTGCTTACTTGCCTTTTTTGATGCTCGAAGGCGACTCTGGCAAATTTCTCTTTTCTCTTGCTGTCGTAATGACTTGCGCCCTCGTAGCATCGCGCCTTGTTTCTATGACCTTCATTCCGCTCCTTGGCTACTACTTGCTAAAGCCAAAGCTCGAGGAGCCAATTCACGAGCGTCGCGATAAAGGCTTTGCTGCCGTCTATTACAAGATTGGTGGCTGGGCCATCGATCATCGCTGGAGAGTTTTCATCGGCTCACTTGCTTTTTTGATTCTCGGTGGCGTGTTCGCGTCGCAATTGAAGCCTCAGTTTTTTCCGAAGGATCTTTCCTATCTCTCTTACATTGATGTTTGGTTGCCGAACGACGCCCCGCTTGCAGAAACCGACAAAGCTGCCGCTCGCGTGGAACAAATCGTGCGTCAAGTGACCGACAAATACAGAAAGGAGCACGCTGCCAAAGGGAAAGAGCACGAAGATGTTCTAAAATCACTCACTACGTTCGTTGGCGGAGGCGGTCCCCGTTTCTGGTTCTCCGTTTCACCGGAGTTACAACAGCTCAACTACGCGCAAGTCATCATTCAGGTGAACGACAAGCACGACACAAATCATTTAGTGGAACGTTTGCAAACGGCGCTCTCCGCTGGCGTTCCTGGGGCACGTGTTGATGTTCGCCAATTGGAATCTGGCGCATCTGTCGGAATCCCTGTTTCCATCCGGTTGAGCGGAGAAGATTTACACATTCTTCAAACGAATGCGGATCAGATCAAACGCATCCTGCAAGAACAGCCCATGGCACGCCGCGTCCGCGACGATTGGGGCAGCGGTGGCTTGAACATCATGGTGGATACCTTCAGCGACCGTGCAAATCTCGCTGGAATCACCAATCAGGACGTAGCCACGTCTGCCTCCGCAGCCACCACGGGCACTCGCCTCACAACCTTGCGCGATGGCGACAAACAAATACCAGTCGTTGCAAAACTTCGCATGGAAGAACGCACCACACTGTCTGACCTGGAGAGCTTCTACGTCGGGTCAAGCCAAAGCGCGCAGAAAGTGCCGCTCGCGGAAATTGCGACTTTGCGAACCGAAATGCGGCCAGAGAAGATCCGCCGCCGAGCGCAATTTCGCACCATCACAGTCTCCGCATTTCCAAGCGAAGGCCATTTGCCCTCTGAACTTTTGATGGCGGCCATGCCACGAATCAAGGAGTTCGAAAAGGCACTGCCGATTGGGTATCGCCTTGAAATCGGCGGCGAATTTGAAGAACAGCAAAAAGGCTTCAAAAGCATTGCAAAAGTGATGGCAATCTCTATCTCTGCGATTTTCCTGGCTCTCGTCTTTCAATTCCGCAATGCCATTAAGCCACTCATTGTTTTTGCAGCAATCCCTTACGGCATCGTCGGTGCGTTTGCTGCGCTCTGGATTATGGGTATGGCGTTTGGCTTTATGGCATTTCTTGGAGTTGCGAGCCTAATCGGCGTCATTGTCAGCCACGTCATCGTGCTCTTCGATTTCATTGAAGAAGCGCACGAACGCGGCGAGTCCCTGCGCGAATCACTGCTCGACGCCGGTATTGTTCGTCTACGCCCCGTGATGATCACCGTCGGAGCCACCGTAATCGCACTATTTCCATTAGCCGCTCATGGCGGCCCGCTCTGGGAACCACTCTGTTACGCACAAATTGGTGGCTTGACTGTGGCTACGTTCATCACGCTTCTGCTCGTCCCGGTGATGTACGCCATCTTCGTTCTCGATTTGAAATGGGTGAAGTGGGGCGCAGTCAGCCACAAATCAGAAGCCGAAACTTTAGCGACACCGCTACTTCAGGGCCCCAGTGGCCAATTGCAGGCTGGAGACTGAACAACTTGATTCAATCAATCGGAGGGAATATGGATACAGATGTACTGATCGTAGGCGCAGGCCCCACGGGCAGTGATGGAGAGGATCTTCGAACGAGATGCGGACATGTAACCAAAAACTTGCAGTAATGCATCAAAAAAATGCTGCCGAAGAATGATGGCCATTGCGGCCTTAGGACGGTATAGTCGAATAATGTCACGAAATTACAGCCAGAACCTTCACGTCGAGGCATCGTGCCTGTGTTGTTGTGAAGTCCGTTCTGGCGCCGGGAGGCTCGTGACCTAGGACTTCGTCGAAGTCGAGCTGTAGTCAGTCAGACCCACCGCCAGAACACTTGGTTGGTGGGTTTTTTGTTTTTTTTCACATGTTTTCGCAGTGAAAGGAGCAGTAACCATGGCCGAAACGCAAACTGAGTTGCTCGGGCCGCGAGTTGTCGAGCGTAGCTTGCTGCAGTCCCCGAGCGTGCTCGCGGGCAGCGGGCAGCTGGACCATTTGGGCGCGCTGGAGTCCGAAAGCATCTATATCCTGAGAGAGGCGGTGGCGGAATTTTCTCGGCCGGTGATGCTCTATTCCATCGGTAAAGACTCTTCCGTGATGCTGCGCCTCGCCCAAAAGGCCTTCTATCCCGGAAAGATCCCGTTTCCTCTCTTGCACATAGACACCAGCTATAAATTCCCGGAGATGATCGAATTCCGCGAATCCTATGCGCGGCAAATCGGTGCCGAACTAATCGTGCATAAGAATCAGAAAGCTCTGGAATTTGGAGCCAATCCCTTTGCGCTCGGCACTCAGAAATGCTGCAGCTTACTGAAAACGAAGTCGCTGCTCGACGCATTGGCCGAAGGCGGTTTTAACGCCGCTTTCGGTGGCGCGCGCCGCGACGAGGAGAAATCACGCTCCAAGGAGCGTATCTATTCCTTTCGCGATTCGTTCGGTCAGTGGGATCCCAAAAATCAACGCCCCGAATTGTGGAACCTTTTCAACTCGCGCCTCGACAAAGGCGAGAGCATTCGCGTGTTTCCGCTTTCCAATTGGACCGAGCTCGATGTCTGGCTTTACATCCACGCAGAAAAAATCCCCATTGTTCCGCTCTATTTTGCCAAGGAGCGCGATGTTGTTCTTCGCGGCGGCGCCATCATAGTCATTGATCATCCCTCGCAACTTCTCCCTGGGGAGAAAACCCACCGGCTGAAAGTTCGCATGAGATCGCTTGGGTGCGTTCCTTGCACCGGAGCGATTCGGTCCGATGCCCAAACAGTACCGGAAATCATCGAGGAAATGGTTTCATTTCGCCGCTCGGAGCGCGAAAACCGCGCCATAGACCACGACGAAGAAGGTTCCATGGAGCTGAAGAAACGAGAGGGGTATTTCTAAATGTCCGCCGCTATCAAGAACAAACTTCTCGATTCGTTCGACTCGCTTTCAGAAGAGAGTTTGAACTCCCAGCTTTTGCGCTTTACTACCGCGGGCAGCGTTGACGACGGCAAGTCCACTTTGATCGGACGGCTCCTACACGATTCCAAGGCGGTCTACGAAGATCAGCTCGCTTCCGTCAAGAAAAGTCGCATCAATCGTTCGACAGGGCCAATTGATTTTTCGCTGCTGACCGATGGGCTCAAAGCCGAACGAGAGCAGGGAATCACCATTGATGTGGCATATCGCTATTTCTCTACGCCACGCCGCAAATTCATCATTGCCGACACTCCAGGACACGAACAATACACACGCAATATGGCGACGGGCGCTTCCACAGCGGACTTGGCCGTCATTTTGGTCGATGGCACAAAAGGTCTCCTGCAGCAGACGCGACGCCACGCTTTCATCGCCTCCCTCCTCGGAATCAGAAATGTCCTCGCCGCTGTGAACAAGATGGACCTGGTGGACTATCGGGAAGACGTTTTCTTAAGGCTTCAGGATGATTTCCAGTTTTTAGCCGCGCAATTGGGAATTCTCAACGTGCGGTGCATCCCTATCAGCGCTTTGGAAGGTGACAACGTTGTTGACCGCAGCAAGCAGATGCCTTGGTATTCAGGCCCCACACTTTTGGAACACCTCGAAGTTGTTCCTCTCCCAAATAGCAACGGAATGCAAAGTTTTCGTTTCCCCGTGCAATCGGTAATTCGGCCTAATGCCACGTTTCGCGGCTTCGCCGGGCGAATCGCCGGCGGCGTCATTCATCCCGGTGATCGCGTCGTGGCTCTTCCCTCTGGCAGGGAAACTGGTGTGCACTCTATCGTGACGTATGACGGGGAAGTGCCAATGGCGTCATCATCGATGTCGGTTACTTTGCGTTTGCAGGACGAAATTGATCTCAGCCGAGGCGACATGCTCGTGGCTCGGCATGACCTGCCGCAAGTCTCCCGGCGATTCCGCGCCAGAGTTGTTTGGCTTCACTCGACTCGACTGGAATTGAACCGCACCTACCTTGTCAAGCAAACCACACGCCAAACCAAGATCAAGCCGGTCCGCATTCTTCATCGTGTCAACGTCAACACTCTGGCAGAAGAATCTAGTGAGCGCCTGGAGATGAACGAAATCGCGTGTTTGGAGTTCGAGGCGCACGCACCGTTGTTCTTCGACGCCTACTCTCGCAACAGAACGACCGGCAGTTTCATCCTGATTGACCTGGCCACCAACGCCACGGTGGGCGCCGGAATGATTGAGGGCGAATCTTCCGCGAACCAGAACACAGAAATTGTTGAAGGAGTTGTCGCTCGCCGGGAAAGCGAGATCTCGGTTTCTGAAAAGGAACGATTCACCCGTCATGGGCACTTCCCGGCTGTTGTGTTTCTAGAGAACAAGGAAACGCTTGCCGAGAGGCTGGAGCGTCAGCTTTTCAACCTGGGTTTCGAGGTCCTTCATTTAGCGCAGTTGCCACAAGGCGAAGCGACGGCCCGTGCTTTTCGCGTGGCGAGGGCGGCGGGTCTCGTCGTCCTTTATTCGGGCTCTCTTTCGCCGGAGATGAGACCAAGCATCGCCTTGGTGTTCGACAATCGCACTTTCGACCTCAACACTGCTCCCGAACTCATTAGAAGCGAAGAACAAGCGGCTCGTCACATAGTCGCGCTCGCCGAATCGCAGTGGCGTATTAACCCCAGAAAAATTCAAGGTGAGGTGAATTAAATGGACATCGAACGCATCGCGGAAACAGTGGAAGCTCTCACTCCACGAAACGCTCTGGACTTCGTTCTCGCATCTGCGCCCGGCTCGCGAGTCTGCGTCACGAGCAGTTTTCAGGCCGAGGACATGACCGTACTACATTTCCTGCGTCAGCGAATCCCCGATGTCCCCGTTCTATTCCTAGAGACCGGCTACCACTTCCCACAAACCTACGAATACCGCGACCGCATGGCCAAGGAATGGTCATTGAATCTCGTCAACGTTCTTCCTAGGCAAACCGTTCCGGAGCAGGAATCGGCGTTCGGGATTCTCTATCAAACCGACCCCACGCGCTGCTGCCAACTGCGCAAAGTCGAGCCTCTTCTCAGCGCGCTCGAGCCCTTCGACGTTTGGTTCACGGGGTTACGCCGCCAGCAGTCTCCGACGCGCAGAAACCTCAAGAAGGCTGAACTGCATCGTCTTCCGAGCGGCAAATCTCTGTGGAAGGTGAGCCTCCTCGCCGATTGGAGCTGGGAAAAAGTCTGGGACTACACGACTGCGAATGGCATTAGCCATCTGCCTCAGTACGATGAGGGCTATTTCAGCATAGGGTGCCAGCCCTGCACGGCGCTCCCAGTCGATCCAAACAACCCTCGCTCCGGCCGTTGGGCCGGGAAGAAACTCGAATGTGGCATTCACACATTTTCGGAGACCATCCGATGATTCATCTCCTCGTTGGATTTTTCATCGCCCTAGCCGTCGGCCTTACTGGAATCGGCGGCGGGAGTTTCACCGTGCCGGCTCTTCTCTTGCTCGTCGGGCTACCCGCCGGAGAAGCAGTGGGTACTGCTTTCGTCTTCGCCGGTATCCTACGCTTGATCGCTGCGCCGTTTTATCTTTCTAATCGGCAGGTTCACGCACGATATTTCCGTCTCCTGATCGCGGGAGCGGTGCCCGGACTCGTCCTGGGCATGCTCACACTGCGCGAGGTCGCGAAATCAGAAAACGCCCCGGTCGTTACTATCATCCTCGGCGTAATTCTCGCCGCATCTTCCAGTGTTTCCTTTTTCCCTCGTGTGCAGAATCCAAGCTTCACCGTCAAGAACTCGCGCTGGCTTCCCTGGCTGGCGTTTCCCATCGGGGTGGAATCCGGATTTTCTTCCGCGGGTGCAGGCGCTCTCGGCACCGTGCTTTTGTTGAACTACTCGGAGATGAGCCCGGCACAAGTCGTTGGGACGGACATTCTGTTTGGACTGGTACTTGCGACCATTGGCAGCGCCGTCCATTGGACACTCGGCTCCATAAGCACACCTATTCTTTTGGAGCTCTTGTTAGGGGGCGTTCCAGGTGTCATCTTCGGTTGCCTCGTCGCGCGAAAAGTCCCCGCGCATAAGCTAAAGACGGTCGTCGCCGCAATTGCCATCTTCGCTGGCTTGCAACTCGTTTGGTCCGGAACGCAGAAGTTGGCCGCGCAGAATCGACCGACCGTATCGAAAGTGTTGCCGAGTTTTCGAAGCACGATTCGCCCATGAATCCCCTGCGACTAACATCAGAATCAGTTTTCACTCTTCTCCGTTCCTGCCTGTCTTCGTTCGCCTGCTGTTGCCCTCTGTTTGTTCGTTGAGCTCGGCGTGCTCCGAAGGCGCGAAAGAACTTGAAATCGAGGGGCAGAGGAATGATCGTAGTGAAAGCCAGTGCATACCGAATCTTGGGCGTGGCATTGCTGGTGTTGCTGGCCTTTTCTGATTCCGTGGCGAAAGCAGCCAATAAACCTGAAGGTCCCAAAACCTGCGTGAAAAGCGAAGAAATTGATGCGGACGCGCGTCCTCGCGCTTGCCAAGACAAGGACTCCGCGCAAGATTCGAACGAGGAAAAAAAGGGGAAGAAGCGTTCCCTGTTCCGCTCTTGGCTGGCCATGGGGGAGCGCACGCAGGCTACGCAGCCCGATTGGCTTTCGCCCATTGCAACAACTTCCGGGCGCCTCAAACAAGAATTCCGCTACGACGTTTGGGAACAGCCGTCCGCCGGAGGAAGTCACACCTACCAGTTTGGCGGGGGCAAAGGCCTGGAGTTTATCACCAGCTCGCGCACGCAAATCCTCATTGGACTGCCGACGTATAGTCTGGCAGGGGCGAACGGCCCGCCCGGCGGTTTCGGAGACTTGCCGTTGATGTTGAAATTCCGCATCGCGTCCGCTGAGCGCGCCGAGGGAAATTATTTACTGACTTTCCTTCTGGCGGCCGCTGCTCCCACGGGTTCGCACCGGTACGGTGCGGGGGACGGCGTGCTAACGCCAACGCTGGCACTTGGCAAGGGGTGGAAGAGGTTGGATGTCCAGTCGACAGTGGGTATGAACCTGCCCACAGGAGATACGCGCAAACTAGGCAGGCAGGTGCTGTTGAATACCGCATTCCAATATCAGACAAGATGGAAACTCTGGCCAGAGGTCGAAGCCAACTCGACGTTCTATCGAACAGGCAAGTACGCGGGCAGCACGCAACTGTTCCTAACGCCCGGACTCGGTTTCGGACGGGTGCATCTTGCGGGGAGATTCCGCTTCTCTTCCGCGGTAGGTATGCAAGTCGCGGCAACCCGATTCCACACTTATAATCACCGCCTGATGCTCTCGACTCGTTTTTCCTTTTGAACGGTCGAATCACCGCCTATTGTTCGGAATCAACGACTTACGTTCGGACGAAACGCCATATTTCGGCCCGCGACATCGCTCCTCACTAAACTCTCCGCCGATACTTAAGGATTGGCTGCGGCCTAGTAGCAGATTTCTGAATCGTTGCGCTCGCCAATAACCAGCGGCGATGACGGGTATTTCCAACCATGCTTGTAACTTTCGGGAATAATGGGAATCGTACTAGACGGCGGGCCAGGCGACGGAATCGTGTCCGAAAGGAGGCATGTGTCTGCGATTTCGTTTCTCCGAAAAATGAACTTCTCGAGTCGTTGGACGTTGATGCCGTTGCGTCTAATCGTCGGTTTCGGGTTTCTAGCGCATGGCTTGGCGAAGTGGAATCGCGGCCCCGCTAAATTTGGACTACTTCTACAGCACGCGGGAGTGCCCTTTCCATTGCATACGGCGTGGCTGGTTACAGGACTGGAAGTGTTTGGCGGCGTTGCATTGATTGCTGGATTGTTTGTGACGATCGTCAGCATTCCGTTAATAATTTCCATGATTGTCGCGATTCTTACAGTTCAGGGCCACTACGGATTTAGCTCTGTGAATACAATTGGGCTGACGCAATCGGGCCCTGTATTCGGGCCGCCAGGTTACGAAATCAATCTGCTGTACATCGCAGGTCTCTTCGCACTTACCCTCTCAGGTCCCACTGCACTTTCGCTAGACCAAATGCTCAACCCCGAGGAAAGCGGAGCGGTGGTTAACTCGAAGGTCTGATTCTTCATCAGCTCTGTTTCTTTATAAGGACGGAAAGTCAGGAAACCGTTCTTGTCTTTGCTTTGCGATTTTTGGCCCACTCGCTCATTCGTCTAATCATCTCTGATGTGAACGAAGCGAAGAGGCGCTAAAGACTCGCGATGTTAAGCTGAACTTTAACCAAGAAATGCAACACGCAGAGTTTCCCAGTTGCCGCGATTCTCCTTCACCAGGAACAAGCTGGAGAAATCGCGAAAACCCAGCTCCTCTGCGTGCGCATGTCTCTGCCACGATTGGAACGGAAACTGTGGCAACCCTTGTCAAAGCTAGGCGGATGCAGCTTTGCTCGTTTTCTGAATTGACTTAACAAACTCCAACATGTCCGCGTTCACCTCGTCAATGGAGAGGACCCAAAATCAAAAGAAATCTCTTGGCAACGCCCTCATTGGTCTGCGTGTACAGGTGACCGCACCGTCCGTTCGACATCCCATTGATTTCGACTTCCCTATCTCTTTCGGCATGATTCCTGCCTTTGTGATGTGTTTTTTCTCTGCTGAACTTGGACCCGCTGGACACGTCCGTACGCAATCCAAAACTATTTGGTTTTGTCTCCGTCTCGGAGAATCGGATAGAACTGCACCCAGGTCATATCGGTCTTGGCGACAAACGACTGGTGGCAGCCGGCGCATTCGGCGGCCGAGGCTTCCTTAGCCCACGGAGAATAGGGAAGCGGATGGTGGCCGAAATTGAAGAAGCCCCAGCCATTCGTTGCTGCGAACCTCTTGCTGTCTTTCACGCTGACATCCATGCCGTTGTATTCGCCGTTGAAATATCCTCTGCCGGATGGCTCCGTGCGAGAGCCGTCGGGAAAGGTGGGATTGAGAACGCGAGTCAGTTCCTTGACGAGAACGGTCCCTTCGGGAAAGGCACCGGTCTTGAGGTAAACGTCCAGGTTTTTCTCCTCGACGTAAACGTGGTGATATTCGGGGAAGCCTGCCTTGCCGTTGTTGAGGGCATTGGGTGTCAACGGTGCACCAATGAAAACCCAGTGGCGATAGCCTTCGGGCAATTTCAATTTCCCTTCCGCATCAAACACCGCCGTCGACTGTAGAGAGGCTGCCGCTACGAGGCGCGAGTGGCGCGGCAGCGAACTCGCAGCAAGTACGCCCAATACCAGAATCAAAACCACGATGACTTTTCGCATGACATGATCTCCTTGAAACGACTTCGAAACTGATCCCCACCGGGCATTGCTGTCACTTCGAAGCAAGAACCGGATATCCCTGCACGTAAACCCAATCTGTTCCCCTCGCGGGGATGTGGCACCCCAGGCAATCTTTCTTGTAGTCGGTAGCAACTTGCTTATCGGGAGCGTCGGATTTGTACAGCGCCCAACCCCAGCCGTCGCCCCACAGTGGATTGTTGGAATAGCGCCCTTTTTCATCCTTGATCATCACGAACCAGACCTTTGTTCCCGAAGCCCAATGCACGTCGCCTGTGGTCATTTGTGCGTGATCGGTTCCGAACACTTCTTTCACGAGGACGGTTCCATCTGCGAACTTTCCTGTCTTGCGATAGTTCTC
>Ga0126376_10000535_pt1 | contig 18653 bp, 18 predicted proteins | sample PanSoiMetPlot_15_FD_92760 | JGI IMG/M metagenome (GOLD analysis project Ga0126376, IMG submission 92760) | Tropical forest soil microbial communities from Panama - MetaG Plot_15 | ecosystem: Environmental > Terrestrial > Soil > Tropical forest > Bulk soil | place: Panama | collected 2016-02-17
TTCGGCGGGAAAGTTGATTTAGTGCTGGCGAGTTATAATGCCGGCGAGGGCGCGGTGCTCAAATACGGCCGCAGCGTCCCTCCTTATAGAGAGACGCGCGAGTATGTGAAGACGATTGGAAAACGCTACGGACTATCGGGCCGGCAACCAGGTGCACAAACCGAGGTGCCGGAGCCGGAACGCTAGGGGGTGCGCGATGAAATCTTTTTTCCCCATAACTCTAATTACCATCTGTTTGTTATTCGGCGGGGCTGTTGCTGCGCACGCGCAGCAGAAGGACGAAGGTCCAATGACCAACGCCGAAGTGGTCAAACTCGTAAAAGCGGGCTTCAAAGAGAAAACGATCGTCCTGATCATTTCTTCGAGAATTCCGAACTTCGATCTTACTTCGGACCGCATGATTGAGCTCAAGCGCAAAGGTGTCAGTGAAAACATCATCGTGGCCATGCTGGCACGGCAGGAAGGGACAGACGTCCCTGCCGACGATTCATCGTGGAGCAACGATCCTTTCTTCAATTCGAAGCTCGATCCGAAGAGTGGCGACAGTGGCAAGGGTGGTACTTCTTCCGGTGATGGCAGCACGAATATCTTCGGCTCCAGCGCGGGATCGAGACAGAGAAATAGCAGTCGTACTGGAAATGGTGCGGCTTCAGGTGACAGTCAGCTTACAGGAAGTGCGACAGTGCGCATTCTTAAGCCACCCAGCGAGGCGGGCGGCAATGGAGCTGTGAAGCTGGAGAAGACCAAGAGCCTGACCAATGAGTCGATTGTCGAGTTGGTGGAAGCAGGATTCTCTGAAGGAACGATCATTCGCCGGATCGAACAGTCGCCGGTCGAGTTTGATCTGGCGGCAGATAAGGTGGAAGAGTTGAAGAAAAAGCGTGTTAGCGACAAGGTCCTGGCAGCCATGAAGGCCGCCATGGGGGACGACAAGTAAAGACATTGCCGATTTCCGATTACCGATTTCCAATTGCTTGGAAATTGGCAATCGGCAATTGGCACTTGGCAATTACATATGAGAGTAAAAACATTTCGTTGGATAGCGCTGCTTGTTTGTGCGGCGCTTTTAATTTCTGCTGCAAGCGCGCAGCGGAAGGGCCAGCGACGAACTACACCTCAACCAAAGCCGAGTGTTACGCCTGCCCCACAGTCGTCGCTTGATACCATGGGAGCTCCGCCTCCCGTGCCTAAACTGAAGAAACCACCTGAACAGGAAGTCAGTCCCGGTGACGTTGTTTCAGTCGATACTACTGAAGTGATGTTTCCGGTAACTGTGCGCGATGCTGACGGCCGTCTGGTCAACGATCTTACGCGCAACGACTTTCGCGTCTTTGAAGACGGCGCGCCGCAACCGCTCAGCGACCTCGCGTTGCGCCAGGTACCGGTAGACGTCGTACTGATGGTCGACGCTTCATCGTCAGTTGCTAACAATCTCGACGACTTTCGTCGCGCGGCAAAGGGTTTTGCTGAACGCCTGGAAACCGACGATCGCATTAGCCTGATCAAGTTCGACGACCGCATCGAGCTGTTGCAGGATTGGACCAAGAGCCGTTTTCAACTCCAGCGTGCTTTGAACCGGATCGAGCCGGGCATGTTTACGCGTTTCAACGATGCGTTGCTGCTCGCTTCGAAAGAACAGTTTGGACCGGTAACTAAATCTCGCCGCGCTGTGATTGTTTTGTCTGACGGGATTGACAACGGTCAGGGCACCACCTCGCTCGAGACTGCGTTGCAGTCGCTGATCAGGGCGCAGGTAGCAGTTTATATTGTGGCCAATACCCAAATCTCGAAGGCTTCAAAACAGGCCGAGCTCGACACGTTGTTGGGCGGTAGTGAATCATCTGTCAGGTTCAATCAGGTGACGATCGATCGTTTGAAGCTTGGCATCAAGGTGTTGGATCAAAGTGAAGAGAACCTGGCGCAGCTTGCGCAGGCAACCGGCGGGCGATTGTACAAACCGCTTTCGTTTGACGCGCTCGAATCGACGTATGCAGAGGTTGCGGATGAGTTACGGCATCAATACGCGCTCTATTTTACGCCGCTGAACAAAGCGCGTGACGGAAGCTTCCGCAGGGTGCGTGTGGAGACCGCCAATCCGTCTTATCGCCCGCAGACGCGCGTCGGCTACTTCGCACCGCGTAGTTAGACAGGATTTACAAGATGTTTACAGGATGAGCAGGATTCCAATCTTGTTTCATCCTGCAAAATCTTGCTATGTGTGGTCGCCCCCACGAATGTTTCCGAGATTCACGTTTATCGCGATGAAATTCATCGAGTTCTCACATCCCGAAGGCGGCCGGATGCTCGTCAATATCGATCACATCACGAGTGTAATCTATCGCCCCGCCGAAGGTGACATCAAAACACGTTTGAGTCTCGATCTGGACCAGCGCCAGAATGACATCGTGCTCTTCGGCGAGGAAGCAGAGCAACTTTGGCAAACGCTGCAAAAGCTTATAGGCACGTCGTGAATCAGGATTCAAAAAAGATACGAGCTCCTTCCAGCGACCAACTCTCCGAACAGTGGATCGATCTTCGACTGATTGCCGGCATGCGCGTCGTGCTGGGGACGTCGGCCCTTCTCATCATCCTGATCGAGCCCATCAGTTCACTCCCCCGCGCGTTGCCGACGTACATCACGCTGGTTCTCTATGCTCTGTATGGTCTGGTGATCTATCACCTGTCAGTTCAGCGCAACCCGCTGGTGGCGCACAAGATCATTCCCTGGCTCGATCTGGTGTGGTACATCCCGCTCATCGCGTTCACGACTAGCACGAATAATCTCTTCTATTACTTCTTCTTCTTTTCGATCATTGTGGCCTCGTTCAATTGGGGACTCAATGACGGACTGCGATTGACGCTCGCCTCGGCTGCAATCTACACGATCGTCAGCGCGTTGAGCGGGACTGCGGGTACGCCGCTCGATATCAATCGTCTGCTGCTTGCGCCGATCGGTTTACTGATCTTTGGTTACATCATCGCGCGCTGGGGCGGATATCACACTCAGCTTAAGAACAGGCTGAAACTGCTCAAAGAAGTGACTGTCTTTTCCAATCCTCGCTTCGGAATCGACCGGACAATCAAAGCGATCCTCGAGAGTATCCGTGCCTTTTACGATGCGGAAGCATGCGTGCTCGTAATTCCCGGCAAAGCCGGCGACGCAGAGAGTTACCAGATGTACAGGATGGCGCGCGGTTTTCATCCCAGCAGATCGGCGCCACCTGAGATCGGTAGCGAAGCCGCGGCACAGTTTCTCTCGCCATCGCTCGACTACGCCGTTATCTACTCCAAGAAGAACAACTCGTCGCAGACGCGTTTGTTCGACGTCAAGGCTCGCGTCTTTTCCGAAACTAATTCCACGAGTGGCGACAAACTCGCCGGCATGCTCGAAGCGCAAAGATACCTGTCCGTGCCGGTTTATTATCGCCACCAGGCTGTCGGCCGGCTCTTCATCGTCGATGGTCCTAATCGCGTCGATGGTCCTGATATGGATTTCATGTTGCAGTTGATGGACCACGTAACGCCGGTGATGGAAAACATCAGGCTTATCGACAACCTTGCCTCGGATGCGGCCGAGCAGGAGCGCCGGAGAATCGCTCACGATATTCACGACAGCGTGATTCAACCGTACCTGGGGTTGCAGTTTGGTCTTGCAGCACTCGACCAGAAGTTAGAGGCTGGTAACACAAGCATTCGCGACAACGTGCAGGAGCTACTCGAGTTGACGAATCATGAGCTCGCCGCACTAAGGCGATTCGTGGGGGGCTTGAAGGCGAGTGAAGAGCGCCTCGATATTCTCCTGCCCGCGATTGAACGATATGCCGAGCGCTTTTCAGTCGTGACCGGAATCAAAGTGGACGTAGCAGCGCACGGCAGAATCAAAATTAACGATCGCCTGGCCGCAGAGTTGTTTCAGATTGTCGCCGAAGGACTGAGCAACGTCCGCCGTCATGCGTTTTGTCGCGACGCGCGGGTTGAGATATCGTGTAAGGAGAGTTCGCTGCTGTTACAGATAAAGAATAGCAGGCCTCGTACCGGTGCAACTCCCGACGGTGAGCGAGGCGATAGCCATGACGGCGTTAAGTCGTTCCGGCCACATTCAATCGCCGAACGCGCGGCTTCGCTCGGCGGAGATACTCAGGTGTTTGTCGATGAAAAAGACTACACAGTAGTCAGCGTCGGCATACCGCTATAAGTTTCTGGAGCCCTCATCATGACTGCTCGCCCCCCCATTACCATCATGATAGTTGACGATCACGTTGTGATCCGGAGTGGTTTACGTATGTTGATTGAACACGATCAGCAAATGCAGGTCGTAGCCCAGGCTGGAAACAGGGCTGAAGCTCTCGAGCGAGCAGCCACTTCACGTCCGGACGTAATCATTTTGGATCTGCTACTTGGCGAAGAAGACGGGTTGTCGTTTTTGCCTGAGCTATGTCAGGTAAGTCCAAACTCGCGCGTGTTGGTTTTGACTGGAGTGCAAAGTTCCGACGCGCATCGCCGCGCGATTCGTCGTGGAGCAATGGGGATCGTTTTGAAGGAGCACGCGGCGGATCAGCTACTGAAGGCCATCAAAAAAGTGCACGAAGGAGAAGTGTGGATCGAACGATCGATGATGGGCAGCATGATTCAGGAGCTTAACAAGCCGGCACCGGTAGATCCGGAAGTAAGTAAGATCGAATCACTGACCGATCGAGAACGTGAGGTCATTGCGCTTGTTGGGGAAGGGCTTAAGAACAAGCAAGTCGGTGAACGGCTCTTCATCAGCGAAACTACAGTCACCCACCACCTCAGCTCCGTCTTTTCCAAACTCGAGGTTTCAGATCGCCTGGAGTTGATCATCTACGCCTTCCGCCACGGCCTCGCCAAAATGCCCAAATAGAGACAGGATTTACAAGATTGTTCAAGATTTACAGGATTAGCCATTCCTGATCTGCTGTCGATCACGTGTGCATAGCGTCGTGCACGTTTGCTCTGCTGCTGATCACGTCTGCTTTGCACCATGCACGTTTGCTCTGCTATCGATCACGTCTGCTTTGCTCCGATGCATGCTTGCTCTGCTATCGATCACGTCTGCTTTGCTCCGATGCATGCTTGCTCTGCTCCCGATCACGTCTGCTTTGCTCCGATGCACGCTTGATCTGCCTGTGATCACGTCTGCTTTGCTCCGATGCATGCTTGCCCTGCTATCGATCACGTCTGCTTTGCTCCGATGCACGCTTGCTCTGCCCGTGATCACGTCTGCTTTGCTCCGATGCATGCTTGCTCTGCTATCGATCACGTCTGCTTTGCTCCGATGCATGCTTGCTCTGCTCCCGATCACGTCTGCTTTAGTTCAAGCAAGCTTGCTCTGGTCCCGATCACATCTGCTTTGGTTCAAGCAAGCTTGCACGAAGCGATTCATTACGTGATCGAAGCCGATTACGTCAAACCTGACCTTGATACTCGTTTGCGCAACCGTGATCAGGTTGTGATCGATGCTCACCATTTCCTATTTGCAAATTTTCAAGGATCGTTTTGACCTGAACGGGTCAAACTCGACAAAGATGGTCCGTGTATATGTGAATGATTGAGACAAAACATCACACCGTAGCACGTCCCGCCGCGACGACAAACGCCGTTGGAACAGGTTGACATTTTTCCGGCAACTCATCATATTATCTGCGCTACTTCAAGGCGGACTCTCATGCGCCTGTATACACTGGCTCCAGACATCGTTGGGGCTGTCATTTTTCTCAAGATCCCGGTCACTTCTGAACATTATTAAGGTTCGTGCGAAGTAGCTCTCAGGGGTCCGTACGGATCAAGGGGTGAGACGACTAACGAGAGATCTTAACTGAAGACTTCAACTGGCCCAGTTCCTAATAGAGCAAAATATGAAATTCACAAGGACCGAAGATCAATTGACTGCGGAGGGTGCCGGCGGAGGTTCCGTCGACCCCTCGCCGTTGGTTGGCACTTGGCTTAACACTGACAAGCGAACAGGCGGAATAAACAAACTTATCTTGCGACAAGTCGACGGCGCTCTATTAGTGCGGGCATTCGGCGCCTGCGATCCCGAGCCCTGCGATTTGGGTGAAGTGCGTGGTTATGCGTTCAGCAACGGGATCAGCTCTTCTGAAGCAATGGCGTTCACAGCCTCTTTCGACTTCGGTTTTATGGAAACATCTATTGCGGTCTACCTCAAAGGCGGGATTCTAGTGTTGGATAGCTTCAACGCCTTCCATGACGATAGCGGGCGGGCGAACTATTTTTCGCGGGAGTTCTTTCATAGCTAGTCTTTCAATGCAGACATCGCTGGAGAAAGATCGAGATTATGAAAACGTTAGCGTTTACCAGAGCAAATGACTTACTAGCGCCCGCGGCGCCGTCGAATAACGGGCTCAAAATTTCTCTGGCACCTCTGACTGGTGTCTGGAATAGCACGAATGAGGAAACGAGAGGAATCATCAAACTAATCCTGTCAGACAGCGAAGGCATCCTGCTGGTCCAATGTTTCGGGGCCGGGGAAACGTCTTCAATTGACTGGGGAACAATTAACGGTGAAGCCTTTGCCGGAACTGTGGGAACAACAGAAGGCGTTGGGTTTAAGGCCTCCTACGATTTTGGATTCCTGCAAACTCGCCTGGCCGCTTATCTCAATAAGCGGATTCTGGTGGTGGATACTTACAACACCTTTAAAGATAACAGCGGGCGCTCCAACTATTTTATGAGAGATCACTTTTATCAGCGGTTCAACTAGGGACTCTCTTTGTCTTTAGCTTGCAGGACCAGCGATTGCGGACTGTCGAACTTCAAACCTGCCGAAGGCGATCCGAGATAAACGTAATAGACGCCCGATTGTGATAATTGAAACGCAACCTCATATATCCCTTTCTCAACTTCTTTAGCCGGGTGTCGCTGTTGAGATAGACCTGGGGAAAAAATAAGCGCACCAACGTCCACTAAACCGACCTTCGGCTTGCTTGTTTTCAAGTCGATCAGCTTGAATCGCAAACGGATATTTTCGCCGACTTCCACCACACGTTTATCGACGAGTGGTTCCACCCGTACGCCACCAGCTTCCGTTACCGCATTCGGATTTGGTGCAACCCGTACCGGAAAGCAATGGACAATGCGTGGCGCATCTGTCACTAGAGCTAACTCATAAAAACCAGCACGAGGCATTCGCGCCGTAACTTCATAAACACCGGGCGAACGCTCATTGAAGCTACGATCTACAACCAGAACAGCCCTTGGCTCCCGGCCGTAATTGCTAAAGTTTCCTTGCGGAGCTGCCATGCCTTCCTGGTAGTAATAAATGGTTTTATCCATTGGATTGCCAACGAGAACTGCGTCTTCTCCCGGAGCTTTGACGATACTGTCGGCGGGACTTGGATTGGTAGTTTTGCCGACGGGGTGTTGCCCACCCGGAAAATCAACCACTGCTACTGTCTTACCGACAGTATCGGACTGAGGCAGCGGCAGCATCGATACGATCTCGCTTCTTAAACTGCGAACATAGGCAAGCTTGCTGGAAAAGGAAACCTGATCGGGACCGTTGCCAATGTCAGCAGTTTGAATGATTCGGTTGGAGGCCGAGTCGATCACGTAAACAAGGTCTTTCTCCGGGTTTGTCACAAACGCGAAACGGCCGTCGGCGCCGGCAAACTTGATTTGCTTGAGGCCGGGTTCGCCCTGAATTTTGGCGGCAATCTTCGGTCCCGATCCCTCGATGGCAACGATAGTCCCATCCTTCTTATCCGCTACATAAGCCATCCTGGCTTTTGGGGAAAACTCAATGGAGACAGGTTCACTTCCCGTCGCTATGTCTCTGATTTTCTTGAGAGTGTGGACATCGATAACTGATACGTTGCCCTCCAGACCGTTTGTTATAAAAGCGAAACGGCTATTGTCACTAAACGCGATCTCATGATGTCCTCTTCCGGTTGGAATGTGGACCACATGCTTTAAATCCCTGGCATCGATGACCGCCACACCAGAGGCGCCACCATTCTCTGAAGGTTCGTAGCCTACCCAAATCTTTCTTCCATCCGGTTGCACTGCGATTCGCACCGGCGTTCCTTCGACCTCGATGTTGGTTGTGACTTTCCATATATCGGTATTCACGGCGGCCACTGCATGTGAAGCAGGCATTGAGACGAACAAGGTTCTGCCATTGACTGGCAGGACCCAGTCGGCGCCAGTGCTTTTCAAACTAACCAACGTAAAAAGCTTCGAGCCGCCGTAGCTGAAGAGAGGATCAATAACGGACAGGGTAGCGTCCTGATTAAGCGCGAGAATGTAGTAACTATTTAAATCGACCGGTGCACGAGCCTGAAAGTTGCTGCTCAGAAAAGCTTTGACCTTTACTTTGCAATCAACAGTTTCGTCATTCCCGCGCAGATCTATCCACGCTTTCGGATAAACGCCAGTCACCGGCACACCTGATGAGGCTTCCGAGAACCGCAACTGAAAAACGGCGTCGTCTCCTTCTCGTAATTCGTCCTTGTTTCTTTTCTCTTCCGTTAAGGGTTTCACCCGCAGGTCGACCGCAATTCCCTGGTAGACAACTCTGTTATCAGACTGCTTCGTCTTCTCGCCGGTAGAAGCAGATTGCTGACAGACCACATTTGTCTGTGAACTCAGCAGCACAAAAACCGCGAGCATAAAGGAAGTGGAAGTGATTCTGAGCATAAGAGTAAGCGCGACGGCGATGCGTTTATTATGATGGATTCGTGCGCGGCTGTCTCGCATTAAATTTCTCGTCAAATTTCTTTGTCGGGGCCGGTCCCCTACAGAGAGCAGGCACATTTACTTCGGCGCGACGACTGGTGTATTCTGAGCGCACTAACTTCCGTTTGAAGTCCGGAGACTCTTACTATCTCTGCATGCGTATCGCCGGACCCGATACGCGAGTTTTGGATCTCCAAACGTGTTTACCAATAACAGGATTGCTCTGTTTTCGTTCGGAGCCGACCTCGTCAATCGGCTATAACCGAAGGAGAATCATGGGCGGAAGTAAAGGATTCGAAACAACTCTCCAGGCCTCAAGTTCTGACGCCGCGGGGTACTCATCTCGCAGAACGCAATCCGTCAGTGACCTGACTGCCGAGGTACTTGCTGCCCTCAAATCTCTCGGCTACGCTCACCTCCGTCAATCTCACACGTACGAGGAATTTGAAGAGATAGCGCAGCAGTTTGGATCAATAACCTTGCGAACCGATCTGGCGATTACGCCTGCTCGTAACTCAATCGTTTACAAGCCTGACGAGATAAGACTGCACCAGGACAATCCGGCGATGAATGTTCTCGCCTGGTATTGCGTGCGACAGGACCAACTTGACGGGTCGGCGCAACTTTTAGACGCCGGCGACGTTTGTGATTATTTCTCCCCCGACGAGATCGCGATAATGAAAAGTATCAGGATCGGGTACCCCGATCCTGATCCCACTCGACATAATCCGGATCAAGGATTAGTCGCCCATCTTCTCTGGCCGTTATTGCGCGAGAAAGCCACGCGGACAGAGGTTTACTACGTGCCGTGGCTGTTGATCGATACCTACGACGAACAACAGCGCCGGCTGTTGGAGAAGTTCGCTGCATACCTGCGAAGAAAAGAAGAAAACGAGTTAATCACGATCAGACTAAAAGCAGGCGAGAGCCTCTTCATCGATAACAACAGAATCCTGCACGGACGCGGGCCGATTCAGGAAGACAGCCACAGATTCCTGAAGCGAGTCTGGATCAAAGCGGATAACTAGCGAAGCCGCGCATGCATCACGATGAGCAATAGAGATAAGCCTTTGAGATTTCATTGGAGCCTGTCACGAGTAGGCGACAACCTCAGGGCTTCCAGACCGATTGGCGAACATAAGGGCCTCCTGAGTTTTGAGGCCCAGGTAGATTTCTGCCGTCGCGCGGAAGAATGTGAAATCCAGTCGGTGCTCATGGCGTTTGGCTTTACGAGGCCCGACCCGTTTGTGCTGTCGATGGCGCTCGGCATGAAAACCAGCAAGTTGAAATTCATGGTCGCCGTGCGCTCCGGTGTCATCGCGCCGACGCTGTTCGTGCAGCAAATCAATACTATCTCCGCATTAACCAACGGTCGTGTTTGCGTGAACATAGTCACGGGTCATATACCAGCGGAACTCGGCTATTACGGCGACTTTCTGACGCATGATGAGAGATATGCGAGAACCGATGAGTTTCTCTCCATCTGCCGGGCGTTCTGGTCGCGCGAAGGACCAGTCAATTTCAACGGTAAGTATTACCGAGTAGAAGATGGCAGGGTAAACACTCCCTTCGTTTCGGACGAAGCCACCGCTCCCGAAATCTATTTGGGTGGAAACTCGCAACTCGCTGATGAGATGGCCATCAAGCATGCCGACTGCTCATGGCGTTTTCCAGACGAGCCTGAAAAGCTGCGTCCTCACATTCAACCGATGATTGATCACGGAAAGGAAGTCGGGCTGCTGGTCTCGATCATCGCGAGACCGACGCGAGCGGAAGCAGTTCGCGCTGCCGATACTCTGCTGCAAACGGTCGGAGTCAAATCAAAAGAGTTTCAGAAAGAATTTCAACGCACTTGTGACTCAGTCGGCGTCAAGAGGAATTTCCAACTTGCGGAAAGCAATGAGTCCGAATGGTTGACCCCGTATTTATGGACCGGTGCAATTCCCTACCTCGGTGCGCCGGCAATCGCGCTCGTCGGCTCCTCAGAAGACGTGGCGGCTGCCATTCTGGGTTACAAGGAAATCGGGATCTCACAGTTTCTATTCATGGGCTGGCCGGATCTCGAGGAAATGGATCGTTTCAGCAAGGAAGTCCTGCCATTGATCAGGCGCCACGAGCAGGGCGCGCGGTCTGAAACTCAATCTGATCGCATGAGGAAGATTTCTTAATACTTCGCGTCCGTCAGAGAGGACCTACAGGATGCCTTTAAGATTTCATTGGCGACTGCTAATGGCTGGAGAAGCATCCGGATTAACCAGGACGATGATGTATAACCGTGTCGAGACGAGCCTGCCCAACCTACCTGCGCAGATCGAGTTTTGTCGCCGCGCGGAGGAAAGCGGTATCGATTCCCTGCTGACTGATTTTGGTTTTTCCAAGCCGGATTCCATTGTGCTGACTGCGGCCCTGGGCATGGCCACAGAAAAGATCAAGTTCATCGTCGCTTACCGCTCAGGACTTCTTGGTCCAACCATTTTCGTACAACAGCTCAACACTCTTTCAGCCTTGATCAAGGGACGGTTTTCTCTAAACATCGTTGCCGGACACTCACCTGAAGAGCAACGTTACTACGGAGATTTTCTCTCCCACGATGAAAGATACGCGCGGACAGAGGAGTTCCTGTCGATCTGCCACGCTCTCTGGAAACGGAATGGGGACGTCACCTTTATCGGCAAGTACTATCAGGTTGAAAACGCCAGGTTGAACATACCCTTCATCTCCAGCGACCGAACTTTCCCAGAGATATTCATTGGTGGCAGCTCACCGCCGGCTGAGAAATTAGCGATCAATCAAGGCACTTGCTGGATGCGAATTGCTGATGCGCCGGCAAGGGTGCGAGCAGTAATCCAACCGGCATTAGCGGCCGGTATTGAGGTGGGGATGCGCATGGCCATCGTTGCCCGGCCGTCACGTGAGGAGGCCGTTCGAGCCGCGTATTTGCTACTCGAATCGCTAAACGTCAAGTCTTCCGACGCTCAGGGAGAATGTGAGTTTGTCAAAAAAAGCGACTCCATATCGATCAAAGCTACCTATGGACTTGAAACAGAATGGTTGACTCCTTACTTATGGACCGGAGCTGTTCGTCACCTGGGCGCACCGGCAATCGCCCTCGTCGGATCGCCTGAAGAGATTGCATCCGCGATCATGGAATATCGTGAAGTAGGAATTACCCAATTCATATTTTCAGGGTGGCCCAAGCTGGACGAAATGATCTACTTCGGTCAGGAGATTCTGCCACTTATCAGAAAGAAAGAGATGAAGTTGGAGCGTCAGCCTGGTTAGCGCTACCGGGCCGGCGTGCGTTCCGGACAAGTTTCATCAGCATCAATAGGCTGCAATGACAAAGGTGTTCATTAGAACCATGTATCCGTATACGACTGGCGTGTCGGTGCCGCCGTCGGGAATAAGACTAATATCCTCCTACGAGCAATGGTCGAAATTCGAGCGTTTGCTCATGACCTGTCTTTCGGAGTTGGGCCACGAAGTAACGGAGCAGCGGCAGCCTGCTACGATAAACGACGACTTTAATGGAGCAGCATTTAGAATATACGCACACAAGACAAGGCGGGACGTGGAAGGCGAGCTGTTCTACAAGCAGATGCATCTTTCCGATCTATTTACCATAGATACTCAAGGGTGGGGTGCGGACCATTCGCAAATGCAGGCTCCGCCTCATTTACTCACTATCGATCCAACGGAGGCAAAAGAATCTGTCCTCGGCCTCAGATCGAAATTCCTTGAAACCGGCGACTCTAAAATGGCTCAGCCGGGGCGGGATGAATCAATCTTATTGCCTGATGACTACATATTTGTTCCGACACAAACGCCAAGAGACTATGTTCAAGTACACCATGCGCCTATTTCGGTCTTGTCTTTTATTCGGCTGATAGCTGACTGGGCAAACGAGTCGAAACAGAATGTAGTGTTCAAACTTCACCCCGGTCTGTTTCATACGTGCGCCGCCGATAACGACCTTATCAATGCCATGAGAGAGTATGTCGCCGCCAGCCGTTATGTTTTTTGTTCGCAAGCCAATGTTCACGACTTGATCGCTAACGCGAAAGGCATCTTCACTATTAATTCGGGAGTTGGGTTTGAGAGTCTGATACACGGCAAGCCCGTGGTTACATTCGGGAACTGCGATTATCAGTGGGTGACTTTCCGGGCTAATCCCGATTGTTTGAATGCAGCAAGGGAGTTCGTATTTGAATACACTAACGAGCTGCGCCAGGAAGCCTACAAGTTCGTTTACTATTATGTATTCCATCACGCGTTTAATCTGAAAGCCGAGTATGTGCCGGACTCACAACGCCGGTTGAGCAACTATTTGGCCGGCTGCTTGCGAGATAGAGATCACTGAACCGTTCCGGTTAGTCAGGGTTATGCCAAACGTTCCCAGAATTCCGGTAATGAAGAATGATTTTGGCGAGTGGGCCCAGCATTATGTGTCCATTCCTTACGATCACTACAGGCTGGAAATCTATTACCTGTTCATTGAGATTCTGGTCCATATGAAGTCTCACGCGCGCGTGCTGGACGTCGGCGCTGGCCCAGGTAATTTAACTTACGAATATTTCAAGCTATTCCCTGACAGTGTTTCCCGGTTTGTCTTGTTAGACGCAAGCAGGGAGTTGTTGAAGGTCGCCGAGACTCGCTTTCAATCCCGTCCCGGACGCGTAAGAACTGTTGTCAGATCATACAACTCCAACGAGTGGGACAAAGGCCTGGGAAACTTCGACGCGATCGTTTCAAACAATTCTCTTTTTCATCTGCTGCCACAAAATCTGGGCAGGTTTTACAAGGGGTGCTACCGGCACCTTAAAAAGAATGGGATCCTGCTCAATCAACAAGCCTTCGGTTATGAATCGCAGAATAATCCTTCCGTAGTTGACACCTTTTCCACCTTTGTACAAACGCTGCCCCGCTGTATCTTGCCGCAGGAGCCGAAGCCAACAACACAGCGCGCTCTACGCCGGTTGAATGCGAAGAAAATGGCCGCCGGGAAACGGCGTACCGAAGCAATGGAAAGGGCCCGTGCTTCCGGAGTGGAGATTGCAGATGCAACCGAGCATCAATACTTGACCGCCGAGAGACACCTCGAACAGATGCGCCAGGCGGGCTTTAGCGCCGGAGTCATTTGGCAGAAGCGCGATTTTGCGGTGCTGATGGGAGTAAAAGGAGAACCGCTCGCGTCAAACGGGACGCACCCCATCTGCTTTCGTAGGCAGAACCGATGACTTTTATATCTAAAAAGCTGGGACAGTTTCCCTACTTCGATCAGCAGTTGGGCCAGCCAAACTGGCGCGGGAAAAGAGTGCTGGATTTTGGTGGCAACATCGGCAACATTCTAAAACACGAGAGTTCAACCATCGATCACGATAAGTATTGGTGTATTGATGTTTCGAAAGACGCCATCGAGATAGGAAAACAGACTTTTCCTGAGGCGCATTGGATTTTCTACGATCGGTATAACTTCGCTTTCAATCCGACCGGGATCGAGGGGTTGGAGCTCCCGGGTATTGAAGTTCAATTCGACTTTATCCTCGCGTATTCTGTCTTCACTCATACGGTTGAATCAGAAATGTTGGAATTGATCGCCAGGCTTGAGAAATGGCTGGCGATGGATGGCGTGCTGGCCTTCACGTTTATTGATCCGCATTACAATCCGGCCCGAGACGGCGATGGAAGTTTTCATCCCGGATACTATGACGGAACCTGTTTGCAACAACGTTTGGACTTTATGAAGGGCCGCGGAGCCAATGTTGACATCCAGTCGCTCCTGGCACGGGCCGAGAACGCTCGTTGGTGCGTTCTGGTAAATGAGGATGATCTCTACATCGAAAACGAGAATATTAAGCCCTACGAAGAGAATGAAAAAAGTTGGTTTTGCACCTTCTACTCCATTGACTACATGCAGGCGCGATTTCCCAATGCAACTGTATTGCAGCCTCCACACAGCGCCTACCCTCATGGAGACGAAGTTATGTTGCAACATTGTTGCGTCATCAGAAAAGCTAACGATCAATGACGACAGTTACTCGGCAACAAGTCAAACAGTATTTGCAGGATGGCGTCCTCTTTCCGCTGCCAGCGTTATCACGGAACGAAACTGCAAGTTTTCGACTGGCCTTCGAAACCCTGGAATCACGCCTTGGAGGTAGACCCAGGCACCGACAGTTGATCCAACCTCATCTTTGCTATCGCTGGGCCTACGACCTGGCTACTCACCCGGCAATCCTGGATGCAATCGAAGCGGTAATCGGGCCCGACATTCTGGTGCATTCAACCTCGCTTTTTCCGAAGTATCCGCATGACACCGACTATATTTCATGGCATCAGGACGGGTATTACTGGGGCCTGAGCACACCTCATTTGATCTCTGCCTGGGTGGCCCTCACAAACAGCAAGGTCGAAAACGGCTGCCTGCGTGTCGTTGCCGGTTCACACGCCAGGCAAGTACTTCCGCATGCTCAAAGCTCCACAGAAAAAACCACCCGTTTGAGTCTGGAGATAGCCGTTGAGGTAGATGAAGCTGAGGCCACCGATGTGGTACTCAAAGCCGGACAGATGTCGCTTCACCATCCCTACATCATTCACGGATCGAAGCCGAATCAGACGGACGAGCTGCGCCTCGGATTTGCCATTCGCTTTGTGGCGGCGCACGTAAAACAATCGCTTCCACATCACGCAGCGGTACTGGCACGGGGCCGTAGCGAACATCATCATTTTGAGCTCTTGCCAGAACCGCCGACAGACGATATCGAAAAAGGCATTCTCACCCAGGCAAAAATCGCTGATTGGATAGATACGGTGCCGCGGAGATTTCAATAATTGTTTACGCGCTTAATGCTCGCGCGAATAATTTCTTATGTTAAGTGAATGGCATAGAACTCAAAAACTCTTGCACGAGATATTGCCGGATAGTTCCTGGCGCAAGGAGCAATGCTACATATTGGGCGGCGGACCATCGCTGAAGAATTTTGATCTTTCGGCAACCATAGGAAGTCGAGTCATTGCCGTTAATCGCGCGTATGAAGTCTGTCCCTGGGCAGATATTATGGCAAGCTGTGATGATTGTTTCTACACTTGGCATAAGAATGATCCTCGCTTCCGTAACCATACCGGTCTAAAGGTCATGATGCTTGTCGATCCTAATCCGAATCTTGAATCTGATGTGTGGGTTGTGCCTGGCCTAATCGAACGCAGCATCGGAACGATCAAGGACGGCCTGGGACACGGTTGGAATAGCGGCTATGGCGCGCTGATGTTGGGCTTGGCCCTGGGCTGCGATCCCATATACCTGATCGGTTTTGACATGCAGGGAAACCCGGATACAAATACTCAGGCGTGGTGGCACGATGGCTATCCTCACCAGAACGACGCGTCTTGTTACGACCGCTACGCCAATGAATTCAAGTGGGCGGCAACAAGCGGACTGATTTCGGCGCGCGTTTATTCGCTTTGTCCAACGGGTGGCCTACGCGATATTTTCCCCCGACCGGAACCGGTTTTCGTCAACTTCTACACGCCCGGCCGGGGTTACGAGGATCACGCCAAACGGCTTGTCGAGAGTTTAGATCTATTGGGTGCGGTGCTTGATCAGGAAACGATCGAGGATCCGGGCAGCTGGATCAAAGCCCAGGCACTCAAGCCGGGGTTCCTCAAACGCAAGCTCGAAGAACATTTTCCACATCCTATTGTTTGGGTAGATGCTGACGCGATCGTACGAAAAAAACCAGATCTCTTTTTTCAATGGGCGGACGAACAAAGCGGACCTGATATCGGAGTCCATTACAAGGATGGCGAAGAATGTCTTGGTGGAACCGTTTGGCTAAATCAGAGCGACCGCACGCGCAAACTGCTCGCGCAGTGGGTAGAACTCCAGCATGCACATCCTGAAGAGTGGGACCAGAGATTACTCGAACAACTTTTAAATGATGACTCGGCCCTCAAGGTGGAGCGACTGCCGCCGACCTACTGCCAGATTTTCGACAGCATGAAAGCGGCAGGCGTACCGGTCATCGAACACTTTCAACACAGCAGACTCGCAAGGAAGATGCTTGATCGTTAAGCTGATCTGCACGTCAGGCTAAGGTAACGCGGTGGATAAAAACCTCATGAGTGAGGTCATCAGGAAGGCGTACAACGCGCCTGGAAGTCCTGAAAGCTACGCCAGAAACACCACCCTTCTTAAGGCAGAAGAATTCATCCTTTCGTACGTCGAAGAGGAAATTAGAGGCCAGTCGATCCTCGACATCGGCGTTGGAGCAGGCAGAACTGTGCCCTACCTCCGCAATCTGAGTAACGACTACACCGGCATAGACTACTCTGAGAGTATGCTGAGACTTTGCATTGCGAAACACCCTGATACGAAGCTTTTGCTCTGCGATGCGAGGAACATGGATATTTTTGAAGATAGTGACTTCGACATCGTTTTTTGCAGTTGGAATATGCTTGATGACGTCAACCACGAAGACCGAGGCGTGGTATTAAGGGAAATACACCGGGTGTTGAAGCAAGGCGGACTCTTCATTTTTTCCGCTCATAATCTGAATTTCAAAGTGAGATCTGCTTTTACATTTCGCGGTTTTGTGTACGATAAAGACCCGCTCAAGTCACTCAAGGAGAATGCCGTTCGCATCAAAAGATACTTAGCTGGAATTCGCAATCATCTCCGTAACAAGAAGGGCGAAGTACACGAGAGTGAATATTCCATAATCAATGATCCGTCCCACAACTACAGCCTACTCACCTATTACATTAAAAAAGAGAATCAAGTGAAACAACTCGAACGGATTGGTTTTTTTGAAACCCAAATGATTGACGAGAGGGGGTCCTTTATTAGTATGGACCAGGACTGCACGGATGGGTGGATATATTACATCTGTCGCAAAAGGGCGAATGAGATCTGATTGTCCAGGCGACCGGGGTTAGCAACGATGACCATCTATCTACATGTAGGTATGCCGAAAACGGCCACTACATTCTTACAAGTCCGATGCTTTCCTTACTTCAAAGGCCTCCACTACCAGAACAACGACATCCGGGACCTGATCGACCGCATTATCTATACCAATCCCATTTTTCTGGATTTGAAAAGAACCAGGCAAGAGTTCGATGGCCTGTTGAGAAACATAGGCGAAGAGAATCTGTTGATAAGTCAGGAGCGTTTGTTTGGAAACATGCTCCGGAACTACCACGACAACGTCTATCTCGCCGGTTGTTTAAAGGTCGTCTTTCCGAACGCGAAACTCATCATAGTTATCAGAAGGCAGGACGAGCTGGCGGAGTCAATTTATAAACAGTCACTTCAATCCTGGCACCACCAAAGGATCAATACTTTTCTCAACTATAGACACGGAAGCTTTGAAGATTCCTGCGACCAACTCGGCCTACCCAACCTCGATGTCAAGCAGATGGATTTGTACAGATATGTGCAGAACTACGTCGAACACTTTGGCAGGGAAAACGTTTTTGTCCTACCTTATGAGTTGCTAAGGCACGACCAATGCGCATTTCTCGAGAGGTTGGCTGCCATTCTTAATGTCGAGCCTATTTACCCTCAAAGCAACAATCACGAGAATAGAGGCTATTCATGGCTATCCTGCCGAATTGCACTACTGCTAAACAGATTCGTGCGCGTTGAAGGCGACGGCTCCCGACTGCTGCAGTTCATACCTAACAAGCCATTCGCTTCATTCCTGAACCGGAGGACTGCGGACCAGCCCATCTATAATGCAATGAAGAATATTAGTCGTCGCATAACGCTCAGGTATTTATTACAGAACGGATTGGATAAGCTCGTTTACATCAGACGTAACTTGTTAAGCCAGACGAAAAGAGAATCAATCATGGCATTTCACAAGGAATCGAACGCAAAACTGGATAAAGAATTTAGTTTGGAATTGAAACGCTTTGGATACTACTGAAGACCGCAA
>Ga0126376_10000536_pt1 | contig 18644 bp, 11 predicted proteins | sample PanSoiMetPlot_15_FD_92760 | JGI IMG/M metagenome (GOLD analysis project Ga0126376, IMG submission 92760) | Tropical forest soil microbial communities from Panama - MetaG Plot_15 | ecosystem: Environmental > Terrestrial > Soil > Tropical forest > Bulk soil | place: Panama | collected 2016-02-17
ATCACGGTGCGGCTTGATGGCCCTCACGCTAATCGTCACGTTAGGTTGCTTTGCGAAGGTGGGCGCTCAATGGACCACACCCGATGCGAGCCAGAATATCAACAACACCAACACCGGCAATGTGGGCATTGGCACGTCTACTCCCGGAAAAAAACTGGAGGTACTGGCTACTGATGGCGAGGCCGTAAGGCTTTATCGCAATGCGGGTACTGTTGGCTGGGGCGTCAACATGAAGTTCGCTTTCAATAACAGCAACGGGGCGCGGGTTGATTACGTGGGACTACATGGCGTGGTCGCGAACGCTACGGCAGGTGCGGAAATGGGCGATTTCTTAGTAAGTACCACCACCAGCGGCACGCTGACTGAGAAACTGAGGGTGACGTCGGCGGGTAATGTCGGCATTGGCACGGCGACACCCGACGTGAAACTTTTGGTGCACCACTCAAGCGCGAATACTAACCTGGCGAACATCGGGTTACCTGATCTGGTGTTGGGACTACGCAACACCAGCAATACCAACGGAAATATGAGCGTGATAAGTTTTCAGGATGCGACGGGCTACGGTAACGTTAACATCACCGCCGTCCAGAAAGATCAAACTAACCACAGCGCCGACCTGCTTTTCTTTACCCGCACAAACACAACCACGTTTGGAGAACGGATGAGAATTATGTCGACCGGCGAAGTCGGCATTGGGACCACCACTCCAACTCAGAAGCTCGAGGTTAATGGCGGCGCTCTGATCAACACTATCTATGGTTCGAGTGCAAGCAGCGGCGTGCTTAACTTGCAATCAACCTCTCATGCAACTAAAGGGACCATCCAAATCGGGTTTGATCAAACCAGTTCCACAAAGATTGGCCAATCGGGAACGCCGGGTGACAAACTCTTAGTTGCAACCGATCGGTTGATCGTCAATAACGCCGGTGTCCGCGTAAATGGCGCTGCCGACTACGCTGATTTCTCTGTTACCAAGGTCAACATCACCAATCCCGACGCGCTGCAATTCCGTACTAGCTCGCCGAATATCCAGTCGAATGGCAGCCTGTTGTTTACGGTCCAGAACGTTAATGGGGACAATGTAAAATTCAACGTTCAGAACAGCTCAATCTCCAACGCCTTCGTCATCGATACGAATAGCGCCACGCCTGCGAAACTCTTGGACATTCGAAATCTGGGAACGAGTAAGTTTTCGGTTTCCGGTAACGGCGACGTTACTATCGCAGGGAACATCGCAGCGAAGTATCAGGACGTCGCTGAATGGGTTGAATCGTCACAAGAGCTCTCTCCGGGCACGGTCGTGGTGCTGGACCAAACAAAATCCAACCAGGTAATCGCTTCAACTCAGGCGTACGACAGCAGCGTCGCCGGTGTGATTTCACTCAAGCCGGGAATAACGCTGGGCGAGCGGGGTGAAGGACACGTGTTGGTCGCGACGACTGGACGCGTAAGAGTGAAGGTGGATGCGACGAATGGTCCAATCAAGATTGGCGATCTGCTGGTGACAAGCGACAAAGCCGGTGTCGCGATGAAGTCGGTGCCGGTGGACGTCAGCGGCATACGCATGCATCGCCCAGGAACATTGATCGGTAAAGCACTCGAGCCGTTAGCCAGCGGCACTGGAGAGATTCTGGTTCTACTGAGTCTGCAATAACGCGAACCTCACTTTAACGGCTGCTGCTGTTTACCGGAGTGTGCATCATGATCAGGCGACTAATTAGCGTTAGCGTGTTGGTAGCGGTGTTGTTATCGTTGGCTCCTGTCAGTCCGAGCGCGAGTGAGAGTCTTAGACACTCGTCGTCTCCACAGAATGTGGACCAGCGAAGCTGGCTGGCAGGGCTACAAAGTTACGCGGCACTCGGAAACTGGTTAATCAGTAAGTTGCCCGCGCGCGCTAAGCGAGAGCCGGAAATGACGGTTGCCGAAAGAGATCGGTGTATTGGAACCCTTCTTTGAGCGAGTCACATTTGACGATAAGAAGCACGGATGGCTTCTCGCTCGTGACGATGTTTACTACACCGACGATAGTGGCAACTCATGGCGGAAAGTTTTTCGACTTCCGCCAATCAGAGAAAAATAAGAAACGTAAACTCCAGCAAGATGCTTCTATTTTGTATCCAAAGAACTCTCCGGATCGAGCGATCTCGGAGATGTCTGGTCCACTTGGACCATTTGTTTCATCGCACAGTAATTCAAAATGTTTTTTGCTTGCACAAGTTTCTGCAAAGTGATATTTAATGCGCGCTTTCGTGAACATCTTCTCCCTACTTGGTCACGAATCTCGTTAACCTCGCGCGCTCGATCGTAGGATGTTGGTTACAAATTAACGAACGCAGGAAACTCCCCTCCAGCCAGTATCACTAGGACCCAATTCAAGCTCGGTCCTCATTTAGCGGCCTAACGTAACTCCGTAAAGCTTTACGGAGTGCGGACCAGTACACCTTCAACAAGAGAGAGGAAGAAAATGAGCAACAAGCAGCAGACCATCAATCTAAAAGTTTCGCCACTGTGCACTCTAATGGCCTTCGCGCTGGTTGTTGCGTTTGGTTGCTTTGCACAAGCCGGCGCGCAATGGACCACGCCTGATGCCAGCCAGAATATCAACAACACAAACAGCGGCAACGTCGGTGTGGGCACAAGTTCACCGGGAGTTAAACTGGATGTCCTTTCCTCGATCAACCTGATTGCCAGGTTTGGAACTTCGAGTGCGGCCCACTCGCAGCTCATTATTGATTCTCAATCCGCCTACAACTCAAATCTGACTTTAGCGCGTGGCGGAGTGTCGAAGTGGTACATGGGAAACCGAGCCTCAAACGATCGCCTCAGTTTTATAGAGTCAACGGGCATGATCGAACTATTGACGATATTGCAAACCGGCAAGGTCGGGATCGGCACCATCACTCCCACGGCATATTTACACGTCACGACCGCTGCGGCAGATTACGAGTCTTTAAGGCTTCATCGAAACGCCAATACGGCCGGTTGGGGCGTGGCTCAGCTCTTCGCGCTGAATAACAGCAGCGGTACCGTCACTGATTACGCGCAGATCAGCGGCGGCATCACGACCAACACCGCCGGGTCTGAAAATGGCGTCATGGCGTTTTACACACGTGGGGCGGGAACCATAGTCGAACGAATGCGCCTGGACAGCAATGGCAATGTTGGCATCGGTACGCAGTCTCCACAGGACGCCCTTCATATCTACAACACCACCAACGCCGTGGGAACGGTGCGCCTGCAGGGCGGCAACAATGTTGCCGGGTTTGTGGGAGTGTGGGATTTCGGTCCCATGCTTTTGTTGAGCAACAACCGTCATCCGGGCACTGGAAACAATTTCAAAACGACTGTTGCCGGCGCTCAGATTTCAGTTGGTGTTACCAGCGCACCGGGCGATATAGCGTTCTACACAACCGCGAGCGGCACAGCCGGCACTCCCACGGAGTTGGTCAGAATCAAGTCCGGTGGCCTGGTTGGTATCGGAACCGGAAGTCCGAATTACAAACTGGACGTGCAGGGTGGTTCGGTGAATGCGACGGATGGCTTGTGTATCGCTGGTAGTTGCAAGTCGTCGTGGTCTCAGGTTGCGACCCAGTGGAACAATGGTACCGGGAATATTAATTACACTGCCGGCAGTGTTGGCATCGGTATCAGTTCACCGCTCTACAGCTTGGACGTCAATGGCGGCCTCAATGGTTTTCGTGCGAAAGCCGCGTCAGCATCAGCGAACGATACGATTGCGACGTTTGAGAACAACGCTGCAATCAAGATGATCGTGCGCGCTAATGGAAACGTCGGCATCGGCACAACGGCACCCGCCAAGACACTCGACGTTGCCGGCGACATCAACGCCTCAGGAACGATCACTGGTGGCAACATCCAAGCGAAATACCAGGACGTCGCTGAATGGGTGGAATCGTCACAGGATCTCGTGGCAGGCACGGTTGTGATTCTCGACCCAACGAAATCCAACCGGGTGATCGCCTCGAACAAACCGTACGACAGTCATGTTGCTGGTGTGATTTCGTTACAGCCGGGAATAACGCTCGGCGAACAAGGCGAAGGCCGCGTGTTAGTCGCGACGACTGGACGCGTGAGAGTGAAGGTGGATGCGACGAATGGTCCAATTGAGATTGGCGATCTGCTGGTGACGAGCGACAAAGCAGGAGTCGCGATGAAGTCGATGCCGGTTGAGGTCAGTGGCATACCCTTGCATCGACCCGGAACACTGATTGGCAAAGCACTCGAGCCATTGGCCCAGGGCACTGGAGAAATTCTGGTGCTTCTGAGTCTGCAATAACCGGAAGTTAGAAACAGTAAACCCTTACTTCGAGAAAAGAGGAAGAAATATGAGCAACAATCATCAAACTATCAACTCCAAAGTTTTATCACGGTGCGGCTTGATGGCCCTCACTCTGATCATCACGTTAGGTTGCTTTGCGAAGGTGGGTGCGCAATGGACCACGCCTGACGCGAGCCAGAATATCAACAACACCAACACCGGCAACGTCGGTATCGGCACCACCACGCCGACCTCATTACTCGAAGTTAAGAAGAGTCAAAGCGCGGGCACAACGATTAATGTCGATAACCCTTTCATTACCGCCAGTAACAGCGCCTATTCCGGACTGTTCTTCAAACAGGCGGGTACTAACCGCTTGTTGATCTCGTCAGTAAATGACAATCACGGCACGATTACACCAGGTACGGCTCAGTTCTGGAACTTTGCCAATGGCCCAACAGTTTTCGCAAACAACAATGCGGAAACAATGAGGCTGACTGCCACTGGAAACCTGGGCATCGGCACGAATAGCCCGGGAGAGAGGCTCGTCGCATATGGCACCTTTCTGGCGGGAAATATCACCAGCCACACACAGTTGTACTCCACCTACGATAGCCAGGCGAACTCGATCATGGAAGTGGGATACGGAACCGCGACTGCGAACATCACTCCCCTCGCGAGCCTGGTCCTGAGTAAGAATCTCACCAGTACAAACCAGGGCCTTGGAGTGATCTCTTTCGCTAATAGCAACATCGCGAACGGCAATGATAAGCGGTTGGCTACCATGAGCGCCTGGACCGATGGAGCGCTTAACTCGGGCGCGTTGGTGATGGGCACCACCTCGGCGGGCACGCTTTACGAAAGAATGCGAATTACCTCCGCCGGAAATATCGGCATCGGCACTGCGGCTCCGAGTTACCTTCTGGAAGTTCAAGGTGCCAGTCAGTGGATAGCCAAGTTCAAGAAAACCGACAACACCAACGGCGGCATCATCATCGACTCCAACCCCGGCTATAACTCGGGCATTGCGCTCAGCGTTAACGGAGTGAACAAGTGGTACGTTCTCAATAACCCCAGCAACAGCGACGCATACCAGCTTTGGGAGTCAACAGGCTCCTTCGCGCGATTCGCCGTGACGCAGGCTGGCAGTGTCGGTATCGGCACCGTAAGTCCGGGTTACAAACTGGACGTGCAGGGTGGCTCGATAAATACCTCTCAGAATTTGTGTATCAATGGTGATTGCAAGTCGGCGTGGTCTCAGGTCGCCAGCCAATGGGCCAACGGTAGCAGCAGTATCAACTACGCCGGTGGCAGTGTCGGCATCGGTATCGCCTCGCCGCTCTACACGCTGGACGTCAACGGCGGCCTCAATGGTTTTCGTGCGAAAGCCGCGTCAGCATCAGCGAACGACACGATTGCGACGTTTGAGAACAACGCTGCAATCAAGATGATCGTGCGCGCTAATGGAAACGTCGGCATCGGCACGACCGCACCCGCCAAGACACTCGACGTTGCCGGCGACATCAACGCGTCCGGAACGATCACCGGCGGCAACATCCAGGCGAAATACCAGGACGTCGCTGAATGGGTGGAATCGTCACAGGATCTCGCGCCGGGCACGGTCGTAGTTCTCGACCCAACGAAATCCAACCAGGTAATTGCCTCAACTGAAGCGTACGACAGTCGTGTCGCAGGTGTGATCTCACTCAAGCCCGGAATAACGCTGGGCGAGCGGGGTGAAGGACATGTGCTGGTCGCGACGACTGGACGCGTGAGAGTGAAGGTGGATGCGACGAATGGTCCAATTAAGATCGGCGATCTGCTGGTGACGAGCGACAAAACAGGCGTCGCGATGAAGTCGGTGCCGGTTGAGATCGCCGGTAGACGTATTCATTCTCCCGGGACCTTGATTGGCAAAGCACTCGAGCCATTGGCCAGCGGCACTGGAGAGATTCTGGTGCTACTGAGTCTGCAATAACGCGAACCTCACTTTAAACGGCTGCTGCTGTTTACCGGAGTGTGCATCATGATCAGGCGACTAATCAGCGTGAGCGTGTTGGTAGCAGTGTTGCTGTCGTTGGCCCCGGTCGGTCCGAGCGCGAGTGAAAGTCTTAGACACGCGCGGTTGCCACAGAATGTGGACCAGCGAAGCTGGTTCGCAGGGCTACAGAGTTACGCGGCACTCGGAAATTGGTTGATCAGTAAATTGCCCGCGCGCGCCAGGCGAGAGCCGGAAATGACGGTCGCGCCACCGGTGACGGCGTATCTCAATCCGGCGCCATTTTTTCTCGACGCGCCAACCAGCCTCACAGTGACTGCAGCTTCCGGTACCAGCATCAGTCTCAGTTGGACAGCGCCTGTCGCTTCAGTGGACCACTATCAGTTGGAACGCAGCCAGAGTATCTCAGGGCCGTTTCTTTTTCTGGCCAACTCTGCGACGACGAGCTACAACGACACGACAGTGAGCAGTGCTCATGCCTACTTGTACCGGGTGCGAGCATTCGGCAGTGGCGGCACTGTTTCGGTCCCGAGCAATATGGCTTTGGGCACGGCAGTGTCGTTTGAGTTCAGCGCGCTTACGAACCAGCTAATCAAAGCACAGCATGTGTACGACGTGCGCACGGCAGTAAACGCTGTGCGCGCGGTGGCGAATCTTTCGGCAGCCACTTGGAACCACAGCACGCTCGCTGGATTGATAGTGGAAGCGAACGACGTGCAGGAGTTACGCAACAAGCTGGATGAAGCGTTGACGGCACTGAGTATTACTGTCACAGCTTATCAGGATGCGACACTGACGCCGGGCAGCACGCTGATCAAAGCGATTCATCTCGAGCAACTACAGGCACGCTCCACCAAAGGGAGCAGCAACAGCTCTGGCCCACTTGACTCTGACTCAGCTACAGCGCGTTTAGATCCCTTAAATGAGACGGGTGGCGGTGACGAGAATCCTTTGTCTCGTAACTTCAATTGGAAACTGCCACTTGTGAGTTTGCCCGGTCGCGCGGGATTGGATCTGGGATTGGCGCTCTCGTACAACTCGCTGGTCTGGACCAAGAATAGCGCCTACATTTCTTTCGATGACGATCACGGCTTTCCCGGCCCTGGTTTTCGTCTGGGCTTTCCCGTTATCCAGCCACTGTATTACAACTCGGAAACCGGCAAGTACGCCTTTCTGTTAATCAGTCCTGACGGCAGCCGCAGCGAACTGCGGCAGGTGGGCAGTTCGTCGCTCTACGAAGCGGCCGATTCGACACATCTGCTGCTCGATTCGACGACGATGGTGCTGCGTACAATTGACGGCGCGCAGTTGAGCTATGCGTTGATGGGCAGCGACTACAATTGCACGCAGATCAAGGATCGCAACGGCAATTACCTCACTATCAACTACACTCCTTTAGGCCGTATCGACACAGTGGTTGACACGCTGGCGCGCAGCGTCAAGTTTAATTACGACGCAAATGGCTGGCTCACTTCCATCACCCAGGTATGGAACCAGGGCCTGGGAAACCAATTGACGCACACGTGGGCGAGTTTCACTTACACGGACACGACCATCAACGCCAACTTCTCGGTGCCGGTCAATGGTCCGGCAAATAATACGACGATCAAGACGCTCTCGAAGGTGACGCTGGCAGACGGCTCGCACTCAGATTTCAGTTACAGCACTTGGGGACAGGTGTGGAAAGTGAGCACCTTCGCGGCCGATAATCATCTGCTCAGTTACCGTTTTTACAATTTGCCGCAAATCGCCGATCCACAGGTTCCCTTTGCCGATTGCCCGCGTTTTACGGAGCGGCACGATTGGGCGCAGTACTGGAACGGCGATACTGACGGAACCACAGCCACGAATGAGGAAGCGCTGACGACGTTTGCTGTCCCGGCGAGTGATACCTGGACCATGCCCGACAACACGCAGCAGAGCGGCACGCGCGCGCAGGTGACTGCGCCCGACAGCACTTCGAACAAGTTCTACTTCATCGGCACGGCGGGGACTTCTTCCGGCTGGCAGCGTGAATTGACTGCCTTAGTGAATACTTACGACAGCGGTGCCGTTTTGCAGCGACAGGCGATGACCACCTGGACGCAGGACAACACTGCGGTTTCTTACCCGTTGAATCCGCGCGTTGTAGAGACCAACGTCTACGATCCGGCAGGCAATCGCGCCCGCAGTCAGACTACCTACCAGCAGTTTACCTTTGCGAATGGCACCAGTTGTCAACTACCGCAGGATATCTATGAATATGCGGCCAACGCCTCGACGATCCTGCGCAGTACGCGCACTGATTACAACACCAGCACCAGCTACACCGACCGCCACATTCTCGGAGTGGTCAGCGAAAAGCGGCTCTACGAAGGCGATGTAAACAATGGCGGCACGTTGAAGTCGAAAGTTGGATTCAACTACGACGAGACTGGCTCAATCCAGGGCACTGACGCGCCGGTGCAGCACGACAACACCAACTATAGTGCAAGCTTTGTCGTTGGACGCGGCAATCTCTCGAGCGTGAAGCGTTACGATGTGAACAACATTGCCCAGTTCACCACTGTCAGCAGTAAGTACAGCTCTGCCGGATGCGTTATTTCTGCAAAAGATGCATTGAATCATGAGACGCAGATCAGCTACGCCGATCAGTTCTCTGATAACAACAACTCGCGCAACACGCTGGCATATCCGACGACAGTAACGGATCCGGGCGGCTACTCTTCCACTGCAAAGTATAACTACGATTTCGGCGCGATGACCTGGAGACAAACACCGCAGCCAAACGTCACTACCAATACGCCCGGCCCGCAACAGTCATTTACCTTCGATACCATCGGTCGCCTCCAGCAGGTCACGAACCTGGTGAATAACGGTTACACGCGGTATGAATATCCGACGAGCCAGGTTCGCGTCGACAGTTACGCGACGGTTCAGGACGGACTGGGCGAAGCGCATTCGTTCCAGATTGCCGACGGCGCTGGACGTATTATTGCCAGAGCTTCAGATCATCCGGGAAGTACCGGCCTCTTCAGCGGACAGAAGCTGGTTTATGACGTGATGGGCCGCATGATCAAGACCTCGAATCCCACCGAAACCAGCGCCAGTGGTGCGCCTTCGCAATGGACCACCGCCGGCGACGACGCAGCCGCCGGCTGGATCTACGCCGAGCAAACTTACGACTGGAAAGGTCGCCCACGCGTGACCACCAATCAGGACGGCACCACGAAGTCCGCTTCGTACACAGGTTGCGGTTGCGCCGGCGGCGAAGTCACCACGTTTACGGACGAAGGCACGATCGACGCAGGCGTAGCTAAGCGTCGCCAGCAGAAGATCTACAAAGACGTCCTCGGCCGTACAGTGAAAACAGAATTACTCAACTGGGAAGGCGGCAGTGTCTACTCGACCACAGTTAACACCTACAACGCTCGCGATCAAGTGACGCAAATCAGGCAGTATGCAGGCACTGACGTCAGCACTACCTATATAGATACAACGATGGCCTTCGATGGTTATGGCCGCTTAGCATCGAAGCATGCTCCCGAGCAGGATCAGAACACTGCTGTGAACTGGACTTACAATGCTGATGATTCAGTGCTGAGCACAACCGACGCGCGTGGAGCCGGCGCTAACTTTGGCTACAATAGTCGCAAATTGGTAACGAGCATCTCCTGGTCCGTTCCGCCCGGAAGTTCCATTTCTACTCCTGCGCCAGTAACGATCGCTTACGATGCCGCCGGCAATCGCACATCAATGACCGACGGTTTTGGAAACGTTAGTTATGAATATAGTCAGTTGTCGCAGTTGACGGCTGAGACGCGCACCCTGACTGGCATTACAAACCCCAATTCGGGTGATGGCAAATTCAAACTCAGCTACGATTACAACATCGGTGGCCTGCTGAAAAAATTTACTGACGCCACCAACATGACCATTAACTACGGTTACGACGCAATCGGGCGACTCAGTGGAATGACCGGAGCAGACACTCTCGTAGGCGGGGTTACGACTTATGCGTCTGGATTTCAATACCGGGCATCGGCGAGTTTGAAGCAGGTTACGATTGGACCTCAGACCACGACAATCGGTTACAACTCCCGCTTGCAGCCTGCCACCTGGGACATCAGTGGCAGCGTGGTCCATCAGGATTACGATTACTATGCCGACGGCCGCGTAAGTTTTATTCACAACACCACGGACAATAAATTTGACCGTGCTTACAAACACGATCATGCCGGTCGCGTAACGACAATGCTTACCGGAGGTGACGCGCGCGGGGATACTGTAGTGGTCCCGGCGTATGAATCTTTCCAATACAACCAATTCGATGATGTGACGCAACGTGAAAGTTTAAGTTGGTCGAGTTCGTTCTTCGATTCCGCGAATTATACCAACCATCGTCGCAACGACTGGACCTATGACGCAGATGGACGAGTGAAAACTATAGACACTCGTAGCTACACCTACGATGCTGCGGGCCAGACTACAAGCGTTACCGGTGAACGTTGGACGGTTAGTGGTTATGTTCCAACTTCGCTAACCAGTGGCTTTGATGGCAACGGCAATCGGATCACTGATACTTCTGTAAGTGGATCGAGTACGACTACAACTTACTATTTACGTTCCACGATCTTCAGAACATACGTCGAAGACCTGAATAGCAGCGGTCAGAAAATAAAAGGACATGTCTTCACGCCCTCGAGCACTCTCATCGCGAGTCAGAACGTCCCTAACAACTATGTAATGCTCAGGCATATGAGCCCCATTGGTGCGAGTCAGTATGAATTCTTCGTAGACCCATCAGGTCCTGGAACTGTCTCGCGGCGAGAATTCGATCCCGCAGGTGCCGTTATTCCTCTTCATGACACCAACTTCGGACATGTAGACCGAACAGGTGACCTGCCGAGTGTTTTCGGAGGCTCAGGTGAGGGTGCGTTCGGTTCGATCTCGTCACCCGGGGCTGGTTGCACCCTCGATGGGGTGTATGTGCCATGCAGTATGGCCTACCGCTTTCTGGAATCCGGTGCCGCCAGAGTGTGCCCGAACAACGACTGTTCACCACGACGAGTGGATATCGATATCAGGTATCAAAATGGTGCAACGCGGCATGAAAGCGGATGGGTGCTTAATCCGTTTGCGCTACCCGATGGAACCTTTACGTTCTATGGAGCTGCGGCAGCAGCGGCAGACATGGCGTTTAGGTACCAGGATGGCGGTTTCGAGCTACAAGCCAGGGCCGGTTTCGCTGCGGGTCTTCGGACGGCCCTGATGAATCAGATTGACGGTGGAGCCTCTCTCTTCCAGGCGCATTTCACACAGGATCCGGTTCCGGTACCCGGGCCCGATCCGACAAAGAAGCCTCGTGGGGGCATGGATGACGATCAATGGAAGAATTTTAAAAAGGCGTACGACATCGCGCTGGCAGCGCTAAATGACAGCGAGTGTTTGAGAGCCGTTTCAGAACTCGGCGGGGTGTTGGACCGTGATGGACCAAAGGGGGCAAAGGCTGTCCTTCAGGGACTGCTTCAGATGAATAACTTTGTCTATGTCCCCGTCATTAAGGGCGCCATAGCTCAAGCTAGCGAAACGGGTCGGGGGATTAATACCCAGATTAGATTAACAGACAGATTCTATTCCGGTGAGTTAGGCGCGTCTAATCTGAACATGGATAATCTCCTTTATCACAACACACTTGCACTGATCATTTTGCACGAATTGGTTCATGCTTTAGGCGGCCAGCACAAGGGTCCGGATGATGGAATAGACGAGTCTAAGAAGTGGGACGACAGGCTCTTTACTGATTGCTTCCACAGTCAAGGATGAAGTCCGGTCACCTGTTTTCTGTGGAATCTAATTGGAATCTCAAGGCGTCGTGCGGCATGATGGCGGAACGTCATTGTCGAATCTACCTGATCGTATTCTTAAGCGTTTGCGTTAGTTTTTCTGCTTGTGTCCGGACTCCCTCAGCAACGAATGACGCGACGGTCGTTTCAGATTACCTGTCGCAGTTTGTAGCTCTCTCTCCAACCAGTGCGGATCTGGTTTGGATCGTGACCTCGCAAGGTGATCTCATATCTATCTCCAGTGAAGGTCAACAGCGGCCCGCAGGTATTGGGCAAGTGGCCCTGGTGACTTTCGTCGATCCTGCACATGGTTGGGTGTTGCATCGCAACGGCCGTATTTCGAGCACCGCAGATGGAGGACGTTCCTGGAAGCTGGTATTTGCGCCCGCGGGCTCCGACAGTTTTTATCAGCCTCAGCAATTAATCTTCAGTGACGAACTTCATGGCTGGGTAATCGGGTTATTCGCCATTTGGAAGACAGTTGATGGCGGCAAGACGTGGTCGGAGAAGTTCTCAGTCGCCAAGACAGAAGAGGAAAGGATTGGCCGTCTGTACCGCGGCGTGTTTGTTAATAATGATCTTGGCTGGGTATCCAGTAGCGGTGGCGCAGTTCTCCAGACAACAAATGGCGGTGAGAATTGGAAACCGATTTTGTTGGATACTGAACGAACGGATGTGCACGATATCTTTTTTACTGATGAACAAAGAGGATGGCTTATTGGACGTCCCAATGGAGGAATCTACTTCACGTCCGATGGAGGAATTACGTGGCGTCCTCAATTCGAGCGTGACGGACTGCATCTCAACTCCGCGAGCTTTATTGACAACACGCAAGGATGGGTGAGTGGTTGGCATTTGAAAAATGAGCCTTCCGGCCGAGAAGGAGTAGTTATGCGTACGACTGACGGGCTTCATTGGGAAAATCTGGATAACGCTCCAGGCGAATCAGTTTTCACTGCAATCAGGTTTTCAGACAAGCAGCATGGGTGGTTGGCTGGTAAAGATACTCTCTACCGAAGTGAAGATGGCGGAAACAGTTGGCAAGTCATTTTGAAGCTGCCGCCGATCGTGAACAAATGAATGGGACTTCGTGATCTCCTCCCACCGCTTGTCAGCACCGCACTTCTCCACGTATCCTGCAATCCAGCCGTACGAAAACTGTTGATTCGGCTGGGAAAATCACTATTTTAAGGTCGGGTAAGGCAACGACGCGCGCGAAGGGCCGCATCACAGCCGCGTTGAGGGTACTGGGGCCTTTGCACGCATCCCCACGCGGGCATTTTCGGAGGGCTTGAGTATCGCTCCCTTGAAACTCGCGGAAGCGTGAGATCGTGCCAAACAAGCCGGAAGTTGTGAAATTTCTTCCGAGCTTGCCCGAGTAGACGCGTCACGTGACCGCAGCCGAAACTGAGACACCGCAAACCACAGATTATGAGCTGGCGCAGAAGGCAGCCCGGAACGACATGGGAGCTTTCGAACAGCTTTACCAGCGCCATAATCGGCGCGTTTACTCGCTCTGTTTGCGGATGACGGGCAATGTTTCGGAAGCTGAAGATCTCGCGCAGGAGGTCTTCATTCAGCTCTTTCGAAAAATCGGCAGTTTTCGGGGTGAGTCCGCCTTTACTACCTGGCTACACCGGCTCACAGTCAATCAAGTCCTCATGCACTTCCGCAAACGCGGTGTGCGCATGGAGCAGACGACTGAAGACGGTGAAACTCCAACCCAGATAGTAAAAGGGACAGAAAACCCCAATTCGATGCCGGTCGTCGACCGCATCGCTCTGGATAAGGCCATTGCTCAACTTCCGCCCGGATACCGGACGGTGTTTACGCTCCACGACATCGAGGGGCACGAACACGAGGAAATCGCCAGAATGCTGGGCTGTTCGGTCGGAACCTCGAAGTCGCAATTGCACAAGGCCAGGATGAAATTGCGCGGTCTTTTGAGGCAACAGAAAGGCGAGGAATAGCCTCGAAGGTAGAAGAAGACGAGTCAGTTCGTCGAAATCAGGTTTCAAACGCAGTCTTCCCTTGATTGATGACAACCGGAAAAGGTTCTGTCCGAAGACAGTTTTTATTTGAATTGTGCGCATTTATGAGACAGAACGAAGGTGGTAAGCAATGAACTGCGAGACATGTCAGGAACTCGTCCACGATTTAATCGATGGCTCGATTACCGAGCGCGATGAGTTCACTCTTAATACGCATCTCAAAGAGTGTTTGGATTGCGAGAGTGTGCGCCAGGATCTGACGTCGATCGTCGGCTTCTGCCGCACTCAACGCGGCCAGTATGAAGCGCCGCCAAACGAACAGGCACTGTGGCTTCGCATTCGAAACGTGATCGAAGCAGAGCTGCCGCCGGTCGTTGTAAACGCGGAGTCGAAGCCGTCGTTCTGGGGGCGGCTGCTGGGCCATAGTTGGGAACTTTCGTTACCGCAATTGGCAGCCTCGACAGCCGCTATCGTTCTTGTGGTTTCATTGGCGACCGTCGTCGGTCTGCGTCGCTTTGGTGGTAACGGATTACCGTCGAACCCAGCGAAGCTTGAAGCGTCGAATATTTCGGATATTAACGATCGGATCTGGCAGCGCCGCCAGGTGATTGATTACTGGAACCAGCGAGTTGAACTCAACAAGGCGCGCTGGAGTCCTGAGATGCGCGCGACCTTCGATCGCAACCTGAAGACAATCGACGACGCGATCGAGACTTCGCTTGATGAGTTGAGCCGAAATCCCCACGATGAGATTTCCGAACAGATGCTCAACGAATCACTGAATGACAAACTCACGTTGCTGAGAGATTTCTCTGATTTGTGAGACTGTTGCTTAGACTTGTTTTGATTAAAAGCCCCACAGTAATGAAAAGCAGATTCTTATCCTGGCGCTCGTCGTCTCGCGCCGGCATCCTTGCAGTTGGCGCTATCGTCGCAATCACCGCAGTGTCGTTCAACGTTGCTGCGCAGCAGCATCTCTCGAAGCGCTATCCCACGGGCCAGAATGTCCGCATCGAGTTAAAGAATATTTCCGGCACTATCGTTGTTGAATCGTGGAACAAGAACGAGATTCGTCTCTCAGCGACGATCGAATCCAAAGGCACTAACGTCACGCCCCGGCAAATCAACGAGAGTCTCGTGGTCGATGTCATGAGCGACAATCGTGGGCGCGGTGATGTAGGAGATATCAATTTCAAACTGCAGGTTCCCGCTAATTCGTCAGTCGATCTCGAAACAGTACGTGGAGACATCAGGGTTGCCGATATTCGCAGTGGTCTTGTGCGAGCGCACGTTACGTCTGAAGGTGATATCGAGCTAACGAACGTCAATGCTTTGCACGTGATTGCACAAAACGTTATCGGAAACATTTTCTTCGACGGCGAGTTTTCGCGCGGCGGGACTTACGAGTTCAAGTCAAACAAGGGTGACATTACGATTCGCATTCCCGGCAACTCTGATTTTCGCCTCGTAGCTGCGTCGCCTGCACGCAGGATTGCGTTGAATGATTTTTGGAACAACAACTTCAAGACGCAGGACGGCCGGAAGTACGTGGGCGACGTCGGCGACGGACGCTCGTCAGTATCAGTCACAAACTTCAGCGGCCAGATCACTTTTATGCGAAGGTAGTCTTTATTAATGAAAGCCTCCGCTTGTGGACGTTGCTCGCGGCAACGTCCTTTTTTTGTTTTCGAAGTAGCGCAAACAACGCTACTATGCCCCGCAATGAACAAAGCCCTTCTTTTGGTCGCAATCCTTTTTGCATCAGCCAATCAGATTTTTTCTCAGAACACCGCGGCGCCGGATGTGCAACTCTTGACGCGCACTGCGACGCGCCACGAGATACGTCGTTTCTCTTACGGCGGTACGGTGACCTTGATCGCTGCGCCGAGAGGATCGGTAACGATTGAAGGTTGGACACGAAACGAAGTTGAGCTCACGGCGGACATCGAGCTCAAAGGTCCGACCGAAGCCGACCTGGACCAGCTTGCGAAAGTTAACGGTTTCGTTTTTGACGAAGACCTGAATCACCTGAGCATCCTCACCACCGGCACGCACGATCGCATGTTCATGAAGCGATCCGCGAAGAACTTTCCGAAGAAGTTGCTCAACATGCCCTGGAAGATCGACTACCGACTACGCGTTCCGGTCAATACCGATCTTGAAGTTAATGCTGGTCATGGAGCTGTGAAGCTGTCGGGTGTTGAAGGTGCTCTGCGAGTCAGTGCGACGGAGAGTGACACTGCGCTCACGCTCACTGGCGGAGTTGTTACGAGTACGGTCACAGCCGGCTCGATCACTTTCAGTATCCCGGCGCGAAGCTGGCGCGGCAGTGGCGCCGATCTCCGCATCGCATCGGGCACGATCAACGTTGATCTGCCGCCGGGCTTTAGTGGCGATATCGATGCCGACGTCCTGCGCACCGGCAAGATCGTTAATACTTACGACGCGCTGCAATCACGCGAAAAACCGGGCATCACCGAACGCACGGTCCGCGCGCGCGCCGGCGCCGGCGGGCCGTTCTTCAAGTTCACCGTCGGCGACGGAGTCGTGAACATCAGACAAGCCGCACCATAGCATTGATTCTCTGCGGTCCTCTGCGTATCTCTCTGCGTTCCCCTGCGTTGAAATAGCGTCTAACGCAGAGGACCGCAGAGAAACCTGTTTTACGAATTTGGTGCTTTGTCATTTGTGAGTCTAGAATGGCCGACTACTTTGAACCCGCAAAGCACAGATGAGCATCAAATCTGACAAATGGATCCGCATGATGGCTAGCGAGTACGGCATGATCGAGCCGTACGAGCCGGGACAGGTGAAACAGGTTGACGGCAAGCGCATCGTCTCTTACGGAACGTCCAGTTACGGTTACGACATTCGTTGCGCCGACGAATTCAAACTGTTCACAAACATTAACAGCACGATCGTCGATCCGAAAGAGTTTGACGAGAAGAATTTCGTTGACATCAAAGGTAATTCAGTAATTATCCCGCCCAACAGTTTTGCACTCGCGCGCACGGTCGAATATTTCCGCATCCCGCGCAACGTGCTCACGATCTGTCTCGGCAAAAGCACCTACGCGCGCTGCGGCATCCTCGTAAACGTCACACCATTCGAGCCGGAATGGGAAGGCTACGTGACGCTCGAGTTCTCCAACACGACGCCACTGCCCGCGAAGATCTACGCCAACGAAGGCGTCGCACAAGTTGTCTTCTTCGAATCCGACGAGGTCTGCGAAACCTCCTACAAAGACCGCGGCGGCAAGTACCAGGGCCAACGCGGCGTGACGCTGCCGAAGATGTAACCAGCCATAACATGGAGGCAAAACTCTTTTTTACTTCCCTGACCGCTTCAGATCTTTCGAGTGACGGGTCATGGTGGGAGATCTATAACGAGGCTTTTCCGCTTACTGAACGCGAACCGCCGCCGGTGATTGTGAGCAGTCTCGAAATGGGAGTGGGCCAGGCGTTCGCCGCTCGTTCCAACGGCAAGACGATCGCCATCGCAACGACTCACTTGCTAAAGAATCCGCCCGCTGTATTTTTGGTTTACCTGGCGACGAAAAAAGGATTGCGCGGGCGTGGTTCTGGAGGACAGTTGCTTGAATACGCCTGGAAATCAGGATGTCAAAAACTCTCAGAACATGGTTTTCCGGTCACTGGTTTAGTCGCCGAGGTTGATGCTCCTGACCAGTCTGATGACAGCGAAGAAAAACACGTGCGCGAACGCCGCATCGCTTTTTTCGCTCGTCATGGCACCGAACTCTTAGCGCGTGCATACACGCAACCAGCCGTTGATGGAACAACGACAGTTCCGATGCGATTAGTCTTTCGGCCTGCTGAAGGTTTTGAGAGTCCAGACTCAACCTTCACGGATGCGCTCGTGCGTGCTATATATCTGGAGAAGTATCACGCAGCAAACGGTATCGCCAAAGAGTCTTTAATATCCTTACTCGGGCAGTAACTAAACGCCAGAGTTATATCTCTGGCAATAGCACCGCGTGACTCGCCAGTTGCATTCCACGCGCGTCCCACCACCCTTCAATTTGGAGGTAAGCGATGACATTCCTGATCCGCTTCATGTTTTTCGTGCTTTCCCTGATGCCCATCGGAACCTACCTTGTCTATTACTATCGCCGGCTCGATACACGTCGCGAGCAACTGTTGCAAACACTGCTGAGTCTCTCACTGCAAGATGAGTACGTGCTCATGCGTCACAAGGAGAAATATGAGGAGTGGAAAAAGTGCGGCGGCGAGAAAAAAATGATTGATGACTTTGAGAACAAATATTTCAATCTGGATTTCCGCGCCGGACATAGTCATCAGGATTTCGTGTGGCCCTTACTACTATTCACAATCTTCATAGCCATCGGCTGGGTCTTCACCTTACAACGAGTGCTGCCGGACTTCACTCCTCTTCCAGGACTTCTGAAAATTCCCGACGCGTTGGCTTTTGGCTTTATAGGTGCATACCTGGCTTGCATAGTGACGATCTTTGACGGCTTTCGCAGGTATGACCTCGACCCGGGACTCTATTACTCAGTCACCTACAGAGTC
>Ga0126376_10000537_pt1 | contig 18643 bp, 17 predicted proteins | sample PanSoiMetPlot_15_FD_92760 | JGI IMG/M metagenome (GOLD analysis project Ga0126376, IMG submission 92760) | Tropical forest soil microbial communities from Panama - MetaG Plot_15 | ecosystem: Environmental > Terrestrial > Soil > Tropical forest > Bulk soil | place: Panama | collected 2016-02-17
AAAGGCCCGCTGAAGTGGAGGACCGTGCCATTCCGGGTCACTGGGAGGGCGATCTCCTGCGCGGCTCAGGGAACAGTCACATCGCGACCTTGGTGGAACGCCATTCGCGCTTTGTCATGCTGATCAAAGTACCCAGCAGAGAACCGCGGAGGTGGTGGGGGCATTGAGTAAACACGTTCGTAAACTTCCCGCTACCCTGCGACGCTCGCTGACCTGGGATCGCGGGCTGGAAATGGCCAAACACAAGGACTTTACGGTGGCCACGGATGTGAAAGTGTACTTCTGTGATCCGCAGAGTCCCTGGCAACGCGGCTCGAATGAAAACGCAAACGGGCTCTTACGACAATACTTCCCGAAGAACACAGACCTAACCAACTATTTCCAGTCAGATCTGAACAAAGTGGCGCTGCGCTTAAATCAACGCCCACGACAAACTTTAGGTTTTCAGACCCCTGCGTGTAAACTTCAAGAAAGTGTTGCGTCGACCCATTGAAACCACCCCGCTAACCGGACAAGTTCCTGCTGGACGGCTTTTCCGCGAAAGGGAGTGACGTGCCTTTGCGGACGCTGGCTTCTGCAAAAAGGTTATGCGCTCGAGGCGGACATTGAGCGGATTTTCCGCTCGGCGGAGTTGCGCAAGGCAGAAATGTATTGAAAGGCCAGTTCAGTCTGTTTGTGAACGTATTCGATACCGACAGGTTTTCCATTTTGCAGACCGGGGTGACAGAACTCCCAATCCATGTAGCCCTGGTATCCGGAAGCGACAAGAGCATCCACGTACGCTGGATAGGCGACCTTTCTCCCCCAGAAGTGCTCGTCGAAATAGCCGCCACCCGCCAGCTCGACACTCCCGTCCGGGCGTTTGGCGAACTCTCCATTCATGTGCGAGTGAACTTGCAGAGCCCCACTAGCCTTGGCCATCTCGCGAGCATGTTCGGGTGAGTCCGCCTCGGGCTCAATGTTAATGTCCATGCACGCCTTGAACGACGGTGAACCGACCTCTTCGATAAGCGACAGCACGTCCTGATAGCGATTGACGACGTCAGGACCGTGATTTTGCATGGCCAGCACGATGCCGTAATGCTCGGCCACTCGGCAAAGCTCGCGCATGGATTCGAGCACGAACCCTCGCCGGTCGCCTTTCCAAAAGCCATACTGGTTGTAGCCGTAGGTGTCGTCGTAAGTCGCCAAGCCATCGTGGAGCGTAATGCCGCGCCACGCGGCGAAGATCTTGCAAATCGGTGAACCTAGATCGTGCGCGAGCTTGATGCAGTCACGCACGTAAGAAATCATGGCTTCGCGCTGTACTGGCACTGGACTCGAAAGGTCGCAGTTCGGAGAAACTGCGCACAGTTCGATCCCGGCCTCACCGGCCAGATCGCGCAATCGTTTCCGGTCATCGGCGCGCAGATCCATTGGCGCGGCGTGAGGCCGCTCCGCATCCAATTCCAGTCCTTCCCAGCCCTGTTGTCTGGTGAGACGCACCAAGTCAAAAACATTCACGGCCTCGCCGCGATACCAAACTCCGCGGTACGTAATGCTGTACAGACCGATTTTCATGGCTGCCTCCGAAGAGGAACTCTGCTAAAGAACTGGCCGCGCTGAATCTTAGCAGAGCCGAAGCGTCGGCTGCACGTTGTGCAAACTCGCTTGATGCCCGTGGCCCGAGTGAAGCCCAATTGTTGCGGTCCGACCCGCAACGTCCTGGACCGCCTCGTAACACTCCTGTCCGTCTCGTTACCTTTAGCTTGTCAAAGCGTCTGCATGGTTCATACGCTGGGGTCATGAAGACACTTTTCACCAAAAATGCTCTAACCAGGATGGCGCTCTACGTATGCTTCCTGTCGGTACTTTCAGCGTTTCCGATTGCCCAGGCTGCGGGACCGATCGCGATCCCCATGACGGCTGACCACTGGCAGACGAAGGAGAACGCGGAGTTCTTCCGCCAGCTGGGTTTCTATCACGGCCTGATGCGACTGAACAGCGGCAGTGCAGTGCTCAAAGACGTTGCGTTCAGCGACGGAACGATCGAATTCGACGTCAACACGATCGGGCGAGGCATGCCTGGCGTGGCCTTTCGTCAGCAAGACGAAGGTAATTTCGAGCTCTTATACCTTAGGCCAGATGCGGCCTGCCCGGCCTTCCGGGCCTGCATGCAGTATGCGCCGCAGACTCATGGTGTCCTTCTATGGGACCTCTTTCCGCAATATCAAACGCGGGCGCCCCTTCGGGAGAACGGGTGGAATCACATCAAGATGGTGGTGTCCGGCCGGCGGATGAAGGTTTTCGTGAACGATGCCACATCGCCCACACTGGAGGTCGGCAGGTTGGAGGGGGATGCGCTGAAAGGCGGACTGCGACTGCTGGGGCCAGCTACTTTCGCGAACCTGGTGATCACTCCCGATGCAGTGGATGGTCTTTCTCCGGAACCAGCCAGAGATCCGTTGGAAGGAGACCGCGGCGTGGTTCGGAATTGGCGTCTCTCGCCATTTTCCGCGCTGCCGAACGGGAAGGACGCCATGTATGGCGAACTGCCCGGAGCTTCACCGGAATGGAAGACCATCAGCACGGAGCGAAACGGGTTGGTTAATGTTAGCCGCGAGTATGGCCAGCCTGTGCCGGAGCCGAATCGAGCCTTGGCATGGCTGAAGACGACGATCACTTCCGACAGGAAGCAGATAAAGAAAGTCGAAATTGGATGGACGCGCGAACTGTGGGTATTCGTGAACGGAAAATTGGTGTACTCCGGCAAGAACCTATTTGAGGTGGAAGGAGAGAGAAAATTTCCCGACGCGCGATGTTCGCTGGAGAATGGCTCCTTCCCGTTGCCGCTGGAAGCGGGTGATAATGAGGTCGCAATAGCAATCGCCAACAACTTCTTCGGATGGGGATTGAAGCTGCGCCTGGCTGATTCGGAAGGAGTTCATCTGGCAGCAAAGTGACAAATCTGAAGTCTGGCAAACAGTGGATGAAGACGCGTCCCGGCCGCGTCGCTCTTGCGGCTCTGGCATGGACGATTCTCGGTTGTGTGTTTGCCTTGCCGGATCTTTCCAGGGGTACAGCCCCGCGCTACGCTCTGCTTTTATCCCTTACGTTGTGGTGGTCTTGGGGTCTGCTCACACCTCTCATTCTTTGGGTTGACCGGCAAATTCCCGCTTCCAACAAGCAACTTGCCCGGCGAGTTCTGGCGCATTTCCTTCCGAGCCTGCTGGTGACGGCCGTGTACGTTTATCTTCTGGGGGCGCTTCGCGCCTCGTTTGGGATTGCTGAATGGAATGGCTTGCCTAGCATTAGGGTTCTTGTCGATTCGCTGCGAGGCTTGTTTCTCTGGAACTGGCTCAACTATTGGCTGATTCTGGGAGCCTGGCAGGCATATCGCTATTACGATCACTATATAGCCGGTGAGTTGCGTCTGGAGCGTTTGGAAAAAAACTTTTCCGAGGCTCGTCTGAACGCGCTTCGAATGCAATTGGATCCGCATTTTCTTTTCAATGCGCTGAACACGATCTCATCTCAGCTGGAACGCGATCCGAAGCTTGCGCGCGGGATGATCGAACATCTGGGCGACCTTCTCCGTCTGTCACTGGAATCCAAAGACAGGCAGGAAGTCCCGCTGGCGGAAGAGATGGCCTTTTTGGAACACTATCTAGCGATCCAGAAGATCCGCTTCGGGGACAACTTGCGGATCGAAACTCAAATCGCGCCAGAGGTGAAATTTGCATCCGTGCCCTGCCTTTTCGTTCAGCCACTCGTGGAAAATGCGATACGTCACGGCATTTCAAGGCGGGCTTCGGGCGGAACGGTCATCGTGTCTGCACGCCCGGTCGGGAATCGGCTTGATATTCGTGTACTCGACGACGGCGCTGGACTTCCGCCGGGGTGGACGCTTGAGAACTCCGGCGGCATCGGGCTTTCCGTGACGCGGCAGCGTTTGGCGGGGCTTTATCCCGATGGAGAAACCCGTTTTGCAGTGAACCGGCGCGCCAGTGGTGGAACCGAGGTTGAAATATCGCTGCCTTTGCGATGGAGCGGAAAGGACGCCCATGCCGTTGTCCGCGTCTGAAGGTTTCTGCGTTTTGGTAGCCGACGACGAAGCGCCGGCGAGACAACGGATCATTGATCTGCTGCGCTGCGATTCTCAGGTGGGCACAATCTTAGAGGCGTCCGACGGACTCTCCGCGGTGGAGATCATTCAGAACCGAAGCCTCGATCTCGTGTTTCTCGATGTGCAGATGCCGGAGCTGAATGGACTGGAGGTCATCGCTGAAGTGGGGGCCGAACGTATGCCGCTGACCGTCTTTGTGACCGCCTACGATGAGCATGCTATCCGCGCTTTCGAAGCAAATGCGCTTGACTACCTCCTGAAGCCGTTCAGCGACCAGCGCTTTGAGGCGACCATGGCTCGCGTCAGCAGTCGGATGGATGAACGCAGCGTGCAGGAGTTTGGGCGGCGCATTCTTCGCATGGTTTCCGCAGCGCCCGCGGCGAATCTGCCATTGGACCGTCTGGTAGTGAAGTCCGCAGGTTCGACCCGCTTCATACGGGTCGCCGATATCGACTGGATCGAAGCTGCCGGCGTTTATGCGAACCTGCACACCGGAGGAAAGGAGCTGTTGTACCGGGCCGCCCTGCATGAGCTTGCCGAGAGGCTCGATCCCGCTCGTTTTGTCCGCGTCCATCGTTCGGCTATCGTCAATATCGAGAGCATTTTGCGCCTGGAGCCGATCTCCCATGGCGAATTTGAGGTTATCCTGAAAGACGATTCGAGATTGAGAATCAGCAGAACCTATCGCGGGCAACTGGAAAAGAGATTGGGCCAATCGCTGTAGTCCGCCCCACGTGCGGGACTGGCGAGACAGGCCATGAAGCAGTGGGCCGCGATGGTGATGAGAGAGCGCTACACAAATGCGCGGAGATCGCAGCCGATTCTCAGGGTGCGGGCTTTATCTCTTCCTACATTCTCCTGGCTCCTTGCGGCTCATTCGAATTAGCTAGAAGATTACTATCAGCAGTAATTAACACACCATGCTATAGTAGTTTGTGTTTGCTGCGTTCCAGCCCGTTTATCCCTCACGAATCCCGCTCGTGACCCCAGTCCTAACTTTCTTCCCTCTCATACTTATGCAAAACCGCTCTCCCGCATTCCCTTTTTTTTTATACACATACAAAAGCTCTAGGGGTGGGTATACCTCTCCGCCAGAAGCGGGCCCAGCAGACGGTTTGCTTTTGTTCTGGGCAACGCAAGTTCAAACTCCTTGTTTTCAATCGTTTGCGCGCTCTTGCGTTCTTTTGCACCTTCGTGCAATTCATCTGCTTTATTTGCAATCGCTTACACACTCCTTGTAGAAAACACCGGTGGTGTACCCCTGGAAACGCGAACAACGGACCGCTTCAGAAAGCGATCCCTACAAGGAACGGAGGAGTCGCGTCAATTCGCGCCGGAGGCGGAGAGAGTCACGTTGCTTGCGAGAGATTGCTGCAGGAGATCGAAGTCGGACTGGATGGAACGGTTGGTGGCTTTCTTGGTGCGACCTCCGCGGAGTTCTTCGTGCAAGCGGGCAACGAGAAGCAAACGCGCCTGAGTTTGCGAGTCGGAAGAAGCAAGGATGTTAGAGCGAGTGGCGCCGAGATTCGCGCTGCCTTGCGGGGAAGAAAGCTGAATGACGGCGCGACCCTGATCGTCCGCGTGAAATTCGGAAGAATCTTCGAGCGACTTCCATTGAGTCTTGGAGAGCGCTGATTTTAGGGTTGGATCGGATTTTACAAGCGCCTCGAGATCACGCTGCCAGGCGCGGCGCTCTTCTTTGGTGAGCGGGCGATCAAGAACGCCGTCGGGAGTCCACATTGCGACGTCCTTGGCCGGGTCAAAACGGCCGCCGAAATAATAAACAGTGGCGACGCCACCTGCCACGAACGGCGTAAACACGGCGAGAGGAACAAAATACTTTTTGGCGTGAAAGACACCATCGACCAGGCCGTGCACGGGCTTGCTGCGCTTGACCGTGCCGGGAACCTGCGGAACGAAAAAGCGAGTGAGCTGAAGCTGCGGATTGCGCTTGCTGAATTGCGTGAAAGATTTTGCGGCTTGCTTGGGCGTCATGACGCCGAGATCACCGAGTTTGCTGCGCCAGACGGAGTCAGGATAGTAGAAGGTGACGACGTCGTGGACGAAGTCGGCGCAATTGTCGCTGACAAGCCTGTAGGCTTGTTTGTTCTGACCGGAATTGAATTTGGCGATGAGGCGATCATCATCCTCGGGTGAAGTGGGCAATTGAAAACCGTAGAGGGTGCGGTCGAATGCGGAGCCAACGAGCTGATACCAATCCTGCGTGTCAGGATGGGAGGAAGGCGGATCGGGAGCGATGTCCGCAAAGTGCGCGCGGCGATATTGGTTGCGCAAATACCAGGCGAGCTTGGGATCGATGAAAAGGGGAACATTTTCCGGTTTATCTACCGCGTAAAGATACGCGATAAGAGGAACAGCAGCCCAGTCGTAACCGGCGAGATGGTGATAGCGGGAAACAACGACGCCCAATTCGCCAGGATTGCAGCGGCGCAGTTGCGTGGGCGTTTCGGCGCAAACGTTCGAAAGAAAGACGGCGGAATGACCAGTACCAGCTAAGGAACCGTCAAGGCTGTAGGGCTCTTCGAGCAACACAGCCACATCGGCGCGCGTGGCTGGAGCACACACGACAAGCAGCGCCAGGGGAAAGAGACACGCACAGAGTTTGAAAAAGGTACGCACGTATTCCAGCCTTTTCCGTCACACTTATTTGAACCCGGAAAGAGGGGAAAAAGTTGCGTGGCGAAGTACAGGAATTAGTAAGAGAAACCTGTACGAACGGACAGGGGCTGTAACGCTAAAGCGAAGCGCCTGTCGAGGAATCTCTCCGGGCTATCAAAAAACTTGCTACGTACACCTACCTACACGAGTAGTTGCGCCGCTCAGGAGATTAGAAGCGAATGTAAGGGCCGAAAGCGACACGCAAATTGTGATGAGCGCCGCTGGCAAAATAGATTTCATCGCCGACGTCGAGACGCAGGCCGACGGGGCCGACGTGACCTTCGAGACCGCCGCCGGGATAGAGAACGCCGGTGAGATCATTCGAACGGAGGCTCTCGATGGAACTGATGGCTGTCCCAACGGTGGCGGGGCGATTGTCGAGGAAGAAGTGGTTGAAGCCGCCTTTTACGGTGAGGAAGGGATGGAAGCTCTGATGGCCGAGTTCGACTTTGGGACCGAAAAGGCCATGGAGGACGCGCGTGTTGGTGCGCTGAACGGCAACAATCGTGCCGCCACTTGAGAAGCTCTCGGTGAAGACCTGGTTGAAGTCGTAGCTCATTTCGGCTTCGAGCATGACGCTTTTGTAAGCCTGGAAGCCGAAACGGGCGCCCACGCCGGCGAAATTAGTTTTCGTTTGAGAGAGATGGAAATAGTCGGCGTAGACGCCGGCTTGAACATGGTCCTGGGCGAACGAAGCCGGCACTAGAGAAACGATGCACAAAATGCACGGGAGTAGTAGCAGCAAACCACGCTTCATGGACAGCTCCTTGAATGGGTATCGAAGAGAAAGCAAAAGGCTGGAGGCACCGCGAGGGCAGGAGGTCGCTTGCTGGGGATATGATGCTGTCGTGGAGAAGCGAAGTTGTCGAAGAAAACGCGTTAGATCTAAAGCGGAAAAGGCTGTATACAGCGGTGGAGAATGCCGGACTCGAAGAAGGGGCGAAGATTTGGGAAAATTGAGTATTGACTGGCCTGTCCCAAAGTACTAGGGTACGTTGTTGCTAGTTGGGGTGTCTCTGGTACGGTTCTGCTATTGCCTCGCCCGGGGTAAATAAAGAGAATCGTGACTGTGCAGAGGGCATCGACTCTGCAGGGTAAGTCCAGGTGGAATTTCACCGGCATTCGCTGGTGAGTCACCAAGTCAGCGCAGCCCCGCTGGAGCCGTCTCTCCCGGAAGTTCAGAAAAATCTTTTGGAGTGTAGAAGTCCCCATGTCGCTACTTCATTTTCGCTGTAAAGAGCGCCGGCGAACAGTGAGAGTAAACTTGACCGTGCCACTTGCGGTGCACGGCCAGTCTGATGAAGGCGAAAAGTTCTGCGTGCACACGCAATCGCATTCGGTGAGCCAGCACGGAGCGATGATGGAATTCGGCGGCGGCGTCGTCCTGGTGGGGCAAGTGCTGCACCTGGTGAATGAAAACAGCAACCGCAAGGCGGATGCGCGAGTTGTTTCGGTACAGAGGAAGCGGGACGGGAAAGTGTTCGTGGCTGTGGAGTTCCTTTCGTCTGAGATTAATTTTTGGCACATGACGTTTCCCATTTCCGGAGCGAAGCCCTTGCGGAAATTAGCGGGTCAAAAGCAGGTGACGGCATAGGGTAGCGAGATTCGAATGAGAATTCGAAGCCGGTTCGAGAAATCGAGCCGGCTTTTTTATTTGCGGCGGCGGGATTTTTTGGAGCGCGGCGGAGACTTGCGTTTTGGTCTGCTAGAAGAGAGGCGCTCGCGAGTCTTCTTGGGGAGTTTGGCGAGGACGAGATCGTAGGAAAGACGGAGAAGCGAGGCGAGCTCGTGCGGGGAGACCGCGTCGGCGTGTTCGAGGGCGACCCACTTGGCGCGAGCAAGGTAAGGTGCGGGGATTATGCCTGGGCGTTCGGTGAGTTCGGCGAAGGATTCGTCGATGGCCTTGAAAGTGAGAAAAACGGGAGCCGGTTCGAGTGGCGTGATGGCGAACATTTTGCCGCCGATTTTGAAGACGAGGTCGTAGCCCCATTGGATTTGTTCAGTGGCGTAGGGAAAGCCGAGGCAAAGTTTTCGAATGGATTCGACGGAGTTTACGGCCATAGCGTTTACTCACTATGGGTTAGTTTGCCGCATAGCGACGGAAGAAGGAATCGGGCTTCCATTGGGGACGGACGGGAGTGTTCGCGGTTTCAATGAGAAGGCGACGGATAATTTCTTCGTAGAGAGCGGCGGCGGAGAGATCCTTGGGCTGATCGAGATCGTCGGAGGGCGCATGATAGCGGTTGGTGAGCCAGTCCTTGAAGATTTTTTGTTCGGGCGAGCCAGGGAGGGCGCCGACGTCCATTTTGACGGCAGGAATTCCTTTGACGATGAAGCTGTACTGGTCGCTTCGAATGAAGCGGTTGCGAAGGGGCTCCTGATCGGGGATAGCTTTGACGTCGAGCGAAGAGGCGACGGAGGTGGCGCGATCGCCGAGGTCAGACTCTTCGAGGCCTTTTACTTCTAGAAATTTGAGAGGAACGATGGGGAGGAACATGTCTATGTTGATGTCCGCGATCATGGACTTTGCGGGGACGGTGGGATGCGTAGCGAAATAGCGCGAACCGAGAAGGCCCTTTTCTTCGGCGGTGACGAAGACGAAGAGAAGAGAGCGGCTGAGTTTTTCGGGATGAGCTTTGAGGTTAGAGGCGACGTCGAGAAGAACGGCGCTGCCAGAAGCATCGTCCATACCACCGTTGTAGATGCGATCGCCGTTCACGGGCTCACCGATGCCGATGTGGTCGAGATGCGCGGAGAGGACGACGAATTCGTTTTTGAGAACGGGTTCTGAGCCGGGAAGCTTGGCGACGAGATTGGCGGATTCGATTTCGGTTGATTGCACGGCGACGTGAGATTTTAAGGAGACCGCGAGAGAGAAGCGTGGCAGAGGTTTGCGGTCTTTGGCGAGCGCGGCGAGTTCGGCGAAACTGTGGCCGCTGCCGGCGAAAAGCTTTTCGGCTTGCGCCGGATTGAAAGAGAGAAATAGCTTAAGACCTTCGGATTCGTTGAATTCGGCGCCGGCAAGGTCCATGGAAGGATGAAGGCGATTGAGCGCGATGCGGGACCAGGGGATATCCATGGAAGCGGGATTGGCAATGTTGATGATACCGATCACGCCGGCGGCGCGGAGAGATTTCCAGCGTTCGGCGATGGTGCTGTAGTGGGAAGCGAGTGCGGCGGGGATTTCCGAGGGCGAGCCGGAGAGGTAGACGACGAATTTTCCGGAAAGATTTTGGGCAGAAAGATCGTCGAAATTTTTCTCGGGAATTTGCAGGCCGTAGCCAACGAAGACCAGAGGCGCGGAGATCTCCTGCCCGCCGGTGTCGGAACGGGTTGAAAAATTAAAGTCGTTGCCGGGAGTGAGGGTTTCGGATTTGCCGTCGCGGATGAGCGCGGCGAAGGAATCTTTTTCAATTACCTGGCGCTGAATGAATTTGACGGGCTGGTAGTAGCCGTCGGCGCCGGCAGGCTCAATGCCATTTTTCTTGAGTTGCTCGACGACGTATGCCTGTGCCCGCCCGAGCCCGGGACTGCCGGTTTCGCGGCCTTCCATGTTGTCATCGGCGAGAACTTTGACGTGGTCCCACCAGGATTTACCGTCGAAGTGAGATTGCGGCGGAGTTTGGGCGAAAACGGGAAGAGCGAGCACGGAAACTGCGAGAGTAAGTTTCGAAATCACGCGACGCATGGAGTGGGCCCCTTTGGATTCTTGAATCGAAAATTATTTTGTGCGTGTGAACTCTACGAATTCGCGACCCATGTAGAGCCGGTATTTGCCCGCTTCGGCGGTAGCGAGGATCTGAAAAGGAGTGGGGCGCTTGAGTTCGGCGTCGCGCTGCGAAGCAACATGGAAGAGGTCGTTGGCACCGAGATCGAGAAGGACAAACTTGTTGCCTTCGAGGAAGCCGAAACCATAAGCGCCGGGCTTTACAGTTTGGCCGCCGATTTGGAGCGGGACTTCCGTGAGCAAATAGGCCTGATATTTTTGACGGATGCCGGAAGAGTAGCCGGAATTATCAACCATCCCGGCGAGCATGAAGGGGCCGTCGGCAAAATGTATGCCGCCGGTGTTTCGCATCTGCACGGGAGCGGATTGGCCGCGGAAGAAAACGGTTTCGGGGAAGATCTTGGGAGTGATGTCACTCGCTTTGAGGACGACGTCTTTGCCGCCGACAGATGGAGATTGCGCATAGGCCACGCTCAGGAGGAGCGTGAAGCAAACGATTGCCATTGCAGAGAGGCTGAAAAGGCGGCGGAACATGGTGTCTCCTTTGAATTGAAACTGAAAATGCTAGACCAAGTTTCCTTGTGCGCACAAGGGTGCGAATTAAGAAGATTTTTCTACGAGATAGCCTTTTTCGACCCAGTCGGCAGCGAAACTCGTTGGAAGAATTAGAACGCGCAGATTCGAGAGGCCCATTTCGTGAAGTGCGGAAAAAGCAGGGCGGAGATTGGGACAACGATCGAGCGGGCAGCAGCCACAGTAAATGACGACGTTGGCGTCTTTGGGTAAGGTAGCGGCGAATTTCTTGAGATTGGCGAGGCCTTGTCCGGTCGAACCAGGGCCTTGAAAGACTGCGCCAGGAATGTGTCCGCCGGAGTAAAGCGTACGAACACCGACGTAAATGATCGTCCGGGGGCGATCGTGTTTCAGCTGAAGTTCTTTTGCGAAGTCAGCCGGAGAAATCGTTTGGGCAGCGCTCCAAGGATCGGAGGGAGAAGGAGAGGCGGCGGGAATTGAGAGAGAACCAGCGGAGGTTAAGAGTAAGCCAGTAAAGAGGAGAAGAAAGGGACGGGACAAACGTGAAGGTTTTGTCATGCAGAGATGATAGAAGCGAGCGAGCGGAAGGGCAAATCGTCAAAGTGTGCCAACGGCGACGCGAAGTCCGTCGCCGTTGGCGCTCCGTTTCATGACGGCAATAAGTGGAAAACTAGTCCTCGTCCTGCGCACCCTCGAAGCGCGTCCCGACGCCACTGGCGCAGGTTGGCACGATTAGATTACCATCGGAATCCAGAAACTGGCCTGCAGACTCAATGGTGGCTTGGTTGCCGTCCACCTGGATATCCCACGACAGACGCTGCGAGCCTCGCTTGAATCCGGGAAGTGTCGTGGGAGAGTCGAAGAGAATAAATGCTTCCGACACACTCTTGTAGGTATTGCTTTGCACGTGGCTCCAGAGGCCGAGGCCTGTCGTGCGTTGCCCCGGTGAGAAAGCTTGGGCGTTAATGACCTCAGTGAGCGTGCCACCTCGAGCGAACGACACCAGAAAATCAAAGGGCGGCAGCGGAGCACCGGTTTGGCAATTCCTGGGTGTCATGTGCACGCGCCATGTACCGGTGATTCTGCCGGACGACTGGGGAGCAGCGTCACCCTGGAAAGGCTGAAAGAAAGCGCCTACTACGATCGCGACAACAACCACAGAAAGTATTCTTCGCAGATTTGAATCCATCGTTTTCTCCTTGATGTTTAAGGCTCGAGAGCGGGGCGAGGCTGACGCGAAAGCACTTTCCAACGCAATCATCGGCAGATGTTTTAGTTCTGTTCGTCCATGCCCATGATTTCAGGGGAGTTATGGGAGGAGCGAAGTCTAAACGCGCCGTACATTAACTTGGATGTGATTAGTGATAGACTGCCGGGAGCTAACAGGTCATTCGTGGAACCCCAGCCCAAAGCCCGCTTCGACGCGTTTGAAGTGGATTTGCGATCAGGCCAGCTCTACAAGCATGGCATCCGACTAAGACTGCAGGACCAGCCCTTCCAGGTGCTAGCGCTCTTGCTCGAACATCCCGGCGAACTGGTCACACGGGAAGAACTTCGCGAAAAACTCTGGCCCGCGGACTGTTTCGTAGATTTCGACACTGGTCTGAACAACGCCATCAAGAAATTGCGCGACGCGCTTGGCGATTCCGCCGAAGAACCGCGCTACATCGAAACCCTGCCCCGGCGCGGATATCGTTTTATCCCTAACGTCGAGAACGGCAACGGGAATCTACCTGCAGTCCACTCCGTCGTGCCGCCACTGCCCAATGCTGAGCCGCGAAAGTCGTGGAACCGGCGCCGCATTTTCATCGCGGCCGTTGCCGCAATTATTCTTGTTGTCGCGGGGGCCGCTTCTTCGCGATTCTTTTTCGCGCGACCCGTGCTTGGGGAAACCGACGTCATCCTTCTAGCCAACTTTGTGAACAAAACGGGCGATCCCATCTTTGACAACTCTCTCGACAAGGCCCTCGAAGTCAAGCTGGCTGAGTCGCCGTTTTTGAGCCTTTTCCCCGAATCAGATGTCCGAGCGACCATGCGGATGATGCGCCATGATGCAAGCGAGCGAGTGACGCGAGATTTGGGCATCGAGATCTGCCACAGACAGGGGCTCAAAGCAGTCGTGGTTCCGGAGATTCTCCTTCTCGGCAAAAACTACGTGATCACACTGGAAGCGATCGACGCGCGAAGCCAAAAGACCATCGCGCGTCAGCAACACGTGGCGGAGAACAAAGATCAGGTGATTGCCGCGCTGGGCAAAGCCGGCTCGCAGTTGCGAAGACGGTTGGGCGAGAGTCTGAGTTCTCTTGAAAAGTACGATGCGCCTCTTGATTTTGCGACCACGAGCTCAGTCGAAGCTTTGCAAGCCTACAGAACGGGTCTAATGCAGTTTCGTTTGGGGAAACTGCGTGAAGCAATTGTCCTTCTGGAAAGGGCCATCGAACTGGACCCCCAGTTTTGTTCGGCATACCGAGCCCTCGGCGCCGTTTCCAGCAACTTGGGTGACCACGAAGCTGCCAGAAAATATCACGCTAGAGCATTTGAACTTAAGGATCGCCGCCTTACTCAGGAAGAGAATTTCTTGACAACCGCCGTCTATCATCTGTCCACAACGGGCAACATGGGAAAGGCAATGGCAGAGCTCGTTTTGTACAAACAAGCATATCCACGGAGCACCATTGCCCACAACGTGTTGGGGGTTGTTTACTCAGAGACGGGCAGAAAGGAAGAAGCTCTGCAAGAGTTTCAGCGGGCCCTTGAGCTGTCGCGTGTACCTGCTGTTACTGACTCGTCTAACGCAACCCGGACGCTCGTGACCCTGGGACGCTTTGGAGAGGCCAAGAAAATACTTGACCAATGGCGGCAGCAGAGAGGATCCCTAGACTCATCCCAGATGGGACAGCGCTACCGAATCGCTTTCTTCGAAAACGACAAGGCAACGATGGAACAGCTTGCCGGCGAAGCGCCAGCGGATAAGTTCTGGCTCGGTTTCCAACAGCAACTCGCATTCTTGCATGGCGACTCCGGCAAACTCCGTTCACTGAGCGAAACCCTGGTGGACCAACAGACGCACGCGCAACGGACGGAAAACGCTGCCGACGAACTTGCTTGGCATGCTCAGCTGGAATCCTACCTCGGAAACCATACTATGGCGCGCAAGCTCTGCCGCCAAGCCGCTCAAGCCGGAAGCGATAGCAATTTAGCGCTTGGGCACTGTGCCAAGGTGCTGGCTGAAGCTGGTGACTTGGCTCAAGCCGAAGCGTTGGCTGCAAAACTGGAACGGCTGCGTCCTGAGGACACCTTAAACCACGAATTCCATTTGCCGCTTATCCGATCCATTATTGTGCAAAAACGAGGGAATGCCTCGAAGGCCGTGGAGTTGTTGACTCCGGTTGCGCAATACGAACAAGGCGAATCGCAGGCTCTTTATCACCGTGCGCGAGCTTATATGGGTGCCGGAGAGTATGCGAAGGCCGTTGCCGAATATGAGCGGGTCCTCAATCAGCGCGGGTGGGTTAACTGGGCAGTGTACGCGCCGCTCGCGCAACATGGTCTTGCACAAGCCTATGCCTTGCAAGGTGACCGGGAGAAAAGCCGCAAGGCCTACGAAAATCTGTTCATCACTTGGAAAGCCGCAGCTCCCGATATCCCGAGGCTCCGGCGAGCCAAAGCTGAATACAGGAAGCTGTTCGACTCCGCACCAGCGGTCAAAGAGTAGTAAACAAACAACGAGTTGGCAGGGATCGAAACTACTTTTTGTTTTCGGCGCGCTGCTTCTGAAGCTTGATGGCTGAAGTGCGCAGAGTTTCGGGGACGTTTTTGTTCATGGTGAGTTTTTTGAGGTCGATGGCATTGATCATGGGTAGAAGGTGAAGAGAGACGTCGAGCGGGAGCTTAGGATTGTTGACCAGATTGCGGACGACCAGATAGTTCTTGCGAAACACGCGATTGGCTGCGATAAGGCGAAGAATTTCGTCGGTGAGGTTGGCCATGGAGGCGAAGGCTTCAACTTCCTGATCGGTGAGGCGAGGTGATTGCAGGACGGCGCGCTGAACGACTTTGTTGGTGTCGCGGATGAGCGTGCGACGGGCCTCGGAACCGCCCTTGATGGCGAACTGAACGCGCTGGGCTACGGTCATCTTTGCAATTTGCTGCAGCAGGGTCTGACGGCGCTGCATGTCGGGCTCGGCTTCCGCGGCCGCATCCGCAAGGGCCGCTTCATCCATGGTGCCGCCGTGCATTTCGTGAAGGATATTTTTCTGATCGGCAGTCACGGCGCTGGAATGTTCCAAAGCCGTCGCAAGAGCAAGCGAGTCGCTGACGCGGCCAAGATCTTCGAGCAAAGTCTGAATTCCAACCGAGGAAAGATGCTGAACGACCGGTACGAGAAAACCCGCTGGACAATTCTTGTTTTGAACTAAAGCTTCGCCAACACCGGGCTTGTCTGAGAGATTCTTGGCAACGTAAGAGAAGAGCACGGGAAGAGCCTCAGGGCGTTTTATGGCGTCAACAAAAACTTCAGGCGCAATGGAAAGCAAGGCGTCCTGAGCACGCGAAGCAACCATTTCGTCGGGATCGTGCGAGAGAACGGCGAGAACTTCCGCCCGATCTACGGGATTCATGTGCGCACCACTTGAACAGACGGCAAGTTTCCGTTCGCGGGTGGCACGATTATGCCGGAGATCGTCTACGACTTCAGGGGAGAGAGACTCCACCGGACACCTACCCTGGGCGTTTTGCACTCGGCCTTATTCTACCGGAGGAGCCGCGAGTACTGAGAGAGGTCATCACCCGAGCGTTCAAATACAGCAACACGGCGGGGGAATCACCGTCTTTGCTTGGAGACTGAAGCAGCATGCGATGGCTGGCAGCCTTTTTTGCGCGATTGGCTTTGAGTCTTCGCAAACCGTAGATGCCGCTCACAATTAATCCTACGAGCAGAAGAAGGATACCCAGCAGGATCGCAATCGGAATCAATTTTGGGGGAGACGGGATACGCTCCTCGGGCTTTGCAGGAGGCGCGTTCAGGTTTTCGCCCCGAGCGAGATCGTATTCTGCGAGCAGACTTTCTTCGCTGAGGCCAAGATAACGCGCAATAGTACGGACAAACCCGCGCCCAAAAACACCACCGGGCAGCCTGGACCAATCTTCGTTTTCCAGTGCTTGAAGAAAACGGGAGCTAATGCGCGTCGCGGTTGAAACCTCTTCGAGCGAAACTTCGCGCAGTTCGCGTTCTCGCTTCAGGCGTTCGCCAAACGTGCCTTTCGCCATGCAGTGAAAACCGTCCTCACACAATCTTCAGCGACCAGCCAGTTCATCGAACGCCGGCGATGCTGCCAAACAGAAACAAGAGACAAAGAGTTTACCGCGATGCTGAGAGCAACGGGCAATGTCCTTCCGCATTGGCGGGCCAGTTTAGATTTTTGACTTATTCAGTTCCAGGTTTGTAAGTACAAACCGCGAGCTCCGTTTGTGTCACAACAAAAAAATCTAAACTGCCCGACTATGACCGCGTTTCCGCGCTGCATGAGGGATACGACGTGGGACCCCTGCGAGGCACTATAGGTGGGGCGAAGAAAGCTGTCAAACGAGGAAGGGGCAAACGGTTATTTGATGACAGGGCGCGTGGGAGATGGCGACTCGCAGGGGCACGCCCGGAGGGGCAGCGATAGCAAGATGGGAACGCCTGTACCACGGGCAAGTTGCGCCAACTGACTAACGGAGCCATACTTGCGCAGATTCGAGTATTTTGCGCGAATCTGCGTCAGGGGAAGTGTGCTTGGTGGACGGCATGCTTCAGAACACAGGGAATCTAAGGACCAGCCAAGTGGAGGAAACAAAGCAGTTTCCCGAAGTAGAGCGCCGACGAAACCCCGGCTTGCCGGAGGACCGTCGTCAGGCGGGTGAAGTGGCTGTGTTCCAGGAGTTGGGGAAGGCCCTTACGTCGTCTTTGCAGCTGGATCAGGTGCTGCGGACGATTATGGAAAAGATTGACGAGTTTTTGCGGCCGGATAACTGGTCGCTGCTGCTATTGGATGAGGCGAGGCAGGAGCTTTATTTCGAGTTGGCGGTTGGGAAGGCTTCGCAGGCGCTGAAAGATGTGCGCGTAAAAATGGGTCAAGGGATTGCGGGATGGGTGGCGCAACACGGCGAGACCGTGGTTGTGCCGGACACCTCGAAAGACACCCGGTTTTTCTCAAAGGTAGATGAAAAGACGAAAACCGAGACGCAGTCAATTGTCGCCGTGCCGGTGCGCTTTCGTGATACCTGCCTGGGCGTAATCGAGCTGATCAATTGCATCGGGCCGGACGGATTCGACCAACGCGATTTGAAATTGCTGGAAGCACTTTCGGACTTTGCGGCGATTGCGCTCGAGAATGCGCGGCACGTGAAGAGGATTCACGAGCTGACGATTACCGACGATTGCACGTCCCTCTATAATGCGCGGCACATGGGATTCATTCTGGAGACAGAAATTTACCGGTCGCAGCGGTACAACTACGAGTTTTCGCTGATATTTATTGACCTGGATCACTTTAAACAGGTGAATGATACGCAAGGACATTTGATTGGATCGCGGTTGCTTGCTGAAATTGGAAATGCGCTCAAGCAGCACTGCCGGCTGATTGATTTTGCATTTCGTTACGGCGGCGACGAGTTTGTATTGTTGCTGCCGCAGACTTCGAAGGATAACGCGCTGAATGTCGCGAGACGTTTGCATCAGTTGATCCGAGAGACGACGTGGCTGGCGGGAGAGGGACTGGATATCCGGTTGACGGCGAGCATGGGCGTGGCTGCCTATCCTGTAGATTCGCGGACAAAGGAAGGCCTACTGCACCTGGCGGATGAAGCGATGTACCTCGTAAAGAATACGAATCGCGATAGCGTGGCCGCGGCGAATATTGGAATTCTTCCGCCCGCACCTGCCGCGAGCGCGGAGAGCGCCGGATAGGGACTGCCTCCGGGGCTAAAGCCCGGGAATTTCTTGCAATTTTTCGGCACGGCTAACCGTGCCCTCCCTACCTATACAGCCTCCCTGATTTTTGCTTAACTGAAATCATGAAAAGAAGTGAAGCGGCAAAGTACGCGCGATGGTCCGCTGCGGTGGCCCTTTGTCTGGCTGGTGTAACGGCAGCCGTGTATTTGGGGCGAAGCTGGCAAAGGATAATGGCGAAGAAAAACGCGCCGCCACCGGCCCCGGCTTATGTGGACCGCCAACTCAGCGGGATTTCGTTTTCGAAGGTGGAAGGGACACAGACGATTTACACGGTGGAAGCTTCCCATTCAACAAACTTCAAGGGCGATGGGGCGAGCCTGCTGGAAGATGTGAAGATTACGGTCTTTGGGAAAGAACAGAATCGGAACGACATTCTGCACACACACACATGCCGGTATACGAAGAGTCCAGAAAATATTGACTGCAGCGGGCTGGTGCAGATGGATTTGATGAGCGCAGCGGATGCGAAGCTGATCAAAGAGCATCCGGAATTGAGCGTTGCGCGGACCGTACATGTGGAAACGCGGAGCGTTACTTTCGAACGAAGCACCGGGATTGCAAAGACATCCGAACCAATTACGTTTCGATTGCCCAATGGAATGGG
>Ga0126376_10000538_pt1 | contig 18641 bp, 17 predicted proteins | sample PanSoiMetPlot_15_FD_92760 | JGI IMG/M metagenome (GOLD analysis project Ga0126376, IMG submission 92760) | Tropical forest soil microbial communities from Panama - MetaG Plot_15 | ecosystem: Environmental > Terrestrial > Soil > Tropical forest > Bulk soil | place: Panama | collected 2016-02-17
GCCGCTCCAGGAAATAGGCGGTCGGCACCACCACGTCGTAGCCGGACTTGCCGGCCAGCAGCTTGGTTTCTAGCGTGTCGTTGGAGTCGAAGGTATCGTAGCGTACGCGAATGCCCGTTTCCTTGGTGAAGGCATCCAACACGGTAGGCTCGATATAGTCCGACCAGTTGTAGACATTGACGAAGCGCTCGCGCTGAGCGGGTGCACTTACGCCGGCGCACGTCATCGCTGCAACCGCCAACACCGTTATGAGGCGCGGTCCCAGCATTTCGCCTTCTCCATGGGTCGAGGCGCCCAAACGTCAATTATTGCCAAAGATGCGTCGCGACTTCACCCGATGCGACACCGTATAGGGCGCACGCGGCGGATACAGAATATTCCATGTGCAGTGGCCGCCAACCCCACTGACCGACGCCATACATTGCTCGAAGCTCGTAAAAGAGCAAGCCACGACGTTATTGTTGTAGTACGTCGCGCACCACGGAAGGTTATAGGCCGCCGCTGCGCGTTGCGCTGCGGACGCCGCCGCGGTTACGAGCATCAACGCGACAAATCTCGATATCCGCATTGAACCTCCCTTGGGCCGACAGTCGGGGCGAAATCGAGGATCGCATAAGTCTGGCGCCTGCGCCAAGGAGCGTTTTGTCCTCTTCCTGGCGCCGGCCGAAGGTCGGGCCAGTGCTCAAGCCCGGCTGCGGCAACTACGCAACCTGCAGCTTCGATCACAACGAGACTAGCAGTGGCAGGCGGAACCTGAAATGCCGGCCGCGGGCACGACGCTGGCCCCGACGATCCCGATAAGTCGACGAATCTCCAGTGTCACCGGACCGTGCGATCGCCGCGAGACGAGCCTTCTGCTCATCCGTCAAAGTGGCGTAAAAATCGTCAAGCGCCGGCTGCACGGTCCGCACCGCCTCCAGCATTGCCGCGAGCCGTCGCTCCAGCGCCTCCACGCGCGCGGTCGGGCTGGCGGGATCGTTTTTCGGGCAGCTTTCGTTCAAATATTGGATGGCTCGTTGCGATGCGGTCCTGAGTCCGTTGAATCTGGCGCGCTGCGCGTCGTTGAGGGACAAGCTCTGCTCGATACGGCCGGCGCTCCACGATTCAAGTCCCGCCGGGCCCGCGCCGCAGGGGAGATCGCCATTGCCGGGGCGCAACATCACGGGGCCCAGAACCGTCGTCTGCGGCGGCGCCGAAACTCCGTCGCGCCGCGAGGGTTGCGCCACGGCCGGCGCCATTGCCATGATGGCTGAGAACGCAACCGCGCTCCGTAGGGCCGCTGCAAGCTTGGGCCGAATTGTCATATCCAATTCCCCGCCTCTCGATTCGATATTACTGCCGAATGGAGAATACGTGGCGCGATTTTTTCGCGAAGCCGAGAGGGTATGGTGCCGCCCGGCTTGACCGGGCGATCTAGTAAACACCGACAGAGGACGCTGGATTGTCCGGTCATGCCGGACAGTGACGCTCAGGGTAACCCGATCGACAAAACGAGGTCATGATGACTGCACCGGAGGGAACCGAAATATTGGTCTTGGGTTGGCTCGCATCCCAAAAGGACGCCATGCTCGACCTGGTGCGGGTGCTGGTCGATATCGACAGTGGCACCTACGATAAGGCCGGCGTCGATGCGGTTGGGGAGCAGCTACGCGCATTTCTGGCTGCGCACCATGTGGCGTCATCGGCCATCGCAAATGATCGCTTCGGCGATGCGATCTGGGCCCAGGTTGACGCCGTGGCGGACGGAGCCGCGAATGCGCCGGTGCTGCTGCTCGGCCATCGCGACACCGTATTCCCCGCAGGGGAAGCGCGCCGGCGCCCGTTTCGCATAGCCCAGGGCCACGGCGCGGGACCGGGCTGCTGCGATATGAAGGCCGGGCTTGTAATCAACGCCTTCGTGCTTGCGGCCTTAGCGCGGTTCACCGCCCCGTCGTCACCGGTTACCGCGCTGTTCACAGCTGATGAAGAGATTGGCTCGCCGTCCTCCAAGGCCTTGATCAAGGAGACCGCGCGGACCGCCCGCGCGGTGTTCAACAGTGAGCCCGGCCGTCCCGGCGGCGGTGTCGTCACTGGACGCAAGGGCGGCAAATTCATGCGCATCGATGTCATCGGCAAGGCTTCCCACGCCGGCAACAGTCTCGCCGACGGCATCAGCGCAATCGAGGAACTTGCCCGCAAGATCGTCAAGCTGCATGCGCTTACCGATCTGCCCAACGGCATCAGCTGCAACGTCGGCACCGTCGCGGGCGGCCAGACCGTCAACACGGTCGCCCCGCATGCCACGGCTGAAGTCGACCTGCGCTTCATCCGTCCCGAGGAGGGCGAGCGTGCCTTGGCGGCGATCGAGGCCATTGTTGCAGAAACGCACGTGCCTGGCGCCCGCGCTAGCCTCGAAATCACCGGCGAGTTCGAGCCACTGGTGGCAAGCGATGCATCGCAGCGCCTGTTTGAGCATTACGCCGCCTGCGCTCGCTCGCTGGGGCAGACGATTGAAGGCGTATTCGCCGGCGGATGCGCCGACTCCGGGTTCGCGGCGAGCGCCGGTGCCCCTACCATCTGCGCCGTCGGCCCGATCGGTGGCCGCGCGCATTCGCCGGAGGAATATCTCGACGTTGACTCGATTGTGCCGCGCGCCCAAGCGCTAGCACTCGCGATTATGCGGCTCGACGCCGTATGACGGAGCATGCTGACACGGGTTGCGGCCGCTGCTGCGATCGAATACCGAAGATGTTCGCTGCCCTTCTCAATGGCCCGGTCCCAACCTCATGCCCAGCGTCCTGTTTTCGCCGATCAAACTCGGCCCAGTCGAATTGGAGAATCGCATCGTCGTGGCCCCCATGTGCCAATATAGCGCCGTCGACGGTTGCGCCACCGATTGGCACTTTGCCCATCTTGGCATGCTGGCGAATTCGGGCGCCGGCCTGGTCATCGTCGCGGCGACTCATATGGAGCGCGACGGTCGCATCACCCACGGTTGTATGGCACTTTATTCGGACGAATCCGAAGCGGCTCTCAAGCGCGTCCTCGATTTCTGCCGCCGTGCGGGGAGAGCCAAGCTAGGCATCCAGCTCGCCCACGCAGGCCGCAAGGCCTCCGCGCAGCGTCCGTGGGAGGGTGGCGGCCCCCTGAAACCGGGCCAGGAGCCTTGGGAAACCATCGCGCCCTCCGGGCTGCCGTTCGGGCCCGGCTGGCCCACGCCGCGCGCCATGGTGGCGGATGACTTCGCGCGCGTGCGCGGCGGCTTTGCCGCGGCAGCGCGGCGCGCGGTGCGCATCGGCTTCGATGCGATCGAGCTGCACATGGCCCACGGCTACCTTGCCCACAGCTTCATGTCGCCGCTGTCAAACCGGCGCACGGACCAATACGGTGGCTCGGCGGAAAATCGTCTGCGTTTCCCGCGCGAAATTGCCGAGGCAGTGCGGCAGGTGGTGCCACATACCATCACGCTCGGCGCCCGCATTACCGGCAGCGATTGGCTCGACGGCGGAATGACGGCGACGGATGCCATGTTCTGTGCGAAGACGCTCAAGGGGACCGGCTTCGATTATGTGGACATATCCTCGGGCGGCATTTCGGCCGAAGCCCGCACGCCGATCACGCCCGGCTACAATGCCGATGTCGCCGAACAGGTTCGCGCGACCGGCATTGCGACCCGCACGGTCGGTCTGATCGTGACGGCTGAGCAGGCCGAGGCCATCGTGTCCGACGGCAAGGCCGACATGGTGGCGCTGGCACGTGCCGTCCTGGACGATCCCCGTTGGGGGTGGCATGCAGCCCGCATGCTTGGCGCGGATATCAAACGCCCGAACCAGTATCTGCGCGCCGCACCGGCCCTGTGGCCCGGCGCGGCGATGGCGCGTTAGAAGGCGTATGGATCAGGCGACCCCGCTTGCGTAAGCGGGGGATGGCACGATGCGCTTGCCCGTCGCGGTTGCGCAGTGAGTCGGCGGCGTGATGAGGGCGTGAACCCACTGTGCCCCCGCGGATACACATTACAAGACCAGTCGCGCGCCAATCATTGGCTCGCCATGACCAAGCCGGAATCCCGCGAGCTGTAGACAACGGCTCACGGTGATGTTCGGCGGATATTCTTTGGCCAGCCGCATTGTCGTCGGCCAGATGACACTCGGAGAACAAACCATGCGTTTCTCATTGACGATCTGGTGCACCATACTGGCTCTCTTGACGCCAGCCGCGGCGCAGACGGAAATCACCTCCGCGATCGAGTCCGTAACGGTCTACCCTGATGGCGCGACAGTCACGCGCCGGATCAGGGTCGACCTGCCACAAGGCGACAGCGTGCTGCAGGCCCTCGATTTTCCGCCAACGCTCGACCCCGCGTCGCTGCGGGTAGAGGGCGAGGCGGCCGCGAAGCTCACCATCGGGGGAATCGATGCAAGACCGCCGCGCGCCGAACGTCCGCCACCGGATCCGGCGCTCGATGACCGCATCGAGGCTTTGCGCGATGACCGTGCCCGCCTCGACGGCAAGATCGCGGCGGCGGCTGCCCGGCGCAAATTCGCCGAACGTTTTGCCGAACAGGCGCCGGCCGGCCTCGGGGAGAAGGGCGAGGCCCGGCCGCTTAACGAATGGCGGGCGGCGTTCGCAGCGGTGGAGGACGAAGTCATGGCTGCCGACATGGCGATCCGTGACGCTCAGATCATGCAGCGAAATATCGACCGCGACCTGGCACGGCTCGACGCCCAGCGCACCGCCAATCCGCCGCGAAAAATGGAGGTGCGGATCGACATCAATTCCGATGCCGCGGCGAGCGCGACGCTGCTCGTATCGTACACCGTGCGTGGTGCGCGCTGGTCGCCGATCTACGATGCGCGGCTCGACACCGGCGGGCGCGAGCGTAAGCCGTCGCTCAACCTCGTTCGCCGCGCGGAAATCGTGCAAGCCACCGGCGAGGACTGGCGGGACGTAGATCTGGCCGTGTCGACGGTGCGTACCGCCAAGGGCGGCAGCGCGCCGGAGCTGCGCCCGCTGATCGTGCGCTACCCGGCGCCGCCGCGTTCGCTGGCTCAAGAGGCACCTCCACCCGTTCCGGCGCCGCCCGCCGCTCTGCAGTCGAGAGTACGAAGCAATTTTCAGCAAGGATCTGCCGGGGGCAAAGAAGAAGACAAGATTGCGGCCGAAGAACAGGAAGCGACCGCCGATACCGGCGGGTTTCAGGCCGTCTATCGCATACCAGGCCGCATCAGCGTCACGGCGAGCGAAGGCGCCAAGAGCTTCCGCATTTCCTCCACCGTCGTAGTGCCGGACCTCCTGGTGCGTGCCGCACCCGCGCTCGACGCCACGGCGTTCCTGGAGGCGAACTTCAAGCACGCCGAGGACGCGCCGTTATTGCCCGGTCGAGTCGCGATCTACCGGGACGGCACCTATGTCGGCCGCGGCCAGATGGCGATGACGGCGAAGGATGAAAATGTGCGGCTGGGCTTCGGTGCCGATGATCATATGAAGGTTGTGCGCAGCACGGTGCGCCAGGTCGAAGGCTCTGCTGGCATCATCAACTCCGCCAAGACCGATCGCCGGGAATACAAAACATCCGTTCGCAATGGCCACGATACCTCGATTCGCGTCGTCATCGAAGACCAGGTTCCGGTGAGTGAAATCGAGGACATCAAGGTCGAGTTGTTGCCGGCGACGACAGCGCCGACCGAAAAGGACGTGCGCAACCGGCGCGGCGTTATGACCTGGAATCTGGAGGTCGGCCCTGGCGAGACCAAGGAAATCCGGGTCGCTTGGCGGTTACGCTGGCCCGCGGACAAAACCATCGTCCTCGCCCCGGGTCTATGAGGTTGGGGACGGTCGCCACTCCGCACTGAGGGCCAAAATAGAATGATCTCGGGTGGGATTCCCAAACGTCGGCGCAGTCATTCAACTGCATCGACGTGAGCGCGGATCTTGGCGGAGTCTCCTGAGCGACCTCTGGTCGGCCATGCGGCGTTGGCAGCGCGGCCCCGTCATTCGCTTGCGCTCGTCCGGGCGATGCGACCTTAGCAATGAATCGTTATCGTCGTTTTTGGTCCGAGGCGAGCGATGAATTGCTTGAGCCTGTTGATTGGCAGAGAAATGCAGCCGGCCGTGGGTCCGAAATCCGACCTCGCCACGTGGATGAACACGGCGCTGCCGCGGCCGGAGATGCGGGGTCGCTGATTGTGATCCATCTCGATGACCAGGTCGTATAAGGCGTCGGAGCGCCACAATCGATCTCCCGGCTGATTGGGCGAAATTCTAATGGCGCGATTATAGCGCCTGTCGGAAGGGTCTTCGCACCAACCGTCGAGAACGCCGATCGGCCTGACCGGCAGCAGTGTCCGCGGTCGCGGAATGTGGCCGGGGCGCCACCACAATCTGACCAGCCGGTAGCGCCCGGCTGGGGTTGCGCCGTCCCCTTCCCGCTTATTGGCCTTGATGCCGGAACGACCAATCGCCACCTTCGTGTACTGTCCACCGGCTGACAACCAACCCTGTCGGCGATTGCCGGGCCTTGTCCGTAAGTTCAGGTTTGCGAGCGTCGTGCGATGCATGTGATCTTCAATTAGACTGAATTTGGCCACATCGCCATAGCATTCGACAGGGGTTGCACTTGCGCTTTTCTCGCCGATTGCTGTACTGGGAAAATAAGGATACCGCCCGAGGCTCTCATGGCGACAGCGCGTAGAATTCTGATCGTGGACGATGATGTTGAGCTTCGCGAAGCGCTCGTCGAGCAATTGTTGCCGTACGAGGAATTTGAAGCCATTGCGGTCGATACCGGGTCCAAAGGAGTGCAGGAGGCTAAAACCGGGCAAATTGACCTCGTTATCATGGATGTGGGCCTGCCCGATATTGACGGTCGGGAAGCGGTGCGTATCCTAAGAAAAAATTCCTTTAAGGCGCCGATCATCATGCTGACCGGTCACGACACTGACTCCGACACTATTTTGGGTCTGGAAGCGGGCGCCAACGACTACGTGGCCAAGCCTTTTCGCTTCGCGGTGCTGTTGGCAAGAATTCGGGCGCAGTTGAGGCAGCACGAGGCAAGCGAGGACGCTGTTTTCACCATCGGACCGTATTCGTTCCAACCAAGTTCGAAGCTGCTGCTAGGCAGCAAGGGCAACAAGGTTCGACTGACGGAAAAGGAAACCGCGATCCTGCGGTTTCTATACCGCGCCGGCCAAAAGTCGATCTCCCGCGAAGTTCTGCTGCAGGAGGTGTGGGGGTACAATTCCGGCGTGACCACTCACACGCTGGAGACGCATATCTATCGACTGCGCCAAAAAATTGAAAAAGACGCGGCGACGCCCGAGATCTTGGTGACCGAAGCCGGTGGGTACAAGCTGGTTCCCTGAGGGTCCGGCCGATGACGATCGAAGACGATATCTCTTTTTTGGGGCGCGTTCAGATCTTCGCGCGGCTCGGATATTCTACATTGCAGATCGTCGCCATCGGATCGGAAACGAAACAGCTGGCAGAGGGCGAGATACTTTTCCGCGCTGGGGAAACAACCGACGCCGGTTACGTTATTCGCGAAGGGGCGTTGAAGCTCACCACCCACGATCCAAGACGGTCTGATCGAGACGTTACTTTCGGCCCTGGCACGCTTATCGGCGAACTTGCCCTCGTCATTGAAACCGTCTGCCCAGCGACCGCGATCGCGGTCGAACCGACCTCCGTCATCCGCATCTCGCGCAGTTTGTTCGGCAAAGTTCTCGAAGGGTTTCCGGACGCGGCGCGCCTGCTGCGCGATCGGCTCTCCGAACGCACCAACCTGGCCAGCGACGACCTATCCCGTGTGCGCGGGATATTGTTGGAGAAAACGCGCCCCTAGAGCGTGTTTAGGTGTGACCGAATCACCTCTCCACCGTCAGTCCTGCCCGTCCCAGGACTTGATCGGGAATGTCGCGGGCATTCACGTCTGCTCACAGTTCGATGATCGCGGTTACCGGCACGTGGTCCGAAGGCCGTGTCCAGCCACGCGCCTGCTTGGTTATTGTCATGCCCGAAACCCGATCTGCGATGGCGGGACTTACCCAGATGTGATCAAGACGCCGTCCGCGGTCGGCAGCTGTCCAATCGCGAGCCCGATAACTCCACCACGTGTACAGTTTGGCAGGCTCCGGCACAAAAGCCCGCAGGACGTCGAACCATTCGCCGGCCTTCTGCACAGCGGCAAGCTTTTCGCATTCGATCGGCGTGTGCGAGACAACTTTCAGCATCTGCTTGTGGCTCCACACATCGTGCTCGAGCGGTGCGACATTGAGGTCGCCGACCAGGATGGCCCGATCGCCGTTGCCAGGACACACGTCCGGCGCCACCCGCATCTCGTCCAGAAACGCAAGCTTGTGAGCGAACTTTTCGTTATTCGCCGCATCAGGCTCGTCGCCACCGGCCGGAACGTAAAAATTATGCACTGTCAATCGCTCGATGAGGCCGGCGCGTTCGCCGATCTTCACGGCGAGATGGCGGTTGTCCGACTTGCCGCAGTAGCTGCGCGCGTCGATTGAGTCGAAAGGCAGCCGCGAGAGGACGGCAACGCCGTGGTATCCCTTTTGACCATTGATGGCGGCGTAGGGGTAACCAAGCCGGGCGAAGCGCTTGAGCGGAAACTTGTCATCTGGGCACTTCGTCTCCTGAAGGCAGATCACATCAGGCCGAGCGATTTTGACGAATTTGGCCACCAGGTTGATGCGCAACCGCACCGAGTTGATGTTCCAGGTCGTGATCTTCAACTTCATGCGCGAGGCTAGCGGCGGACGGACTTCGGCTTCGCCGGAAAATAAGTGCATCCATTCGCGCGGCGTTGGCAGCTGTATTTCCCCTCCGCGGCTTGGGGAGGTTAGGGACGAGGCCACCCCCCAGCACGTACTCGCTGCAAGAGCCCCTAGCCAACCCCGCAAGCAGGGAGCGGGAAAGCAAAGGCCCGATAACTTATCGCCGTCCCCTTAGCAGAGGAGGACTGACACACACCTTGATGCCTCCAACATTTCCTCCTCCTACCATCGCCCCGTGGAGGAGGTTTCCGATTTCGCAATGGAGGCCTGCCAAATCGCGGCGATCTGACGCGAGTGCAAGGCCCTTATTGAAACCTGGTCTCGTAATTGATCGTGAACATGTCGGGGTCCGGTCTGTGAGTGACATCGAGATTGTAGACCGCAACTGTTGTTTCATAGCCCTGTGGATCGGTAACCGTCCATTGGCGCAACTGCGTGTCCTTGGCCCCGAACATAAGAACAAGCCGGTGGGTCCCGATTAGGATCTGCCTCTCCTCGATCGTGACGCTAATAAAGGCGCTGTCCTGCGACACCGCGACGACATTGGTATCGCGCACTAAATCGATCTGATCTGCCAAAAGGTACCGCAGGGGCGTCTGCGACAGCGGATAAAGATCCCGCGTGTCAAGATTGCGATCGCGCACCATCACCTGGTAGCCATCGGCGACGACGTCGATAGGGGTTGGCGGCGTATATTCAAATCGTACCCTGCCAGGCTTCTGGATATAGAACTTTCCCACCGACCGTCCGCCGTCCGGACCGATCTGCACGAAATCGCCGATGAGGGTCTGCAACGAGGACAGATAGGCGCTGACTCGATCCACAAGCGCACGTTGAGATTGAGACCCGTCGAAAACAACGGACTCGGGGGGGCGTACAGGGATCGGGCGCACTGCGTCAGTTTGCGCCGGCGGACGAGCGGATTGGCTGCGACCCCTTGGGTCCCGCTGCGGGGTGGGAATGCCCTGGGCCGCCACCAATACCGGCGCCGCGATGAGCAGAACGCCCACCAATGCCGCCAAACGGGCCGATGTCATTTTCACCTCCGAAAGCCTGTTTATAGCAAGTCTCTGTCTACGACGGGATATGACCAGATTGATGGCGTCTTCGCGGTTCATTGCCTCACCCCCCGCGCGCGCCGGGACGGTAGGCGGGGCCAATCAATAGCCTTCGTCATCTTCGCCGCCAACCAGGATTTCGCGCTTGCCGGCGTGATTTGGCTGGCCGACGACACCTTCCTTCTCCATCCGTTCCATGAGGGAAGCGGCGCGATTATACCCGACCTGGAGTCGACGCTGGATATAGCTTGTTGAGGCCTTACGGTCGCGCACCACGATTTGGACTGCCTGTTGGTAGAGGTCTGCACCTTCTGCACCGCCCATGCCGGATGAATCGAATACGGCGCCGCCCTCGCCCTCCAAGTCGTCCTCGGCCGTGACCGCGTCCAGGTACTGCGGCTGACCTTGGGATTTGAGATGGCGAACGACCTTTTCAACCTCATCGTCTGATACGAAGGGGCCGTGAATGCGGCTGATTCGCCCGCCTCCGACCATGTAGAGCATGTCGCCTTGACCGAGCAGCTGCTCGGCGCCCTGCTCGCCCAATATAGTTCGACTATCGATTTTGGAGGTCACCTGGAAGGAAATGCGCGTCGGAAAATTAGCCTTGATGGTGCCAGTAATGACATCCACCGACGGCCTCTGCGTGGCGAGGATCACGTGGATACCGGCCGCCCGTGCCATCTGGGCAAGGCGCTGAATTGCGCCTTCGATCTCTTTTCCAGCCACCATCATGAGGTCCGCCATCTCGTCGACAATCACCACCAGATAGGGAAGCGGCTGGTAATCGAATTCTTCTCTCTCGTAGATCGCCTCTCCGCTCTCCGGGTCGTAACCGGTATGCACCGTACGCGCCAGGACCTCCCCGCGCCCACGCGCTTCCGAGAGCCTCACGTTATAGCCATCGATATTGCGCACCCCGAGCTTCGCCATCCTCTTGTAGCGATCCTCCATCTCCCGCACCGCCCATTTCAAGGCAACTACAGCCTTCTTTGGATCGGTGACGACCGGTGCGAGCAGATGCGGGATTCCGTCGTAGACGGACAACTCCAGCATCTTGGGATCCACCATGATGAGCCGGCACTGCTCCGGCCTCAATCGATAAAGCAGGCTGAGGATCATCGTATTGATGGCGACGGACTTGCCGGAGCCGGTAGTGCCGGCGATCAAGAGATGCGGCATGCGGGCGAGATCTACAATTACGGCTTCGCCACCGATCGTCTTTCCAAGGCAGAGCGCGAGCGTAGCGTTGCTGCGCGTGTAGTCGGGGTCAGCCAGGAGCTCGCGGAGGTAGACTTTCTCACGGGTCGGGTTCGGCAATTCAATTCCGATGACGTTCCGGCCGGAAACCACTGCAACGCGAGCCGATAGTGCGCTCATGGAACGCGCAATATCATCGGCCAAGCCGATGACCCGGGATGATTTGATGCCGGGCGCTGGCTCAAGCTCGTAAAGTGTCACGACCGGCCCGGGCCGCGCATTGATGATTTCGCCCCGTACGCCGAAATCGCCAAGCACATGCTCAAGGGCCGTTGCGTTCTCGCGTATTATCTCCATGCTTGGAGCAGCCCTCTCCGAGGCCTTCGGCGCCGCCAGGAGAGTGAGCGCGGGCAGCTCGTATCCGTCGGCGCACCGGCGGCCTGCAGATGCGGTCTTGCCATTCGATTTACGGGCCTGGGAGGTCTTTCCCGGGGGGCCTTGTGTCTTGCCGTCGTCGGCTCGTTGCTTCGCCTCGCTGCTCAAGTGGCCGAGCCAGGGCTCGGTTCGCAGCCTTTCCGGCGACGCTCGGCGATTGAATATCACGACAATGCAGGCTCGGACTATGGCGACGACCAGGATGGCCGCTCGAACGGTCCGTCCCTTCAGGCTCAGGCTAGCGTGCATCAGTCGGCCGAGCGAAATCGAGCCGGCATCGTTGTCACGACGGAGGTGATGGCAACCAAAACCACACGCGATCCCGACAGTAAGGAATGCGAGAGTACCGAATATCGATTCGGCAAATGTTTGTCCCGCGCCGTGAAGGGGGCTGCCCGCAAGGCTGGCGATCACGCGGACTAGAGCGTCGCCCGCAACTCCTCCGATCCCGGTTGGCAACGGCCATTGCGGAGGACGAGTCAGGCACGATGCGAACGCGGCGGACAACATGAGTCCGCCGATCCACGCGACAATGCGCCAGCGCAGGTGGTCGATGATGCGATGGGTAAAGAACCGCCAGCCCCAGAACGCCGGCGGAAGAATGATCGCGATCGTGGCCACTCCGAAAAGCTGCATGGCGAGATCGGCAGCGATCGCGCCCGTCACGCCGAGCAAGTTGTGCACTGGAGCGCTGGTTGCGTGGCTCAAGCTGGGGTCATTGACCGACCAGGTCGCAAGCGCGAAGACCGCAACACCGACGCCGGCGAACACGATGAGCCCGCCGACCTCGCGCAAACGCCGTCGGATCGCGGCATGAAAGTCGTCTGACAGGGGCGAGCTGTCGTAATGGCGTCGTTCGGCCGATGACATAGCCACCCAAGGCCCCCATAGCACGTTTCACGCGAAACAGGTCACTGTTCGTGCCAGGAAAATGCGTCCAAGTTCGAAAACGCTACCCCAACACGGCGACGATGCGGTGCAGCGCCTCTGCCGTTGTCTCTCTGTCGTGCACCATGGCGACGCGAATATAGCCGTCGCCCGGATTGCTGCCGTCATCCTGGTCGCGCGCCGCATAGCGGCCAGGCAGGACCCGCACGCCCGCCTCCCGCCATAGCTGTGTGGTGACGGCCTCGCTGCCGCCCAGGGCGGCGACGTCGAGCCAAAGGAAGAAACCGCCGGCCGGCCGCCGGTAGCCGTATCGGCCTCCAATGATCTGGTCGGCGAGATCGAATTTTTCGCGATAGAGATTGCGATTGGCCTCGACATGAACCTCGTCCCGATAAGCCGCAACCGCGACCTCCTGCACCGGAACCGGCACCTGCGGGGCTGCAACACTGCGCAATTCAAGGAACCTAGCAATGAAGCGCGGATCGCCCATGGCGAAGCCTATACGCAGCCCCGGCAGGTTCGAACGCTTGGAGAGCGATTGGAACAGGACGACGTTCTCGAACTGGTGACCAGCCGCCTGCAGCGCACCCGGCGGCGCAGATCGCGTGTAGATTTCCGAATAGCATTCGTCGGAAAACAGCAGGAAGCCGTAACGTCTGGCCATGGCGACGATGCGCTGGAGATAGGTTGGGTCGGCGACGGCGCCCTGCGGATTGGACGGCGATGCGAGAAACATTGCGACGGTTCGTCGAAGCAGTGCACCGTCGAGCGCGTCCAGGTCAGGCAGAAAGCCGGTCCGCTGCGTTGCCGGCAGATAGACCAGATCGCAATCCGCGGCTGCTGCACCGGCCGCGTAGGCAGCATAAAACGGATTGGGAATGAGGATGGCGGGTCGGCCGGCGCGGTTTGTCACGTGTCGCCTGGCCGCGATCGCGGCGAGAAAAAGTCCCTCTCGCGAACCATTGAGCACCAGAACTTCGCGATCCGGGTCTGGAACGCGGTCGAGCTCGTACCGGCGCGCTGCCCACTCGGCCGCCGCACGACGGAATTGAGGCGTGCCCTCGTTCCTGGGGTAGCACCCAAATTCACCGATATGCGCAGCCAATACAGGCGCCACAAATGCCGGCACGCCGTGTTTGGGTTCGCCCACTCCCAGGTCGATGACCGGCTGCCCCGGCTTGATGTCGGCAATAAGTTCCGTCAAACGAACAAAAGGAGACCGGGTGTCGGTCTTCCGACGGGTCGACAGGGCAAGGTCACGTTCGGCACCGGCAGTGTTCATGGACTCTCGCAGATTTGGCCGCGTTTGATCCGCCGCCTTCCTAGAACATAGAGGCCGCGAGGTTAAGACGCGATTAACCATCGGGGTCAACCGGACGCCGGAAGCAGACGAGCCCTGCTGAGACAAAAATGACCCTGGAGCTTCCCCAGGAGCTTCCCCGGGTATCACCCTGACAATGCGTTAGGGGCGCCATCGTGGCGCCCCTGACCTAAAATCTTCGGCGGCGGCGAAGCTATGCGGCCTTCACTGTCGCCGTCCGTCCGGCCTCACTGCACGGTCTCCCCGTGGAGCGCCAGATCGAGACCGTCGCGCTCGACGTCCTTGGTGACGCGCAGCCCGATGAAGATATCGACGACCTTGAGGATAATGAGCGTCACGACGGCGTCATAGACGAACACGGTACCAATACCGATGGCCTGGTTAACGACCTGCATCGGATTGCCCTCAAGCAGGCCGGCATTGCCGCCGTATTGCTGGACAGCAAACACGCCGGTGAGCAGCGCGCCGGCCGCTCCGCCGACCGCATGCACGCCGAAGGTATCGAGCGCGTCGTCGTAACCGAACATACGCTTGAGGCCGGTGCAGCCCCAGTAGCACACGATGCCCGCCGCGACGCCGATCCAGAACGAGCCCATCGGACCGACAAACCCCGAGGCTGGCGTAATCGCGACGAGACCCGCAACCGCACCCGAACAGATGCCGATCACGGTCGGCTTGCCCTTCATGATCCACTCGACGATCATCCAGGTGAAGCCGGCGGTCGCAGTGGCGGTATGGGTGACCAGCATGGCCATGCCGGCCTGCAGCCCGGCGGTGACCGCCGAGCCGGCGTTGAAGCCGAACCAGCCGACCCACAGCAAGGAAGCGCCGATCATTGTCAGCACCACGTTGTGGGCCGGGCCGGTGTCGGTGCGCTTACCCAGCATCAGGGCCACCATGAGGCCGGCTGTACCGGAATTGACGTGCACCACGGTGCCGCCGGCGAAGTCCAGCACGTTGAGATAGGCGTGGGGGTTGGACCAGTTGAACATGCCATCCGGCCCCCACACCCAGTGGGCGATCGGCGAGTAGACGAAGATCGCCCACAGGCCGATGAACCACAGCATGGCCGAGAACTTCATGCGTTCCGCGAACGAGCCGGCGATGAGCGCTGCCGTGATGATCGCGAAGGTCAGCTGGAACATCGAATAGACGGACTCGGGGATCGTCGGCGCCAGAGAATTGGGATTGCCCTTGTTGTTGGCGATATCGCTCAAGATGCTCTGCAAACCGGCACGGTCGAGCCCGCCGATAAACCAGCCCATGTCCGTGCCGAAGATGTCACCGCCCTCCCGGAACGCCAGGCTGTAAGTGAAGAACAGCCATAGGATGCTGATCAGGCAAGTGATGGCAAAGCTCGTCATCACGGTGTCGCCGACGTTCTTCTTGCGCACCATGCCGCCGTAGAACAGAGCCAGGCCCGGAATGGTCATCATCAGCACGATGGCCATCGAAGTGAGCATCCAGGCGGTGTCGCCTGAATTGGGCGAGCATTCCTTTTGGACCTTCGAGTCGCATGCCAGCGTCTCAACCACCTGCGATGACTCAGCCGCCGGTGCCTGGTCCTGAGCGTAAGCTTGCCTGTGGAAAGAGACGGTAAGGCAGAGGCCGAGCAGGATCGCGAAAATGAGAGCCGCGAGTCCCGCATATTTAGACTTCCTGATCGTCATAGTGTTACTCCTGTCCATAGAGGTAAAGGTGCGGGTTTCTCAGATCGCCCCGGCGTCGGTTCCGCCTGCTCGCATAGGCACGACGCTTTGAAGGTCGAGAACGAAGGTCTCGCCGTTCCCGATCCGCACGTGCTTGAGTGGCTTGATGTCGGCTACCACAAGTTTCATGGGTCCCCCCCTAAGCGCCCCGCCTGCACGGTGCAGGTTCCGGCGGATCTCAACAGAGCTTCGCTGCGCGCAGTCTCAAGCCCCCGCGAGCAATGCCGCGGTCCCAGGAATCAAACGGCGTGCCAAGTCGTCGGTCCGAATGGGTGGAAACGGAGGAATTTCAACGCAACGACATAGGAATTCCAAATGATCCGGGTAAAGACACCCCAGGGCTGCGTAGATTTTGATCGGGACGCTGAGATTTGTGTCGTCGCGTCCCGACAAGCGGCCGGCGGCTCGTGTAAGCGCCGGCGGCAAATTCGGCGTCTTCGGCGCGCTTTTCTTGCCGGTGGCTGTGACTTCAGGCTTGGCCGATGGCGGTTGCGGTTTTGTTTGGTTGGCGACTCGTCTGCAGCCGGAAAGCTGGCTGTCTGCACATATTTTGACCCTGATGCCTATTTTTAGGTCGTCGGTTCCGGGAGTGGCCGGGTTGGGCGCCCCCTAAGATTGACTTCCGCAATGGGCGCACGGCGCCGGCGCGGTGATTTCACCTCGGCAACATAAGTCGCAATATAAATAGATGTATTGACCGAACCTACTTGCCTGCGGCCAATCGGGCGAGCGGCATTGGTTTTGCCTCGACGTGGCGAGCATAGTTTCGCGCGCGCGACAGATGGACAGACAGCACGATCGGCCTCACTCAATGCCACCCAAAACAACACGGCGCTGCAAGTGCGTGATCCTGCTGGCCGAACTTCTGTCAGCGGGGATCCTTCTCGCGTCCAGTCAAGCGGATGCCGATCAGCTTTGTGGTCGGCAATTCGATTCACTGTCGCAGCTTTACGCCGATCTCCGTAGCGAGGCTGATCGCGGTTGGCGTGTTATTGAGCGCTCTACCCATGTCATATTTGCTGGCGGCCAAATGATTTGGGCTTTTGCCCGCGATTCACAACCAGCTTTCCCTGCGGTGGCCTGCCTTCGAATCGTACAAGTTGAGGATTCGCTTCACGCGATCGTTCAAACTCGGTGCGAGGGCGCAAAAGACGCCTGCGACGCTGTTGCTGCCAGGGCGAAAGGTAAGGACTGGAGTAATCTGTTCGGGGAGAGTGACGGAGCAAAGTGACGAGAGTAATTGATCCTCGATCGATCGACGATTCGGCAGCATGCAGGAACGACAGCAAGGGGCGCCGTTGTGCGCGCCCCTTGGAGTGACGCCGCGAGACGGCTCAGTCGATCTTCCAGGCCGAGAAGATCACACTGGGCACTGCCGGTTCGCCGGCCGGCTTCTTGTAAACGAGACCAATGCCGGGCCCGGAGCCCGAGATCATCGCATTGACCTTGTCTCCCTTCTTGTATTCGCCCACCCCCTGCGAGATCATGACGGTCGTGAATTCGGGGTTAGGGATCATCTGTTCGCAATTGCTGTTGTCGACGTCCTTGCCGTTCGTCTGGAACCAGAGCCTGACCAGGCCCGTGCCGCCGCGGCTGCCAACCTGGACCCCAACGATCGTGAAGTAGGTCCCGGTCTGATCGAGGATTACCACGCCCTTGTTGTTCTTGATGCCCTTGGCGGCATCAGTCGAAGCCATGGTGACAAGTTGGGGCTTGTTGGCTTCTTTCACAATCTGGTCTTCCTCGCTCGAGGCCTGAAGATAGCCCCCGGCCGCGAAAGCGCTTGCCGAGGCAAGAACCATGGCCGATCCACACACTGTACCGAAGAGAGTTTTCATCGCTACCTCCCGCTGGAGTTGGACTACGTGAAAAGAGTTCCGAAGGGCGACGGGTTGGCCTCCCCGGTCGGTGGGCTGAATTGCGATTTTGGCTGGCTGCCCCTTTGATCGGCCTTTGTGAACTCCGCCCACAGTGAGCAAATGACGTGCCATTGGCCGACGGGAGGCCTGCGGCGTCTGCATAATTGTTGTTCAACTCGTTGATACTGGCGGATGCACTCCACACGGCAAATTTCAAAATGAAAGAGGCCCTCGCTTTCGCCAGGGCCTCTCCATGACGGCAAGGGCGATGCCGGGTATTCGCCCCAACCGTATGTATTTGTAGCCGTTTGCTTTAGAGGGCCGCGGTGTCGGTTTCGCCGGTGCGGATGCGCACCGCCTGCTCGAGGCCGAAGACAAAAATCTTGCCGTCTCCAATTTGGCCCGTCTTGGCGGCCGCCGTGATGGCCTCAACAGCCTTGTCGGCCTGATCGCTCGGAACCGCAACCTCGACCTTCAGCTTCGGCAGGAAGCTCACAGCGTATTCGGTGCCGCGGTAGATTTCCGTATGGCCCTTTTGACGCCCATAACCCTTGACTTCGGTGACGGTCATACCGTGCACACCGATCGCGGTGAGTGCGTCGCGGACCTCGTCGAGCTTAAACGGCTTGATGATGGCCACTACGATTTTCATGGGTTCCTTCCCCGCTAGGGCCCATTCTGATGACCCAGATTGGGCGCTCTCTCTACGCAGCGAACTCAGCCCTGGGCCATTGCCGTTTGACCGGATCGCCGCGATGGGGGAATCAAACGCCGTGCCAACTTTACCGAGCGCCTCATGTTTGTTGAGCGGCGCCACTGAACGCCGGCACGGTCATCAAAACGTCGTTCGAAGCTTTCGAGTTCCCAGACGATCAGATTAAATATCGAGCAGATTAGGCGACGACGGGATCGTCCGCCTATTTTATAGGCGACTCCATGGTTTCCAACCCGGGCCTACTGCACACCAGCACGGACGCAGAGCCAAGCGGCTCGACCACGCCGCCGCGATCGAGGGCACGCTCTGACGCGTGCCGGGCTAGGATCAGAGCGCGTCGCTGTCGGTTTCACCAGTGCGGATGCGTAGTGCATGGTCGAGCGTGGTAACGAAAATCTTTCCGTCGCCGATCTGGCCGGTCCGCGCTCCGGCTGTAATGGCCTCGACGACGCGGTCCACCTGCTCGGCAGATACCGCCACCTCGACGCGAACCTTGGGCAAGAAGTTCAGGGTATAGTCTGCAGCGCGGTAAACTTCCGTGTGCTCCTTTTGCCGGCCGTAACCTTTGTCTTCGGTCACCGTCATGCCGCTCACACCCAGGCCGGTGAGTGCCTGCCGGACTTCGTCCAGCTTGAATGGCTTGATGATTGCGGTGATGAGCTTCATTGACGCCCCCCCTTTTCATGTGCCAGAC
>Ga0126376_10000540_pt1 | contig 18637 bp, 19 predicted proteins | sample PanSoiMetPlot_15_FD_92760 | JGI IMG/M metagenome (GOLD analysis project Ga0126376, IMG submission 92760) | Tropical forest soil microbial communities from Panama - MetaG Plot_15 | ecosystem: Environmental > Terrestrial > Soil > Tropical forest > Bulk soil | place: Panama | collected 2016-02-17
GGTCGGCGGGCAGGTCGTCGATTCCGTGGTCCTGATCGAGAACATCGAAGACTTCCTCAACCAGGCCGGGGCAAACGCCCTCATGCTTCTAACGCCACGCGCTTCCGCTGCCGCCACGACCTATCGCTTTGAGATCGCGGTTCGGGAGGGGGGAGCGCGGCACGTCGCGGCCGTGGTCCTTACCGGCGATGCAACTCCCACGCTGCTGCCGACGTCGGTTGCGCTCGCCCAGCGCGCCGGTCTTGTGGTGCTGCGCGCGGCACCGACCACTGATCTGGCTGAGCTGGTCTCCGCCGCGCACCGGGAGATCCGGGTCGGGAGCGAGACGGCCCTTGCACGTGCCCTGGCTGCGCTCGACGCTCTCCGCTCCGCGGAGAAGGCCAACCAGGGGGTTAAACGGATCCTGGAGGCGGCTTCCGCGGCGTTCGGCGCCGGCATAGAAATGCGCGAGCCGAAGCATGACGAGCTCAGCTCTCCTGTGATCGTCGACGGCAACGTCCGCGGTGTCGTCGTCGGCCAGCCGGATTCAGGCGACCCCGCGGCGACACGAATCGTGCTGGAGTTGACAGCCGGGGCAATCGCTCGGGCGCTCGCCGCCAGGCAGCGGGCGGAGGAGATCCCGGCTCGTTCTGAGGCGGAGCTGCTGACCGAGCTGCTCTCATCAGAGCCAGAGACCGCTGCCCCGCTGCTGCACCGCGCCCGAGCCCTTGGGCTCGCCATCGACGGCTGGCACATCATCGTTCGTATCGAGCTCTCCAACCTGGCGGCCCTCTCGGACGGCAACGAGCTGGCGGCGTTCGAGTTGGGGCAGGCCATCGAGCAGCTCGCCCACCAGACTGCCCGCGCCAGCGGTGGACGATGGCACAGGGGCCGGGTGGGCTCTTCGGTGCTGCTGCTGCGGATGGAGCGTGATGACCCGGGCCACAGGGCGCTGGCCGCGACCTCTGAGGTCGCCCAGCGCGTCCTCCGCCGCCTTCTGTCTCGTGCCCCTGGCCTCGTCGCCTACTGTGGGATCGGCGGCATGCATGCGGGGCCGACCGGTGTGCGAGCGTCTGCCGCGGAAGCCGCCGCGGCTGTAGCGGCTGCCCGCCTGGCTGGGAAGTCCAACGTCGTCTGTTCGTTCGATGAGGTGGGTCTGCGGCGCACGCTGATCGAGTGGTACGCATCCGATACCGCCAGAGAGGCGGTCAAGTCGCTGCTGGAGCCGCTGGAGCGGTTAGGGCACCGTAAGGCGGAAACAGCGATCGGAACGCTGCAGGCGTATCTCGACCACCAGGGTTCGCTCAGCGCGACGGCCGCCGCGCTTCATCTCCATCGCAACGCCGTCGCGTACCGGATCGCACAGATCGTCGAGCGTCTGCAGGTAGACATCGATGATCCCGATCAGCGCCTGCTCTTGCAGCTGGCCTGTCGGGCGCGCGCCCTGCGACAGCTCTGACTGGCAGAGCTCTTCCGCGGGTCGTGCTCAGTCACGGCACCAGCCCAGCGATGCCCTGCTACCCCCTCCGAATCCCGCCCTCAGGTCAGTGAGTCCTGCCCAGATTCGCAACGTGTGAGACCGGGTTGACCAGCGGGCGTCCACCCAGTCCGGGAAGGGTAGGGGAGAGTGGCTCCCGGCCCAAAGGCCTCGCCGAGATACGGCGGTGGTGCGAACCTCAGATCGCGCCGGTCAACTCGCAGACAACGAGCCGATAGCCACAATCCAGTTCGTCGAGTGCGCGCAAGGTGGCGTACCGCCGGTCCCATTCGCCACTCGCCAGATCCTGCTCAAGGCGCCATAGGCCCGGCTCGAGTTCGGCGCTGGTGAGCTCGGCAAAGCTGGAGATGTTCTGCCGCACCCGCCGATCGAGGTAGGAGTGTGGACGCCGCCAGAATGCGGCGAGGAATCCATCTGAGCAGTCCCATGGAATGGGGACAGTCACAGACTCAACGTGGCCGAGCGCCCTGAACGCGTGCAGTGCCGGCATCCGGCCCCTGTCTCGGCTCCGGATCATCGGGAAGTAGTCTCTGGTCAGCCACGAGCCGGGAAGGGCGGGGTCGCAGGTGAAGAAGACCGCGCGGCGGCGGGCCACGCGGCGAATCTCGGCGAAGGCACGACTCTGGTCGCTCCAGTGGTGGACAGTAAGGATGGCGAGCACGGCATCGAAGGTCGCGTGTCCAAGCGGGAGCGCTTCGGCGGAGGCCTGCAGCGCCGGAGCTGCACCGCGTGGGCGCTGCTGAATCATTGTTCGGGAGGGCTCGATGGCAGTGACCAGACGGTCTCGGGGCTCATAGGCACCCGTCCCGGCGCCCAGGTTGACGACGGACCGTGCGTCGCCCAGGGCCTGGACCAGCCGCGCGGCGAGACGGGGGTCAGGCCGTCGCGTCGCTGCGTAGGTACGCCCAATGGTGTCGTATCTTGTCTCGCTCACGCCGTTACGCCGGGTCATTGAACTGGTTGATCCAGGCCGGGTCGTCCGCTTCTTCGGCGCCGTCGGGACCGAGTTGCGAGCACCTTTTCGATACTTGGATCTGTGCGATCACCGCCCATTCGTGAGCCCATGGTGCCGGCCTAAGGTGGTCAGCTAAAGGCATGCGCATGAACCTCCTCGGGCGGTGGATCCTCAACAGCCCGCAGCGCGTGTTCGTGCAGCGGCACCACCTGCTCCCGACCTTCCTGCATCTCGGTGGGCCACTGTACGGCTGCCACGTTCTCGAGGTTGGCTGCGGTAGGGGCGCCGGCATACAGCTGATCAGCCAGGTGGGTGCCGCCCGCGTCGACGGGGTCGATCTCGACCCGGTGATGGCAGGGCTTGCGAAACGGCGGCTCGGTCCTCGGGCGCTGGTGGCCGTCGCAGACATCGCCGCGCTGCCGATGCCCGATTCCAGCTATGACGCCGTCATCGACTTCGGCGCGATCCACCTCATGCCGGAGTGGCGCACCGGGATCGGCGAGGTCGCGCGCGTCCTGCGGCCGGGCGGCCGGTTCCTTTTCGAACAGCCCGCCCATCCTCTGTACCGCCGGCTGATGCCGCTGTCCACCGGCCGGCAAATCCCTGGCGGCTTCAGCCGTGACTCGTTCCTGGCCGAGTTGCACCACCATGGCCTCCAGCTGGTGGGCCTCGCCCGGCCGCACCCATTGATCCTCAGCGGAGTTCTCGGCGACCTCGTCGGGGTCAGTCGCAAGGTGGTGGGCTGACTTGAGTGGTCCATGGCCGCCCTGGCCTTTGCGCGCAACGCGATCAGGCCAGAGCCAGCCCACCTGAAAGCTCTTCGGCGAGGGCCCGGGTCGCCCCGCTCAGAAAGGCGCCGCGGCGTTGAACCAGCACCACGGGAATCGTGGCTCGCAAAGCCGGGACAGGCAGTAGGCAGAGCGTTCCCACTTTCAGCTCCTCGCGGACGCTGCTCTCCGGAAGCAGCGCCAGACCGAAGTCCGCCTCGACCATTCGCTTCTGTGCCGTGAGGCTGTCGATGGGGATGATGTCGGGCGTGGCAATGCCGACGGCTGCGAGCCGCTGTTCGACGGCCGAGGAGTACGGCTCATGCACACCGCTGATCCGCGGCGGGAACGCGACCCAGCGCTCGCCAGCCAGCTCCCTGAGGTGAACGCGCCTGGCTTTGGCCAGGCGGTGGCTGGGCGAGCAGAGCGGCAGGAGCGACTCCTGGTGGACAGTCGAACAGGCGAGGCTGTGATTCGGGTCGAGGTTGTAGCGCAGGCCCAGCGCCGCATCGCCGCGCAGGACCAGAGCGCTGACCTCGAGGCTGAGCGCCTTTCGAATCCGTAGATCAACCCCCGGATGCTCCTCTCGAAAACACCGAAGGCGCTTCGTCAGGGAGGTGCTCGCGAGTGTGCCGACGACCGCCAGGGTGACGGCACCGGCTTCTGCAAAGGTGAGGTAGCTCACGGCCTGCAGCCTCACAGATCTCCACAGACAAGGAGACCACATCCCTGTCGGGCAGGTCGCAGCTCCAACGTGGATCCTAGATACACCACGCATTCTGGTGTGCACGGCTTTCCCAGTCCAGTGCGTCCGTGCCTGACCAGCTGGCTGTGAATGCATGACCGCTGAGCTGATAACAGATGAACTGCGATGGGGCGGCGAATGCAGCGGTGTTCGCGAACTCCGGGATCGCCACCGTCGTTTTGCCGCTTGAGGTCACCACGACCAGGATCGGTTCGATCTGGTATACGAAGGGCTGCGAGGAGGAAGAAGTCAGGTAAATCTCCGTACTCTGCCCAGGCCCAAGCGTGATCTCAGGACACTGAAGATCAGGCCGAGCTGGCTTCGGCGAGGTTGTGAATGCGGTCCCAGCACCTCCGGTCTGAAGCTGCACGTCAGCGACGTACACCGAGCATCCAGTTGGTCCACCTCCGCGCTCGGGCCCGCAGTATTGTCGACTGCCCTGTAGGGAGCATGCCTCGACCAGACGGTATTGGTCTCGGTTCGGCTCGGGGTCACGGGTTAGCAAGAAGCCTACTTCGGGGATCTGAACGGTACCGCGACCTGTGTTGGTGATCTGCAGGAAGATGGCGCAATCCGGTGAGGCCGTAGCCAGCGCTTTGGGCAGCGGCGTAGGCCGCCCCTGAATGATGCGGAGAGTGTCGGGAATCGTCTTCGGAAAGAGCCCTGCGTTGGCGACTATTCTGAACGCGTTCGCCATCTCATTCAATTCGCTGTCCGTGTAGGAGAGTCTTGTCGAGTTAAGTACAACCCACTCAGGGCAGGTCAGTGTCCCCCCAGCCTGGCCACCCGGTTTGAGCGAGAAGACAGTCAACGGGATGGCTCCCGGGGTCAGGATCGGGGCCGCCGACACGGGCCCCGGAGTGGCAGTCGGGTTGGGGGTCGTGGCCGCCGACGCGGTTGGAACCGGACTGTGTCCACTCGTCGAAGGATGAGCTGCCTGAGGGCCTCCACACCCAGTCAGAAGGAACACGAAGGAAGGTAGTGCCAGAGCCCACTTCATTACCATCTCTTCCCCTCAGCTATTGCACCAGGCGGCCGTCCCGCAACTGGTATTCCACCCAGTTCGTCGCGTCGCCGAAGACCACCTCGAAGACGTATGGCAGTGTGAAAGATCGCACCGCCACCTCGCTGCTGATCCGGTACGCAATCCGGACCTGGAACCTTAGATCGGCACCGACATCGGACGCCAGCCGGATGGTGAGCTCATCTGACTCACCTGGCGCGAGTTGCACGTGGCCCTGGCTGATAAGCCCAGCGTAGTCGGCGGCAAGTTCGGAGCCAGACGGCTGCCCGAGGTAGACCGCCTGGTAAGGATTGCTCTCATAGTCCAGCGGGGCCGCTTTGCGCCAGACCTGCAGTGGTCTAGGCACGCTTTTGACGTCCCGCAGCGTGAGAGAGACGCTCTCCACGAACATGCCAGTGCCGGCTCTCTGCAGGTTGTGTACGCGAATGACGAGACGGTATGGGGGCCGGTTGGCCGTGGTGCCTTCTGCTCTTACTCGCTGAGCGACGATGGCCGACGTGCCCGTGCTTGCTGGAAGCTGCTGCAGCGAGTACTGCTTGACGTCATTCGGGATCACGAATGTGGAGCTCTCCACCGTCGTGAAATCGGCCTCCATATACTCGTCGTGCGGCCCTGCCGGCTGGGGGCACAGGACACTCGGGCACCAGGACGGGTGGACCAGGACAAGCGTCCCAAGGCTGAGGACGGCCGCTGTGCTGACGGTCGAAGTAGCCGTCGTGATGGCCAACAACGGCAGGTGCCAGAATGCAGCAGGCTGGGCCGACGCTCGCTGCCCTTGCGACGCTCGGCGCTGCTGCGGCCTGTTCGGAGCATAGACCAGGGCGAGCGCAGTCAGAGTGACTATGAGAAGAGCTGCGGCGACGATCCCCGCCAGCGCTGGGTGCCGTTTGACGACGTCGAAGAGAGGTACCGCGTGAGGCAGCGGTTTGTCGCCTATTAGCATCAAGAAGACGGAACCCGCGAGGGTACTGACTATCCCGGTGAGACCTCCCACCCATCGCCTCGCCAGGCGGTACATCCATGGAGGTCGGTCGGAATCCTGCCGTCGCGAACCTGGGCGGCGTTGGTCAGCAGCCGCCCTCGGCTTTCGTCGGCTTGAAACACGCCGATCGGCATCGTGTCGTCGAGGAGGTATTTCCCGCCCACTCACCCCGGCGCATCCATATTAGGTGCGCTGTGACAGCTTGTCGAGAGCGGTCAAGTCGGCCGTCAATCGATGTCGTCGAGGCGGCGGATGAGCTTGCATCGACGTCAAGGGCAGGTGAACCGCGAGACCGTGTGTATGCTCAGGCTGGCGTGCATCACGCGGGGCGCTGAGCTTCTGCTCGCATGGGTCGGATGTCGGGCAACTTCGGAGGCGATCTCACCCAGCAAGGATGGCGGCGCCATCACTTCGCGTGAAGCACTGCAGCCCACCGGCTGCGCAGGCGTCCAGATAGCCCAAGGCAAGCGGTGGCCCTGCCACGGGCTTGTGCTTGCCCATGCGTTAGTGTAGACTTACCGTTAGTGCAGACTTACCGAGCCAGTGGCTGGAACGCCCTCGGCGACCCGACCAGACGCGCGATCTTCGAGCTTCTGGCGGACCGTCCGCGAGCGGTGGGCGAACTTGCCAGCGTGCTGCCGGTCAGCCGGCCCGCCGTCTCGCAGCACCTGAAGGTGCTGAAGGAAGCGGGGCTGGTGGTAGTCCGGGCCGTCGGCAACCGCCGCATATACCAGCTCGACCCCACGGGGGTGGGTGCCCTTCGCGCCCAGCTCGACGAGTTCTGGACCAAGGCCCTGGCGGCTTATAAGCGAGCCGTCGAACATCAAACAGAGGAGGTCTCATGACCACGCAAGCACAGCGGACGTCGGTGCGGACGCAGGTCGTCGTCGATGCGCCAATCGACCGTGCGTTCCGCGTCTTCACGGAGGATTTCGACAGCATCAAGCCGCACGAACACAACCTGCTCAGTGTCGACATCGCTGAGACGGTGTTCGAGCCGCGAGTGGGCGGCTACATCTATGACAGGGGCGTGGACGGGAGCGAGTGCCGCTGGGCGCGAGTGCTCGCCTACGAGCCGCCAACCCGGATCGTCTTCAGCTGGGACATCAGCCCCCAGTGGCAGATCGAGACCGACCTCGAGAAGACAAGCGAGGTCGAGGTGCGCTTCACCGCCCAGGGCCCGGAACGCACCACCGTCGAACTCGAGCACCGCAACCTCGACCGGCACGGCGAGGGTTGGGAGAGCGAGCGCGACGGAGTCGACGGTGCGGGCGGCTGGCCGCTCTACCTTCAGCGGTTCGTGGAGGTGCTGGCGAAGAAGGGCTGATCGCGCCGGTGACGACAGCTCGGATCGGCTTCGTGACCGTCGACCCTCTGAGCAGGGCCGGCGGTCACGCCTCCGGGACCCCGGAGCTTATGTCAGGTGAAGTTGACGGCGGCCGCCATCACTTGGTGGGCGCGATCGTCAACGTTCTGCGGCCTCAGCTGGCCGAGGCCACGGAGTCCGTCGCGGCGGCGCTCGGCCCCACCAGGTTCGACGCTGAGGTCAGAGCCGGCGCCCGCTGCAGTCGCGAGGCCGCGGTCGGACTGGCCCTCGGTGAGCCAGGCTCCACTGCCGTCGAGGCTGATCCGGGTGGGGCGTCGGGGCTGCTGGGCAAGCGAGGGGAGGAGGTCGCACGGTTGGTCGCCGAGGGCCTGAGCAACAAGCAGATCGGCGCCCGCCTGTTCATATCCGGGCGCACCGTGGAGAGCCACGTTCGCGGCATCCTGAACAAGCTCGGCTTCAACTCCCGCGCGCAGACCGCCGGCTGCATGGCCTCGCCAAACCAGTAGCCGTCACGCGACCGCGGGCGACGTTGCCCGTTCGCGGTTGTGGCCTCAAGCGCCATGGCGACCGAGTCGGACCCAGCGGGAGTCGAACCTCTCGGGAGTCGAGAGGTGGGGCCGGAGATGAGCTTCTCTGTCAACGCCCGGTCTGTGTCACATTGTCTGGGAGGCAATGTCCTTCGGACGACGTGTGACCGGCTCCGGTGGGTCAGCCACGATGACGGTATCGTCGTGGCGGAATCCGCCGACACCATAGATGTAAATCCCCGGTTCTGCTGAGAAGACCTCGTGCTCCAGGAGCGGTCTTTGATTGAACGCTGTGTCGTCGGGGAATTCGTGTCCAGCAAGGCCGATGCCATGACCAGTTCGGTGGATGACGCATTGCCCATAGCCGGCGCGCTGGAGCACTGACTGTGCTGCCGCGTCGAACGCCGAAACAGGGCGCCCTGGCACCAGCTCGGCGATGGCCGCTTCCTGAGCGTCCCGGGCGGCTTGAAACGCCTTCCGCTGTTGCTCGTCGGGCTTCCCACAGAACCAGGTGCGCTCGTTCTCGACCATCAGCCCGTTGACCCTGATGAAGACACAGATGACCATAACGTGACCTGTCGCCACCGTGGCCCCAGTCTCGGCGCCGGACCCGTGTGGGGCCGCCGATGACGGTCCGCTCAATGACTTGCACATGATCTCGACCTGCTGGCCAGGGAATCGGTCGGCTGCTTCCTGGACCAATCGCGCGGCAACCACGAGGTCAATCTCGCCCATGAGCCGGCCCGGGCGCACCTCCTCCGGGAACCGCTCCTGGCCCCAATCCGAGAGCCTTCCACCCTGCCGGAGCAGATCTAACTCTTCTGGGTGCTTAACCCAGCGCAGAGAGCGCAGAGTCCGTTCCATTGGAACCAGGTGAAGCTCGGGAAGCTGGGCCGGGACCATCGCCATTGGCCCGCCGCCGGCGTCAAGGCCGATATGCGCGCGAGCGAGGCCGCGCTCCCGCAATCGTGACGCCATCAACTCCGGCCATTGATGGGTCAGGAACAGCCGATCCGTCAGACGAATGTGTTCGCTGTAGAGGCTGATGTCGGAGACCCAGAGGGTGCCTCGCTCCCGCGCCATTCGGAGGTGGTTGGTGGAAAGTTCGTGCATGATCGCAAAGGGGTCTCCGTTCCTCGGGACGATGACAGCGACTGGCCGCTCCCATGGCCGGACATCGAGGAAGTAGTTAGTGGCCCACTGAAAGTATTCGGGCGTCAAGAGATCCAAAGCATCCAGCCGATATTCGTCCATCAGAGCTTTCATCAGGTTCAAACGGGAATCGTAGACAGCCGAGGATAGAAAGCCCAACTTAACACCTCCGGTGAACGAGTTCAGCCGTGGTAAACGACATGACTCAAAATGCGATAAGAAAGCTCACGCCGGCGCACCAGCGGGCGGGCTGAGTTCGCTGTGGCGCAACACGTGTTCTGCGATGAGGCTCCAGGCTGGGCTTGGCAGGTCGTGGCCCAAGCCTTCGATCGGGACGAAGGAAGCTTGCGGCACCCGGCCGGCGTACTCGGCCATTCCGCTGTAGCCCCTCTCAGCCGTGCCTTCGAGCACAAGGACGGGCACCTTCGCGTCGGCCAGCGATCTTGGCCCCGGACGCGGCGAAAAGAAGCCAGCCGAGACGTGCCGCGCTCGGGCCATGGGACGATTTCCCCTCCTCACCATCTCGCTCCAGAGCGCTCGTATGCGAGGTTCTTCGAATGGAAACCCGGGGCCACAGCTAGCGCGTGCTATCGCCATGCCTTGCTCGATCAGCTCCTCTGGTGAGTGGAGCGGGCGGTGATTGTGCTCCATCGTCGACCACAGCTCCTCGAAATATTCCGCCGGCCAGGGTGGTGTCGCTCCGATCAACGTTGCCGAGAGCAGACGCTCCGGCGCAAGGTCCGCTGCCACCTCGATGAGCACACCTCCCAACCAGGCACCCACAAGGTGTGCGCGGTGCACGCCCAAACCATCCATCAACCCCAATGCATCACGTGCCATGTCCGAGAGGGTGTATGGCGGTGTTCGCTTGAGCTCTGACCAGGTGTTGGGCCCAGCTTGGATCCAGGTTGAGCCACCGAGGTCACGATGGTCATAGCGAATGACGTAACGGCCGCCATCGGCCAGCATCCGGCATAGTGGCTCCGGCCAGTAAAGCGATTGAGCGCCCGCGCCCATCAGTAAGAACAGTGCAGGGTCGTTGCGGTCGCCAAAGCTTTGGTACCAGATTTCGATTCCGTTGGCCGCAACCGTCATCGAACCAGCACGGTTCGGTCTAATCCGCCCAAACACCGTGACGTACTCCCCTGGTCGAGTTAAGCCACCTGGTGCGTCAGGCGATCCGACAGCCGACGAGGTTGCCGCACTGGTCCGACCAGCATATCATACGGCCTGTGTGTCTCCTCTTGAACCGCAAGCAGAGCCGCGCAGCGACATGGCCCGCCAGTTAGAGATGGCTTCCCCGGCAGCTCTTAGAAAGGTGAGGAGCTCTTGAATGAAAGTGCGCGACGTTATCCATGCTGCCTTCCCGGTCGCCGAGTACCGGAACCGCTACGACAAGCTCCGGAAGGCGATGGAGAAGCGCAACCTCGACGCCATTCTCGTCACCGCCAAAGAGAACGTCATCTACTTCTCCGGCCTGGAGACCGTGGGCTGGGACTCCAAGCACCGACCCGTCGGCTGCATATTGCCGCGTGACGACGCGCATCCGATCATGGTGGTCGCGGAGTCGCTTGCCTCGGTTGCCGATGTCACGTCCTGGGTCGACGATGTCCGGCTCTGGGGCGGCTTCAAGCGGACTGGCATCCCGCAGGATCCCGTAATCGGCATCGCGGATGCGATCAAGGACCTCGGGCTTGCCAAGGGCCGGATCGGGATGGAGATGGGTTACGGAACGCGGATAAATATGTCCCAGGCGGACTTCGAGACGCTGAAGAGCCTGTTACCGGATGTCGAGGTAGTCGACGGGGCCGAGACCATCTGGGAGTTGCGAATGATCAAGTCTCCGGCCGAAGTCGAAGTCATGCGCAGGGTCTGTCAGGACACGTGCAAGGCGTATCAGGCCGCTTTCGAAGCAATACGAGGCGGCATGAGCGAGCGGGAGCTCGCCGGCATCCTGCTGACCGAGATGGCCCGCCTGACGAGCTTCCGACCCGGGTTCGTGGGCATCAGGTCCGGAAAGCTCAAGTACGCGATGATGAACGTCCCCCCGTTCGAAACCAAGAGGCTCGAGCCAGGCGATCTGGTCGTGGTCGACGCTGGTGCAACCTTCCGCGACTACTGGTGTGACATGATGCGAATGGCGTCAATCGGGGACCCTGATTCGGAGGCTCGTCACTTCTTCGACGTCGACCTGGCAGCCCAGCGCGCTGGAATGGCGCAGGTCAAGCCCGGGGCCAAAGCGGGCGACGTCTGCAAGGCCTGCCTGGACGTTATCCAGGAGGCCGGCCTGCGAGAGCATGCCCCCTCGCTTGAGCGTGTCGGCCACGGCCTTGGCATGGAGGTGCACGAGCCGCCCTCGCTTGCGCTGGGAAGCGAAGTCGAGATCCAGCCGGGAATGATCCTCACGGTTGAGCCGATTTTCTCCGACCTCCCGAACTACCAGATCGGCAACTTCGCGATGGAGCAGATTCTGCTGGTGACGGAGTCGGGCGGCGAGCTGCTGACGCCCTTCACCGACGAGCTCTGGATTGCACCGGCCGGCTGATTGATCGCCTCGCAATGCCCATCTCCCACCGTTTTGCGAGGAAGCGAGCAGTCGGAAACGCCAATGGTAGGCAAGGAGTCCCTCCGTGAAGATCGTTCTGGCCGAGGTACATTCGACTCGGATTCCCACGTCCCGCCCTCATCAGATGGCGATCGGGACAACCAACGTCCAGGAGGACGTCGTGGTCAAGTTGGTCGCGGACGAAGGTCTTGTCGGCTGGGGCGAGGCGCCCCACATGGTCGGCCATTCGCAGCGGGGCGAGACGCCGGGCACCGTGCGAGTCGTGCTGCGTCACAAGCTCCTGCCAGCTGTTCTTGGCATGGATCCCTTGAACCAGGAGGCGATCGGCCTCGCGATGGATCGAGCCGTTCCCTGGAACACCCGAGCCAAGGGCTCGATAATCATGGCTGCCTACGACCTCGCCGGCAAAGCCCTGGGCACACCCGTCTACAACCTACTGGGCGGCCTCGTGCGAGACCGCGTTCCACTCAGCTGGTCGCTACCGATCCAGGACCCACAGACAATCAGCGAGGAAGCCGAGCAGATGGTCGGTCGGGGTTGGCGCATCCTCAAAGTGAAAGTTGGGCGCCCCGATCCCATGCAGGACATTTCCGCCGTTCGTGCGGTGCGCAAAGTCGTCGGCGACGCGATCAGCATACGGGCCGACGCTAATCAGGCATATGACGTCAAGACTGCGATCAAGGTGGCCCGACACTTTGAGGAGCTGGGGCTCGACTTTTTCGAGCAGCCGATCAACCAGTCTGACCTGGAGGGCATGGCTGAGATCACTCGCCAAGTGGGGGTGCCCGTGATGGCCGACGAGTCCGCCCAGACGGTGGCGGACATGCTCGAAATCGCGAGGCGCCGTGCAGCCGACTACGTCAGCATCTACGTGATCGGCCCGGGTGGGCTACACAACTCCAGGCGCATGGCAACCATCGCCGAAGCCGCACGGATGCCAGCCTACGTCGGCGGCGCTCTCGAGAGCTGTATCGGCGCCTCTGCGGGCCTCCATTTCGCGGCCGCCAGCCCTGCGGTCACCCTGGGGTGCGAGATGAGTGGCCAGTTCCTTCTCACCGACGACTTTGGCAAGCAACGGATCCGAATGGAGGACGGAGCGCTGCTCGTCCCGACGGGACCGGGGCTGGGCGTGGATGTCGACGAGAAGAAGCTCGCCCACTATAGGGACGGTGATGTCGAGCGTGTCGCGGCGGACTGATCGGATGCGTCCACAGTGAAGTTCGGCTTCGGCCACGTTCCCGCGGAAGATCATCGACGCCATATCCGGCTTGTGCAGGTCGCCGAGGAGCTGGGTTTCGACTATGCCTGGATCCCGGATCAAACATTCCATCGCGACCCGGTCGCGCTGATCGCCGCCATAGCGCCAGTAACGCGGCGAATCCGGCTGGGGCTCGGCGTCGCCAACCCCTACACGCGGCACCCTGCGACGCTGGCGCGGGCCGCAGCCACTCTGGACGAGATGGCCGAGGGTCGCTTCAGCATAGGGATCGGCGCAGGCAACCGTAAAGAGCTGCTACAACCGCTGGGCCTGGACGGCGGCGATGCCGCCCGGCGCTGTCGCGAGATGGCGGAGATGGTCCGGGCTCTTCTTGCAGGTGGGCGGGCGGAATACCGTGGCAGGTACTTCCAGGCCGCAGGAGTGGCCCTCGATTTTCCTGCCCGGTCAGGCCTCGACATCTACATCGCAGGAAGGGGGCCCAACGTTCTCGCAGCTGCTGGCGCCGCGGCCGACGGGGCCATTGTTGGGGGCCTCTGTACCGCGGCTGGAATCGGCTACGCGCTGGATCACATCCGGCGAGGAGCCAACAAGGTTGGCCGCGACGCCCCCTCGGAGGTCGTCAGCTGGGTGACCTGCCACCTGACTGAAAACAAGACGGTGGCCGTCCGTCAACTAAAGGCGGTGGTCGCCCACATCATCGGCGGCGCGCCGGTGGCAGTGCTACAGGCGGCCGGCCTTCCAGAAGACCTGATGGAGCGGATCAAGGCGACTTACAGAGAACGCGGCATACCAGAGGCCGCGGAGCTAGTCACCCCACAGTGCGTGGACGCTTTTACGATCGTGGGGGACGCCGAGGAGTGCGCCGAGCGGATCGCTGCGCTGAGGGGCTGGGGGGTCACGCAGATTTCGGTGCTGATGCCGCCGGGCAGCGTCGAACAACATGAGGAGCGCCTGCGTGCCTTCGCCAAAGCCATAATCCCACTCGTTGCCGGGCAGAACGGGGGCAGCCGTGGTCGGGGCTGACAGCGTGCAGGCTGTCCCTGGCTGGTGGTTTGACCGCTCTGGTCAGACCTGCGTACCATCGGAGCGCAGCCACGAAAATCATGAGCTCCATGTTCACGCCACTTGAAGCCACCCGCCTCTCCGATCAGGCCGAGTCTTTGATCGAGGAATTGATCACCAACGGCGAGCTCAAGGTCGGCGCTCAGCTTCCAGGCGAGCGGGAGCTGGTCAACCGCCTCGGCGTCAGCCGCACCGTAGTGCGGGAAGCCATCGGCCGCCTTGCAAGCCGAGGCATCCTGCGTGTGCAGGCGGGCAAGGGGACGTTCGTGACGGGCACCCCGAGCACTGCCCTGAACGATCGCTGGCAGGCTTGGCTCTCGGGCGATCGTGACAAGGTGCGGGCAATGCTGGAGGTGAGGGAAGTACTTGAGGTCCGAGGCGGGGCTTGGGCGGTCGAGAGAGCGACCGAGCCCGAACTGATGGAGCTCCGGCGCGCTCATGAGGAGTTCGAGCGATGTGTGGCTGGCGGACACGTCAGCGACATCGCGCACGCCGACATGCTCTTCCACTTCCAACTGGCGGTGTGCGCCCACAACGACGTCCTGATCTCATTCGTACAGAACATCAACGAGAGCATCGCCACCAGCCGGCGCTCCGCGCTGGCGGCGCCAGGTGGCGCAACCAAGTCGCTGCAGGAACACGGGGCGATCCTGCTCGCTGTAGAGGCCAGGGACCGGGCGCGAGCGATGGAAGCAGTGGCCAGCCATATTCGGAGAGTCCTGAGCGACATCGATCGGGCCTTCCAGTCAGAAGTCGGTGGGGAACCAGCGTGACGCCACAGATCGAGCGCGTTGCAATCATGGGTGCGGGGCCCGGTGGGGTCGCCGGTGCGGCTGTCCTTGCCCGCCGTGGCCTCGACGTCCATCTCTTCAACCGCCGCCCTGAGCGTATCGCGGCAATAAAGGAAGCGGGCGGCGTTGACATCGAAGGCGACCTGGGTGAGGAATTCGTGTCCTTTACTTGCGTCACAACGAACGTGGAGGAGGCGCTAGCGGGCCGCCAGCTGGTGATGTGCTTCACACCTGCGAACGGCCAGCGGCTGATGGCTGAGCTGGCTGCCCCTCACATCACGCCGGGCATGGTCTTCGTACTCGCCTCCGGCTCGGCCGGCTCGCTGGAGGTAGCCGGGGTTTTTGCGGCGAGCGGGCTCGACGTCCGCGACGACGTTCTGCTAGGAGAGACGCTGACCCTCCCCCAGTCCGCGCGCATGACGGGACCCGCCAGGCTGCGCATCACGCTTGCCTCCAAGGTCCGGCTAGCCGCCTTCCCAGCGTGCAACAACGAGAGGCTCTACGCGGCTCTTGCTGATGTCATCAGCTACCGGCCCTCACCCAACGTCCTGGACACCGGAATCAACAACGTAAATTTCATCATCCATCCTGGACCGATGCTGCTCAACTACGCGGCGGTTGAGCGCGCCGAGGGTCATCTCTCGCTCATGAACGAGGGCATGACTGAGGGTGTACTTCGCTGCATGGACGCCCTCGACGCCGAGAAGATGCAGTTGAGCCGGCAGCTCGGCCTAGAGCCGATCGGCATCGACGACCTCTACCGAGAGCTCGGTAGCGGCCCCCATATCTATCGCGCGAAGGGCGAACCCTTCGGGTTACGCGACCGGATTTGGCAGCGTTATATCCACGAAGACGCCTCTTACGGCACGGTGATGCTCTCCTCGCTCGGCAGACAGTTGGGCGTGCCGATGCCAGTCTCGGACGCGATCAACACGCTACTGTCGATCGTCGAGCAGACCGATTTCTACGTGCGGGGCCGGACCGTCGAGAGCCTGGGCCTGAGCCACATGAACGCTGCGCAGATGAGCCGCTATGTGTACGACGGCGAACCTGTGCGGGCCACAGCATGATCTCAATCACCTTCGAGGCGGGAGGTGACCCGGAGCCGGCGTCGGCCATCCTCAGAACATTGCGCGTCGCAGGGGCTCCCGCAACCTTCTTCATCGACGGTCGTTGGGCTGAAGCCAATCCTGGGCTCGTCCGGCAGATGACTTCCGATGGTCATGAAATCGGAAACCACGGTTATTCCCACCACGATTGGACCGAGCTCGGGGAGGAGGAGATCCGGGCCGACCTGGAGGCGACTGAGAGAGTGGTTCAGTCGCTCGTGCCAAGCCTCCCCAAACCCTGGGCGCGGCCGCCGTACGGGGCTGTGGATGCCCGGGTTCTGCAAATCCTCGAAGGTGCCGGCTACCACGCCATCTACCGCGACGCCGTCGATGGCGGCCACTGGCCTGGCGAGACGACAGTGGCTTCCATCCGTCAGCGGTCGATCGACAGCGCCATCGAGGGCGCTGTGATCGTCTTTCACACCAACTCCATGGCCACCGCAACGGTGCTGCCTGAGGTCATCTCTTATCTGTCCAGCTGCGGCCTCCAGTTATGCACCCTGTCCGAGCTTGTTCCAGGTCCCTCGCCCAGGCTCGTGCTGCACCCGGACTTCGCCGACCTTGAGATCAAGACTGGCTACATCAGGCCCCGTGCAGGCGGCCGCTGGCGCAGCCTGAACTTGCTGGAGCTCGGCGCCGCGTACAAGCGAGAGCCCAACCTGCTCCAGGGCGTAGCGGAGTCCGGAGGCGCCAGCCTGGAGCTCCTTACCGGTGATCCCTATAAGCCGTTCGAAATGCCGGCCACCGGACGGGATGGGCACCTCCTGGTTTTGGCGGGCGAGCTGAGGTGCCATTTCACTGCCAGCTCCGGAGAGGAGCTAGCCACCGTGCTCGCCCGTCCAGGCGACCTCGTCCTCTGGCCCCGCGGAACCGGAGCCCGCCTTGCGTGCAGTAAGCGCTGGACCGGAGCCCTCCTCCACTCAACGATAGGCGGACGTGGCGGCTGACTTCGCGGACCTGCTCTTGAGGGGCGGCGTGGTGCACACGATGGAGCCGAGCCTGCCTCAGGCTGAGGCGGTAGCAGTCGCAGGCGACAGTATTCTGGCGGTCGGCGCAAGCAGCGACCTGGTCGCATACAAGGGACCCAAGACAAGGGTCATCGAACTGGCGGGCCGCGCTCTCTTGCCCGGCTTCTATGACGCGCATCAGCACCAGGTCTATCGAGGTCTAGCTGCGCAGCAAGTCAACGGCCGTACTGGGAGCATCGTGGAACTGGTCGCGCGCGTGCGCGCGCGAGCGGCCGAGGTGCCGGCCGGCACCTGGATCGAGGGCACTGGCTACGACGACAGCAGGCTCGAGGAGCGACGGCATCCCAACCGTTGGGACCTCGACGAAGCAGCCCCAGAACACCCCACCTTCATAACCCGCACATGCGGCCACGTGATGGCCTTGAACACCCTGGCCTTGCGAGCGGCCGGCATCAGCGCCAGCACACCGGACCCGGCTGGGGGTCTCATCGATCGCGATCCTGACACCGGAGAGCCTACCGGCGTGATTCGTGAGAAGGCCATGGAGCCGCTGCGGCGCGTGGTGCCGCTTCCCAGCAGGGTAGAGATCATGGCGGCCATCGAGCAGACTGCCCAGGCCAACCTGCGGGCCGGCGTGACCAGCCTGTGGGAGCCCAGCATCGAGCCCAACCAGCTGGAGGCCTACATCGAGCTCGAGGCTCTCGGTCGCCTGTCCATACGGGTCACGATGGCCCACAAGCGGATCCTGCGCGACGGCTCGCGAGTGCCGCTGCCGACCCTGCGACGAAGTGACTGGCTCAGCACCGCCGGCGTGAAGTTGTTTCAGGACGGAGCCATAGCACCCCGCACCGCGGCCCTGTCAGAGCCTTACGTCGAGGATCCCAGCAACGTCGGCCTTCTGATCCTGCCCCAGGGTGAACTCGACGAGCTGGTTCGCGAGATTCATGTCGGCGGGCTTCAGGCCTGCATCCATGCGATCGGCGACGCCGCCATCGAGTCAGCACTGACCGCGATCGAGCGCGCTATGAGTGCGGCCCCCCGGCCGGACCCCCGGCACCGGATCGAACACTGCGGTCTGCCGCTGCCCTGGCTCCACGAACGGCTCAGGCGGTCAACTGTTGTGGCCGTGCTGCAGCCGCCATTCGTCCACTTCCACGGCGACGTCTACTCCCGTAACCTCGGGCCAGAGCGGGCTCGCTGGCTCTATCCCGCCCATACGCTGGAGGGACTGTGCCGCATCGCCGGCAGCTCGGACGGTCCTGTCGTGCCCGACTGCCGGCCCTTACTTGGCATGCGCGTGGCCATGACCCGCCGCAGCTCGCAGGGAACGTTGGTGGCGCCGGACGAAGCGGTCGGCTTCCATGAGGCCCTTCACATGTACACACTGGGCGCGGCCGAAGCCGCCCATGAGGAGGCTCGCAAGGGCTCGTTGGCCCCGGGGAAGCTCGCCGACCTCGTGGTCCTTGCTGCTGATCCCGCCCGGATCGAGGCCGAGGAGCTCGATCGAGTGCCGGTCGAGATGGTCTTCGTGGGCGGCCGTCAGGTAGCCGGCGGCTGACAGGTTGGCGCGCGTCCTGGAGGTCAGGGACCTTCGTGTCGAATTCCGAAGTCGGGGCAAGAGAGTCAGAGCAGTCAATGGTGTCTCCTTCCACCTCGACGATGGTGAAACGCTGGGCCTGGTCGGGGAGTCCGGCTGCGGCAAGAGCGTGACGGCCCTTTCCATCATGCGGTTGATCCCACGCCCCCCCGGCCGCATCGTCGAAGGAGAGGCGGAGTTCGAGGGCCGCGACCTACTGGCGCTGAGCGACGATGAGATTCGACAGGTTCGTGGCAACTCGATCGCGATGGTCTTCCAGGACCCGATGACCTCTCTGAACCCCGTGCTTAGCGTCGGCCGCCAGATCGGAGAGGCACTGCGAGTGCACCGGGCGATGGGCCGGCCCGCAGCCCGAAAGCGGACGATCGA
>Ga0126376_10000541_pt1 | contig 18632 bp, 14 predicted proteins | sample PanSoiMetPlot_15_FD_92760 | JGI IMG/M metagenome (GOLD analysis project Ga0126376, IMG submission 92760) | Tropical forest soil microbial communities from Panama - MetaG Plot_15 | ecosystem: Environmental > Terrestrial > Soil > Tropical forest > Bulk soil | place: Panama | collected 2016-02-17
CCACGGTCGCGGCGGCCGTGCCAAGAAACGAGCCGCCTCCGCCGCCCGCGGGGGCGCCCATGGGATATCCGCCTTGCTGATATCCTGGTGGATATCCCTGTGGATATCCTTGTGGATATCCTTGGGGCTGACTTGGAGGCGGACTTGCGGCAGGTGCCGAGCCCCATACGCCGCTCGATCCCATCCCACCTGCCCGCACAGACGGAACAGAGGTCCGCGGCTGCTCGCGGCCGGTGATCGCGCTGCGTATGCTGTCGAGAAAGCTGCCGCCGCTTTCGGCGGGCGCCGCAATGGCGCCTTCGAGTTCTTCAATTCGGGCGTTGGCACGCTTGAGGGCTTCGTCCTGCACCAGCACCGACTGGACCAACGCGTAGACCGCATTGGGCGCTCGGCCGAGCCCCTCGCGAATCAGCCGTTCCGCATCGGGGTCGCGCCGCTGGCCTTCCAGCGAGGCAAGGCGATCGAACAAGTCCGCAACGAGCTGCTGTTCCTGCGGGGTCATGGCTGTTCTCCTATGCCGGATAGCGTCCGGCCGCGCGCTGTCATATGGGGTACCACAGACCACCCCGAAATGCTGGATCGGCGCAGGTGAGACAGGGCGCCGCAACCCCCAACCCTCCTCGCTCGCGAGAGCGTTCGGAGTGGTCAAAATCCCGTCACCACCTCGTGGACGTGCTCCACCTCAGGCGGCGCGGCAAAACAGTGGCCCACCAGCTTGCGCCATTCGGCGAAATCCGGGGAGCCGCGAAAATCGATGGTGTGGTTCTCCACTGTCTCCCATTTGACGAACAGCCGGTAACGCGTCGGCCGCTCGACTGAACGCTGCAATGTCAGGCCGGTGCAGCCCTTGGCGCGCCGGAAGACCGGTACGGCCTTAGCCACCCCGGCCTCGAACTCCGCTTCCATGGCGGGCTTCACGTCGATTTGGGCGATTTCGAGAATCATGCGGCTGTCCTTTCCGGTCAAGACGCTTCAGGCAAAACCGATAGCGGCCTGACGCGCAATGATCTAGCCTGGCCGGGGAGCTTACGCCCCCTACGGCTCGGGGTCGGCGGCACGGAAAGCCTTGGCAAAATTTTCAAGCTCGGGGGCAGCGAGATCGGAAACAGCCCAATAAGCGAGCGGACCGTCAGTCCATTCCACCATATTGTAGCCGTCGATCGGACGGGTCGGTGCCCCTGCGCGCCGCGACTTCGGCAGCGACGTCACGCTGATGACATGCAGGCGGGCGCGATAAACCAGCGTCGGGCCCGGCGTAAGACCGATCACGTCGATCCGCCCGCCCACCAGCGGAAAACCCTGCGCCGCCAAATCGACCACCCGGGGCGATTGCGGCAGCTTGCCATTGAACCACGGCTTGACGGTGTGGCGATCGGACGATGCCACATCGACCGGCTGGCTTGCCATCAGGGCACGCACGTGGCTGGCAACCAGAAGCTCTGGTGTCGGCTCGCGGCCGCCTGGCCCGATCGCCACGAAAGTAGCGAAGCTACCGGCGGCGAAAGCGATCGCGGCCGAAGCCGCTATTGAAGCCCAGCCGGTGAACCCTTTGATTGCGAAGGGCTGCGGCGGCGCCAGCGCGGCGACGCGGCGGCGCAGCGCCGGGCTCGCCGTCGCGCGAGGCAGCCGGTCCTGAATAGCGCCGCGCAGTGCCTCGATACGCCCCCGTTCGTCCGCAAGCGCGCGGTCCTCCGCCAGCCGCCGCTCGAATTCCAGCACGTGCGCCGGATCAAGCTCGCCGTCGATATAGGCGTTGAGCAGCAGCCGGTCGTTCTCCGTCGTCGTCACTTGTCAACTCCAAGCATCTCGATCACCTTGCGCCGGGCGCGGGCCAAGCGCGACATCACGGTTCCAATCGGCACATCGGTGATTGTGGCAATCTCCCGGTAGTCCAGGCCCTGCACGTCCCGCAACACCAGCGTCTCGCGGAATACTGTCGGCAAGCTTAGGATCGCCGCATCGAGCTTCGCCTCATCGGCACGGGCGATCAATGCCGCCTCTGGGTTGTCGGGACCAGACGTGGCATCGTCAGCGATCCGCATGCGCTCGACCGCCTCCAAATCGTCCATATGGACGACTGCCGGCGAGCGGTTCTTGCGGAGCCAGTCGTAGGCCGCATTGCGAACGATGGTGAGCACCCAGGCGCGGCCGTTGCCGCCGGAAAATCCGCCGATGCCGCGGAGAGCACGCAGGCAGGCCTCCTGCACCACATCCTCGGCGTCGGCACGATTCCCGGTGACCCAGCGCGCCAGGCTATAGGCATCGTCCAGGTGAGGTATCACCACATTGGCAAACCGTGTTCTGCTGTCCCCCCGGTCCACGGTGTCTCCTGATCGGCTCGCGTATCAGACGGCAGGGCCTAGCACAGGAAAATGAATCCATCTTCCAGATCCGACCATGGCGCCGGACGCCAGGTGGTCACATGCTGGGTTCAGAACTATCGGCACCGGGAGCGACTCTCGAAATGAGACTCGGCCCGGTGTGCTTTTATTCCCCCATCTCGCGGGCGTTGGTTCACGGCTGCGTTATCATCTTTCGCGTTCGCTTTCCTCGGGTTCAGACCACGTCCGGTGGCCCTCTGAAACGTGCGGGTGAAAACAGACCTTGTTGCCCGGCGTGGGCCATCGCACGGAGGCCGGACGGGATTGATTTCATTGAGAATTACAAACTTAGTTCGTTCCCACAAAATCCGTTTATTAGTATCATTATACCTAAACCGGCCGCCGTCACGATGAAAACAACCGGAAATAACGTCTCAGTGTTTCGCTTCGCCTTTTCATTCGAGACCACGCGACGGCCGCGTCGAGCGCCGCCACGAAGACGACGCCGACCGCTTGGGTCGCCGCAGTTGCTGGGTCGGCCGGAAAGCCATGTGCGATCTAATTGGTAAACGTGGAACAATCCGTGCCTGGCAGGTCAGGCGGCGCCCGCAGCCGCCAACATCGCAGCCTCGCGCCCCTTGGGCGCGCCGAACATCTGAGCGGCGCCTCCCTATGAAGATGTTCGACCGCTCGCGTCCGTGACCGACGCGACTTGGCTCATTTTCCACTTTCCACTGACCCGCAGGTCGGACTCGACATGAGTGGTTTGAAAACGGCCCTTTGCCGCCCGCGCTCGTTGCGCTGTAGCGGATTGGCCAGCGTGTCGAAGATATTTAAAACCGCACATGACGCAGCTTATCGGGATTGCGCATGATGTAGATCGCGGTGATGTGGCCGTCGTCAGACTCGAACGCGATGGTATCGATCGCGCCGTCTTCACCACGCAGCACGAAGCCGGGCAGACCGTTGATGGTGGCGTCACGTACCTTAAGGGTGGCGAGACTCGCGTTCTTGCGGGAGACGCCATCCAGGAACCGCAGCACCTTTTCGCGGCCGAGAATCGGCTTGAGGGCCGCGAGACGTTTGCCGCCACCATCGGAATAAAGCACCACATCCTGCGAGAGCATTTCCGTCAAAGCCTGGGCATCGCCAGATGTCGCGGCTTGATGAAACGCGGCCGCCAGCCGACGGCCGCCTTCGGACGATGTTGGAAAGCGCGGCCGGCCCGCAGCGATGTGTTCGCGGGCGCGCGCGCCAAGCTGACGGCAGGCTGCTTCGCTGCGACCGAGCGCGTGGCTCACTTCGGCAAAATCGAGACCGAACACGTCGTGCAAGAGAAAGCTCGCCCGCTCGAGCGGCGAGAGCCGTTCGAGGACGAGCATCAAGGCGATCGTGATATCGTGCGCGAGATCTCCAGCCGTCTCGTCATCGAAGGCCTCGTCGACCACTGGCTCCGGCAACCATTGGCCGACATAGAACTCGCGCCGCGCCCGCGCGGACTTCATGCGGTCGAGGCAGAGACGCGTGACCACTGTGGCGAGATAACCGCGCGGTTCCTCGATTGCAGCCCGGTCCACGTTATGCCAACGCAGATAGGCGTCCTGTACCACGTCCTCGGCTTCCGCCCGTGAGCCGAGCATGCGGTAGGCAAGTCCGGTCAACGTGTGCCGATGTGCGACGAAATCCGCCACGTGAGATGGACTGGCCATGGTCGTCATGCCGCAGCCGTCTTCGTCCTGATCGTGTTCGCCCCGGTAAGATCGCGCAGCACCGGCCTGGTTTCGCCACCAATCACGACCCTTGTGCAGGCCCGACCATGGCCGAGGGCATATTTCAACGTCGGATATGTGCGCGCCGAAAGCATGGCAAAGGCCAGGGATATCAAGCCGCGCTTGCCCCAACGGAGCAAAATCTCTTCGCGCAAATCGTCGGCTTCCGGAGCATGGTGCAAGCTCGCCTCGGTGAAGCGGGCCGCCAGTGCGACGTCCTCAGGCATCGCCACATAGTCGCGCGCCACGATGGCGCGCAGAATGGCGGGGTCGACGCCCTGGCGCTGCGCCATATCAATGCCGAGCTGGGTGCACGGACCGCAGTCTTCCGCCATCACCGCAATGAGCCCGGCGGCGCAATAGGCGGCGAGCGGGACATCTTTGCGGTATCGGCCTAAACCTTGGACCTTGCCGAAGGCCATCATCGCCCGCGGATCGACATCTATAATTTCGCGGACGTAACTCGCATCATAGTTCCAGGTCCGCTCGAAGGCGGCAACTTGACGCCGTAGAAACCATTTCAGCATGGTTGTGCCCTTTCTTTATTCGATCCGCGGCATGCGCGCCGACGACCCAGGTCGCCGGACCGGCGGGTCAACGGCAAACGCGATCAACCCATTGAACGCGATGCCAAATCCGAGGGCGATGCCGCGAAGCCACGCATTTCCACACTTCTACGACCGTGAAGACGAGGCAGCCGCGCGCCGTGTGACATGGGGACGGAAAATATTTCGCCGCCTGGCCTAGACTAATATTCGACTTCGGCGGTGGGGATGAGAGTGGGCCAACAACTCACCCGGACCAGGGGCGAGTTTCGATTGCCTTGAATCGCGAACCCGCGTCGTCGCCGGACTTTGCCCGGCGGCCGCGAATAGGAGCAATAATGATCGGAGTGAGCGGGACAAACACGACCACGACCCGCGGGAGAGGCCGTCCTTCCGAGACCGGAATCCGCTCTTAAGGGCTTACGGTGCTCCCTGCAGCAAGGGTTCACCGCATTGTATGACCATTCGCACCGCTTTCCCTGGTTGGTGGACCGGCAGCCCCGGTCTTCCAGATGAGCAGCTACGGGCTTCGTTAGCGGAGCCGTACCCTAACAAAGACCGGAAATACCGCCCCAAGAGATTCCGCCAACCCGTCTTGCATCGTGCGGCTCGCCATCAATTCACGGGCGTCATGATCTTGGCTTCGACTGGAACGTCCTTGGCGGTGAGGCCGGCATGGACGATGACGTCCTTGCGCGAGGTCTTAACCTTGTCCACGGCCGCCGGAGTAATGGCGGTTCCCCACACATACACGCGCGACAGTTTGGGCAGGGTCAAGACCTGATCGAACCCTGCGTCCGTCACCCTGGTGTTGGTTAGGTTCAGATAGGTCAGGTTCTTCAGGCCGGCGATATCCATGGCGGCCGCATCGGTGACGGGGTTCTCCTCCAGGCGCAGCCGCCTGAGGTTGGAGAAGCTGGCGATGGTCGTGACCTCGGCGTCTGTAACGCCGGCGTGCCTGAGGTTCAGGCGGAGGATGTTGAGGCCGATCCTGGCCAGATCATCGATCATACCGGGGGTCACCGGATCGGCCGAGACATAGTCCACGTCTACCAAGTTGGAGCCCTGGGCCACCTTCCGGACGATGAAACCCGCCTCCGCCGCCTTGGCCACCGCCGCCTTGTCGGCCTCGGCCACCTCCGGCAGGGGCTCCTCGTCCGGAGGACCAGCCGCGGCTATCTCCCATTCGCCGAGCCCTATCACCGCCCGAATGGCGGAGGAGGCGCTCGCCGTCGGTTTGAGGCTGCCGACCGTGGCACTGTTGGGGGCGCCTTGCGATATCCACCAAGCGATGGCGGCGATCTCGTTCTTGTTGAGCGGGGTCTTGCCCTCCTTGGGCATGAAGTCGGAATTGTTCGGCGACAGATCGATCCGATGGAAAAGGTCGGAGGCGGAGGGATTGCCGGGGATGATCACCGGGCCCTTCGACCCGCCCTTCATCAGGGCCTCATAACTCGCAATCGACAGGCCGCCGGAGCTCTTGGAGTTGTTGTGGCAGCTCGAGCAACGGTGGTCCAGGGCCGGCTGCACCACGTCCAGAAAGATGTCTGCCGAGGCTAGGTCTTGGGGCTTTGGCCTCGGCCCGGCATCGGCCGGCAGACCGGCCAGCACGCGGATGAAGCCGGGGGCGTATTGCAGGAGATAGGTGTCGCCGTGGGTCAGGCTGCCGCCCAAGTGCCCAGTCATAAACATTAGGATCAGGATCGCCGCCACCGGAATGCCCCAGAGCTTCCCGTAGTAGCGGTCCAGAGGCGCACCCGGGGCGAAGGCAGGCTGCACTGCCTTGTAGAATCGCGCCGCGATCGGGTGCGCGTCCATACCCAGCCCCGCATGCGGACGGGAGGCCGAGGGGTGCTCGTGCATGCGGGTGCGCAGGATGGCAACCAGGCAGGCCGCTGCTGCCAGCGCTACCCCTGCCCAGCGGTGGGCGTCCACCCCGTCGCTGTCCTCAAAGCTTTCCTCGGTGGCATGCATGAAGCCCAGCGCCACCGTAGCCACCGCGCTGATCGCGCCTGCGATCCAGGTCGCGGCCACGGCGCTCTCCAGGAACCTGAATGGCCGAAACCGGACCAGGATCTCCAGCGCCACCGCCAGCGTGAGGATGCCCAGCGGCAAATGCACGATCAGGACGTGGAAGCGCCCCAGAAACCAGAAGAACTGCATTAAGCTTGGGCCTCTCCTCGTGGTATCGCGGCCGGGTTCGTCCCCGGCCATCGCGATCGTGATGCTCCGTGCCCTCCTGTTCGGGGTCGCCGAACTGGCCCGGCGACGACGCCATCAGAATCAGCTTTAGAGCGTGATCCCGACAAGTTGCAGACTTTTCAGACAACATCATGCTCCAGAATCAATGAGATGAGAGCACGATTCGCTTCTGTTTGATCGCATCATGCTCTAGGCGATGATGCCTTCGATTACCTTGCCTCCGGTGTCCGTCAGGCGGAAATCGCGACCCTGGTAGCGGAAGGTCAGCTGCTTGTGGTCGATGCCCAAGAGGAAGAGCATGGTCGCGTTCAGGTCGTGGACCTCGACCGGATCCTCGACGATGTTGTAGCTGAAGGCGTCGGTCTTGCCGTAGGCGATCCCTGGCCTGGTTCCGCCGCCCGCCATCCACATGGTGAAGTTGCCGCCGTGGTGGTCGCGGCCTGCATTGGGGTTGATCCCGCCCTGGGCGTAGACCGTCCGGCCAAACTCGCCCTTCCAGGTAACCAGGGTATCGTCGAGCAGGCCACGTTGCTTCAGGTCGGTGACCAGGGCCGCAGAGGGCTGGTCCACAGCCCAGCAATCGGGCGGATGACGCCGGGCGATGCCATTGTGGTGGTCCCAGCCCACCTGGACCAAATGCACGTACTTCACGCCGCGTTCGATCAGGCGGCGGGCCAGCAGGCAGTTACGGGCAAAGGTGCCCGGCTGGTGGACCTGCGGGCCGTACATGTTGAGGACGTAGTCCGGCTCGTCGCTGAGGTCGGTGACTTCCGGCACCGAGGCCTGCATCCGATAGGCCATCTCGTACTGGGCAATCTTGGACAAGATCTCCGGGTCACCGGTCATCTGGTATTGGTAGTGGGACAGCTGATCGATCACATCCATCTGAGCGCGGCGTTCCTGGCGGCTCATGCCGTCGGGGTTGCTCACGTAGAGAACGGGCTCATTACCCGAGCGGAACTCCACGCCCTGGTGGTTGGAGGGCAAAAAGCCCGCCGACCAGGTGGCCTGAGTGGCGCCCACGCCCGCAGCCTGAAACTGAGACTTCATCACCACGTACGAGGGCAGGTTGGCGTTGTCGGTGCCGAGCCCGTAGTTGACCCACGCCCCGGCCGCCGGACGGCCCGGCAGTTGGAAGCCCGTATGCATCAGGATGTCCGCCGGGTCGTGGTTGACCTGCGGCGTCCAGATCGAGTGGATGAACGTCAGGTCGTCGGCGATCGAGCCGATGTGCGGCATCAGGTCGGACACCCAGCGTCCGCATTGGCCATACTGCCTGAACGGCGCGAGCGGGCCCATCAGCGGGAACGTGGTCTGACCGTTGGACATCGACGAGATCTTGGCGTTGCCCTTCACAGACGGCGGGATCTCTTCGCCATGACGTTTGATCACCTCGGGCTTGTAGTCGAAGGTGTCTACCTGGGACACGGCGCCCTTCATGTGGATGTCGATCACCCGCTTGGCCCGAGCCGGGAAATGACCGGTGGCGAGCCTGCCCAAGTTCGGAACGGATTCGCCCGCCGGGGTTGCGCCAAAGGCCAGGGATTTGCCGAGGAGTTTGGCTGCCGCGATAGCCCCGAGCCCCATGCTGGAGCTAAGCAGGGCCCGGCGGGTCAGGTTGGCGAGTACGCTCGGATCGATCTCGATCTTCTTGCTCATTCTCCTCCCTCCTCGCGCAGGCCCGTCCCTCGTAGAGCGGATTCCGGTCAGCCTGAACCAGCCGGCCTCTCCCGCAGGTCGCTTGTCCCGGTCACCCGATTATTATTGCGCTGTGCCCTTCCTTTTCGGGGTCGCCGAGGACAAGCCCGACGACGACGCTCGTTCGTGATTCAAGGCAATCGAAACTCGCTCCACTAGCGCAGGGTATAAGCGTCGGGCGTGTTCATCACGCTGGCGGTGACGACGGTCAGGGCCGCCAGTTGGACGGGGTCGACCGCGGGATCGGCTGGCGCCAAGCCGATGCCGATGAGCTTCCTCACCTCGTCGGGCGAGTTCTGCATCGAGGCCAGTTCCGACGCGCGATAGGCCTTGATGGTCGCAAGTTCGGTGGCGTCAGGATGGCGGCGGACCGCCAGGCGCCACATCGTGATCAGCTGTTCGTCCTGGTCGGCGGACGACTTGATCGCCCGCTCCGCCAGCTTGCGGTACGCCTCCATGAACTGGGTGTCGTTCAGCATCACCAGGCCTTGCAGCGGCGTGTTGGACACCGGCCGGCTCACCTGGGCGTCGCGGCGATCCGGCATGTCGAACGACACGAGGTTCGCCACCGGGGCGTTGCGCTTGACGAACGTGTACATGGACCGACGATAGTTCTCTTCTGCCGTCACATTGGTCGGGTAGACCACCGCGCCCTGGGCGACGCCGTCCCAGATGGCGTCCGGAGCGTAGGGGAACACCGAGTCGCCGCCGACCTTCTTGACCAGCAGACCTGACGCCATCAAAGCATTGTCGCGTATGGTCTCGGCCGACATCCGCAAGCGCGGACCGCGTTCCAGCAGGAAGTTGCGCGGGTCCTTCTCCAGATTCTCGGGGCTGATGTTGGAGTTCTGCCGATAGGCGGCCGACGTCACCATCAGCTTGTGCATGTGCTTGATGTCCCAGCCCGAGCGGATGAACTCGACGGCGAGGTAGTCCAGCAATTCCGGGTGTGTCGGGTTTGTGCCTTGCGTCCCGAAGTCGTCCGCCGTTTGCACGATGCCGTTGCCGAAGTGGCCCTGCCATATGCGGTTGACGAAGACGCGGGCGGTCAAAGGATGCTGCGGGTCGAAGAGCCACGCAGCAAGGCCGAGGCGGTTACGTGGCAGCTTGTCGTTCCATGGAAACACCCGTGGCATCGCCTGCGGCTTCACTTCCTGCAGGTAAGAATTGTAGATGCCGCGGTCCAGCACGTGACTCTTTCGCGGGATCGGCTGGTCGCCGGCGATCATGATGCGGTAGACCGGCGTTTCAACCCGTTGCTCATTGAGCCGCGCCTCGGTCAGCTCCCGCCACGCCTTCTGGACCGCGGGGTCCTTCTGGGCGGAGATGAGGGCCATGTCGGCGCGGGCTTGCTGCTGCGGTACGGCGAGCGCTGCCTCCGAATCCTCCAGATAGGCCACTTCCAGCGGCGTCACAGCGCGGGTGATGACGCGGAGCTCGTCGAGCGCCCCGTCCACCAATTCCGGACGGTTGAAGTTGATCCCGGAGGCCAGGCCAAAATAGCTGCCAAACTGGCTGTTGACAGCCCGCGGGAAGGACGAGCGCGTGAGCTGGTTGTGGTCGATCTGGACCGGCCATTCCTTGCTGTCGACGTAAAGGTGCATGCCCTCGGCCTTGGAGTTGCCGTCGTAGGTCGAGGTGATGTGCACCCAGCGGCCGGTCGGGATATTCTCTTTGGTGGAGATCTGCAGCATCTCGCGCGGAGCGAGGTGCGTGATGCTGAACGATAGCTTGTCGTTGGCCATGCTGAGCTCGTAGCCCTGACCCTCAATGCCGCCGTTGTTGTAAAGGATCGAGGCCGACGGGCCGTTGGGCCGCGTGGTGTCGACATAGGGCTCGGTCCTGAGCTTCAGCCAGAAGTCCAAGGTGTAGGGCTGGGTGCGCTCAAACATGCCGACGGACTTGTCAGCGGAGAACACCGAGTCGCGCAGCTGGATACCCTGACCCTTGTGGCCCGGCACGAACTTCACGCTGCTGACGAACGCCTTCTTGCCGTCGCCGAGGCCGGAGTCGGTCCATTGCAGCGCCTCGGGGTGGACCCATTGCTGCAGCTGGCGCTTGGCGATGCGTTGTGGGTCGCCCAAGCGGTCGTCGGTGTAGCCGGAGGCGATGAGCTGCTCCATGGCCCACTCGACTTCGCGGGCGGCAAGGCGCGGTAGTCCCGGGTCGGCGTTCATGGCTGCCAGGTCGCCGGCCATGGCGGCACGGCGGCCGAAGGGCGACGCATCTCTCCTGCTGGCGCGGGCGGGCGAGGGCTCGCCCGGGCTGTCGGCCGCCGGGGTGCCCGGCTTGCCGACCGCATCGCCCAGCGAGGCTTTTATCAAACCATGGTCTCCGGCGGTGCCCGCGGCCTCGTCCGGGCCAGACTTGCCGTCCGCGCTCCGAGGCTTGGCCTCTGCCAGATCGGCCTTGCCGTCACCAGGTTTCTTGGCGGCACCCGGCATGCTCGGTTCAGAACCAGGCCGGTTCGGGGTGCCGGCCGCGGCGCCGCCCACCATCGGGGCCGGCTTGCCGGCCTTGACATCGGCGAGGATCTTCTTCTGCAGGAAGGCCGTCGCCTGGGCGCGGGTCATGCCGTCGAAGGGGTTCTGCTCGCCTTCGACCGGAACGCCCAGGGGCAGCGCTTGCGGTTCCAGATAGAGGGATGAGAAATCGCCGGTGTAGCCGCTGTCCAGCGGATAGTAGGCCAGAGTGTCGGCCTTGATCGACGCCTCGAGGAAGTTGGCGCGCTCAGCGTCCGGCATTGCAGCTACGGCGGCAGCGGCGTTCTGCTGCGCGGCGCGCAGCGCGTTGTGATAGGCCGTTTCCTTCGCCGCGGTGACGGCGCGGGCCTGCGCCAGCTTCTCGGACTGCACGGCGGTCGGCCATTCCAGGGTCACACCCCGCGGCGTACCACGGCCGAAAGAAGCCGAGCCGCGCTCGTCCATCTGGTTGAAGAAGGCGGCCATGGAATAGTAGTCGGCTTGTCCGATCACGTCGTACTTGTGGTCGTGACACTTGGCGCAGCCGACGGTCAGGCCAAGGAAATCCTTGCCGATCAGCTCCGTGCGCTCGTGCACGTAGTTCATGCGGAACTCTTCGTCGATCGAGCCCCCTTCGGAGTCCTGACGGCCGGCCTTCAGGAAGGCGGTGGCCAGAAGCTGCTCGCGGGTCGGGTTCTGAAGGTGGTCGCCGGCCAGCTGCCAAGTGACGAACGTGTCGTAGGGCATGTTGCGCTGGAAAGCGCTGATCACCCAGTCACGGTACGGGTAGGAGATGGGACGTTCGTTGTCATTCAGGCCGCCGCGGCTATCGGCGTAGCGGGCAACGTCGAGCCAGATGTTGGTCTGACGCTCGGCATACTCGACCGACGCCAGCAGTCGGTCGACCAGCTTCTCGTAGGCGCTCGGGTCCTTGTCGTTGACGAACACGTCGACTTCTTCAAGGGTCGGGGGCAGGCCGGTCAGGTCCAGTGTGACGCGGTTGATCAGGGTCTCGCGGTCGGCCTGCGGCGAAGGCGACAGACCCTCCTTGGCCAACTTGGCGTAGACGTAGAGGTCGATCTCATTGACCGCCTGGCCGTCCCACTTGGTCTTCTCGGGCTTGACGATCGCGGGTGTGATGTAAGCCCAGTGCGGCTTGTACAGCGCGCCTTGCGTGATCCAGCGCTCCATCACCGCCACGTCGCGGGCCGACAGGGTCTTGTGTGTCTCCTTGGGCGGCATCTTGTGGTCGGGGTCGGTGGAGGTGATGCGTTTGTAGAGTTCGCTCTTGCCTGGGTTGCCCGGCACGATGGCACGCTTCTTCTTGTCGTCGGGGATTGGGTCGTACGCTGCTTTCTGGATGTCGAGACGCAGGCCCGCCTTCTGTAGGCCCTGGCCGTGGCACGAGAAGCAATTCTGCGACAGGATCGGGCGCACGTCCCAGTTCCAGTCGGGACGGTCCGGGATGGGGCCGCTACCGGCTTCGGGCGCGTTGTTGGCCACTTGGCCGCTTTGGTCGCGGGCGGACACCAGGAGGATGCCGGCGGTCACTGCAATGATGCTGGCACCGATCGTCAGACTCGATGAGCCGATCTTACGCATGGAGGCCAACCTTTATTCCTATGGGCAACCCCTTATTCCCAAGGAGAAGCCCCTATCCGCACGGAAAAGCCTGGCATCTTTGACGCGCCGCGTGGATCGTAAACGCTGCGCGGTCGCAACGTATCGCGACGGCCGTCACAGGCTCGACGCAGTGCGGGCACCACGCAAGCACCGCCCAGTGCTGTTGAGCCGTCAAAAAGTCTGCGACCGAGGCGTTTTTCCAAAACACGCGGCTGCGGGCAGTCCCCGGCCAAGGCGTTTCCGCCGCCGTTTCGTTCGGGCGGCTTAGCCTCGATCAGACCAGCTGGCTGCAGAAGCGTCAACCACAAACCGTCCCACTCAAAGGTGGGACTGTACCCATGGGACAAGTGAGAAATTTTCGCCGCGAGTCTCGGCAAATTGGGTGTATGAGGCAGGCTGACAGGGAGAGGCGGAACGGATGAAGATCAATCGCGCACCAGTCGGCGTCGGAGCCGTCGGCCTGGCTATGCTTCTCGCTTTCGCCGGGTGCGACAGAGCACCGGTTTCAGGCGTCGCGATCGCGGCAAAGGACATCGGGCCGCAGTGGCCTTTCACCGTGCCGGAGGTGAGGGTGGAGTGTGCGCCCACCCTGGCGATCTTCGTCACCGCCGACCGCAGCGCTTATGCCCTGAACGGCCAGGCGGAGCGCCATCCGGACCTTTACAATGGCCCGCTCAGCAAGCTGAACGATATCTGGAAGGTCGATCCGGAGATGAGCAAGCTGTCGCCGGACACCCGCATGTCGCTGGATGCCTTCACGCGGAGGGCGATCGAGGCCTGCACCAAGGCCGGCAAATGGGATCCCTCCGAGGTCTAGGGACTGCTGACCTGGGTCCCCCTCGACTTTCACGGTTGTGGGCTGAGCAATTCGAGTAGCAAGCCGGCCGCCGCGGAGGGCGGCGAAGCCAATAAAACCGGTGTCTCGGCAGCCCGCAGCTGCGCAGCATCCGCTCTCCTCCAAGGTCCAAACCCGCATCTGCGTTGGCGTGCCGGGCGTACCTCCCGCCTGGCAGTGGCAGGCGCCCCGACGCACGTCTTGCTTCAGCTCTGCTCGGGGTCAACGAAAAGCTCTTCAACCGGCATACGTCGCGGCGTCAGTTTCTGCTTGAACGCCGCGTCTTCGAGAGCCTTTATCGTGGCGAGATTTTGTTTCATCCCGAACGGCAAGGGATCCGCCCCGACGATTTTTGACAGCTGGCGATATTTCTCGTCGCTTGCGGCGCTCGCCTCTCCGGACATAAACCTTGTCAACCACAGCGCCTTCGCTTTGGAGAACGCGTCAAAGAACGATTGAGCGAGCCATGGATGTGCCTTGAGGATTTCGTCCCTGATCACGATAGTGCCGTGCATGGGGTAGATGCCGGTCTTTTTGTGCCACGCCGCTTCGAGCTCCTCGGCATTGGAGAACAGCTCTGGATAATTTGCCTGAACCTGCTGCCAGGCGCCGCCGGTCGGCGAACCTGACCGGCCGATTCCGGCGTTGGCATCAAATCCGGCCGATAAATCCCCGTTTGCCATCATGTCCGCGAGCGAGCGGCCTTCTGGTGCCTGAACCACATTGGGAGGAAGTTTGAGCTGGGTGACATGTTCTTCGTCATCGACGACCCAGGTGACCGCGGAGGAGTTGAGTCCGTATTCATCGATCAATATGCCGCGCGTCCACACGCCCGTCGTCACCGAATAAGCGCGGACGCCGACTTTTCTACCCTCGAGGTCCTTCGGATGCCTGATGCCGGCATCCGGACGGACCAGCAGGCCGCTGTGGTGGAAGCGACGGGTGACAAAAATCGGCAGCGCGATGAAAGGCGCGCCGTAAGCGCGGGCAATGATGTAGGTCGTTGGCGCGATCTCGCACACGTCGAATTCGACGTGACGGACCATTCGACGGTACGCGGCGATTTGCGGAATCACCTGAATGAAATTCGGCGTAACGCCTTTGATGCGAACCGCGCCATCGAGGAGCGGCGCGGTGTGCGGATAGCGCGCAATTGCGATGTCCAATTCGATGTGATCAGGCAAGATCTTCCCTCGTCACCTGCGCCAAAGCGGTATCGGCCGCGTGTCAGGATTGGCCTCGCCGCTGCTTACTCCCTATGATGCCAATGCGGCACGGATGAATGCAAGCCTCAGATGCCCAAGGCGTGCACCCATCGGATCGAGAACAACGATGACAGGGAACATCTTCGCGAATGTCGCACACCGGCTTGCCGAAGAGCAGATTGTCGAGTTGCTGTCAGCGCGAAATGTCAGGATCGAACGGATCGTCTCCACTGGTCATGCGACGGCGCCTGACGAATGGTGCGACCAGGATCGGGCCGAATGGGTACTCTTGCTTTCCGGCTCGGCCGGACTGATTTTCGAAGGTGAGACCGAGCCGCTTGTGCTTGAGCCCGGCAACTATGTTCACATCGACGCCCATGTACGTCATCGCGTTGCGTGGACCGACCAGTCGGTGCCCACCGTCTGGCTTGCGATCCATTATCAATGAACCGAACCCGGTGGACCTTCGCTCTCGGCGCCCGCATAATGCGCCGGCTGCGCCGCATTTGGTGGGCGGCGGCGTCCCGCAAGCTGCACAGAACGCCGAAAACGGCGAAACAGACCACAAGCAGCTGTCATCGTCGTTCGTCCTCGGGAGTAACGCCTATGAATCGTCAATTCCGGTGCCGTCGCGCTATGATCGGTCTCACCTGCGGAGCGATAGTCGCGCTTGCAGGATCCTTGGCGCCCGCGCAGGAAAAGCAGATTTCGGTATGGTGGGTGAAGGGCTTCTACAAGTCCGAGGATGACGCGCTCTATGAGGCGATCAGAAAGTTCGAAGCCAAGACCGGGATCAAAGTCGATCTTTCGCAATATGCCGTTCAGGATATGATCCCCAAGACCGTGTCGGCGCTCGACGCCGGCACCCCGCCGGACGTCGCTTATGCTGATGTCTACGACTTTCAGGTCGCCGGCAAATGGGCCTACGACGGCAAGCTCGAAGACATCTCGAGCATCATCGAGCCGATGAAGCCGCGGTTCTCCCTGAACACAGTCGAGACCGCGTTGCTCTACAATGACAAGGCCAAGAAGAAGGCCTACTACGCCTTTCCGCTTAAGCAGCAAACCATGCATATCGAATACTGGATCGATATGCTGGAGGCCGCCGGCTACAAGGAAAGCGACATTCCGAACGGCTGGAAGGACTACTGGTCGTTCTGGTGCGACAAGGCGCAACCTGCGTTGCGTCGCAAGACCGGCAAGCGCGACTACGCCATTGGCATGCCGATGGGTGTCGATTCCTCGGACTCGTTCTACTCCTTCCTTACTTTTATGGATGCTTACAACGTCAGGCTGGTGGATGACGACGGCAAACTGCTAGTTGACGACCCCAAGGTGAAGCAAGGTCTCATCGGCGCGCTCACTGACTACACGACGCCCTACCTTAAGGGCTGCACGCCGCCTTCGTCGACAAGCTGGAAGGACCCGGACAACAACGTCGCCTTTCACAACAAGACCACGATGATGACCCACAACGCGACGATTTCGATCGCCGCCAAGTGGCTCGACGACGTCAATAACGAGGCGCTGCCGGCCGACCAGCGTGCGCAGGCGAAGAAGGCCTACTACGAGCTCATCCGAACCGCCGGCTTCCCCAACAAGCCGGACGGCACCCCGATGCGCTACCGCACCGCGGTAAAGCTCGGTGTCGTCTTCGCCCAGGCCAGGAACAAGGCCGGCGCCAAGGATTTCGTGTCATTCCTGATGCAGGAGGAGAACCTCACGCCCTACGTGGAGGGTGCGCTCGGCCGCTGGTACCCGGTGACGAAGGCTGCACAAGCGCGGCCATTCTGGACCGAGGACCGCCACCGCAAATCGGTGCACGACCAGTACGCGAGCGGCACTGTCACGTTCGAGTTCACGAAGAACTACAAGTTCACCATTCTCAACAACGAGAACGTATGGGCCAAGGCAATGAATCGCGTCGTCAATGAGAAGGTGCCGGTCGATAAGGCCGTCGATGAGCTGATCGCCCGCATCAAGCAGGTGGCGGGCTGATTTTCGGGCCCCCTCCGCACCAGGGGTGGGGAGGAGTTCGTGGCATCGCCGAACCTTCACTTCACGCCCATGGGTGCGCTTTAGGCATGTCCACCGTCGCCATCACGGCAACCACGCAGGCTCCGGCGGCGCCGGGCGGGCGGGCGTGGTCGACGGCGCAGTTCTGGGGCGTGGTGCTGATCGCGCCCTACGTGCTGGTGTTCCTGGTCTTCGTGCTCTATCCGGTCTGCTACGGCTTCTGGATCGCACGGCGGCCGGAGACCTTTGTCACTCTGTTCGATGATCCGATCTTCGCTCGTTCAGTGGCAAACACGCTCGTATTCCTCGTCGTCGGCATCAACCTCAAGATGGCGATCGCGCTCATGCTGTCGAACTTCTTCGTGCAGGCGCGCCGCTGGATCCGATGGCTGGCGATGCTGTTCATTCTGCCATGGGCGCTTCCATCGATCCCCACCATCCTGTCGATCCGCTTCATGCTCAATCCCGAGTGGGGTATCGTCAATTCGCTGATCTTCCGCTTAACCGGCGATGACGGGCCCAACTGGCTCAATGATCCAACATTGGCGCTGGCGCTGGCGATTGTCGTGCATATCTGGAAATCGCTGCCGTTCTGGACTCTGATCCTGATCTCGGGCCGGCTCGCCATCTCGAAAGACCTCTATGAGTCCGCCGCGGTCGACGGCGCCACGGCGTGGCAGATCTTTCGCTACGTGACCTGGCCCTCGGTGCGCACCCTTTATCTTACCTGCACCATCCTTTCGATGATCTGGACGCTCGGCGATTTCAACAGCGTTTACCTTCTCACCGGTGGTGGGCCGGCGGACCTCACCCAAGTGCTGGCAACGCTCGGCATCCGCTATCTGCGGCTCGATAACGTCGATCTTTCCATGGCCGCAATTGTGGTGGCGCTGCCGCTGGTGCTGCCACTCGTTTATTTCATGATGAAGCGGTTGTCGAAATGAACGTGCGCGCCATTACGACGGAAGCCAGGCTGCTGCTGATCGGTATCCCGGTTCTTTTGTGGACGATTTTGCCGGTCTATCACATGGCGCTGTTCGCCATCTCGCCGAAGGATTCCGCCTTCGCGGGCAATCTGTGGCCGGACCATCCCACGCTGAACAATTTCGTCGTCGTGTTGCAGCAGAAGCACCATTACCTCACCTACTTCTGGAAACAGATGGGAAATTCGCTGCTGATCGCGGTCGCGACCGGAGCGATTACGCTGCTGATCGCGACCTTTGCGGCATTCGCCATAAGCCGTCTCAAGGTGAGGGGCGGGCGGCTGGTCATGAACCTCGCGCTGTTCACATATTTCATTCCGGCGGCGTTTCTCGCGGTGCCGATGTATCGCGCCATGGGACTTTACGGACTCCTCAACAGCCGATGGGCGCTGATCCTCGCCATGGTGACACTCGCCTCGCCGTATGCGATCTGGGTGCTAAAGCAAGCCTCGGACAAGCTGCCCGATGAGCTCGACGAAGCGGCCTATATCGACGGCGCTTCGGCACTGCAGCTGTTTCGTCTCGTCTACCTGCCTTTGATGATGCCGTCGCTGGTCGCAGTCGGCACCTACGCACTACTCCTCGCCTGGAACGAATATCTCTATGCCTTCCTTCTGCTGTCGAAAGATACCGAGGTTACGCTCGCCGTCGGCCTCGGCAATTTCCTCGCCGCCGATGACTCGCCCTGGGAGCTCTTGATGGCGACCGGGCTGATCTATGCGCTGCCCCCGGCGGCGATCTACTACACCTTCAAACGCTACATGGTCGGCGGATTGACCGAAGGTGCCGTAAAGAGCTGAGGAGGCGGCCAGGGACCACACGCCCGCCCTTTCCGCAACCGCGGGAGCGTTTCGCACGCAACGCCATCACGCCGAGCTGGACATCAACTGACAGACGCATTGGAAAGTCCCATGTCCCTGAAAACACCGACCCGCGATAAGCTCAAGACGGTGAGCACGGCCACCATCTGCAC
>Ga0126376_10000542_pt1 | contig 18607 bp, 14 predicted proteins | sample PanSoiMetPlot_15_FD_92760 | JGI IMG/M metagenome (GOLD analysis project Ga0126376, IMG submission 92760) | Tropical forest soil microbial communities from Panama - MetaG Plot_15 | ecosystem: Environmental > Terrestrial > Soil > Tropical forest > Bulk soil | place: Panama | collected 2016-02-17
CCGGACTTGACGTGCCGGATTGAAGTGACGCGCGGGCCGATCTTAATTTATGCGCGGCGAATTGCGGGACCCGGCGGATTGCCGCCGAACACAGCCGGGCGGCTGACGTGTTTGCTGAGCGGCGGCTTCGATTCGGCAGTGGCGGCGTACAAGATGATGAAGCGCGGGGCGCATTTGAGCTTCGTGCATTTCTGGGGAGGCGGAGCGGAGCCGGGAGAATCGTCGACGCACGTGGCGAGACGGCTGGTGGAAAAACTGGCGCCGTGGCAAGGAACGGCGAAACTGTATCTGGTGCCGTTCGAGCCGCTGCAACGGCAGATTGTTGCGCAAGCAGACGAGTCGTACCGCACGTTACTTTACCGGCGTTTGATGCTGCGAATTGCGGAGCGGCTGGCGCTGCGAGAAAAATCGAAAGGGCTTGTCACGGGCGACAGCCTCGGGCAAGTGGCTTCGCAAACGCTGCGAAATTTGCAGTCGGTTGGGGCTGCGTCGCGGCTGCCGCTCTACCGCCCGTTGGTCGGCGACGACAAACTGGAGATTCAGTATCTGGCGGAGAAAATCGGGACGCATGAGATTTCCGCGGAGCGATTCCATGATTGCTGCGTAATCTTTCAGCCAAGGTCGCCGGCGCTTTTTGCGACGAGCGATGAGCTGGATGCGGCGGAAACGCAATTTGGCGCGGCGGAACTTGTGGAAAGAGGCCTCGAATCGACTTCGCTCGAACGATTCCGCTACCGTCGGGGTGCGGTGGAAAAACAAGTGGCCAAGCGCAAACCTACTACCTCGCCCCTGTCAAAGGGGTAAGACGCGGCAAGCCTGGTTCGAGCGCCGCTCAGATCAGAACGCTCAGCGGTGAGAAACCGAGCGCGAGGCTTCGGGAGGGAATTACCAGCGATTGCCGCGGTCGCCTCGATCGCCACGGTCCCCGCGATCGCCACGGTCGCCGCCCCGGCCACCTCGGCCGCCGCCCGGGCCGCCGCGCCCGCCGCCATAACCGCCCCGGCCACCACCACCGCCGCGTTCGGTTTGGGGCCGCGCTTCATTTACAACGAGGTTGCGTCCTCCGAAATTTTGGCCGTTCATGGAATTGACGGCGCGGTCGGCTTCTTCGTCATTTGAAATTTCGACGAAGGCAAAGCCGCGCGATTGTCCCGTGAAGCGGTCGCGAATGAGATTTACCGCCGAGGGATTGATACCGGCCTGCGCGAAGTATTCGTGCAAGCTATCTTCCGTTGCGGAAAACGGAAGATTGCCAACGTAGAGCTTCTTCACTTACCTGACTCCTTCTGCCCGGAACCCACTTGCAAGTCGCGGAGCGCGCTGAAGAAACAGCCACCGATCACGGGCAGAGAAGGCACGATTCCACCACGGGCGCGGACCTACCCTTCAGCGGTCAGTTGCATCCTGTCGGAAATTGACGAGTTTTGCAACGAAATTTGTGACCGACAGCAGCAGCGAAAAGAGCGGTTAAACCGATAGAGCATCGCAGCTTTTTTGATGCTAGGATGCGTGCGGCTTTTGACAAACCGAGGGCAAGCATGCGCGGAACGATGATGGATTTTCCGTTGACGCTGCAACACGTTTTCGAGCGCAACGGAAAACTTTTTTCACGAGTTGAGATTGTGTCACGACGGCCAGACCGGTCGATCGTGCGCACGTGCTATGGAAGTGTTTGTCAGAGGGCGCGGCGGCTTCGTCGGCTTTGCTCGAGCTGGGAATGAAACCGGGCGACCGCGTGGCGTCCATGATGTGGAATCACTCCGGGCATCTCGAAGCGTTTTCAGGAGTGCCGTGCGCGGGTGGAATCTTGCATACGCTGAATTTGCGGTTGCACGCGCAGGAGATCGCGGCGATCGCAAAACACGCTGAAGACAGGTTTTTGATCGTTGATGATGTGCTGCTACCGGTGCTCGAGAAATTCCGCGCCGATGTGCCGTTCGAGAAAATCATTGTGGTGCCCTATGGAGGCTGCGCGATACCAGAAGGATTTTTGAATTACGAGGAGTTGCTGGCGAATGCATCACCGGACACGCCGCTACCGAAGATTGATGAAAATGACGGAGCAGCAATGTGTTTTACGTCGGGCACGACGGGATTTTCGAAGGGTGTGATTTACTCGCACCGAGCGTTGGTGCTGCATTCCTTCGCGGAATCGATGGCAGATTCGATGGGACTGAGCCACCGCGATACGGTGCTGCCAGTGGCGCCGATGTTTCATGCAAATGCCTGGGGTCTGCCGTACACCTGCGCAATGGTTGGGGCGCGGCTGGTGCTGCCGGGCCCCAATGTGGATGCGGAGAGCGTACTGGATTTGATGGAGCAGGAAAAGGTGACGTTCGCTGGCGGAGTGCCGACGGTATGGCTCGGCGTGCTGCAAGCGCTGGAAGCGAATCCCACGCGATGGAAGTTTTCAGCGCCGATACGGTTGGCGTGCGGCGGATCGGCGCCGCCGGAGCAATTGATTCGCGGACTGGATAAGTTTGGGATTCATTTGATCCATTTGTGGGGAATGACGGAGACGACGCCGTTGGCGACGCTCGGCTTGCTAAAGCGGCACATGACGGAGTGGCCGGAAGAAAAGCAGTACGAAGCGCGATGCAAGCAAGGGTGGGCAGGGCCGTTCATCGAACTGCGCGTGATGCGGCGGCCGGATTTCGCGCCCCCTGAACCGGTGCCGGAAGGCCTCGAATGTCCATGGGATGGGGCGACGCCGGGCGAGCTGGAAATTCGCGGACCATGGATTGCTTCGCACTACTACAACGCTCCAGACGAGGCGCACCGTTGGACACCGGACGGATGGTTTCGAACGGGCGACGTGGCGACGATGGATGAAGAAGGTTATGTGCGATTGATCGACCGCTCGAAAGATTTGGTGAAGTCGGGCGGAGAGTGGATCAGTTCGGTGGATCTGGAGAATTGCTTGATGGGGCATCCGGCTGTGAAAGAAGCGTGCGTGGTGGGACTGCCGCATCCGAAGTGGCAAGAGCGGCCGCTGGCGGCGGTGGTGTTGAAGCCCGGACATTCGGCGACGGTGGAAGAGTTGCGACGGCATTTGGCGGCGACGTTCGCGAAGTGGCAGTTGCCGGACTCGATCGTGTTTGTGGAGGCGATTCCGCGAACGAGCGTGGGAAAATTCAAGAAGATCGAGTTGCGGCAGCAGTTTAAGAATTGGGATTGGAAACAGTAGCAGGCGCATTGTAGCTCGCAGAAGAACTAACCCGGATACAGATCGTTTTGGATGGGGAGCATGGAGCCGCCGGCGTCGACGTTGAGGATGGCGGCGGTGACTTGCGCGGACTCGTCGCTGAGCAGATAGATGGTGGCGTAAGCGGCGTCTTCTGTTGTTTGCATGCGACCAAGCGGAAGGCGAGCGCCGGCTTTTTCAAGGTCGGCGGCGGTACGGCCTTCTCCTTTCTGGATCGCGAGTTCGCCCTCGGTGGCGACCCAACCGGGGATGAGGTAGTTGACACGAATGCGATCGGGGGCAAGAGCGCCAGCGAGGGTGCGCGTCATGGAGAGCAAGCCGCCTTTTGCAGTGGCGTACGCGACGAGATTGGGAAGGCCTTGAATGCCGCAGATGGAACCCATGTTGACGATGCTTCCGCCCTTTGCTTCGCGCAAGCGCGGCACAGCAAATTTAGTGACGTAAAAAGCGCCGCGAAGATTTACGTTGAGGACTTTTTCCCAGACTTCGGTGGTGGTTTCTTCGAGGCGAGCGCGGGGGAACCAGCCCGCGTTGTTGACGAGGCCGTTCAGTTTGCCGAACTTCTTGATGGCGGCATCGACAAGCGCTGCGCAGTCGTCTTCGCGCGTCAGATCTACGTGTTGAAATAGTGCGTTGCCGCCTTGCGCGCGAATTTTTGCTGCGGATTCTTCGCCTCGCTCTTTTTGGATGTCGCCGAGAACGACGGAAGCACCTTCGTCGGCGGCCATGCGGGCGCATTCGAAGCCGAGGCCCTGCGCGGCGCCAGTGACCACCACAACTTTTCCCGAAAGGCGTCCGCTCATACGCGTTCGCTCCATGAAATCCGAAAAGAAAGAGTCTACTCGCGTCCGAGGCGATTGCCCATATTTTCGAGGGGGAAACGTAGCTAGAATGTTCGCGGAGCGACTCAGAGCGTGTGCATGAATTTAAAATACAAGCGATTGGGAGTCTTGTTGGCGTGCGGCATGTTTTTGGGGGCGCTTGCGGAAAACATGGTCGCCGCACAAGAAGCGAAACCCGCCCGAACGGAATTCGCCGGGGAAGATGCTTGCCGCAACTGCCACGCAGAGGAATTCAGAACCTACGGCGAGACAGCACATCACCGGACTTCGGAACCTCCGAGCAAAGAGACGATTCTCGGTTCGTTTGCGGACGGACAAAATGTTATGAAGACTTCGAATCCGTTTTTGAGTTTTCGGATGGAGGCCAAGGCGGATGGGTTTTACCAGACGGCGGTATGGGAAATCGCATCGGCGGCGACAACTCGAACGGAAAAGGTCGATGTAGTAATCGGATCGGGCCGGCGCGGGCAGACCTATCTGTATTGGAAGAAAGGCCAGCTATTTCAACTGCCGGTTTCCTACTGGACCGATTTGCATGCATGGATCAACAGTCCGAATTATCAGGACGGCGAAGCGAATTTTGAAAAGCGAGTGCTGCCGAATTGTCTCGCGTGTCACATGAGCTATGCGGCGGCCATCGGGTCGCCGGTTTATTCGAACGAATTTAGGAAGGATAGTTTGGTGTTAGGGATTTCGTGCGAGCGGTGCCATGGACCGGGGAAGAAACATGCGGAAGCGATGGCCGCGAAGGGGCCGGACGCAATTGTGGCGCGGATCGGGCGGTTGAGCCGGGCGAAGCAGGTGGAAGTGTGCGCGCAGTGTCATGGAGGGTTGCGGGCGCCGATTGAGGATCCGTTCTCGTATGTGCCGGGAGAAGAGCTGGAGAAATATTTTCGGTCACCCGGCGGGACGGTTCTGAAGACGGCCGATGTGCATGGCAATCAGGTGGGACTGCTGCAGATGAGCAAGTGCTACCAATCGTCGCCGAATATGGGTTGCACGACGTGCCATGACGTGCACCGGACGCAGCGGGAGGCGCCAGCGTTTGCAGAGAGGTGTTTGACGTGTCATGGAGTGGAGTCGTGCGGCGAATTTTCAAAGATGGGGCGGAGGCTCGAGGGAAAGTGTGTGGACTGCCACATGCCGGTCGAGACATCGAATGTGATTATTTCAAGTTTGAATGGAAAGCCGACGAAGGCGATGGTGAGGAGCCATTGGATTAAGGTGTATTCGGAATTCAGAGACAAGAACAGTGCGCCGCGGAATTAACAGCAGGCCCCGGAATCTCTCGGCGGTCGAAGCAGGCAGAAAAGCGGCAGCAAGCCCTCCCGCGGAGTTTCTCGGAACAAGCCTCGCTTCAAAAGGCCCGACTCAGGAGTCGGTCCCTACAAGGGCTGCGAGTCGAGCGCGGAACTGCTAAGTGCGGTAAGAGGCGTTGATGCGAACGTATTCGGCGGTGAAGTCGCAGGTCCAGTAGCGTGCCACGGCGGTGCCGGCGTGAAAATTCATGACGATGGGGACATGGTCGGCTAGGAGTTTGTTGCTGGCGGCGCGTTCGTTGAAGGGGAGCGGCTGACCGCGCAGCAGAACTTTGATTCCGGCCATGGTGATTTCGACGAGCGAAGGATCAAATTTGACACCGGAGCGGCCAGCGGCGGCGAAGACGCGGCCCCAGTTGGGATCGCCACCGGCGAAAGCGGTTTTGACGAGGGGAGAGGTTGCGATCGTTTCAGCGATTTTCTTTGCGGCGGATTCGGTTTTGGCTCCGCGCACTTCGATTTCAATGACGCGCTGAGCGCCTTCACCGTCGGCGACGATTTGCTGAGCCAGTGAGCCGCAGACTTGTTCGAGTGCGGCGGTGAATTGGCGGTGAGCTTTGGAGCCGTTCGAGATTGCGGGGGCGCCGGCGGCGCCGTTGGCGAGAACGAGAAGGGTGTCGTTGGTGCTGGTGTCGCCATCTACACTGACGGCGTTGAAGGTGCGACCGGTGACGTCGCGAAGGGTTTTTTGTAACAGAGACGGGGAGATGTTGGCATCCGTGGCGACGAAGGCGAGCGTAGTGGCCATATTGGGGTGAATCATGCCGGCGCCTTTGGCGCAGCCGATGAGATGGATGCGTTTTCCCGACATGCGAAACGAAGCGGAGGCAGTTTTGGGGCGCGTGTCCGTGGTGCAGATGGCGAGCGAGAGTTCTGCGAAAGAGCGAGCGGAAGCGCGGCGGTTGCGCGCGAGCATCGGTAGAGCACGGAGAATTTTGTCGACGGGAAGCGGAACGCCGATAACGCCGGTGGAGCAGACGAAGAGTTCGCGAGGTGCAAGGCCGAGGCGTTAGGAAGTTTCTTCGACGGTGCGCAGCGAGGCAAGATCGCCTGCGGGTCCGGTGGCACAATTAGCGTTTCCGGCGTTTACGACGACGGCGCGCATGCGGCCTCTTGAAGCGGCGAGGTGTTTTTTGGAGAGTGTGACGGGAGCGGCGACAACGAGATTTTGCGTGAAGACGGCGGCGGCGGAAGCGGAAACGTCGCTTGAAAGAATGGCCAGATCGAGCGCGCCGGTTTTTTTGAGGCCGCAGGCGGTGGCGGCGAAGCGAAATCCTTTCGGCAGTGCTGCTTCGGTGGGAGGCTGGGTCACTTGGAGGCTCCAATGCCACGGATTCTTTTTTCGAGGTCGGCGATTGCGGCCCGGACGGAATCGGGCGAGGTGCCACCGGGAACTTTCTTTGCTGCGAGAGCGGCTTCGACGTTGAGATTCTGTGCGAAGTCGGCGCCAAACTCCGACGAAATCTTCTGAAGATCGGCGAGTGGGAGGTCGATCCAGTTTTTGTTCTGCTTTTCGGCTTCTCGGAGGAGTTTTCCGACGAGATCGTGGGCCTGGCGAAATGGAACGCCTTTGCGGACGAGATAGTCGGCGGCTTCGGTAGCGAGAAGAGCTGGATTTGAAGCTAGCGCGCGGAGTGTGTCGTCGAGGAATTGTGTTCGGGCAACCGCGCCCGTTGCAACGGCAATCATCTCGACAACTTGATCGTGGGCGAAGAAAAGGGCTTCTTTGTCCTCTTGAAGATCGCGCTGATAACTTATGGGAAGTCCTTTGAGCGTCGTCAAAAGCGAGATGAGAGCACCGGTGATACGACCGGTTTTGCCGCGGATGAGTTCCCAGCAATCGGGATTCTTTTTTTGCGGCATAAGGCTACTGCCGGTGGAGTACTCGTCGGGAAGAACTATGTAAGAAAATTCCTGCGAAGCGAAGAGGACGAAATCTTCCGCAAGGCGCGAAAGATGCGTGGCCGTGCCGGAAAGCGCGAAAAGATAGTCCAGCGCAAAATCGCGATCGCTGACGGCGTCGAGACTGTTGGCCGTGATTTTCGAAAACCCAAGATCGCGCGCGATGGCTTCGCGATTGATGGCGAAGGAGTTTCCTGCGAGTGCGCCGGAGCCGATGGGGCAACAGTCGGCGCTGGCTGCGGCATTTTCTGAGCGAGCGATGTCGCGAGTGAAAGCTTCAGCGTGTGCAAGCAAAAAGTGAGAAAGCAGAATCGGCTGGGCATGCTGCATGTGGGTCATGCCAGCCATTGGGACGCCGAGTTTTGCTTTGGCTTGCGAGAGAAGTGCCTCAGAGAGGGCGAGGAGGCCACGCTTCAGTTGCGCTGCGGCGTCGATGACGAAGAGACGGAAGTCGGTGGCGACGAGTTCGTTGCGGCTACGGCCGGTGTGGAGCTTCCAGCCGAGGGGCCCGAGTTCTTCGACGAGAGCTTTTTCGACGAAGTGATGCACGTCTTCGGCATCGGCTCCCATTTTCTCGAGCCAGATGGGGTCGCTTTGCGCGCGCTCGAAGATCTTGTCGAGAGCGGCGAGCGTTTGTTTCACTTCCGTTGCGGTGAAGATGCCGATAGGCTCCAGGGCTTTTGCCCAAGCGCGGTCTACAGCAATTTCGTAAGGTAGCAAGCGGCGGTCGAAAGAGAACGAGCGCTGAAAAGCATCGAAGCGCGCGTTTGGTTCGCGTTCGAAGCGGCCGCCCCAGAGCTTAGTGTCTTTGCGATCGGTCATGGGAGAAAGTTTTCAGTCGTCCGTCGGCGAGTGCCGCCATCGTGCCGGGAAGGGGCGCAGCCTGCTGCACCCTAAGCGCAAAGTCATGAGTAGCCGCCTTCGGCTTTGGCCTTAGGGCGGACGGTGACAGGAAGGGCAAAGAGATTGATGAAGCCTTCGGCGTCCTTGGGGTTGTAGCGGCCCATGGTGAAGCTGGCCAAGTCGGCGCGATAGAGCGAGAAGGTCGATTTACGGCTGGTGACGTTGAGCGAGCCCTTCCAAAGCTTGAGGCCGACGGAGCCGGTGACCCGTTCCTGCGAAACGTTGAAGAAACCGTCCAGGGCCTGGCGCTGCGTGGAGAACCAGACGCCGTTGTAGACGAGTTCGGCGTAGCGTACCGAGAGTGACTGTTGAAGATGTGCGGTTTCGCGGTCGACAGTGAGTCGCTCGAGTTCGCGATGCGCGGTGACAAGGAGTGTCCCGCCGGGAGTTTCGTACGCGCCGCGGGACTTCATACCGACGAGGCGGTTTTCGACGAGGTCAGTACGGCCGACGCCGTGACGCGCTGCGAGTTCGTTGAGTGTGTTGAGAAGATCGACCGGGCCGAACTTCGTGCCGTTGACGGAAACGGGCGTGCCAGATTCGAAGCCGATTTCGACTTCTTCGGCCTCGTCCGGAGCTTTTTCCGGAGAAACGGTCCATTGCCACATGGCTTCGCTGGGAGCGTTGGCGGGGTCTTCGAGTTCGCCGCCTTCGTGGCTGAGGTGCCAGATGTTGCGATCGCGGCTGTAAATATTCTTCTTGCTTTGCTCGATCGGGACGTTGTGCTTTTCGGCGTAAGCGATGGCGTCTTCGCGCGAGTCGATGTCCCACTCGCGCCAGGGAGCGATGATTTGGACCTTCGGCGCGATCGCTTTGTAGGCAAGTTCGAAACGAACCTGGTCGTTGCCCTTCCCGGTGCAGCCGTGGGCCAGGCCGTCGGCGCCCAGTTTGAGAGCGATTTCGGCTTGCCGTTTGGCAATGACAGGTCGCGCCATAGAAGTGCCGAGCAAGTAGGTGTGCTCATAGACGGCTCCGGCGCGGAGCGTCGGCCAAATAAAATCGCGGACGAATTCTTCGCGGAGATCTTCGATGGTTGCGGAGGAAGCGCCCGTAGCGATGGCTTTCTTTTGCGCGGCTTGCAGATCCTCCTGCTGGCCGACGTCGCCGATCATGGCAATGACTTCGCAGTCGTAATTCTCCTTGAGCCAGGGAATGATGATGCTGGTATCGAGCCCGCCGGAGTAAGCCAGGACAACTTTTTTCGGTTTTGCAGCGGTTCTATTCACAATGCCTCTTTCGTAGTTGGAGATATGCGTAGTTTGGGACGACACAATTTCGTTGCGACATTTTTTAACGATAGAGCGTGTGCAGAATGGCTTTCTGGACGTACATGCGATTTTCGGATTGGTCGAGAACGACCGACCGCGCGCCGTCGAGAACTTCGTTCGTAACTTCACAGCCGCGATGCGCTGGGAGGCAGTGCATGAAGATCGAATCGCGTCCGGCAAGAGCCATGAGCTTGCGGTTCACTTGATACGGCTTGAAGACTTCGCTGCGAACTTTTTCCTCAGCTTCAAAGCCCATGCTCGTCCAGGAGTCGGTGTAGACGGCCTGAACGTCTTCGACCGCTTCGCGGGGATCGGTGAAGAGCTCGATTTTGGCTTTGCTTTCCTTGGCGACGCGCTTGGAGTCGGAGGTGACGTCTGCGTCCGGGGCGTAGTCGGGCGGTGTGGCGATGCGGAGGTTCACGCCGAGACGCGCGGCCAGGTACATGAGCGAATGGCAAACGTTGTTGCCGTCGCCGACGTAGGCAAGGCGGAGTCCCTTGAGACTGCCGAATTTTTCTTCGAGGGTGTAGAAATCGGCGAGCGCCTGGCAAGGATGGAATTTATCCGAGAGCGCGTTGATGACGGGAATTTCGGTGGTGGCGGCCATTTCGTCGAGCACGCGCTGTTCGTAAACGCGAGCAACGATGCCGTGGACCCAGCGTTCGAGATTGCGGGCCACGTCGGCGATGGATTCGCGTTCGCCCAAGCGAGCTTGCGTGTGGTCGAGGAAAACGACGTGGCCGCCCATGGACTGGATGCCAACTTCGAAGGTGACGCGGGTGCGGAGGGACGGCTTTTCGAAGATCAGCGCGAGGAATTTGCCGCGCAGCGTGTCGGCATAGCTTGCGGGATTGGCCTTGATGTCCGCGGTGATCGCGAGCAGCTCTCGCGTGTGTGCCGGACTCCATTCCGCTCCGGTGAGCAGATCGTTCGTGACCAAAACAGGCGCTGCCAGGATGGTTGTCGCCATTTCTTTTTGTTACCTCGCTGCGGTGTGAGCCGCGTGCCGCGCCGTTTCCGTCGCAGGCAAAGATTTAGAAACATGACCCAAAACTGCTTCGAAAATTCCAAGGAATTCCCGAACTTGTTTTGCTGTGATGATGAAGGCGGGCAGGAGGCGCAAGGTAAATTCGTGCGTGCAATTGATGAGCAGGCCGCGCTTCATGGCTTCCGCGACGAAGGGATTGCCGTCGATGGTGAGCTCAACGCCGATCATGAGGCCCTCGCCGCGGACTTCCTTGATAAACGGGAATCTTGTGGCGAGTTTTTCGATGCCGGAGCGGATTTCCGCGCCGCGCGCAGCGGTGTTGGCAAGGACTTTGGTCTTGTCGAGAATTTTCAAAAATTCGAGAGCGACGGCACAGATCATGGGGCCGCCGCCAAATGTGGTGCCGTGAACGCCGGGGCTGACGCGAGCGGCGACGGCTTCGGAGGCCAGGATGGCGCCGAGAGGAAGGCCGGCGGCGAGAGGTTTTGCGATGGCGACGAGGTCGGGCTTGGAAGAAAACCTTTGATAGGCGAAGTAGCGGCCGGTGCGGCCGAGACCGCACTGGATTTCGTCGGCGATCAGCAAGGAATCATTTTGTGAAGTGAGCTGGCGCGAGCGATTCCAGAAGGATTCGCTGACGGGGTAGATTCCGCCTTCGCCCTGAATTGTTTCAACGATTACAGCGCAGACGTTCTTATCGAATTTGGATTCGAGGTCGGCGACGTCATTGAATTCGACGAATTCGACGCCGGGAACAAGCGGTGCGAACGGGAGTCGATATTTTTCGGTGGCGGTAATGCTGACGGCGCCAAAGGTGCGCCCATGGAAAGAGTTCTGGAGCGCGAGAATGCGATGCTTGGGATTCGGCGCGGTCGGCGGCGCATCGGCCGAGCGCGAATAGAGGCGCGCTAGTTTGAGGCAGCCTTCGATCGCTTCGGTGCCGCTGTTGGAAAAGAAAACTCGGTCCATGCCGGAAATTTCCACGAGCTTTTTGGCGAGCGGACCCTGGAATTCGTTGTGAAAGAGATTGGAGAGATGAATAGCGCGGGCGGACTCGCGACGAATGACTTTGACGATGTTGGGATGCGCGTGGCCGAGACCGTTGACGGCAATGCCGCCAAGAAAATCGAGATATTTTTTGCCGGTGGAATCGAAGACGTACGGGCCGCGGCCGCGGGTAAATATGAGCGGTTGACGCTTGTAGGTCGGGAGAAGATATTTCTCCGCGTCGGCGAGAGCGAGCCACGAAGTGGATTTCGGAGTTGGAGCGACGCGTTTCATGGCTAAGCGGCTGAGACGGCGGCCGACTGAGGTTCACGAACGATGCGTGTGCCAGGACTCACGCCGAAAGAGGCGGACGACGATTCCGCGGCGTGCATAGCAGCGAGCAGAGCGCCAGGTTCGGCGCCACCGACAATGTGAACACCTTTTACTCCCCCCTCGAGAGCGCGTTTCGAGGCTTCGAGCTTGAGAATCATGCCGCCGGAGACGGTGCGTTTCTGAACGAGGGTCTCGATTTCGTCCGAGGCTAGGGCGGAGATGACTCTTTCGCCGTTTAGGACGCCGGCGACGTCCGTGAGGTAGATGAGCCGATCGGCAGAGAGATATTCGGCGCAGGCGGCAGCCATGTGGTCGGCGTTGATATTGTAGAGCTCGTTGTCGGAACCAATGCCTAGGCAGGCCGCAACAGGAACGAGATTGCCGCGCCAGAGCGATTCGATCAGTGACGCGTTCATGCCGGTGAGATAGCCGACGAAACCGAGGCCACCGGCTACTTCGTTATGAACGAGCGGTTCAGCGCGAAAAGCTTGTGCATCGGCAGCGGAAATACCGATGGCTGGCTGGCCAGCCGCAGAGATCGCGGAGGAAAGCTTCTTGTTGAGCAGGCCGGCGAAAACCATGACGGCGACGTCGCGCGTTCCGCGGTCGGTTACGCGAAGACCGTTCACGAATTTGCTTTCGATGCCGAAGCGTTTGAGCGTGGCCGTAAAGGCGCGGCCGCCACCGTGAACGACGAGGATTTGGTGTCCCTGGCTCGCAAGCGCGGCGACTTGCCGAGCGAGTTCACGGACGACGGAATCAGTTTCGAGCAATGCTCCCGCGAATTTGATGACGAGTTTCATTGCAGTCCGGTGTTCTCCTCGATTTGCAAAAGATGGTTGAAATTCTGAACAGCCTGGCCGGCTGCGCCCTTGCCGAGATTGTCGAGACAAGAGACAACGACGAGGCGGCGGCCGGATTGATCAAGCACAAAGCCGAGATCGGCGAAGTTGGTGTGCGCTACGTGCTGAATTTCGGGAACCGTTCCAGCCTTCCAGATGCGAACCATGGGGCGGCCGGCGTAGGTTTTGCGGTAGAGGGCTTCGATGGCTTCCGGCGACTGCGGCGCGGCGAGAGTGACGTAAATGGTCGAGAGAATGCCACGCGCAATGGGAAGAAGGTGCGTTGAAAAAATGAGCCGCGATTCGGAAAGACCAGATTGTTCGACGATTTCCGGCGTGTGGCGGTGGGAAAAAAGACTGTAGGCTTTGAAATTTTCATCTAGCTCGGAAAAGTGGAGATCTTTGCGAAGGTCTTTGCCCGCGCCGGTAGCGCCGGATTTGCAGTCAGCGACGACTTGAGACGAGGAATCGAGCAAGCCCGCCTGAACGAGCGGGCGAACGGCAAGAATAACGCTGGTGGCATAGCAGCCGGGATTGGCGACGAGTTTCGCGGAGACAAGTTCGCCCGCGTAAAACTCCGGCAGGCCGTAAACGGCGGAATCGAGCGAAGCAGCGTGCGGCGCGGGGAGTTTATACCAGGATTGAAAGACGGCAGCGTCGCGAAAACGGAAGGCGCCGCTCAGATCGATGACCCTGACGCCAGCGTCGAGAAGCCTGGGAGCGAGTTCGGCAGAGGCTTCGTGGGGAGTGGCGAGAAAAGCGACCTTTGCCCCGGCCGCCAGGATATTTTTGACGGAAAGCTGGCCGAGGGGCGCGCCGCCAGTTCCGCGGAGTTGCGGGAAGAGTTCGGAGAGACAGTGGGCGCCTTGTGTTTCGCGCATGAAGAAAGTTGCGGATGAGCCAGCGGGATGGCGGAGCAAGAGTTTTGCCAGCTCAAATCCGGTGTAACCGGAGACGCCTACGACGGCGATGGGTTCAGGCGATCTCATTTCAGCAGGGCTTCGATTTTCTGTTGCAGCGAGGCACGATTCTTTCTATTGGAGGTGATGATCAGCACGGTATCGTCACCTGCAATCGTGCCCGCGATTTCCGGGAATTTTGAGGCGTCCACGGCGGCGGCGAGAGGCTGAGCGCCACTGGGAGGAGTTTTGAGGACCAGAAGATTTTCCGCCGGACGAACGTCCAGCAAGAATTCCTTCAAGGCGCGGGCGAGCGGCGGAAGAGGCGTGGCTTCTTCAGAGAGCGCGGCGGCTTGCTTGTAGCCTTCCGGGGTTTTTACCAGCTTCAGTTCCTGGAGGTCGCGCGAGAGCGTGGCTTGCGTGACGCGGAGGCGCTGTGCCGCGAGCCGGCGGCGAAGGTCATCCTGGTTGGCGATGCGTTCGCCGGAAACGAGCCGGAGGATCTGGCCGTGGCGAAATGTTTTGCTTGCACTCATAAAAGAGAAATTATACATGAGACTGCATAAAAATACACTCAAGAAAGGACAGCGTCAATGGGTATTTGCGGAAGAGTTCGCCCAAGGGTTCCGGGCGTTGAGCGAAGATCAGAAAGTAGCAGATGCGAAACAGCGCGGAGAAGGACCCTGGATTTTAAAGTGCCGGTAAGGTTAGCTAGGAGTGTTCCAGTTGAGATAACATACCCCCCGCGATGATGGCCACGAATTGTCAGATTACTGGATGCAAGAGCCCGGCGCCGGCAGCTCTTGCCGAGCAACAGCTGTGCGTGCTGCACTACACGCTGTCGATTGAGGCGAGCTGCGCGGAGATGCGGCGCGAGACGGCCATGGGAAATGCGCCGCACGAGCGACTGAAAGAAATCATGAAGTTTTTGACGGAGAGCGGTGAGCGGCTGGCGCGAGTGGCGACGAGCGGGATGTCGCTGACGGATGATTTGAAGGCGCGAATTTTGAGTACTTTTTTGACGCTGATGAATTTGCGGGAGAATTTGGATCGCGCGTCGATGCGCGGGTCGGTGGGACGCGGCGGGTTTCGGTAGCGGTTCGTGTAAAATTCCCTTCCTTGGTTCTTAAGCGCAATACAAATTGCTTGGGCTGAGATCGTTCGGCATCGACAACGGCGGCGCTTCCGCATGACCATACTTCTTACCTCGGATCGCCGCGTGCGTGGTCAAGAGCCGATGAAGCGAGCGTAGAGGGAGCGGGCAACGGAGGGATCCTGGGAGCCTTTGAGGATGGCGCGGCCGTCGGCGAAAACGGTCATTTCATAGGGCGCGACACGGAAGCGTAGAAGAAATTCGTTGTGGCGGACGGCCTCGGCGGAAGAGGCAAGACGCGCACCCAGAGCCGCGAGGTCCAGCGAGCGCGAGCGCTCATGGATCTGCACGGAGTCGCGGCCACACATGGTGATGTGAGGCTGGGCTTCTCCTTCTAGATAAGAAAATTCGCGGCGCGAGCAGGCTCGGCAATCGGGATTGCGCGCAATTGGAATGGATTGGAAGCGGCCCGTCCAGACGTCGCTCGAGACGAGACGACCATGGAGCGCTTCTTCCTTACCTGCAAGAAGTTTCAGGGCTTCCGCGGATTCGAGCGAAGAAATGAGTTGGACAACCGGTGCGAGAACGCCGATCGTGTCGCAGGTTTCTTCTACGCCGGCGGGAAGTTGCTCGCCCGATTCAAGCAAACAGGCGAGGCAAGCGGTGACACACGAACGAATCGTCATGGTGACGCCGTAACTGCCAACGGCAGCGGCGTAAATCCAGGGAAGACGGTTTTTGACGGCGAAGTCATTGAGGAGGAAACGCGTTTCGAAATTATCGGTGCCGTCGAGAATCAGATCGAAACCGGACAGCAACTTTTCGGCATTGCCAGGAGTGAGATCGGCGACGATGCCTTCGACGGATATAGAGGAATTGATCGCGCGGAGTTTTTGCTCGGCCGCGACGGCCTTTGGCAGCGAGTCGGCGGCGTCGGAGTCATCGAACAGGGCCTGGCGCTGAAGGTTGGAAGGCTCGACGAAGTCACGGTCGAGTATGCGAAGGCGGCCAACGCCAGAACGTGCGAGTAAAGCAGCCGTCGAAGCGCCGATGGCGCCACAACCGACGACGATGGCGCTTGCGGCGGCTAGCCTATGCTGGCCGGACTCTCCAATGCCCGCAAAGAGGATTTGGCGCGAATACCGTTCAAAATCTGGAGCGTTTTTTGAAGGCGGATTCAAGGTTCATGCGCCCGCGTTTCGCTTGAAATTGCACATTCTATTTAATGATAGCTCCAAAGGCGAGCAGGCTGGCAACGCGGCCTGTGCTACCCTTCGTCTGAGCGAATAGAGTGCATGAGAAGGACTTGGGCGAAGGGTCTAAGGAGATGGACGGCTGCGGCGCTCCTAATTGGGGGAGGAGCGTTGCCGTGCGCAGGGCAGACGCCTACGAGCGAGCCAATCGTGGTCAGCTTAGGAGTCAAGCGCGAGGACGGGACGGTAATCAAGGACCGTCCGACGGGACTGCCATCGGAAGTGGGAAAACCCTTGGATCGTGCGCAGGTCGCAGCGAGCCTGCGGGCGCTCTATAAAAGCGGGGATTACGCGAATTTGCGCGCCGAGACGACGCCAGAAGACGGCGGAGTGCGGCTGGATTTTGTCGCGGAAGAAAACCTGTACTTCAACCAATTGATTCTTCAGGGCCTCGTGGAGCCGCCGAGTGAAGCCTCGGCCGCCGCGGCGATGCAGATCCAGCTGGGAGATGTTTATCGCAAGGAAAAGCTGGACGCGGCGGTTTCGCGGTTGCAGGAGATCTTGGAGGAGGAAGGCCTTTACCAAGCCAAGGTAACCACGGACGTTCAGGCCAATCAAGTGACGCATCAAATCGACGTAATCGTGCACGTAAGGCCAGGAACGCGGGCTCGGGTATCGGAAGTACAACTGACAAACAAGACCGAATACGCGGATGCACAGATTCTGTCACGCCTAAAGATGAAGCCGGGAACGCCCATCACGAACGCGCGGATACAAAAAGGCACGTCGAGAATCCGAAAGTTTTTGGCGAAGAAAAGCCACTTGAGTGGACGGGCGGCCGTGCGGCGCGGTATTTACGATCCCAGAAAGAATGCGGTGCCCCTCACGGTAGAGGTGACGGAAGGACCGCGCGTGAAAGTGGAGGTAGAAGGAGCGAAGTTCTCCGGCGGCGACCTGAAACGGTTGCTGCCGATTTATCAAGAAGGTGCGGTTGACGAAGATTTGCTGGAAGAAGGGCGTAAAAACCTTCGCGAGCGGCTGGAGCGGCAGGGATATTTCGATGCGACGGTGGATTACGACAGCACGACACAGGACGTGAAAGAAAAAGGAAAGAACGGCTGGCAAGGCGCAGAAGAGCTCATCAAGTATACGGTGAACCGCGGGGACCGACACAAGCTGACTGGGATCGAAATCACCGGCAACAAATATTTCGGGACCGAACTTTTGCGCGACCGGTTGACCGTGTACCAGGGAGCGTTCGGTTCGCGAGGAAGATTCAGCCGAAGGCTCTTGGAGGCGGATCGCCAGTCCATGGAAGCCATCTACAAAGGAAGCGGTTTTCTTGAAGCACACGTCGAGGCGGATATTCAGGATAATTACAAAGGAAAGAATGGCGAAATCTTCGTCCGGTTTGTGGTGAACGAGGGAGTTCAGACTCGAGTAGCAGCGCTGACAATCGAAGGGAATCACGCGTTTACCAATGAGGAGCTCGAGGGACGATTGGCATCGACCCCCGGTCAACCTTATTCGGAACTGAACGTAGGCAGCGATCGAGCCAACGTCCTGGCTCTTTACTACAACGAAGGTTATCCGGAGGCGACCCTGCGGGCGGTCGTGGAAGACGCGGATACGAGGAAGGATGAAAACACCGCAGCGCAAACGGAGGAAGGAAAGAATGGGAAGAAAAAGAACGAGGCGGCGTTTAAAGAAGTGAAGGTGACCTATCACATCGAGGAAGGTCCGCAGACAAGAGTGAAGAATGTACTCGTAAGCGGATACGTTCATACGCGACCGGGAGTGATTCGGCGGCAGATCCAGGTGAAGCCGAATGCGCCATTGCGGCAGGGCGAAGTGGTGGATACCCAGCGGCGGCTTTATAACCTGGGAATTTTCAACCGTGCAACGGTGGCACCGCAGAATCCGACAGGTTCGAACCCGGACAAAGATGTCGTAGCGTTAGTCGAAGAGGCGAAACGATACACGCTGGCTTACGGCGGCGGATTCGAAGTGCAGAGATTAGCCAGCACGTCGGATCCGACGGGAGGAGCGGTGCAGGCGGCTCCCCGCGGAATTTTGGAAATTTCCAAACTGAATTTGACCGGACGCGCAGATACGCTTTCACTGAAATTGCGCGGCAGCACCCTGCAAGGGCGGGCGCTACTCGGATATTCCTCACCGATCGCGTTTGCGAGCCCAAATTTCAGTTTTCAAGCGACGGCGTATTTTGAAAAGACTCGGGACATCAATACGTTCAATGAGACGCGGTACGAAGGTTCTGTGCAGCTGACGCAGCAAGCGACGCCACGGACGACGATTTTGTACCGATACAGTTTCCGGAAGATTTTGGTGACCGACTTAAAGATTCTGCCGGAACAGGTTCCGCTGTTTCAGCAGCCGACGCTGGTCTCGCAGTTCGGCGTGTCGTGGCTCCGAGACACAAGAGACAATCCGGCGGATGCAAGCAAGGGGACGTTTAACAACGTGGATTTAGGTTTGGCCGACACGTATTTTGGTTCGAGCGCAAGTTTTCTGAGGTTTTTGTATCAAAACGCGTCTTATTATCCAATCAAAAAACGGTTCAGTTTTGCCCGGTCGATTCGATTCGGCGTGCTGAACCCGTACCGAGAAACTGTTTCGCTGCCGTTTCCAGCGCCGGATTGCGCGAATCCTCCCACGCCAACGCTGCCGGCGTGCCCGATTGTAATTCCGCTGCCGGAGCGATTCTTTGCTGGAGGTGGGACGTCGCTGCGAGGATTTGCGCTGAACCAAGCCGGACCGCGCGATAAGACGGGATTCCCTGTTGGCGGGCAGGCGATGCTGGTGCTGAACCAAG
>Ga0126376_10000543_pt1 | contig 18603 bp, 13 predicted proteins | sample PanSoiMetPlot_15_FD_92760 | JGI IMG/M metagenome (GOLD analysis project Ga0126376, IMG submission 92760) | Tropical forest soil microbial communities from Panama - MetaG Plot_15 | ecosystem: Environmental > Terrestrial > Soil > Tropical forest > Bulk soil | place: Panama | collected 2016-02-17
ATCGTGGCCAATGGCAAACCAGTGGTTGAAGTGAACACAAGGGGGCTGAACTTAAGAATTACCGTGCAGAGTGGAAAGAATAAATTCTCGGTGCCGGTCGACAAAAAGAGTTGGAACCTTAGGATCGGTCCAGACGACGAATGATGTGTGCACTGGCTAATTACGCGCCTCCACTCGTCGTAGGCTTTTCTTAGCCTTCACCGTCACGAACTCATCGTCTTCAATGATGTACGCGGTCAGGTTGTAGCCGTACACACAACCCGTGTCGGTGCCGATAGCGCGACTCGGGAGCGGGCCAGTGTCCGATGAGCGCGATCTTCTCGCTATGATAGATAAACGTGATACCACGTCGTGCCGTCGTCACTCTCACGATCCCCACCCAGGGTTCGCAGGCGCATCATGTTGCCGGTGGTTTGTGAGTCAAGCTCCACGCTCGGACGCAGGCCCGCGTGCACGACCAGATGCCTAACCATGGCGAGAGCGTGCCACTTGCGGCCGACAGATCGTGATCAGCCAATGCGAATGACACAGTGAAAAGACTTTTGAGGCAGAAAACCTACTTTTGGGGCATCAACGACTTTTGATGAGGCAAAGCCGCGCTAGACCCTGTGACAATACCGTTGTTGGGACCTAACCCGAGAACGTCGGGCATGTTCCACCTGCTTGCCTAAAAACGTAACACTCGTTACACTCACTCTCACGTTTCATGACACACAGAAACATAGCATCGGCGCACGAATGGGTTTTACTGATTCACCTGTTGCCACCCAAACCGACGAATCTGCGCGTGAGGATCTGGCGCAAGCTGCAAAAGCTCGGCGCAGTGGCAATCAAGAACTCGGTGTATGTGCTGCCCGCAACTGAAAAGGCTCACGAAGACTTTCAATGGTTGAAGCAGGAGATCGAATCGGCTGGAGGTGAAGTGTCTGTCTTCAAGGCCGCCTCAGTCGAGGGAGCGACGGATCAAGAAATCATCGCTGCATTTCGTAAAGCGCGTGACGAGGAGTTCGCTGCAATTGCGGCAGAGTTCGACGGCTTAACAGGGGCAATTCGCGAACAGTCTCGCGGCAAACACCTGTCCGCGGGCAGATTATCGGCGCATGAAAGTGAGATCGACAGACTACATAGTGAGTTAGAACGCATCGCCGGCAATGATTTCTTTAATGCGACCGCTCGTGCAGCGGCCTTCGCCGCTTACGAACGATGTCGAAAAGAACTGCGCAAGGCCCAGGGACCGAAAGCGAGCACAGCTTCGTCAGAAACCAAAGGTGGAAAACTCGACATCGCCAAGTATCAAGGCCAACGTTGGGTGACCCGCCGCAATCTCCACATCGATCGGCTGGCCTCCGCTTGGCTCATTAAACAGTTCATCGATAAGCGGCCGCGGTTCTATTTCGTTGCTGAAGGCGAGATGGTCGAAGGGGCAATTCCCTTTGACATGTTTGGAGCTGAGTTTACGCATCACGGAGAAGACAGCACCTTCGAGACGATGCTAAAGCGGTTTGGACTGAGTGAAAACAGAGGACTACGCGAGATTGCCGAGATCGTTCACGACATCGACTTGAAAGACGACAAGTTTCACCGCCTCGAGGCTGCGGGACTGAACGCAATCATTGACGGACTCATTAAGGTGCTGCGGGACGATCGCAAGTTACTACAACAAACGGGCGTTGTTTTTGATGGCCTTCATGCGTTGCTGAGCAAGGACGTTGCGAAGCCGGCACGCAAGGCGAAACGAACCAGGCCAAAATCCAAGAAGTAGCACCACAGCATACTGTCCCGGTGGAGTTCATGAAGGAAGCAGCGCTGACAGATCGAAACTCGGATTGGCGTGCAAGAGCTGCCGACTACCTCGCACTCGAACACAACGTCACGATCGCGTCTGCGGCAGTTTTCCTTATCGGCTTCGGTGAGGAGTTATGGAAAAAGTTTCTACCTAAATATCTGGAAGCGTTTGGTGCGACCACACCAATAATCGGTCTCTTCGGCACTGCAGAAGATTTTTTCGACGCCTGCTATCAGTATCCCGGGGGCTTTATCGCTGATCGTTTTGGGCGGCGCCGAGCGTTCCTGATCTTTATTACACTCGCCTCTCTCGGTTACCTCGTTTACCTTTTCAGTATCTCGTGGCCTTTCCTGTTTGTCGGTCTTGCCCTGGTGATGGCGTGGCAAAGCATGGCGTCTCCTGCAATCTTTGCCGTCATCGGCGACTCGCTGCCCCGCGAACGTCGGGCAATGGGTTTTACTCTGCAATCGATATTGAAACGAGTGCCGATAGTGATCGCGCCGATCGTGGGCGGAATCCTAATCGCCTCGATGGGGTTGGTGAACGGCATCCACGTTGGTTTACTGATCACACTTGCCTTAGCAGCGGTGACGCTCGTACTCGTACTCAAAATCAGAACTCCGGACCAGCAGCCACATTCGATCAATATGCGCGGCGTTTGGCGCTCATTTCATGGCGTACTGAAGCGTCTGCTGATTTCAGACATCATCATCAGAACCTGCGAAGGCATGACCGGTGTTCTGGCCATTCTTTACGTGACCAATGTTCACGGCGTCAGTGTTGCGGCTTACGGCACTCTGATCGCTGTTCAAATGATCACATCGATCGTGGTTTACATTCCTGCCGGAAGGATCGCGGATCGAATTGGACGCAAGCCTTTCGTGATTCTGACATTCTTGAGTTTCGCACTCTTTCCCGTCGCAATTGTTTTCGCCTCAAATTTTGCCTGGTTGATGGTCGCTTATGTGATCGGCGGTCTGCGAGAGATCGGCGAGCCTTCACGAAAGGCGATGATCGTGGATCTGGCTCACGACAACATTCGCGCCAGATCAGTCGGGCTCTACTATCTCGTTCGCAGTCTTTCGATCACTCCGGCGGCCGCAATTGGTGGATTGCTCTGGAAGATTGCGCCGCAAGTGCCGTTCATTACTGCCGGATTGATCGGATTGGTTGGAACCATCGTGTTCATCATGACTGTCGAGGAACGTTACGCCAGTTAGGAGCTGATTATGGAAGGCTTGCTTAGAGACATTCGCTACTCTTTTCGTTCACTACGCAAACGGCCCGCATTCTCATTGCTCGTGGTGTTGATATTGGCTGTAGCAATCGCTGCCAATAGCTCGATCTTCAGCATCGTGAACGCTGTGATTCTGAAGCCGTTGGCTTTCAAGGAACCAAATCAGTTGGTATGGATTTGGGCAACCCGCAAAACAGTCAGTCGCGCCTTTTTCTCGATCCCCAATTTCATCGACACACGCGATCAAAACCAGACACTTGCCGAGGTTGCACCACTAACGATTTGGCCGGCGAACCTGACGGGACAAGGTGAAGCTGAACGTTTGCAGGGAGTGCGAATCTCGGCTAACGCAATGCAGATGCTGGGTGTCGAAGCCGCCGCAGGGCGCGCGCTGGTGCCTGAGGATGACAAAGCAAACAACACTCGCGTCGTGATGCTGAGTTATGGCTTATGGCAAAGACGGTTCGGCGGAACAAGCGAAGTGCTGGGGAAAACGCTTACGCTTAATGGTGACTCGTACACGATTATTGGTGTTTTACCTCCGCGCTTCGTTATTCCCAACGCGGAAACTGAGATCATCGTCCCCTTACGTATCGATCAGGATCCACGCAGAACGGAACGAGGCTCAAATTCTCTGCGATTGCTAGCGCGGCTTAAACCAGGTGTTACTCCAGCTCAGGCCGAAGCAGATCTTGGCGCGATAAGTGATCGTCTGCGTGATCTATATCCAAATGACAACGGGAATCTCTCGCGGCCTCGCGTGTTGAATTTACAGGACGAGGTCGTGGGTGGTTATCGCGAAGGACTCTGGTTGATCCTCGCTGCAGTAGTCGTGGTGTTGCTGATCGCTTGCGCAAATCTCGCGAGCTTTCAGTTGGCCCGGGCGGCGCTACGGCATAAGGAGATGGCCATCCGTGCCGCATTGGGAGCAGGGCGCAAGATTTTGATGCGTCAGATTCTGACCGAGAGCATGTTGCTCGCAATTGTCGGCGGTGGGTTGGGTTTGCTGCTCTCCTTCTGGGCCAGGGATCTACTGTTGGCAATGAGCCCTGCGGATTTCCCGCGCGCCGCGGCGGTAAATATCGATGCTCGAGTACTTCTCTTTTCTTTGCTTGTCACTTTGTTTGCAGGACTCACTTTGGGCCTCGGCCCAGCTATTCAAAACACCAGAAGCGATCTCAACTCCGAGCTGAAGGAAGGTGGTCGCGATGGTATGACTGAGACCCGAAATCGTGTTCGCAGTTTGTTTATCGTGAGTGAGATTGCCCTTTCATTGATGCTGCTGGTAGCAGCCGGCTTGTTGCTAAGAAGTTTCGGCCAGGTGCGTGGAGTTAACCCGGGCTTCGATGCCAACCGTGTTCTTGCTGCGCGTTTGTCCTTACCTGCAGCGCGATACTCAAACGGTTCGTCGATAAAAACTTTTTACGACAAGATCGCACCACAAATTGCTGAGATACCTGGTGTGGAAGGGGTAAGCGCAGCCAGTGCATTGCCATTGAGTGGGCTTATCGCACGGACCACATTCGACATCGCGGGTCGTTCTGCAGCCAGCTCAAGCGAGCAACCATTCGCGCAGCATCGCTGGGTTGGACCAGGATATTTTGAAACAATGAAGATCCCACTCGTTCGTGGACGCGACCTTACTGATACCGACAACGAGCACGCACCTGGCGCCATCATCATCGATCAAGCTCTGCAACGTAGATTCTTCGCTGCCCAAGATCCGTTGGGTGCGCATATTCTTATCAACATGGGCGACGGAAATCCGGCGAAAGAGTACGAAGTCGTCGGCATCGTCGAAGATGTTAAGCACATGGGCTTGACGGACGAACCGATGCCGACACTCTACGGACCCATTTCGCAAGCTCCAAAATCTGCGGTCCCGTTCATGGCTAATAATTTCAGCCTCGTCGTGCGCACCGGGATAGAACCTGAATCACTTGCGTCGACGGTGCGCCGAGAGATCCGCAACGTGGACGTTGACGTCGCAACAGCGGGAGTTAGACCGATGCATCAGCTTTTAGCTTCGGCAGTGGCCGCACGCAGATTCAATATGGAGCTGATAGCGGTCTTTGCAGTAACAGCATTGCTGCTGGCTGCTGCTGGTCTGTATGCGGTGATCGCCTATTTAGTCTCGCAACGGACGAGAGAGATTGGAATTCGTCTTGCACTCGGCGCTTCACCTCGACACATCCTGCGCATGATGATGGGTCAGGGAATGAAATTGACGCTGATAGGAGTAGCGATCGGGTTTGCTGGGGCGATATTCGTCACACGCCTGATGAGGAGTCTTTTATTTGCAGTGGCGCCCAACGATCTACTGACCTTTGGGATTTCCTCGTTTGTTTTGATCGTCGTCGCATTGTTGGCGTGCTTTATCCCGGCACGACGCGCGACGAAAGTCGATCCATTAGTCGCGCTGCGATACGAATGACGGCGCGATTTACTGGGGTTTTTCAAACTTCGATGGGTCCAGCGAAACGTTGAATCTGATCTCGGCAAAGTTGCGAGTGATCGGAACGCTTCCTGGATCGGCGAATGCGATCCGGATCTTAAAGGGCAGCTTCAAGCCATCAACCTCACGATAATCCTCAAAGTCAGTCTGCTGCGGAATAGTACCGATGGGTGACCGTAAGTAGCTGATTCGCCGTCTTAGCAGGCCGTTCTCAATATCAAAGTAAAGGCGTTCGGCTTTGCCGTCGAATCGGGCAGCGCTGAGAACGTAAACATCGCGTTCGTCAATTCTGTCGCGGCCAGACGTCTGCAACATCGTATACTGATCTTTCAGTTTTAGAATCTCAAAAAGAGGAAATGTTAGCCTCTGATCTCCAAGCTGCTCACCGACTAATTCCTGCACGCCTGCGCCACTTTTGAGCCATCCTCGGTGACCGTTGAGTATTCGCTCGTACTCACATCTGGAATCACCGGCGCAAGGCCTTCCAGTGTTGCCTGTACTCCCAAAAACCTCACGCCCTTTGTCAGGCGCGACCTGTTCAGCTTCGTAAGTGACCACCTGACCCACCGCAGTAGTTGTAGTGCCGTTAACAATACAGTTTGTAATCCGATCGATTGCAGCCTTGCCTCCGATCGAGACAAAGAATTTATTGAGGACTTCGTCCGCAGAGACTACACCTCGTACTGAAGCTGACGGATTTGCAGAGCCGTTTGGCGACGGCATCGGCAAAGGTAAAACAGGAGCACCTTGTGGTATGCGATGACCGCGATGACATGTGTAGCACGTCACTGTCGCGTTTCCCTGGAACATCGTCTTATTGATATCCATAACCATTTTGATCATCTGTCGGGCTGTTTGCTTCTCAGGCTTGTCATCCGCTGCAGCATCGATAAAGCCTTTGATTACGTGACAGGAGCCACACTGAAAACCTAACGAGGCTGCCATGAATCTCATCGTAGGATACAGCTTCGACTGTGGCATTCCGTTAAATACTCTGATGTTCTTGAAAACCTGGTCCACCGTTTTCTCTGTTGCATTGTTTGTCGTAGAACTATCCTGACTCCGCGACTGTTGCGCAGTACTGAGTCTGGTTAAAACAATGAACGATGCGGATATAGAAAGTACGATGACGGTGATTCTGATGATGTTTTTCTTCATGGTTACTTAGAAGGTAAACCGAGTCTGTAATTCGAAGCGCCGGTTGTTTGCTGACTCCGAAAAGCCAAAGCCTCCAGCGTCGGACGGTTGATTCGCCTGACCAAACAACGGCGAAGTGATGTTACCAACGATAGGTCCAGGATTTGTATGGTTGATGATGTTTCGGATCGACATCGAGATACTGAGATTGTAACGATGTCCTGCTGATGACGATGCCGGAGCACCACCGGCTCCTCCTGCCGGGGTGAAAACTCCCGGCGTGCCGCCGCGCGGGCCGCTGCCGGGTTGTCCTATCGATGCTCCGCCTGAGTTCTCACCTCTGCCAAATTCGAAGATCTTCTGCACACGGAGATTAAGCGTCAATTGGCCCGGACCACGACCAAAGTTGCGCGACAGAGTCGGCTGATTCAGCGTCGGGTTCGGATCGAGCAAACCGTATTTGGTTTGAATCAATCCAGGCTTGTTCGAATCGACCACAATACCGGGGCGAGCATTGAACAAAGTCGTCCCATAAAGATCGCGACCAATGGTGATATCGAATGGTGGACCAGATTGAACAACAACGAACGGACTAAAACGGAAATTCCATCTCGTGTTGATAGTGCCATTGAAGGTGAAGCGGTGACGCACATCGGTAGCCGCTGGACCATACTCGCCAGTGAAGTCGTAAGGCTTGGCGGGAAATGTGCCGAGTCCGTCTGTGTTGCTGCGCGCGTAGTTCAAAACATATGAACCCGAAAAAGAAATGTTCTTGCTGTAACGCGAGTTGAGAAACGCGATTAGCTGGTTTTGATTGTAAAAACCCGACGACTCCATCAAAAAAATCGGTCCAGGACTGCCGAACGGGAAGATTCCACTTCCCGGAATCACGGGATTGAACGTGCCCGGCAGCGGCGCATTGATGTCCTGCGAGCGCAACAAGTGCAGCCCATGCGCATTCGCATAAGTGATTGCGAGTGTCGTGTTATGCGGTAACTGTCGTTCAACGCTGACGGCCGATTGCATGATGTAAGGCGCGCGCAATGTTGGGCTGATTCGTTGAATCGTCTGCGTGGTTTGGAATGCGATAAGTGTGGGTATCGACGGAATACTCGGATAAAAATCCGGGTTCGTGACTACGAATTGCTGCTGAACAGCTCCGTTGTAACGCAGAGCCGACAATGTGTTCGAGAGCGCAAAGCGATCGTAAAAGACTCCAAAGCCGGCGCGAATGACTGTCCTCAACTGCTTCGTGTTGGCGTTTGCGCCTGGCGCCCAGGCAAGCGCCAGACGCGGAGCAAAATCTCGCCGATCATGAATGTTGCTTTGCGTCTCGTATCGCAGTCCCAGGTTGATAGTGAGAGCCGGACTAACGCGCCAGTCGTCGCTAACAAACAATCCAACATCAAACTGATTTCCCGAGATCAGAGGATTGCCGGCACTAATCGTGAATTGCGTAGCACCACCGCCAAGCACGCGAATCTGCGCAGGCGAGCAACCGAGTTGCTGAAACAGTAGCGTCCGCCGGTAGCGCTCAATTGAAGTGATTGCGGCGAGTGTTGAATTCGAAGGAACGTTACAACTCGACGGATCGACTACAGTCGGAACCAACGCGTTGCCGCCGCCGAAGGTAAACGAGCCGCCAAAATTCCGCGGTGAAACATCGCGCACCCTGTCTTCTCGAAGACGCGCGCCAAATCTCCAGAAGTGTTTGCCGGCAGCAATCGAGGTGTTGTTCTGCAACTCAAAACTGTTCTGCGTGTTGAAGACATGACCTGTTTGCGCGCCGCCGCCATTGAATGAGCCCAATACTGCAAGGGCTGAATCAGACGTATTAGGAAGGGTCTCGTTTACATAATGGCCAGCCTGAAAACGGGTCTCGTTTATTGTCGTCGTGTTGATGACGGCAGTTTCGGTAAGTTGAAGCGTGTTGCTGGTGTTCACTAATTCAATGCCGCGCGAGCGGAGATTGAAACCGCCAATCGCTGCGTCCTGAATGTCACTATGAGTGAAAGCGTAACGTGCAACTAAGGTGTGCTTCTGATTGATCTGATAATCGATGCGGGGGTTGAACCCAAACCGTTTCTGCGGTGTCACGGGCGTGTCGGTGAAAGACGTCACCGCAAGCATTTGCGGATCAAGGACAATCGCATTTACGACTGAGCCATTGTCAACATCGTCTCGCCGCACATCTAAAAAGAACGATGCGCGTTTGTTGATTGGTCCTGTGATGTTCCCGCCATATTCATGAAGCCTGAAAGGCGCTTTCTGCGCCGCGTATGGATTGCGGGAGTTCAAAGCCTGATTCTGAAAATTGTAATACGCCGACCCGCCGAGCTTGCCTGAACCTGGTTTCGTCAGAATCTCGATGCGGCCAAACCCGAGTCTGTCATATTCCGGCGAGAACGGATTTTGATTGATACGAATCTCGCGAATGGAGGCTCTAGACGGAAGCTGCCCGCCACTGAAACCATCAATGAAAATTTGCCCGCCGCTCGGTCCTGCCGATGGTCCGGCGAGGGCCAGCAAGGCTTCCTGTAGATCTTCAGGACTATCGCCCAACGCCTCCAAATCCTCACCTCTTAAGACTTGCGCGCTGGCGTTATTACTGGCTTCCGTATTGATCCGAGCCTCAGCATTATCCTGGACCGTTATTTTTTGGTCCGGCAGGAACACATTCAATTGTAAGTTGAGTGTTGCAGTACCGGACTTCAGTGAGATGACTTCTGGTTGCTTCAGCATAAGACTAGGAGCCGATGAGGTGATCGTATATGTGCCGGAAACGAGTCCGCGAAACGAGTAGAATCCGGTCTTATCTGTTGTCGCTGTCCTGACTAGCCCGTTGTCTGATGTCGCAGTCACGATTGCGCTAGGAACGACTGCACCATTCTGATCCGTGACTGAACCTTGCAGTGAAGCAGACTGGCCCAGTCCCTGGCTTACGAAAAGCAGGAGCACGAACTTAGCTGCGATAAGTTTTATCAGCACCGAGATTTCTCGTATCAAAAAGTAAAGTCGCGCGTTAATTTAACCTGGAAGCTGTACGACGGGCGTTCGAGACCAGCACGAGTCGTTTGATTATAGATTACAAATAAGTCGCTGTTCGGTTTGTAGATATAGCGCAGACGAATGTTGATAGCAGAAAGCCGCGCGGCGGAATTTAACTGCATCAACGCCGACGTGAGCAACTTGCGCGAGAAGTTGTAATTCACTCTCCCTGCAATAAGATTTGTCGTGAAGTCTCCCTGCGGTAGGCGAACGCTGTTGAAACTGTCGCTGAAATCAAACAAGAGATGAGCGCTTGGCCGGAAGGTCGCGCCCGCGCTTACCTCATCTCTCTTACCGTTGTAGAAATCACCCCACTTGTATCTTCCCGTCAGCACTAGACGCTTGCTGCTATCGCTCGTAAACGAAACCCATGGGCGATTGAAGGTGTAGCTTCCCGGTGGGATTATGATTCCAGGCCTGATCTCGAATGGCTCAGTAAGAACGTCTCGCACATATTCGATCGGACGGAAGAAAAAATCCGACGAGTTCTTGAATAGCGTTTCCCACGAAAGCTCCGTTTGCCTTGTCGCGAGATTGTTCTTTCGATCCGTGTAATATTCGATTTGTGTTTCAAACTCCATCTGTAGAACGTGGGGAATAAACCGTGGTCTCGGCTTATAAGCCAACTGCCCGAAGTACTGATGAATCGCTTTGCGCTCGATGAAGCCAACTTCAGGATTGAAGTTTGATCCTATGTCTTCGTAAACAGTGATGAAGCGCCAGAGATCGTTTTCAAAGCGTGAGTCGATTCGGCCGGACAGGAAACTGGACCGCACGCCTGGCGTGGCAGTGCCCATCAAAAACGCTTTGAGTTGATAGTGATCAGTAAGGTTGAACTCCGCATCGATTCCAGCGCCACGGTTGTACCGTGTTCCACTAGCCGAAGTTGAGCCTTCGCGATTTACGAACATCGCGCCGATGTAGGAACGTTCGAATAGATCGCGCTTAACGCGTGCGATCGTAAACTGCTGGCGTGGAACGTGAAAAGGTGACGAACTATCACCCAGCCTTCTTGTTTGCACCTGAAAAAAACCAAGATTGTAGTGACCGGCCTTGCCGGTGATCTTTGCACCGTAATCGATCGGCACGGGCGCCCCGTCGTCCGTCAGACCAATACGCCGCGTAAAGAAGAGTTGATTAGCTTCCGCGCGGCCGAACAGAAAGATGCCGGCGTTCTCCAGAAAGAAATCGCGCTTCTCAGGAAAGAAGACAGAGAAACGCGTGAGATTGACGACTTGTGTATCTACTTCCGCCTGGCCGAAGTCGGGATTCGCCGTGAACTCCGCTGTAAGTGACGGCGTGATTCCGATCTTTGCCACTTCCAAACCGGCCTTCGCTTGCATTCCGGCATCGAAACCCGGCTCGCCAATTAAAGGCACCCCTTCCCGCCAGCCGCCCGATGCATACGGCTTTACCTCGAGAAGTCGTCGTCTCTTTATTTCGTTTACGCCAACGAGTTCGCCTGCCTGGGAGACGCGTTCCAATCCGAATGAGCGCTGCCAACTGGTCCAGAGAGTCTCTTCGTTCTTGCGACGAATCATGCGCGCAAAATTCAGTCCCCATGTGTCAGCGCCTTCGGTGAAGCGCAAAGTAGTGAGAGGTATTGCAATCTCAACGCTCCATCCCGTCGCATCAATCCGTCCTGCTGAAACCCACGGTGCATCCCACGAAAGATTAATGTCTCGCCCCTCGTCGGTAATCAACGCGTCCTGTTGTGTGCCAAGCGGGTTCACAGCGAAACGGTATGCGTTTCTGCGGTCGTGATAAGTGTCGAGCAGAATCTCCACCTTATCGTCATTGGAGAACGACGCATCTCTGACCAGCTCGCGAGAATTGATACGTGAAGGCTCGGAGTCAAAGGCGTGAACACCGATGTAGAGGTTCTTGTCATCAAAGAGTAGCCGCACTTCCGTCTTTTCGCTGGCGGGCTCACCTTCGTTCGGTTCCTGTTGACGGAAATCGGCCGCCGCTTCTGCTTGCGACCAGCTTGACTCATCAAGACGGCCGTCGATTTTGATTGCTTCCGTGATGTGCAGTACGCGAATGCGCCGGGTCGCGTTTTCTTGCGCGAAGATCGGTGAAGCAAAGATTAAGACAGCAACGCAGACGTATCCATACTTACGCAGAGGCTGGCAGGAGAGACTCATCAAAGACTATTTATCAGAAGGGACCGCGATTCGCAGCACCGGCTTGCCATTAATGTTCTGTAACGGAAAGTAAACACAATGCGTGCTCGGATCGACCGCCACGCTATGAGCATTAGGAGCAAACAAACCTTCGCCGACCTTTTGTAAGCTGCGATCGCGCTCGTCGAATATGGTGATAATACCGCTTTCGGCTGACACGTAGAGACGCTGAAGAGTTGCATCAAAAGCAAGAACGTCAGGATCTCTTCCAACGGAAAGAGTCGCCGTTGCTTTCTTTGTCTGCAAATCGAAGACGACCACTTTCGAATTATCCTCGCAAGCCGCAAACGCCAGCCGATGTTCTGAGTCAATCAGTAATCCGTGACTGCCTTTGCAACCGGTGAGCTGATACCGTGCGACGATCTGATCCGTATTCGGATCAATCTCTGCGAGCTCTTCTCGTCCATCAACAGTGACGAAGATTCGATCTGCTCCCGAGTCGTACTGGCTGTTTCCGGCACCCCCGCCAAGCGCGATCGTCGTCACTCGCTGATTTGTTTTTGCATCGATCACGGTGTCAGCCTTGCCATGGAGATCGGAAACATAGATCTTGTTTGCTTTGCTCGCATACGCAACGCCGTCAGGATAATCACCGGCCGGTGCTCGCGCGACAATGCTCAGACTTTGATCGTCAATTACAGCTAGCTCATTCGTGCCTGTTGCTGAAGCATAAATGCGATGCAGGGCAGGCACGGCGAGCACGCCGTGAACACGCTTCAAATCCTTGACGTCGCCAACTACTGTCTGTTTGTTAACGTCGAATACCGTCATTAAATCAGAGCCCAGATGGGCGATGTACAAGCGACCACTGCTGCTATCCAGACTCTGGTAATCGAATCGAGAAGTTCCACCAGTCAATGGAACATCGGCGAATACACGTAGAGGCAAACTGCCTGCGGCAGCATTAGCCTGTGATTCCGCGGTTGCTGTTTGATTTGGCTGAGCGTTCGCGGCTGGCTGCGTGTTCGATGTAGCACAGGCAATCAACAACGCGCCTAGACCGATCACGATCAGGGTGGTTATTGATGTAGCTTTCTCACGTCTCATTTAGGAACGGCAGCTTTACAGCGCCGGCAGTGTCTGTTTCTCGCGATCATCAAATCCATCCAGCCCATACCGCAAGCAACTGAAATCAACTGTCGCAGTGTAAGTGCCTAAGATCCTATCCCAAAATGAGAAAATGTTGGAGTAGTAACAGACGCGTTTGAGCAGAAAGCAAGAACGACATGGCTTTAGCTGGCAGGTGTCAATGCTGTCAACTTACTCGGCGCGAAAACGAAGTGAAGTCGCTGCATGCGCGAGCTGTCGTCCAACTCGCAATGCATGGTGAAGAATGACGCATGACCAGGGCGCATCTGACTTCGCCCAACCAGGATCGCTGGTTCGCCGTTCACATTTCTTAAAGAGGTGCTGGTTACATCGCTATTCGCCTCGTAGAGCTTAGCAATAAGGCGCAGTACCTTTTCACTACCGTACACCGGCTCGGCCAACGCATTAATCTCGCCTCCACCGTCAGTGACGAGCACGACGTCGGCTGCCAACATTTCTTTCAGTCCCTGCATATCCCCAGAAGCGAGCCGAGATAAGAATCGTTGCAGCGTGTCACGCATTTCAACAACGCGCTTGGAAAAATTGGAAAGTCGGTTCTTGTCGTACGAACCCATGATCCGCCGCGCGCGATGAAGCGTGACCTTGATGTTCGCTTCGGACATGTCCAGCGCATCGGCGGTTTCAGTAGTTGAGTAATCGAAGACGTCGCGCAGCAGAAGTACTGCACGTTGAGCTGGTGTCAAAGCTTCCAAAGCCAGTAGAAAAGCGAGCGTAACGCTCTCCATCAGGTCATAACGCACGCCGGGAGAATCTTCTGTCGAGATTGGATGGTCTAAGTGGTCGTCACCATCAGTTAACACGGGTGATGGAAGCCATGGGCCAAAGTATTCTCGTCGTCGCCGGCGTCTGAGTTGATCGCGGCTGAGGTTCATTGCAACCTTGACGAGCCAGGGTCGCAGAGACGCTTCCGTATCTGCCGGTGGCCGCTCTAGTGCTTTGACGAATGTATCCTGAACGATGTCATCTGCATCAGCAGCACTACCGGTCATGCGGTAGCACATGCCCCAGAGGACGCGTTTGTGTTCATCGAACGTCTGCGCTGAGATGGTCATCACGACTGCACAACTAATGATCTTCGACTTTCAGCGTCACGAGTGTGGAACTTTGGTGCCGGCGATCGTTGGTTCGTTTATCCAATGCTGATGGAACTTGAGCTCCATTCATAGCGCCCACGTTCCAGACCTGAAACAGGTAAAGCTGTCCTTCTCGCTTGATGAATACAAGAGATGACGCCGTGCTCGGGCTGTTCTTTTCAACGCGTTGCGCAAGTACCACGCGAACAACGCTCTTGTCGACATTTGTGAGCGTCAAGATGTTTGGCCTGCCCGGATCGGTTCGTTCTATAACATATTTGCCGGCGGGAAGCGTTCGTTCCCTCAGAGCGAACGAAAAAGGAATTTGTACCTCGATCCGATTACGGCTCTGGGCATTTGCAACAGCAGATGCAACCGTTGTAAGACAGATGAAAAGAATAGTAGCTGTAACCGGTCTTTTTAACATGTGCCTCCTCCGTGTGCGGGTTATTCAACCCCCCGGCTTTTTCACCGATAACACGCTTGAGGCTGTCAAAAGGTTACAGTCGATTGGTAGTGGAATATTCCCTTCGATATGAAGTGGGTCACGCGTAAACAAATCAGAGTTAATCGAACGGCTACCTGCTGGCTGATCTACAGATTTATTGATGCCAGCGCAGAGTTCATCTTTGTCGAGCCCGATGCTGTGGCATCAGTTCAATTGGAACAGAATGCAATCGGGTTCGACGCACCCAATGCAACTTATCCACATAAAAACGAAAAAGGCCTGTGCTCTTTCGCTGCTTTAGTGCACGAACGGTTTTCCGACGATGCTGTTCTGATGGAAATGGCACGAATTGTTCAGGCTGCCGATTTCAAGGACCAACTCGACGATCATCCGGCCGCGCGAGGGCTGCAGCTGATCAGTCAGGGTTTTCCACTCGTTACAAAAGATGACCACGAAACAGCCGAACGCGCCTCATTTCTTTACGACTCGCTGTATGCAAGCATTCGAGACCAAGGTATTAGATAGTTAAGGGGAAATGAAATGAGAGGGAAAGAATCATTCGACGCAATTGTAGAAGCGTTAGTCATAACCCGTACCGTAAAGAGAACCTTACTGCTGGCAATGGTTCTTACTTGCGCTTCAACCATGTGCATCCGCACAGATGCAATCTCAAAGACAACCGCCACCTGCCAGGGCTCGACCGACTGGAAGCCTGTCGAGCTTGCGTTAGGGAAAGCCGGCACTGTCCAACCGGGCGATGTTTATAAGGTCAGCTTTCCAAGAAGTGATCTGAAAGTGACTGCGGCCGGCGTTGAGCTAAAGCCAGCCCTCGCGTTGGGCACGTGGGTGGCGTTCAAGAGAGATGGCGACTTGACAGTTGTGATGGGAGATCTGGTTCTAACGGAAAGCGAAGTCACACCAGTTCTCAGCAAACTTGAAGCAGGCGGAGTCGAACCAACTGCTCTGCACAATCATGTGCTGAATGAATCTCCACGAGTGATGTATATGCACATTCATGCGATGGGTGATGGCGTGAAGATCGCAAAGGCGATTCATGATGCGCTTGCGTTAACCAAAACTCCTTTTGCTGCACCTGCCGCAAGTGCTCCAAGTGCAGACATCGGAATTGACACCAAACAGATCGACCAGATCATGGGCCAGAGCGGGAAGGTTAACGGCGGCGTTTACCAGTTCAGCATTGCCCGTGCTGATGAGATCATCGACAGTGGAATGATGTCTGGCGACCACAAGATGGTGGTTCCACCTGCAATGGGTTTGGCCCAGGCAATCAACTTTCAGCCAACAGGCGGAGGCAAGGCCGCAATCACTGGCGACTTTGTTCTAGTCGGCAGCGAAGTCAATCTTGTGATGAAGGCGTTACGCGAAAACGGCATTGAGGTAACAGCCCTTCACAGTCATATGTTGACAGAGAACCCTCGCTTGTTCTTCATGCACTTTTGGGCCAATGATGAGGCGCTGAAGCTTGCTCGAGGTTTGCGCGCCGCTCTGGACAAAGTAAACGTGAAGCGCGCCTAACGAGATGACCTTAGCATGACTATGCTCGCGGATCAGGTCGCGGCGCGTTTTTCGATCTTTGCCCACGTATCGCGCAAGCCAATGGTCCGATTAAATACCAATTTGTCTTCCGAACGGCGATCGACGCAATAATAACCGAGGCGCTCAAACTGATATTTTGTCCCACGCTCTGCGTCTCCCACACTCGGTTCTATTTTGCAATCGTGCAGTACCTGTAGTGAGTCAGGATTCAGATTGTCGGTAAAGTTCTGTCCTTCTCCCACCTCATTCGGATCCTCTTTGACAAAAAGATTGTCATAGAGACGAACCTCTGCGGGTAAAGCGTGAGCCGCTGAGACCCAATGAATGGTTGACTTTACCTTGCGACCATCAGGCGTGTTACCGCCGCGTGTCGCGGGATCGTAAGTGCAACGTAGTTCTACAATCCTGCCGCTGCTATCTTTAATGACTTCTTTGCAGGTGATTAAGTAAGCATAACGGAGGCGCACCTCGCGACCAGGCGCGAGCCGGTAAAACTGCTTCGGCGGGTCTTCACGAAAATCGTCTTCTTCAATATACAGCGTCTTTGAAAAAGGAACCTTCCTGGTTCCCGCCGCGCTATCTTCGGGGTTATTGATAGCATCCATTTCTTCGACGAGGTCATCGGGATAGTTCTCGACAACCACGCGTAATGGTTTCTGGACACACATCACCCTCGGAACAATTTGATTCAAGTTTTGGCGCAGAAAGTATTCGAGTTGCTGTAACTGAGTAATGCCGTTCGTCTTCGAGACGCCAACACTGGCGCAGAAGTTACGAATGGCCGTGGGCGTATAGCCGCGCCGGCGCATGCCGGAAAGCGTTGGCATACGCGGATCATCCCAGCCCTCGACGAGTCCTTCTTCTACCAACTTCAGTAGCTTCCGCTTACTAAGAAGAGTGTACGTGAGCGACAGCCGGTCAAACTCATATTGCCGCGAGGGAAATATGCCGAGCTGTTCGATGAACCAATTGTATAAAGGACGATTGTTGTCGAACTCCAGAGTACACATGGAGTGTGTTACGCGTTCGATCGAATCCGACTCCCCGTGCGCGTAATCGTACATCGGGTAAATACACCACTGACTACCCGTACGATGATGGTCCATGTGGAGAATTCGATACATGACCGGGTCGCGCAGATTAAGGTTCGGAGAGCTCATATCGATCTTCGCACGCAATGTTCGCGAACCGTCAGGGAACTCACCCTGTTTCATCCGCTCAAACAGATCCAGACTCTCTTCAACAGAACGGTCGCGGTAAGGACTGTTCCTGCCCGGTTCGGTTAAGGTGCCGCGATACTCGCGAATTTCGTCCGCGCTAAGATCACATACGTATGCTTTCTCTGCCTCAATCAACTGAATTGCCCATTCGTACAGTTGTTGAAAGTAATCCGAGGCGTAGTAGAGTCCGTCCCAGTGGAAGCCCAGCCATTGCACATCCTCCATGATCGCTTCGACGTACTCTGTTTCTTCTTTTGACGGATTCGTGTCGTCGAACCGCAGATTGCACTTGCCGCCAAACTCGGCTGCCAACCCGAAATCGAGACATATGGCTTTGGCATGGCCGATATGCAGGTAGCCGTTTGGTTCTGGAGGAAATCGCGTTTGTACACGGCCTTCGTGTTTGCCGCTCTTGACGTCCTCGATGATGATGTCTCTAATAAAATTTGATGGTCCACCAGAAGTTTGGCTCGTTACTGGTGAAGTCTCCGCAGATTCAGTCTCAATACCCACGTTACTATGTTCTCCGTTTTTAAAATTACCTTCTAACAATACCCGCAAATCAGGTCCAAACAAAACGAGATGTTTCGCGATCTTTCCTTACGCGATCGATTGGGAAGGCTTGATTGTGCATTACGACATAAATACCTGGACCAAGTAAACGAATAGCGAAGAGACTCTCGGTAAGGTTTTGCAAACCATCGCTTCTTTCAAAACCGAGCGGCGTCATCGCGCCGGTTAGCACAATCGGAACTTTCAGGTCAGGCAGAGCTTGCTTCAGATAAAGGCCCGTCTGAACCATTGTGTCGGTACCATGAGTGATTACGATTGCCGAGGGTTCACTTAACATCTGCTCGATGAGGCCAAGGATCGCACTACGGTCGGCATCAGTCATCTCCAAACTATCTTTATTCATGAGCGGCACCATACGGACGTCGCAGTCCGGAAGCCTTAGCCGGCCGAGATATCGATCAATTTGATTATCCAAGTTTTCTACGGTGCTGGTTTGCTCAGAGTAAATTTTTTCAATCGTGCCACCCGTCGTGATCAAGTTGACCTTCAACATTTTTGAATTCTTCCTTGCAAGCTCGAGTCGATCTCTGATTCATCACCATCTTAACAAATCATTACCTCTCGACGTGACGAGTCAGCGAGTTCTAAGTTGCGTGTTGAAAACTTACACCTGCTTAGGAATTTTCGAGGTACGCTTGGGCGAGTAGGTAGCGGACTTCGGGATCCACGTCCTGAGGGTACCTGAGTCCGATCTGAACTCGCATCGTGTGATGAATGCGGGAGGGTTCAATACGACCGACGGGTTCGCAATGTTCGAGGCGCAGGCCGAGATC
>Ga0126376_10000544_pt1 | contig 18584 bp, 17 predicted proteins | sample PanSoiMetPlot_15_FD_92760 | JGI IMG/M metagenome (GOLD analysis project Ga0126376, IMG submission 92760) | Tropical forest soil microbial communities from Panama - MetaG Plot_15 | ecosystem: Environmental > Terrestrial > Soil > Tropical forest > Bulk soil | place: Panama | collected 2016-02-17
GAGTCTGCAGCTGACGATTCCTGCCGAAATTGTGCACGCGATCGAGACGATGGCGGGTTGATCATTCCTCAGGGCTACAGCCATCGTGAGTGTGCCGGCATAAGGTACGATTGAAAGCCGGGCCCTTCCCGGTTCTGGTCACTTCACCGCAGGTTTCAGGCTGGCCACACGCTTCTCTCGCCTCATCTGCGCGGCCAGTTCCTTAATCTCCGTCAGATCGCGTTGCATCTCGCTCCAGCCGTACCAGAGTGCGTAGTCGGGGCTGGCATGGAATGTCCCCTGGAACGTCCGCATGCGGTGTTCGAGATACATCACAAAGAGTTTCTGTTCGATGACTGTCGGTGCGTCATGGAATGTCAGGAGGTTCGGGAACGGATAGTTATAATTCGCCGGCCTGGTCAGAATATTGTCTTTGTACAGGTCAGCGACGATGCGGATCGCTTCGGCCATCAGGTGATCGGCGTTCTTGATCATGTCGTCGCCCTGCTGCAGTTGCTGCTTGGCGAAGTTGACCGAGTGGCATTGATTGCAGGTCTTGATCATCTTGTCGCGCTCGCGCTGCCAATCTTCTTGCGTAAGGCGGGCGACGTCAGCAGCCTTGACGACATCAACGAGCTTGGTGGGCTGGCCTTGAGGATCGAGCACGCCCAAAGCTTGAAGAACCGTGGCACGGTCGGCAGCCCACTGCTTGTCTTCAGGCAGTGGCAAGCGGACGGCAAGGAATCCCCATGCGGTGCGCACTTCGTGGTTACCATCTTGCATGTGGCAAGTCTGGCAGGTCGGGGCTGCAGCCGTGTTGGGCAGCACGTGCATCTGCTTAAGTTCGTTTCTTGCGCCGTGCTTCGACGCGGAATACATCTCCCACTGCGGATGGTCGAAACCCATGTGGCAAGTCTCGCACGCTTGCGGCTGACGCGCTTCTTCTGCTGAGAATGTATGGCGCGTGTGGCAGGCATCGCACTGCGCGGCGCCAAATTCCGTGCCCGAGCTGTTCTTCCGCAGTTCGGCCACTTCGGCCACGCTCTTGTCGCCGATCTTGTGGCATCCGCCGCAGCCCTTCTCGCCTTCGGTCATGGCCATGGGCTGCCAGTGAATCGTCGGCATGGCCTTCATGGAGGCCCACGCCATTGCGTGTTTTCCCTTCTTGAACTGCGCTACCTGCGTTTCATGGCACTGCGAGCAGGTATCGGGAGTGGGAATCTTCACCTTGGCGATGTCCGTTGCCGACGTGTGCTGATCACCGTGGCAGGTCACGCATGTCACTTCAACGTTGCTGTGCTTGCTCAGCTTCCAGTCGGCGACGATGTTGGGCGTGACTTTGTTATGGCAGTCGACGCATTGGGCGGGAGTGGCGGTTTGAGCAATGAGAATGCTGGGTGAAGTCGGAAAGGATGAAAGCAGAAATACGTAGCCGAGCCGCGCGAGGGTTCGCGCCGCCCGGGAGCGGAAGAGTCGCATAGTTCCTCCTGAAACCGGGCATTATCCTCCCGGGGAACAAGGGATGGCTGTGACATATGTCACTACGAGTTGTTGAAATCTTCTAGCCCAGCGAAGCTAAACCGGAGGTGATGAGCTTGTACACCAGATACCAGCCCGCAACGATCATGATCGCGGTGGAGCGCTTGACCTTGCTCGTGGAGGCGTATCCGATGCCGATGAGAATGATCGACCAAATGATCAGAACATCGAGGGACGACGCCATGCCGCGGATGAACTTGCCGGTAGTGTCGGGATCGAGAAAATAAGCCAGGTTCGTTCCGACGGGGTTGTTGATGTCGAAACCCTCTGGATTGACGCCCGCGAACAGCGAGACGATTCCGAGGATCGCCCCAATGATGCCAGGCAGCCCCGCATACATGGAAATCGCATAGGCCTGCCCAAATGTGGTGTCGGCCGCGGCTCCGACCTTGAAGGTCGCCCACAGAGCGGTGGTGGAGATCAACGTAAAGAACAGAATCACGAATGGACTTGCGTAAGCAAAGATCGTGAAGATCTTCACCGACACATGCAGGCGTGCGGCCTGCTGGTCCGGCGGCAGTTTGTCGAACTGTTCTGCCTGTCGGGCGGACCGCTCGATCTGGTTCTTACTGACCTGTTCGTAGCCGATCTGTTTTCCAATCGTAACGAGAAAGGCGATCGAGAAAATCGAAATCAGAAGCCAGGGGCCCCACCATTTCGCGTTACGGCGCAAATCGGTGAATGTCTTCGAAGGTGCAATGAAAGTGTTGATGATGCGGGCGCCCTCTGACATCGGCGGCTCGACCGGTGCCGGAATGGGGGCAGGCGTCGATGCGACAGGCGGAAGCGGGCTAGCGGACATGATTGCCTCCTACGCGGAAATCGCAAGAATTCTAGTGTTCAAAGCGGGTTCGCACAAGCACTCTCTGATTGTCGCCTGTAACGATCCTCGCCCCCACGTCACTATTCCACCAACCAGTCACGCGGAGGGGAGGTCCGCGTTAGCCAGGAAATCCATTCAGTTCACTCTCATTGCAAGAGGAAGTTAAATGCAAACTGTTTCGATTGTATGTGGACCAGGCTTGCGGTTGAGGGGGCCCCGGCATGATGCCGGCTGACCGCGCTTATCCGGGCGGGAAGTTGCCGCCCGGATAAGATAGTTGGAATGTCGAATTTTGAGCCGGTCGCTGTTGTCGTTCTCGCAATCGAGTTGCTGCCGGCGGTGGCGTTCGGACTGGCGCATGAACGACTGGCGCAAGCAATCGCTCGCTGGCCGGCAGTGGTCAGGATTTCGCTGCCAGCGTGCCTCGTCATTCCATACGTTATCCTCGCGGGCACGTCCCACATGTTTCAGTGGGAGTGGTTCGTGCTGTACGCCCTTCTGCCGGTCGGGATGGCTTGGCTGATGAGCCGCGCTGCTGTCGCCGATCCCCAACAAAGAGGCAACTGGCGAGACGCGTTGATCCTGCTGACACTGGGCTTGGCCGTTGACCTTCGGTGGCTCGATATTGCCTGGCCCGCAGGCTTGCGCGGCTGGGGCAATCTACTGTTGGTTGATGCCGGGCTTTACGCGTTTCTAGGAATCCGGCGCCTGAGTGGGACCGGATTCGACTTCCACTTTCGATGGAGCGACTGGAAGACCGGGTTCCGCGAACTGCTGTTCTTTGCGCCGGCGGTGATCCTGCTGGGAATGGCGCTAGGATTCATTCATCCTCATCAGAATATTCCGGTCATCTGGAAAGCGGCATTCGGTTGGATCGGGATCTTTGTGTTTGTGGCCGTGCCGGAGGAGCTCTTCTTTCGCGCCTGGGTCCAGAATCTTCTAGAGCGCCGTCTGGGACGCGGAGCAGCGCTCATTATCGCGTCTCTATTGTTTGGTCTTTCACACTTCAATAAGAGAAATCTTGGAGGTGCCCACTTCAACTGGAGGTACGTTCTGCTAGCGACCATTGCCGGCATTTTCTATGGCCGCGCTTGGAGAGAACGGAGGCGCGTGCCAGCCTCGGGCGTTACACACACATGCGTCGACTGGCTCTGGTACCTGTGGTTTTGAAGACCAGCGTTTCAAGATTCCCGACTACTTACCAGCAATTGGGTGATACCCAGCGGATGGCCCTGCGGCGGGGGGGTGATAGTGGAGGTAGCCCAGCCCGACGCGCATATGGTGGAGAAAAACATCAGGCACGCACATGGCGAAACATAGTCCGAGAATTCCTTGGGCGATGCCGATGATGTAGAGGCTGCGATAGCGGCGGAACAGGATGCAAGAAATAACTCCCCAGACCAGCGTCGCCACCGTCAACGGGACGTTGGGCAAATGAGCAACTGAGAAAAGTAGGGCGGCCACCGCAATCGCCGCATCGGTTGAAAGCAGGCGCGTGAGGCGGGGCATGAAGTAATCCTGCAGCAGGAACTGCTGGTAGATCGTCCACGCAACATAGCCGCTGACATGAGTAAGATCAGGCTTGTCAAGTTCGTGGAAGATCCCGACGCCTTGCGCCAGGAAAATACCGATGGCCGATAGAGCAACGGCTGCCGGCACGATCCAGAGGGAACGGAGAAGCGGGCGCCAACTGAGGCCGAGTTCATATGCGCTTGGCCGGCTCCAGGCCACGATGACGGCGGGGGTCAACAGTGCGATCGGTCCGAAAATCAGCTGCTCGCGCGTCGGCAACCAGAGCACGATCATGATGGCCACAAAGCCGAGAGAGAGTTCGGTCAGGGTGCGAATAGATGTCTGCGAACGCGGGACAGAAAAGGCTACCGGAGTCGGAGTTGTACTTACCACGGGGCTCGCTTTCAATGCGGTGGGAAGTTACCCCACGTCAAGTTGGATGCAAGAGTAGATGAGAAGGCTGAATTCCACAACGGGAACTGGGTTCAGTCAGTGCATCTTTTTCCGAATTTTAGTCGGCCACCTGTGATTCCTTGCAGTTCTTGGCGATCTCGGCGGCCTTTCTCGGCGGCAAGAAAAGAATTTCACCGCTGAGTTCGCACAGACAGCCGCAGAGTCCGCCGAGGAGACCAATGTCGGCATGGTGAATTTCAGAGTGACAGCTCGGGAGTGGCTTGCAACAAACTGCGCGTGTAGGGATGAACCGGCTGGCTGGTGATCAGGTCTGTGCTACCGACTTCGACGATTTTTCCCTTGTACATCACCGCTATTCGCGTAGAGAGATATCGCACGACCGGCATGGAGTGCGAAATGAAGAGGTAGGTCAGGCCGAATTCGCGCTGTAATTGGGCGAGAAGGTTCACGATCTGCGCGCCAACACTGACATCAAGGGCAGACACGGGTTCGTCACACACAATGAACTTTGGCCGCAAGGCCAACGCCCGGGCGATGCCGATGCGTTGGCGCTGTCCACCGGAGAATTCGTGCGGATAGCGAGTGCGGGCAGATTCGTCGAGGCCAACCGCGCGCAGGAGTTCAGCAACTCGTCTGTCGAGCTTCGCTCGACCGAGGCCTCTGTCCCCACGCACATCCGAATGGATAATCAGCGGCTCGGCGATGACGTCTTCCACGCGGAATCGGGGATCGAGCGAAGCAAAGGGATCTTGAAAGATGATCTGCAAGTCGCGACGGAACCTGCGCATTTCGCCCGATCCAACGGCAAGAAGATCACGCCCTTCAAACGAGATATTGCCGGACGTGGGTTCGATCAAGCGCAGGATCAGCCTTCCCAAGGTGCTCTTTCCCGAGCCGGATTCCCCGACAAGGCCTAATGTCTCGCCTGAGTGAATGTCGAGCGAGACATCATCAACGGCGCGAACTACTCCGGGAAAGATCTTGGTCAGGTTTCGGATCTCGAGCAGGGACACGAGCCGATGCTAGCAGCAATTGTGCGAATCGGCATGATTTCTTCGATCTTCCTTCTGTCGCCAGGATTGTAGAGCGAGGCCACGGAGGACGCCGAAAAGTTTGAACCACGAAGGACAGTAAGGTATACGAAGGATTTCCTTCGTGTACCCTCGTGCCCTTGGTGGTTGAATGATTTTGCCTTCGATCAACCACCCGCAATCATTGGCACCGCCGCAAGGGCAGCCAAGAGTCCCACGAGCCTCCAGCGAGTGAAGTGCTCTTTCAGAATCAGCCGTGCCAGCAACACCGTGACGGCAGGGTACAACGATGTGATCACGACTGCTTCATCGAGACGCCCGTGCTGGCTGGCAAAAACGAACATAGCGCTAGCGGATACATCGAAGAATCCTGCAACCGCTCCCAGCACGGCAGGAGTTCGATCCAACTTAAGTGGCGCGCGTACCACCACGACGGCGATAGCGGTGGACGTGAAAGATCCGATGCGGGAAATTGCGGCCACCCAAGTAGGAGATCCGCTAGCCTGGTGAATGCAGAGAAAAAATCCGGCGAAGCCGACTCCCGCCAGTGCGGCGGCAGCGACGCCTGTAGGACGTGCGGATACCTCATTCTCTCCTTGCGGTTCCGGGCGACTGATCAGCCAGATGGCTACGATGGCTAGCCCGAAGCCGCCGATTGACCATCTGCTCGGAGCGCCTTCAAGGGCAATGTCGACCATCGTGGGGATGGCGGCGCCCATCAAGGCTGCGATCGGAGCGCTGAGACCCATCTGGCCCGAAGCGAGGGCCCGGTAGAAAATCGCCAATGCAAATCCCCCAACCGCGCCCGCGGCGATTGCCCAGAGGATGCTGATTCTGTCGGGGAGCGGGCCTGCTTGCCCCAGAGCAATGAGCGACATCAATGCGAACGCACAGGCATGCGAAAACGCCGTCAAAACGAATGCGTTAGCACGGCGCGAACCGTATCCTCCCGCGAAATCGGCTGCGCCCCAGATGAAGACTGCGGCCACCGAGTATGCTGCTGGTGGGAGATGGGCCGGAGAGATCACGCCGGACGAGGGTAACACGGAGAAACATTTACACAGAGTGCATGCGCAGCCCCATGCCTGTAGCTCGCTCTAATAATGGCTCTGTTCGCGGGCGCGGCGCCCGCCCGACACGCGTTGCGCGTGTTAAAATTTCCACAAGCTCTTTTTGTGGGAAATCAGGTTCTGAGGCCCGGGTTTGATCGAACTGGCACCATCAATTCTTTCGGCTGATTTTGCCCGGCTCGGGGAACAAGTCCGCGCGGCATGCGAGGGCGGGGCGAGCGTCATCCACGTCGACATTATGGACGGCCATTTTGTGCCGAACCTCACGATCGGGCCTCCGGTGGTAAAGTCGCTTCGCAAGGTGACCGACCTGCCGCTGGATTGCCACCTGATGATTGAAAATCCCGACGAGTTTATTCCGGTGTTTGCCGAGGCCGGCATCAACTGGATCTCGGTACATCAGGAAGCATGCCGCCACCTGAACCGTACGCTGCACCTGATCAAGAGTCATGATTGCCAGGCGGGCGTGGTAATTAATCCAGCCACCCCGGTTGAGACGCTCAACGAGGTTCTCGATATCGTAGATTATGTGCTGGTGATGTCGGTGAATCCGGGATTTGGCGCGCAGCAGTTTATTCCGTCGACCCTGCACAAAATGCGGAAGTTAGCCGAGATTCGAAGTCAGCGTAGGTTGCAATACCGCATCGAAGTCGATGGGGGCGTCGCGATGGATACCATCGCCGATGTGGTACGTGCCGGGGCGGAAATTCTGGTGGCGGGCAACGCGGTGTTCGGCAAGGGCGATCCAAAGAAGAATGCAGAGTCGTTGCTGAAGGCGGCGACCGAGGCGGCGTTACAAAAGGTCTAGAAAGAGCAAGGTTTCAAAGTTTCAAGGTTTCAAAGCCCTGGGAACGACTTCCCTTTGAAACCAACAAGGATTTTTAATGTCACGTCGAACACTGTCGATCGCGCTGCTGGGCCTGCTGCTGGCACTCACAGCCGCTTGCACGAATAAGAAGTCTGTCAACCCGTTGGCCGGGATTGGTTCCAAACAGCCGGATAAAGTTCTCTTCGACAAGGCCATGGACGCGATGCGCCACAACCGCTTCGATGTGGCACGCCTCACCCTCCAGACTCTGATCAACACGTATCCCGACTCGGAATACATCGCACGCGCCAAGCTGGCAGTTGGCGACTCCTGGTATGCCGAGGGTGGAACGGCTGCTCTCGCCCAAGCCGAGCAGGAATACAGCGACTTCGAGATCTTCTTCCCGAACATGCCTGAGGCCGCTGAAGCGCAGTTGAAGATCGCCAACATCCACTATCAGCAGATGGAAAAGGCAGATCGCGACTATACGCACGCCAAGCGCGCGGAAGACGAATACCGCAAAGTCATATTGCAGTATCCCGACAGCAAGATCGTGCCCGAGGCAAAAAGGAAGCTGCTGGAAGTACAAGAGGTCTTGGCCGAACGCGAGTTTGAAATCGGACGGTTTTACTATCTGCGTGAGTCGTATCCGGCATCGATTGCCCGCCTGAAGTCGTTGCTCGAGAAATATCCACTTTACAGCCGTGCTGATGAAGCGGCCTATTTGCTGGGGCAGGATTTCGAAGGACAGATGACGCGCTTGCGCAACAGTCCAACTTGCGACGTCAAAGGACTGCCGCGAGGATGCACCACCGAAGCGGCGAAAGCGAAGTACTCCGAGGAGTTCACGAAGAATGCCGCCGAGGCCTATGCGAAGATCATCACGCGGTATCCGATGATGGACCGGGCCGACGACGCAAGGAAGAGACTGACGGCGTTGCATCAAGCGGTTCCACGGCCGACCAAAGCCGCGGTTCTGCAGAACAAGCGCGAAATTGCCAGCCGCGGTGAAACCACGACGATGGGCCGCATCACCGGATTAATCAAGAAAGGTCCGGACGTGGCACGAGCGGCGCAGGTTGGGGAGCCCAACTTGGTTGAACCTAATCCAGTCGCCGCGACCGACGTAGTCAAGCAGGAAGCCATGGGCGCGATGGGAGGCGGCGAGAAAGCCGTCGTCGGGGCCGAAATTATGAAGCCGGGAGCAAGTGACGCTTCCCCGGCAGCCGACGCGACCGCCACGGGTCCGACACCGTTCGGACAGCCGCCAGCCGGCACTACTCCGCCGGTAGCGAGTGATCCCAATGAACTCAAGCCGGCGGCAGCCGCAGATTCGAACGAACTGACGCCGACAAACGCAGGAGACCAGGCGCTGCCTGCTCCAACCCAGGTCAATGAAATTCAGCAAGGTCAACCTTCAAGCGACGCAGCCAAGAACAACGACGACTCAACCCCGGCCAGTGACGCAGATCTTTCCAGCAGCAAAAAGAAAAAGAAGGGGCTGAAAAAGATCGTTCCGTTCTAAGAGAGCTTTCAAGCTGAGAACCGTCGGCTGTCAGCGACTAGCCATCGGCTTGAGCTACCGGGTATGCAGCCCATGGTGTTTGTCATTCCGTAGCGAAGCGAGGAATCCGCTGTTTGCATGCAGCATCGACGCGCCTGGCGAACAGCAGATTCCTCACGGCTTCGCCGTTGCGGAGTGACAAACGATTGTGGTAGCTCCCGCTTTCCACTCCAAAGTAATGAACCCGATCCCGTCCTCACGCGCAAGGTGCTGACCACTAGTAACGTGTTACTTCCCTTTTGCGTCATTGACTTAGGTTGTGGGTCGGGTTACCTTCGCGTTATCTCCCCTCATCAGAGGACTACCTTTGGCTAGGAAGATACTGCTCGCCGACGACAGCGTAACCGCCCAGAATATGGGACGGAAGATCCTCGCGGATGCGGGATACGAAGTCATCACGGTCAATAACGGCTCCGCAGCTCTGAAGAAGATCGGGGAGCAGCATCCCGACCTGATCGTACTCGACGTGTATATGCCCGGCTATAGCGGCCTGGAAGTCTGCCAGCGCCTGAAAGAGACAGGGGACACGTCGCGAATTCCCATTCTACTCACAGTTGGAAAACTAGAGCCTTTTAAGCCGGAAGAGGCCCGTCGTGTCCGCGCCGACGGATTTATCGTCAAACCCTTCGAAGCCAGCGAGTTGCTGAGCGCCCTAAGCAAGCTGGAAGACCGGATCGTTCCACGGTCGGAATCGTCGAAGCCGGGTCGATTTGCCCGCGCCACGGCAGCCATTGACGAACCGCGCTATGACCGATCGGTGGCCAATGAGGAAGACTCAGGGTGGAAGAGCCGCATTGTCTTTCCAAAGAAAAAAGAGAAACCCCCCGAGCCGGAAGTCGAAGATCCAGCAATCTACAACCCAGTTAACAAGGATCTGAAGACAGTCATCGAGCACAAGATTGAGGAAGCTCCGGTTCAACCTCCAGCTCACCAGCCGGAACCTCAGAAGGAAGAGCGAGTCCATCTTGGCGCTCTCGGTACTGAAGGCTTACCGAAAGACGTGACTCCTGAGGAGATCGCCGCTCTGGCCGCTGCCGCGGCGCAGGTGAAGGGCACGATCGAGGAGGCCAAGGCCGAAGAAACAGCGGCGGTGCCGGAAACGCCTGTGATGGTGCCTGAGGCAACTGCGGCTTCGCCAGAGAGCAAGACGGATCAGAAGAAGGAAGAAGAGACCCCAGTCGCCGAGCCGGTTGCGTCAGCAGTGGAATCGGCACCCGTACCAGAGCCGGCGGTCACACTCGCGGCGCAACCCAAGTCTGAGAAATCCGAGAAAGAAGCTGAGCCGGAACTCTCGGCAACACCTACGGAAGTCATGGCCGCGATCGCAGGACTGGAGCAATCGTCTGCTTCCGATTCACTCGCGTCTTCACCTGCTTCTGGAAACGGCTCCGGGGTGGCCGCTGGAAAATCTGACGAACCTGTCACGATGGCAGTTGCCGCGGCGGTGAGCGCGAGTGGCCCAAGCCCTCGATGGGCAGCAGTCGCGGTGGCGCTCGCTCCAGAAGAGAGCACAATTTCTCTTGAGCAGGAGATGCAAAGGGCTCAAGCAGCGGTGGCGCCTGTCGAAACAACGACTCTCGAGACTCCGGCCGTTGCTCCCGAGCCCAACCCGGTGCCTGAGCCGGTGGCCGAACCAGCGCCCGAGGCAGCAGCGATCGCAGAACTGTCCAGTTCACTTCCCGAAGTTGCTTCTGTTACGGCGGAAGTCCCAGCGACACCCGCTCCGGAATCGACGTCGTCGTTTGCGGAAGTCGCGAGCGCGGCCAAAGAAGCCGTAACGGCAGCGATCTCAGAGCTGGCATCCGTGGCGGCATCGTATTTGGCGCCGGAACCCACTCCGTCTGCAGAGGCTGCCGCCCCAGTCCCTGTAGTACCAGTTCCTCAACATCCGGTTTTTGACTCGGCGGCTGCTAGCGAAACAAAGTCCGACGTCTCCTTTATTGCGGAGGCCCCGAAATTTCAGGAAGAGAAACTCGAAGCAAAACCGGAGGAAGCCGAGATCAAGCCGGCAGAGATTGAGGCAAAGTTTGCGGACACCGAGGCCAAGCCTGTGGAAGCAATCGCAGAGCTGACAGAAGAAAAGCCGGTCGAAGAGCAGAAGGAAGTGGCAGAGCCAGTCGCGGAAACCGCCGCGCCAAAAGACGTTGAAGTCTCAGAGGTCCAGGAAAGCACGAGAGAAGCCGTTCCAACGGCCGTTACACCTGAGTCTGTGGATTACACCGCGGGGGGTATGGACGGAATGGCGAAAAAAGAATCCGAGATGACAGCTACGACTGCAGCCGCATGGGCCAACTGGCGCAAGATTCGCGAATCGGGAGGCCCGAAGCTGGGTCAGAGTCTCGACTCCGCGAAGGAGATGAACGAGCCTGAGGACTCAGCCGCAATGGCAGTCGCCGCGGGCGCCGAGGGCAAACCTGAAGACGTCAACACCAATCTTGATTCCGATCCGGAAATTGCGAGCATCGTTGATAGCGTTCTCGCGGATATGCGCCCGAAAATCGTCGAGGAAATCGCGCGCAAACTGGGGAAGAAGAAATAGTCAGACGAGCCCGCGTTCTCAACCATAAAGCCGCTCTCGAAAACCTACAAATCAGCTAGAAAGCTTGCATGCTCTGCCGGGCCTGTTGAAATGCGGAGTTGCGAACACGGATCACACCGTGGAATGGGCGATGGATATCGGCTATCGCGACCAGTGAAAGGCTGACCAGAAGCGCGAGAGAAAACACCTGGAGCGCTTGTAGCTTTCGATTTTGCGAGCCGAACATGCAGGCTGAAACGATCGTCAGTATTCCGCCTACCAAAAGCACGCACCAAAGCACGTCCGGCAGGCGCGTTGTGCTCTGCAATACGCGGGTGAATCGGTGCTCTGTGAGCACGCTCAGTTCTGACAGGATGTGGTCTTGGGTCGTTTGCTCGGCCTCCGATTTTGGCTGAACGGACGTTGCCGTCTTCCACATCTCGGCCTCGATCTTACTGCTTTGCTTTAACTCCTCGCTCGCAGCCATCTGCTGCCAGTCTCGATTCAAGACTACATCCGCATAGGATCGTGCTGAGTTTTGCAGTTGCGTACGCTGTGGCTCGGAGAACCCTTCGGCAAGATGATAGATGTCGACCACTGCATTGGCCTCAAGACCCACATTCAGGTCCGCTTCGCGATAAGCCGACCAGACAGCGAAGAGCATAAAGCCCAGCATGACCGCGTAGGTCGTGCCTAAGATACTGAGCTGCGAGCCGATGAGTTCGTTGTAGTTGCGGCGCTTGTCCGAGGGCCAGACGCGATCTAGTCCAATCATGAGAAGCAGCGACAGAATCACCGCTCCTGCAATCACGAAGAAATTCTGGCTGACCGTTTCCATCCGATTGGGGAGCGACACAAGACTTCTTATTCGGAGAGCTTAACTACCGTAGAAAAAGCGTTGATGAGACGGTACTGTCAAAAGTGATTGGCGGGAGCCGCGGGATTAGGGGAATACGCCGGCAAACGAGTCCGAGGTACGGTCGGCAATTGGCAAAGTCAGTCCGGGCCGGGCAAAGATTTCAAATTCGCGGTCCTCGTAGACCATTTGCCAGTTGCTTTGCTGAATCACCCGTGCGACGGGCATGATCCTCGGGACAAGGACCAAGTCAGTGGAATATGCGGTCAGAGTTTCCCACCAGCCTGCGTCAGCGTTGTAAAACCGGAACGTACGATCCACCCACTCCTCGGAGTATGCCACCTCATAACGGCTGTCTACGGATACCTTGACCGACGGGTAGAGCTTCCATGACACGTAGGCGCCTGTATGAAAAGGCACCATCAGGTTGCCCACAAAGCCTTGCTCGCGTAAGTACTCAACCGCTCCAACTGGGTAAGCAAATGTAGTACTTGCCTGCGGCACGCGCAGCCGCCAGAATTTCCAGCGAACAGCGTCCGCTAGATAGATGGTTGTAACCAGCAGGCACACGGAGAGCACAAACGCGAAGCGGCGACGAGTAAAAGCTGTGATCCACTCACCTGCGGGGGTCTGCTGAATGTAGGACGGAACGTGGCTGATCCATGCGATTGCGAATAGCGGCATGAGTTTGCAGTGCAGTGTCGCTTCGAACCCGGTGGCAATGACCATCAACAGCCCGGATGCTCGGCGAACTCCGATCTTGACGACCGAGCAGATCGTGATGGCCACAGCTGCAAGAAAGATGCTCGTCCACCAGAGACCGTAAGCCCATACCGGCCGCCACTCCTGGATCTGGGGACGACTCATTGTGAGTGCCCGCGCGATGTACGCGAAATATGCAGTTCCGAATGGATTGATGAACACCTCGATCACGGTCCCCGCAAGCAGGAAGAGCAGATACCGGAACGGTTGGCGATGAATCGCTTGCTCGAGTGTATGCAGCGCTAACAACCCGATGCCGACGACAAATCCCCCATGGATGTTCACCCATACTGGAAAAATGCAGAGCCACGCGATCCACCATCGTCGACCGCCGCGGCGATCTTGCTCGAAAAGCCAGAAGCAGCACGCGGTGAACAGAAACGTGTACACTTGCGCTCGAACAACCGACAGAAATCCAAATTGGCTTAGATAGATTGCGATTGGACAAAGGACGGCCCACACCTGCACATCTGCCCCAAGCGACTCAGCGCATCTCAACGAAACAATCCCGATCAGGGTAGCAATCAAGTACTTAATAATCAGGATGGCGTTGCCGCCGAACCAGTGGGTAAGACCATAGGCGACCAAACCCGCGCCCCACTCATGATGTATGGACGGATACACGGTCGGGGTATAAGCAAAAATGTCGCGCGTAAGGAGATGGCCTGCGCGAAGACTTTCGCGGATGAGTGCCATTTCGTGCCAGATGTCCACATCTACGAGGTTGTAGGCAGTCAGCGACACGAAGAACGACATCAGCGCTGCGTAAGCCGCAAATCTGAGCCAACGCGGGCGGCGGTCTTGTATGCGATCACCGGCCACACGCGCCGGGACATATTGCGGATCTATCGCACGTCCAGCGCAGATATCCTCCATCGTCACTGCCACCTTGTCTTATGCCTCAAGTACTTTAATGCATCCGATGTGAGATATCTTTCCAATTAGAGAATCGACACGATCGCGTCTGCGGCAGGCCACTGCTGCCTTCAAACGCAATCACGCATAGTTGAACAGATGGTGGGTCATCCTTGGTGGGAACGATACCGATCCGACGTGCGATTCGCCAATTTGCGTAACGAGGCTTCGGGGAGAGAGAACTCAGCCAGGCCACACTTCAAGCAGATAACAACTTCACGGCATATCGGCACACTTGCTCTGTCCAAACCTTCCCAGTGGGGGAAATGAATGTTCATTTCGGCGCTAAATCTCCGCTGTTTATCCGAATCGCATCGCTTGCAGGGCACAGCTCCGTCCTCGTACTGACCAGACGTATCTCCAACCGGATTTTTGCTCGATAGCTGAGTCTTAGCCATCGGGCTGTGTCTGTAGACCGGAAGGATTAAGCCGAACACCGTAAAGACTTGGCATGTCAACCGGTCTTGAGCACTGCATTACTCTTATTTCTTCATCATTATGTAAGAAATGGAGAGTATGAGCCACCTTTCCGATTTCGAGCTCATCGTCTTGCTGGTTCTTCTGCGCTTGGGGGATGGCGCCTATGGCGTGCCTATCGCCCAGGAAATGCAGGAGCAAACCAAGCGTGAGGCGAAACTGGGCAGTATTTATGCGTCATTGGAACGCATGGAAAAAAAGGGTCTCGTTGTCTCCGAACTTGGCGAACCGACTAAGGAGCGCGGGGGCAGAGCGAAGCGTTATTTTCACGTTACCAAGCAAGGCATGCGCCAAATCCGCGAAACGCAACGAACGCTGGCGCGATTGTGGAAAGGCGTACCTGAACTGGAAGGAGGGCGTTCGTGACAAAGCCAGAGTCCGTTGAGCCGCCAAAGCTGGCTAAGTGGCTGCTGGAGCGGCTTTCTCCTCAGAATGAGCCCCTGGCAGGCGATCTGATTGAAGCTTTTGGCAGGGGGCGATCGTACGGTTGGTACTGGAGGCAGGTATTTGTGGCTATTCTGATCGCACTGCCCGAGCACGTGCGGAAACATTTGACGCTTTTCTTATATACCGCTACCTGCAGTGCCGTTACATCCATTGCCTGGTACTTCATGTTTCCCAACGCCGCGCATGGCTCAGCATTCCCCAGAATATTTGCAGTGTACGCGAGGGGTTACGGAATCGATTGGCCATGGTCGTTCGTTTACCAAATCGCTTTCGTCACCGCGTTTGAGGCAGCGACCGTCTGGGCGGCAGTGATCACCTGTTTGGCGATCTCGCATCAACTGCGACTACGAAATCTTCTACAAGCATTCCCGGTTGTCGTTGTTGTGCTCGTGATCAGCAATGTGGCCCTACCACTGTTTAGTGGACTGCTAAGCAACCTTCAATGGTTCGGGTGGGTGATTGTTTCAACACCGCCAGCGATTGCTTTCATTCTGGGCAATTGGAAAGCCAAAGGATCCCCCGGCTCCTTGATTAAAGCGAAATCGGTGTAGGTTCATTGCGACCTCCAGCAACGTGGCAGATGCGAGCCAAGGCGAATCGCCCACTTGCATCCACTAGAATCAAACGATGCTGAGTGTTGGGTCAGAAGGTTTGTACGAATGGCTGGTCTCGGATCAACAGTTTGATCTTTTGCGACCGTGCCCGCGGATTGTCCTCGGAAAATACGTTGCTATCACGTCCATTGATAGTGGAGACCTTACGCCTACTGAGAAGGAAGCAGCGGATGGCTGGCAGAGTCGTGGGGATTGCGTACAGCCCTCAGATTCGAAGCGTCGAAGAAATCCCGTCCGCTGGTTGGGATGAATGGTACATCTTCGATAGGCCGGCCGACCTCGGCATAAGTCACCTCGCAGAAAATATCTTTGAAGTGCCACACGAATCGGGCCATGTCAGTATTTTTGTAAACTACGGCTTTGCCTTGCATCCGCCGGAGAGAGCGGAAACAATCGCCTCTTTGTTTTGGCCACAGATTAATCGGATTCGACCAGAGTCCTACGTGGCGGATAACAACTATCTGACCTTCGTGAGCGCGAACAAAGATCTTTTCTCTAATGTTCTCGACGCGATAAAAGCGCTGGGCTAGGGATCGGCACAACTTTCGGCGATGTGGCAAATGCAAGCAGAGAGCGATCGCCCGATCACAGCTTGCGCTGAAGTTTATCGTCGCACGAACTTAAACAATTATCCGGGAAACGAATCCGATACGATGAGAACATGCGAATCGTGAAGATGTTAAGCAAGCCTGCCGCCTGGGCCAGCGGATGGACCAGGTGCGATCCTGTGCTTCAGCGCTGCTGCGGGATATCTGGGCGCAGGAGACCGGCGCCGGGCGATCTTTTGGGTGATACTCGGCGTGGTCGAGGTCGGGGCGATTGTTTTGTAACGATCCGACACCGAACGTCCTATTGAAAAGCCGAACGAATTCTGGAACGTAAAAGATACAAAAGCAGTGAGCCGGCAATGAGGATACCGATGCCGCCGCGCACGAGATCGCCTCTGAACAGATTCACCACATCCCCGACGAGCTGCGCGCAAAGGATCGCGACCGTCAATCGGAATGCCCATAGGCGTTGCATGAACCAGCCCGCGGCCGTTCCTATCAGTATTAGGCCCAACATCCAGAATAGTGGGCCAAGGTAGGTCCCGGCTTCCCGCAGCTGTACATGAGCAGTCTCATTGAGCAACCACAATCTGTCGAGCACCGTTCCCGGCCAGATCAGCATCGTTCCGGCAAGTGCGGCCATGCTACTTCCGAAAACCAGAAATATGCCGATACTTATGATCGTGGGCCGAAAGCCGTCGCCGAGTGGTGAGTTTCGCATAGGCTGACTCTGAGCAGAGTCGGCTCCTGAATCGGCTGTAACAGCTCAGACCAAAGTCACTCGTAATCCTGTTGCGCGAGCAACGACTACAGAGCACTTCCCCTGCTTAGGTGAGTCGGCCTTCGCAGTCTTTGTGATGTGTGCTTCCCGGCTGTCGAGTGCTGGGGCATGCAGGGTTTCGGTTTCGACAGTTCCGCTCGCAGCACGACCGAAGTCTAGTTCCATTTCGAGATCCTTTTCTGCATCCTTGTTCAGAATAATTACCGATGTCTGACCTCCGGACATCTTCGCCGCATAGGCAGTAGCGTTGACTCCGGCAGCCTGCAGCTTCGTCGAGAAGTCTGTTTTCAGGATCGAACCGCCGCTGAACAGACCCGCAAACTTCAATCCGTAGGCAACAGGCTCCAACATATAGTCCGAGCCAAACGTAGCAATCGGTGTGTAGAAAGGATGCGGATGCGTTGCGATCTGCTCGGGAGTTGCGCCGCTCTCTTTCAACAAGTCATCGCCGGGTAGAGAGCCACCAACCGAGTTGGCCACGGATTTGCCGGTACCACCGTGCAGATTGACGCCCGAGTAATTGTTGCTGGCGAGGAGCAACGAGTAATCGGCTGCCCAGAGCGCGGCGGCGAACACGTCGGAGACGCCGGGCTTACCTCCGCGATAGCATGTGTTGCCTTCCGTCATGCGGACGCGTGCACCGACCTTCGTGGCAGCAGCCGTTGCGATGTTCGCCGTGCTTTGTACTCTTGCCATTGTCGCCGGCTTCAGCAGGTTCGGAATGCTGACCTCGGGGTTCGTCGCGGGCCCGCCGAAGTAATAGTGATGAGTAAGGGTTGTAACGCGAGGTGGTGCCTGGATGGAAGCCCACTGATCCGCAATCTGGGTCAACCAGGATACGTTGGCGGCGACATCAGGCATGCCGAACTTTGCGTCTGGCACACGATCTGCAATGGCGCGCGCCAGCGCGAGCCACTCCTCGAGATACGTCTTGGCCGACCAAGTCTTGGGATCGCGCAGATGGCGGTCAAATAGATCCGCCTCGTTGCCGATCTGGAAATACTGCAGGCGGTCATTCAGCGTCTTGGCCACAAAAGCAGCTTCGTCTGCGGCGCGCGCGGGTATGTTTGTGCCCATGCCGATGCCATAAAGGCATGTCCATCCGGTTGCTTGCAGGAACTCCGCCAGATTGCGCACCGCCTCGGCGGTCACTGCGTAGTACTTTGCTTTTGGTTCACCTACTACCTCGCGAACATGAGGATGCTCAGGCTCGGGAGACTCGGGACTGGGCTTCCAGTAAGCGAACTCGCTGGTGTTGCCCCCAAGCCGCAGGACGCCGTTTGACGAGAGCGCCTTGAACTCTCGAACTAGGCCACTGTTCTGAGCCGAGAAGAAACTCGGGTCCACGAGTTGCTGCACCTCATACGAAAGGCCAACAAAATCCAGCGGCATTTGCGGACCAACCGCTTCCGTGGAAATGGCGAGGGCGACCTGTACTTTGCTCTGGCCCTGTGCGCTTAGTCGTGTCGCAGCCAATGTGCAGGCTGCTGTAGCAAGAAATTCCCGTCGCGTAATCATGGGATCTCCCGATTCCTACCTGTGTAGCCTGGTGTGCCCATTTTTGTTGACGTAAGAATACGCCAAGTTGCTTTTACTTCATCGGGGTTTTGGCCCGGAGCGGAGCCAGACGGCGAATCTGCTTGCCATTCGTTCGTCTTGCAGCAACGAACTATCGAAATTTCCAGAGTTCCCCATAAGTTCCGACAGTTGAACGCTTGCTGATTCGCCGATAGGCTGCGAGGGCGGAGTAGCGAGCACCCGGTGGAGGAACATGAACAGGAGCGCCCGAAGTTCAGCGGCAGTCGCACAAACCGCCCGGCATGTCTCGGGCGAGAAGGTCATGGCATTTCCGACTCGTCCGTCACGAGCGGATCTTTATAAGCAGGGTGAGGAGCTGCGAACCAAGTGTCCTCGCAGCTCGCATGC
>Ga0126376_10000545_pt1 | contig 18560 bp, 16 predicted proteins | sample PanSoiMetPlot_15_FD_92760 | JGI IMG/M metagenome (GOLD analysis project Ga0126376, IMG submission 92760) | Tropical forest soil microbial communities from Panama - MetaG Plot_15 | ecosystem: Environmental > Terrestrial > Soil > Tropical forest > Bulk soil | place: Panama | collected 2016-02-17
CGTGACGGTGACGCGTCATGGTCCAATCATCTTCGAAGGCGACGGCAAGCGTTACGCGCTGCGCTGGACCGGACTCGATCCAACTAAGAACAACGCCGATTCGACCTACGTCTTGAATCGCGCGCGTAATTGGAAAGAGTTCAACGCGGCGCTCGAAACGTTTACCGGGCCGACGCAGAACATCGTTTACGCCGACGTGGACGGTCACATCGGCTATCACGCCGCGGGCGTCGTTCCGATTCGGAAGTCGGGTGACGGCAGCGTGCCGTACGACGGTGCGACTGATGCGGGCGAGTGGACCAGCTATATCCCGATCGCGAAGTTGCCGACGGTCTACGATCCGCCGTCAGGAATTATTGTCACAGCTAATCAGCGGATCGTCGGCACAGATTATCCGTACTTTCTGACGCACTCGTGGGCGCAACCGTATCGCGCTCGTCGCATCTGGGATCTCTTGAACGAGAAGCCAAAGCTGTCCGCTGAAGACCTCAGACGCGTACAGGGCGACGTCTACGCCATCGCCGGAGTTTTGTTCACCAAAGAAGCGGTTAAGTTGTTAAGACCGAAGCTGGCGCCGACCGATGAGAAGCTGACCGCCACTCTCGATGCGTTTGATAAGTGGGACGGCAGAGTCAACGCAGAATCAACTGTGGCGCCCATCGCTGCGCAGATGCGGCTCGCCTTTCGTTCGAAAATTCTGACCGCTGCGCTTGGCCAGGAACTGGTGCGCAGTTATCAATGGAGCAACTTTGATACGACCCTCGATCGAGTGATCAAGGATCAACCGGCTGCGTGGTTGCCAAAAGAGTTTTCGACCTATGCCGACCTGATGCGAGCCTGTTACGACGATGCGATTAACAATTTGACAAAGAGTCTCGGCGCCGACGAAAGCAAGTGGACCTGGGGTGAGATGGTGAAGGCCAGGTTTCCACACCCGCTCGGTGGCGCGCCGTTGATCGGCGCCCAATTCACCGTGCCGCCATTCCCGCAAAACGGGACCGGAGGTTTGCTTGGGGCGACCGTGAACGTCGGCTCGAATGTATCGATGCGTTTGATCGCGGACCCGAGTGATTGGGACAAGACGCAACAAGGTATCGCGCTGGGCGAATCAGGTTTGCCGAAGAGTCCACACTGGAGCGATCAGCTGGCAGACTGGCGCGCGGTGACGCCGCGCGAGTTTCCGTTCACGCAAGAAGCGGTAGTCAAAGCAGCGAAAGAGAAACTCGTGCTCGAGCCAACCCCGTGACCCGTGAAAAGTCGCAAGTCTGGCGCGTGTTCTGTGCAACAGAGCTTCCGGACGACGTTCGCGCTCGATTGCAGGAGCACATCGCGCGATTGCGTAAAGAGTTTCCCGATGCGGCGGCGAGTTGGAGCCGCGTGGAAAACATTCATCTGACACTGAAGTTCTTCGGCAACGTCGAGCTAAAGCGCATTCCGAAGATCTCGGCAGCCGCAACGCGCACCACAGAACAGTTTTCCAAATTTGAGATCGAGGTCGGAAAGACAGGCGTGTTTCCGAGATCGAGCCGCGCTCAGGTGCTCTGGATCGGTGTTAACGATCCTTCAGGCAAACTATCAGCGCTACAAGAAAGTTTCGACGCGGCGTGCGCAGCAGCAGGTTTTCCAAAAGACGAGCGCCCCTATCGACCACACCTAACAATCGCACGCATTCGCAAACCCGAAGGCGCCCGCCGCCTCGCAGACGCTCACCTCAACACAAACTTCCCTTTGGTCGCAATCACACTGAACGAACTGATCGTCTTTCGCAGCGAACTCAGCAGCCAGGGCTCAAAGTACACCGCAATCTCTCGCCACCAGATCCCAGATCCGTAAACCAATCCGCGTAAATCAGCGTTGCAACTCGCGCGGCCTTGGCGGAGGCGGCGGCTCCTTTTGATCCTGCTCGCCCGTCTGCATCAACACTTCCTTAATCGCACCCAGACTCGAGAGCATCGATGAAGTCTCCACCGGCATGAAGATCACTTTCGAATTGTTCGTACGCGTCATGTCGCGCAGACTCTCGATGTACCGCACTGTGATCAAGTAATGGCCCGGATCGCCACCCGGAATCGCCTGTGCGATTCGATTCAGCGCTTCCGACTCCGCTTCTGCATTTCGCAACCGCGCCTGCGCAGCACCCTCAGCCGCCAGTATCGCCGACTGTTTCTCGCCCTCAGCACGCGTCACCGCTGCCTGCTTCTCGCCTTCGGCGCGCGTGATCGCAGCCTGTCGATCGCCTTCTGCCGTCAACACCAACGCGCGACGATTGCGCTCGGCGGTCATCTGTTTCTCCATCGTGATGCGCACGTCTTCGGGCGGACTGATGTTCTTCACGTCGACGCGCGTGACCTTCACGCCCCATTTGTCAGTCGCTTCATCGAGAATTAGACGCAGCTTCGTGTTGATCTGGTCGCGCTGCGAGAGCGTGTGGTCCAGGTCCATCTCGCCCATCACCGCTCGCATGCCCGTAATCGTCAACTGCACGATGCCGCCGATTAGATCATTGATCTCGTAGACCGCCTTGATCGGGTCGGTGATCTGCCAGTAGACAACTGAGTCGACATGGATCGTGACGTTGTCGCGAGTGATCACCGGTTGCGGCGGCAGATCGATGTACTGCTCGCGCAGATCGATTGAGGTCAGCGCGGGTCGCGAGTTGGTCCAGAAAACTGCGCGCGGCTTGTCGATAAAAGGCACCAGGATATTAAGTCCTTCCTTGGCGGGCCGATCGAATCTTCCCAGACGTTCAACCAACATGACTGTGGCTTGCGGCACAATTCTGACGGTCTTCGCTGCGATAACCAGCAGCACGATCCCAAGAAAGCCGAAGAACAGGAAGGCGAGAAGAGCAGAGACTGGTTCCATAATTCGACTCCTATCAAGAATTTCGCAGATTATATAGCCTTTTCCATTATTTCCGCGGCCCGTAAAACCATCTCTTCCGCAAACGGACGGCCTACAACCTGTACGCCAATCGGTAAGCCGTCGTTCGATCGACCTGCGGAAACAGTCACCACCGGCAGGTCGAAAACATTGAATGCCTGGGCATAACTGAACGCGCGAAACATGCCCATCGTTTTGCCACGGACTGTTACCTTCCGAGTGTCGTGCGGATATGCAGGGGTGGCACCGACCGGCGCGATGATGAGTGGTGTCGCGTCCATCCATCGCAGTAATTCTTCACGCAGGCGATCGCGTTCCATCCAATTTGAGATGTACTCGTCCAACGTGGGCGCCGGAGTTTCGTCAGCGGTTGCAAGACGCCAGCTCACGAATGAGCCACCTTCAGTTTCACGACCCGCGTACCATTTGCGAAGTTGGACCACCGACGCACGCGAGAACAACTTCAACCAGAGCTCGTTTCCGCGATCAACGTGTGGAGGCAGTCGTTCTTCACCAACAAGTCCCGCATCGATCAGGGCCGAGGCAGCAGTGGCAACAGCGTTCTCAGTCTCTTCAGTAACAGGCACCTGTCCGTCTTCGGCGTACCATGCGAAGCGCGTCCTTTTCAGATTCGCCTCTTCTGGATCGGTGCCGGTGAGAACGTGAAAGAGTAGACGCAAGTCGGCAATGTTGCGCGCCATTGGTCCAATCACCGCGCCGAGTGAATATGGACCAGAGTTGGGCGGAAACTGTCCCTCGCCGGGCACACGGCCGGTAGTCGGTTTCAAGCCACAGATGCCACAGAAATGAGCTGGGATTCTCACCGATCCGGCCAGATCGCTTCCGATGCCGCCGGGTGACATGCACGTCGCGATTGCGACAGCTTCGCCGCCGCTCGATCCGCCCGGAGTCAGTGCGAGATTCAGCGGATGGTTAGTGCGTCCGAAGACCGGATTGTCAGCCGTGTAGTCCATTGCCATCTCTGCGACGTTGGTCTTGCCGAGAATGATTGCGCCCGCAGCTTTCAGTCGCGCCACTGCCGGCGCATCGGTCGATGGAACCAAGTTAGCGCGCGTCTTTGAACCACTCGTCGTCAGTAAGCCCGCGGTTTCAATCGTGTCTTTTATCGTGATTGGCACACCGTGAAGTGGACCAGAAGAATCTTTGGCCTGTTCCGCTGCTTTCGCGCGCTCCAATACGTCCGGCGCAAGCGTGACAATCGCGTTCAACCTCGGATTCAGTTCCGAAATTCGCTCCAGGTACGACCCGGCAACCTCAACCGGCGAAACTTCACGTCGCTCGATCAACTGCGCAATCGTAGTTAAGGAATGCTCGATGAGGTCACTCATCCTTTATGTGCCTTCTGTGTCTTTTTGTGGCAGTTTTGCATTTCTTCAACTTCCCAATATAATCGAATTGCTCTGTGTAGACTCTTTAACAATTTGGCCGACCGCAAAGGAGGGCATTCTTGGCTATTCGTTTGAGCAAGACCTTCGTCTTGCGCAAGCTGCATCAGCTTTCCGGCATCGTTCCTCTCGGACTTTTTCTTTTAGAACACTTTTACACCAACTCAAAGTCACTGACGGGCGCGGCAGACTTCAATAACGCAGTCAAAGACTTGCAGTCGATTCCGTACATTCTTTTCGTCGAGATTGGCGGCATCTTTATCCCGTTAATCTACCACGCTGTCTACGGTCTGGTGATTACGATGGAAGCCCGGCCCAACAACCTGGCATATCCGTATCCGCGAAACTGGTTCTATTTGATCCAACGCATCACCGGTGTGATTCTGTTCTTCTTTATTCTTTTGCATGTGCTCAACTTCCGGTTTGGCATGATTCCGGGACTCAACAATCAGTCGGTCGCTACTCATTCGAACCAGGCATTCGAAATCGTAGCTCGCGAGTTTCGCATGATTCCGATCTTTATCATCTACATGATCGGTATTACCGCGACAGTTTGGCACCTCGCAAATGGCGTCTGGTTGTTTCTGGTCGATTGGGGCATCACCATTGGCGAACGGGCACAACGATTGACCGGTTATGCGTGCATCGCTTTCGGAGCGGTGTTGCTGCTGGTCGGCGTCAACGCCGCTGTTGGTTTTATCCACCCGGGCGGTTTGTTAGGAGGAATTATTTATTAATGGCCAGTAACGGAATGAAAATCGCGATTGTTGGAGGTGGACTGGCAGGACTAGCGGCCGCCATGAAGATCGCGGAAGCGGGCCATGCTGTCGATCTGTTTTCCGTCGTGCCCGTGAAGCGCTCGCACTCAGTTTGTGCGCAGGGCGCCATCAACGGCGCCGTCAACACCAAAGGCGAAGGCGATTCCACCTGGGAACATTTTGACGACACCGTCTATGGCGGCGACTTCCTGGCTGACCAACCTCCCGCGAAGGCGATGTGCGAGATGGCGCCGTCGATCATCTACCTGTTCGATCGCATGGGCGTCCCCTTCTCGCGCACGAACGAAGGTTTGCTCGACTTTCGTCGTTTCGGCGGCACCAAACATCACCGCACCGCATTCGCCGGAGCTTCGACCGGCCAGCAACTCCTGTACGCGCTCGACGAGCAAGTCAGGCGTTTCGAAGTTCAGGGAAAAGTCAGGAAGTTTGAACATTGGGAGATGATGTCGCTCGTGCTCGACGATCATCAGGTTTGTCGTGGCCTGATCGCGATGGACCTTCAGACTCTCGAGTTAAAAGCTTTTCCTGCTGACGCGGTGATCATGGCCACGGGTGGTCCAGGTTTGATCTTCGGCAAGTCGACAAACTCGATGGTCTGTACCGGAAGCGCCGTGTCAGCCTGTTACCAGCAGGGCGCGAGATATGCGAACGGAGAGTTTATCCAGGTTCATCCGACTTCGATTCCCGGCGAAGACAAGTTGCGGTTGATGTCTGAGTCGGCGCGCGGCGAAGGCGGACGTGTTTGGGTGCCGCGCAACAAAGGTGACGTTCGTCCACCGTCTTCGATTCCGGAGAAGGAGCGTCTGTATTTCCTCGAAGAGCAGTATCCGGCGTACGGGAATCTCGTGCCGCGTGACATCGCCACGCGCGCGATCTTTCAGGTGTGTCTCGAAGGCATGGGTATCGGTGGGCAGAACCAGGTGTATCTCGACCTGACACACATTCCGGCCGAGACTCTCGATCGAAAGCTCGGCGCGATTCTCGAGATTTACGAGATGTTCGTCGGCGACGATCCGCGTCATGTGCCGATGCGCATCTTCCCGGGCGTCCATTATTCAATGGGCGGTCTTTGGGTCGACTACAACCAGCGCACGAATATTCCCGGACTACTCGCTGCCGGCGAATGTGACTTCTCGATTCACGGCGCGAATCGTTTGGGCGCAAACTCGCTCGTCAGTTGTGTCTATGGCGGCTTCATCGCTGCGCCGGCGGCGATCGAGTATGCGAAGAATTTGCAACGAAACGGCGCCGATGGTTCGCGTATCTACGATCAGGAGTTGAAGCTTCAACAGGAGATCAACGACAAGTTGATCAAACAGAGTGGTGACGAGAATCAGTATGTGTTGCATCAGGAGATGGGCAAGTGGATGACTGACAACGTTACCGTGGTGCGCTACAACGACCGGCTTAAAGAGACTGACAAAAAGTTGCTCGAGCTGATGGATCGCTACAAACGAATCTCGATCAATGACTCGAATCTCTGGGCCACCATGGCGTTGCCGCACGCGCGTCATCTTGCCAACATGCTCGAGCTCGCGCGCGTGATCACGCTCGGCGCGTTGAATCGCAACGAGTCGCGCGGCGCGCACTTCAAACCCGAGTTTCCTGATCGTGACGACGAGAATTTCCTGAAGACGACGATTGCCGAGTATTCGGGCGAAGGCCCGGTCTTCTCGTACTTACCGGTCGATATCTCTTTGATAAAGCCGCGCAAGCGCGACTACAGCAAAGGCAAGACGGAGACCGCGAAGGTTTAGTTACTTTATGTCAGCACACCCAAGAACTACGACACCTCCAAAAACAGTCGAGATCCACATTCGCCGTCGCGCCAATCCCGACTCGCCCCAGTACTGGGAGCAGTTTGAAATTCCTTATCGACCGAATCTCAACATCATCTCATGCCTGATGGAGATTCAGAAGAACCCGGTCAACAAAGCCGGCGAACGGACCACGCCGCCGGTCTGGCACATGAACTGTCTCGAGCAGGTTTGCGGCATCTGCACGATGATTATCAACGGTCGTGCGCGCCAATCATGCTCGGCGCTCGTCGACAATCTCGAACAGCCGATCAGGCTCGAACCGATGTCGAAGTTTCCGAACGTTCGCGATCTCATCGTCGACCGTTCGCAGATGTTCGATCACCTGAAACGCGTCGACGCAATGGTTGAGTTCGACGGCACTTACCATCTCGTTACACGGCCGCGAATGATCCAGGACGACGTGCAGGAACGCTATGCCTACTCGCGTTGCATGACTTGCGGGTGTTGTCTCGAGGCGTGTCCGCAGTACGAAGGCGATCACTACATTGGACCACAGGCGATCGCTCAGGTGCGTTTATTCAACATGCACCCATCCGGCGCGATGAATCGCACCGACCGGCTCGAAGGGATCATGCAGGAAGACGGAATCACGAACTGCGGCAACGCGCAGAACTGCGTGAAGGCGTGTCCGATGAATATCCCTTTGACCCGTGCGATCTACGAGGAAAACCGCGAGACGGTGCTGCACGGGCTGCTCGGCTGGCTTAAAGGCTAAGAAGAGGTTCTTAAATTCCGAGCACGTCAACCAGCTCCTGCACCGCTGACGCACTCTTCTGCAACGCAATCCTCTCTTCCGCCGTCAGATTGATCTCAATGATCTGCTCCAACCCGCGTGCGCCGAGTTTGCACGGCACGCCAACGTAAAGCCCGTTGATCCCGTACTCGCCTTCAAGGTACGCCGCACACGGAAGAATCTTCTTCTTATCTTTCAAGATCGACTCAGTCATCTCAACCGCAGCCGCCGATGGCGCGTAGTAAGCGGACCCTGTCTTCAACAGACTCACGATCTCCGCGCCGCCACCTGCCGTTCGCTTCACGATCGCGTCGATCTTGTCCTTAGGCAGCAGCTCAGTGATCGGAATGCCGGCACAGGTCGAGAAACGCGGTAACGGCACCATCGTGTCACCATGTCCACCCAGCACAAACGCCGTCACATTCTCCACCGAAACATCCAGCGCCTCCGCGAGGAAGCAACGCATGCGCGCCGAGTCGAGCACGCCCGCCATTCCAATCACGCGATGCTTCGGAAAACCGGAGCGCCGCAACGCCACCTGGCACATCGCATCGAGCGGATTTGAGACGATGATCAGTACCGAATTGGGCGAGCGTCTGACAACCTCATCCACCACTTTCGAAACGATGTCGGCGTTTGTCTTCAGAAGATCGTCACGGCTCATCCCCGGCTTGCGTGCGAGTCCGGCAGTGATGATCACGACGTCGGAGTTGTCTGTTTCGTCGTACGTGTTCGAACCAATCATGCGCACGTCGAAACCCTCGATCGGTGCGGCTTGCGCCAGGTCCAGGCCTTTGCCTTGCGGCACACCTTCAACGATGTCGACGAGCACCACGTCGCCGAGTTCTTTTGCTGCGAGCCAGTGAGCTGCAGTGGCGCCGACATTGCCTGCGCCCACAACCGTAATCTTCTTTCGCGCACCCATTTCCTTTGATTCCTTTGATTAAATTGTCGGATTTGAAACGGGCGAGTTTACAAGTGGGTTAGATGAGTGTCAAATCACGAAAAAGTTCATTCAGGCTTCGGCGGCGGTGAGACGTTAAAAGAGCAGGAGCCAGTGGCCGTATGATTGCTTTCATCATTTAGTTCAACCGTGACCGTGACCTGTTTACCCCCAAGTCCACTGGTATCAAAGAAGATACTCCTCGGAGTTGGACCCTCAATAATGCGACCGCCGGTACTAAACCATGTCAAAAAGATCCGTTGTCCGGTGCGCGCATAATTAGCGACGATGACAACTTTCTCGCCGCCGACCACACTGGTCTCAGGACAGCTAAGACTCTCAACCACCTGGATGTGAGGCAGAACGATGCGAACAAACTCGCGCGGCTTGCGATAGTAGACTCGACAAGATGCTCTGTCTGTCTTACCGGGTATGTAGTTGATCTGAAAGATTTTTCCAAGGAAAGTCTTTAAGAGTAAACCTGACTTGTCGTCAATAAACCCGCTATAGCCGAGCTTTAGTGGACTAGTTGGATTGAAAGATTTGAAGCGCCGTTTATCCAGGCCCAACGCTTCGAAGGTCGTGTCGTTCTTGAGTTCTCTTTGGATCGAGAGAATCGTGCCGTCCGGAATTCCGCTGCAATTCTGGCCGTCGGAGAACTCGATGTAGACATCTTCATTTTCGATCGTAAACTCACAGTATGTTGCTTGGTTTGAGCATTCGCTGTAGATGCGCACGACATCAGCGAGCGTCGACTTTAGCGGAGTGAGGCCACGCCATTCTTCAGCACTGACACACTGCGCCGCCGTCACGAAAATGAAAGAAAGCAATAACGTCTTGAGCGCTGGCTTCATTGTTTGAGAAATGCTAAGCCTAATCAGATATGAGCGATGCTGATTTCGACAATCCGTTTCTAGAGCCGGTGGAGATCGAGATCACCGACGTCTTTGATCTTCATACGATTCCACCGCGAGAGGTGAAAGCGGTGGTTGAAGAATACCTGCGACTGGCCCATGAAAAAGGTTTCAAGTCGGTGAGAATTATTCACGGCAAAGGCATCGGCGTGCAACGCGAGACGGTTCGATCGATTCTCGCCCGCACGCCTTTTGTTTACGACTGGACCGACGCCCCTCCGGAGGCCGGCGGTTTAGGTGCAACTATTGTGAGACTCACTGTTTGAGCTTTGCCCGATCCGCAAACGACAGATACGTTCGCGCGATGTAATCGGTGTCTTTCTCCATCACATGACATGATTGGCAATTCTCGAGTTTGCCGCGCGCCTGAACTGACTTCCCTGTCCCATCGATTACCATGTACTCCCAGTCACCACTGTCGGGATTGTAACCACGCTCGCGCTTGAACATCACCGTCAGTAACTCCGGCGTAGCGCTTGTCGGTGTCGTAAGTTTTTCTTTGACGACGATGGAACCTGGCGGAAAGTGTGGCGTCGCTTCTTCCATCATCGCGTGCCGGCCGGTCTCGTTTACGTAAACAGTGATGTATTTACCTTCTGGACCATGCGGGCTGTCTGGACCCGCCGGGCGTAAGAGGGGCGCTGCACAAAGCTGCGACACTTGCGCAGGGACCATCGCAGGTTGCGGGTTAACGCGAGTCCACTGTTTGTATCCGGCAATCAGCTTATCACCCGCAACCTCAGTAATTACAGGGTCCACTGAAGGCTCCTTCGAAGGAGAGCGTAAGGTGATGGCTGCGCTTACAAGAAGCACCAGACCAATCGCGACAAGTAGAATCAATTTTCTGCTCATAGTCGTTCTCCAAAGCTATATTACTTCTTTTTCAGGTAAACGCGACTGACACGCGCGTGATACGTTCCTGCTTCGTCCTCCTCGCCCTCGGTCACTACCTCGAGTAGCCGGCCGGTGGGATCGATAAACTGGAATAGACAATGTGCGAGACCAGTGCCGCTGCATGTTTCCAGTTCCCAGTAACCGCGTTTCCAGAAGATTGGACCATTACCACTCTGCACTTCCGGTTCCTGGCCATGGTAGGGCTCGTGTTTGTTTGGCAACCAGCCTTCCTGGATCAACAGCTTGCGCGCGACACCGTACGTCTTGCCGTAGATCTTTGGGATCGCAGGCTGATCGTTACGTGTCGGACTCGGCGAAGGTTTCGCGTTTGAATTCTGCGACGGCTCCGGCGATGCCTGGGCCACCGTGGGGGCTTCAGCGGGCTGGCTGTATTTGTTGAACGCGAAGTACAGTCCGATTCCCACACCGGTAAGTAGTAGTAGCAGAATGATAACTTGATAAACGCGATGGCTGTTGTCCTTGCGCGGCTGTGCGACTACGGTTGCTTCCGGATCGTAAACGCGCGTCAACTGCGCACCATCCTCCAAACAAAACGAAAGCGTATCGTCAGCATAACTACGACCGCATGCCGGGCATCGTTTCATCCAGTCTCCTGCGCTGATGAAATCAGCGTGGTGATGGTAAACTGATTGGGCCGAGAAAGTAAGTTCATCGCACCGAAGATGCTGAATATGAAAGCCAGGGGCAAGCGCGTAGCGCATCGCCCCTGGTTTTCACACAAACGAATAACAGTGAAGGCCTGTAGGGCCGTAATAGCTGCATTTGTGCAACAGGTATTTCGCCCTTTTCAGGGCTCACCTGATTTTTCGGAAAACTGATCCAGGGGCGACGCGCTTCCCGCTTGCCCCTGGCTTTCATATTCTGCGCCTTTGGCGCGGAAAGACTACCTTTTGATGCAAGCCACAACAGAAGCGGTGGAATTACCGAGTGAATCCAAGGTACGTTTGGCTGAACCCCTGGTGGAAAGCCCTGAAGCAGACGATATTGGCCCACTCAAAGCAGCCTGGATTATCGAAGCAAAGCGACGCCGAGACGATGTGAGATCCGGACGAGTTGAACCCATTGCAGGTGAAGACGCGCTGAAGAATGTGCGCGATTCCCTCACTTGATGAATCAAAAGTTTGATCCTGATGCAGAACAGATCGTTAATTATGTTCGCTCTGCTTTGTCTGCTGACAGTCGTCTATCATGTCGGCTTCGACATCCTGAACGCTAGCGGAAGGGAGCCTTTGCCGTCTGTTGAGTTGCTTCACACGGCGCTGTTTCTTTGCGGAGTCGTGTGGTGGTTGCGAGCGGAGACTCAAAGCTCACCAGTAACGCAAGTCTACTGTGCCGGACTGCTGGTAGGTATAGCGTGGCCCATCCTCATCCCCTACCACTTACTCAAAACGCGCGGTATCAAAGGTTTCCTCCCGGTGTTCGCGCTGATCGCGAGTTTTGTATTCGCCAAGGGACTGGCAGTTCTCATTTACCTGGCGATTTTTGGGGTTCCTTCGGATTGAATGGTTTTACGAGCCGGCAGCACGAGATCCACTGCGACGAACCTCAAGAAAAGGAACTCACCAATGGTCAAGATCTCTCCAGAAGTGCTTCGACGCAAGGTCATCTGGACTTTAGTAGTTGTTCTGACATGCGGGTTGACGTTGTCTGCGCAGCCCGGCGTCTCTAAGCAATCGGAACAAAGAACAGCCACCTACTTTGAATCGATCCGAAAATCGCCGCCGGAGCAACTGGCCTTTCTGCTGAAGATGCCGAAAGGAGGCGATCTACATAATCACCTTTCCGGTTCGATCTACGCCGAGCGTTACATCGAATGGGCCGCAGAAAAAGGTTTATGCATCAACACACGGACGATGGCGCTGGCTGTCCCGGCTTCGCCGTCTAAGTGCGCCCAGGATCAAACGCCGGCGAATACAGCACTGACAAATTCGATCCTGTACCGGCAGATGATCGATGCATGGTCCATGCGCAACTGGCAGCTATCCGGACAAAGCGGGCACGATCATTTCTTCGATGCGTTTGGCAGGTTTGGCCCAGCGACTTACGACAGCAATGGCAAAATGCTCGCCGAGGCCGTGAAGAGCGCTGCGCGCGGAAGGGTTTTTTATGTCGAGCTGATGTTTACCCCCGACGGTACTCCGACGGGCGTGGCTTCCAGTCAAATCGGAGAAAAAGTCGGATGGGATGGAAATTTCGAAAGTACGCTGAGCAAGCTGAAGGCGAGCGGGATCGACGATGCCGCCGCTATCGGACTTAAGAACATCCAGGCCATGGAGGCTGAAAAGGATCAGCTACTGAAGTGTGGCACGCAACAACCGGATCCGGGCTGCACCGTTACGATCCGCTACGTCGCACAGGTATCGCGAAACAGCGCGCCGGGGCAGGTCTATGCGCAGATGGTGACCGGGCTTGCGCTGGCGAACGATCCACAGTCGAAAGTCGTGGCTACGAATTTGGTGCAGGGAGAAGATGGTCTTAACTCCATGCAAAATTTCTCGCTCCACATGGAGATGTTGAAGTTTTTGCGACCGCTTTATCCGCGGGCCAAAGTCACGTTGCACGCCGGCGAACTTGCCCCGGGACTTGTGCCGCCCGACGGTTTGAGGTTTCACATTCGCGAGTCAGTCATGACGGCTCGAGCCGAACGTATCGGACATGGTGTGGACATCATGCATGAGACCGATCCCTTTGAACTTTTGAAAGAGATGGCTCGCCGCAACGTGATGGTTGAAATTTGTCTATCAAGCAACGATCTGATTCTCGGAATCTCTGGTCCACGCCATCCACTGGCCACGTATCTCGAGTATGGCGTGCCGGTCGCGCTGGCCACGGATGATGAAGGTGTTTCGCGTTCGGAGATTTCGTTGGAGTTTCTGAAAGCCGCTGAAGAGCAGGGCCTCGGATACCTTCAACTCAAAACGCTCGCGCGCAACAGTCTTCAATATGCTTTTATTGCGGGAGAGAGTTTGTGGAGCGATGGACGAAAATTTGTTCCTGTTGCCCAGTGCGCGCGTGACGTTGAGGAGAGGAAACTCACTTCAAACAGTTGCCGGCAGTTCTTAGCCGCCAACGAGAAGGGCCGGCTTCAGTGGCGGCTTGAACAAGACTTCAATGCGTTTGAGCGAGAGTGGTGATGCGCTCGTGTCTATCTGATCCGACATCTTACTGACGGAGAGTTTCAGTTTTGACGGTCGGTTATTGACGCTCCTCGCGTCTTTATCGAGGAACCGAAGAGGCGACGGGCTGAGCGCCAGCGACACACGGCGCAGCGCCAAAGGCGCGGAATATGATAGCCAGGGGCAAGCGCTGAGCGGAGCGAAGCGCGTTGCCCCTGGAACGAGAATCAGCTGGATTCATAGAGCACTGAAGGTGCGTGCCGTGAAGGACGTTCTTCACTTCCCTGCCCACGGGCCCCGCGGACTTGAAAGCGTCCAGAACGAGCGGTTGTATTTGGTCGCTCAATCGATCGAGTGTTTCCTGCTGTTCGACTGCTTTAATTAATGCCTCAGTAGCCATCTTCCCCTCCCATGTTCACTTTGTCCGCGCAGTCTACAAACAAGTTTTGCGCTTTCTCTCAACGCACCTTCACAGTAGTGGTGCAAAATCAGTAAATCTCAGCAAGTTGCACGCGTTTATTTATGTTTTTGGAGCGGTGAATTTAGAATTTAGGATTTACCTTGCACGCTTGGACCACGCAGACTAACTGAAACCAGCAAAAGCACGGGAGTTTTCGCTTCGGCTCGGAACTGGAGTCGCTACGGAATAGTAACTGCAAGCGGCAGTTCCGAACCGGTTCTGGTCGAACACGCTGTCCATTTAAGTACTGCTCGAACTAAAGCCTGCCAACAACCTTGAACGTGTTCGGCTCAGGACAAGTCGCATCTGAGTCGGTACCTGTTCCTTGAGGAATCGAAGCCTCCGCCTTACCCCCCGGATGCGGCAAGTTACCGCACCTTTTTCTTTGGAGGAGTTCCATGAAAAGCAAGAATCTTCAAGGTGGCTGTTTAGTTTCCATCCTCGCTTTTGTCCTTCTCACAGTCTGTTCGACTGTGGGGAACGCTCAACAAGGCACTTCGACTGTACGCGGAGTCGTAAAGGATCCCCAGGATAACGTGATATCAGGGGCTTCCGTGACCCTGACCAACCTGGGCACAAACTTATCTCGTACGGCTACAACCAACGATACCGGGTCATACTTGTTTGATTTTGTGGCGGTTGGCGATTATCGCCTCGAAGTTGAAGCCAAAGGCTTCAAGAAAGCAGTCATGAACGATGTTCATGCGCTTGTTGCCAAGGCGACAACTGCTGACGTAAAGCTCGAAATCGGCAACGTTTCCGAATCTGTAATGGTTTCGAGTGCGGGCGGAGAAGTTCAAATCAACCGCGACGATGGAACGTTAGGCAACAACTTCATCAATAAGCAGATCACGCAACTACCGCTGGAAGCAAAAAATGTGCTTTCACTTTTGACCTTGCAACCCGGAGTTACTCGCGAAGGTTACGTCTCCGGAGCACGCAGCGATCAATCCAATGTCACGCTCGACGGCGTCGATATCAACGATGCGCAGACCAATCAGGTTGGCGCTGCCACCGGTACGGCAAGCAGCGACGCAACCGAATCCGATCTGGTTTTTGTCAACGGAACGACGTTGTCGCCAGACGCTTCAACGGTCATCCGGTTGAACTCGGAGGCGATTGAGGAATTTCGCGTTACTACAGCAAATGCTAACGCCAGCCAGGGCAGGTCCTCCGGGGCGCAGATTTCGCTGGTTACGAAGTCCGGCACGAATGATTTCCATGGTGCGCTCTTTGAAGCTCACCGCAACACGATATTTACGGCGAACGACTTTTTTAACAACCGGACTGGTCGTTTTGTCGCCACTGACGCGGACGTAATCTTAGGACTGAAACAAGTTGGCGACGAAAGGAACCCTCGGCCCAAACTAATTCGCAACACCTTTGGTGGTGCTATAGGCGGGCCAATCATTAAGGATCGCGCTTTCTTCTTCTACAGCTACGAAGGCCGGCGAGATGCGGCCGAGCAGAGTGTTGTGAGAGTTGTCCCGCTTGCAAGCCTGGGGCGCGGCGAACTTCGTTACGTCAATCCGTCAGGCGGTATTACGACTGTAAACACAGCAGATCTAAACTCGATTTTCTCAACGGTTCACATGAACCCGCTGGCGATTTCCGCTTTGGCCCAAGCCGCCGCTAAATACCCTGCAAACGATTTTACGCAGGGAGACAGCACAGTAGGTACCCGACTAAACACGGGGGGATTCCGATTCAACGCTCCGACACCGGTTAAATTGAATTCGCATAGTGCTCGTTTTGATTTCAACTTAACGAGCCAGCAAACACTCTTTGTCCGCGGCAACGATATCTACGATCTCATCGGATTAGCGCCGCAATTTCCCGATACGCCGGCGCCCAATATCTGGTCACACCCGTTGGGCCTGGTAGTGGGACATACCTGGACTATTAACAACAGTCTGGTAAACAACTTTCGATACGGTCTAACTCGTGAGGCATTCACCCAGGGCGGTGATTCGGCCGCGAACGCCATAACTTTCCGCTTTGTCTTTAGTCCTCTGCTTTTCAGCAGAACGTTTAGCCGGATCACTCCGGTGCATAACTTCACGGACGACATATCCTGGGTTCACGGCAATCACTCTTTCCAATTCGGAGGGAACGTCCGGTTGATTAAAAACAACCGGGTGAGCTTCGCTAATGCCTTTGATAGTGCCGTCACGAATCCATCGTTCTATGCGGGGGGCGCAGGAACGATTCTCTCTGACATGGTCAACGATTTCTCTCCGATCGCCGACGGCTTCGAATCAACGGTGCAGAATGCGGTGACAGCGCTCATCGGGCGATTCTCGCAGTACACAGCAAGATTCACCTTCGATCATTCGGGAACACTGCAGAGTTTAGGAACGCCTACTGACAGGACTTTCGCAACCCAGGAATACGATGGCTACATACAAGACACATGGAAGATGAAGCCAAACTTCACGTTGACGTATGGCGTGCGCTACAGCCTCAGTCGTCCCGTCTACGAAACCAAAGGGTTCGAGGTCAAGCCGAATATCCCACTTACCGATTACTTCAATCGCCGGGTGGCAAGTGCGGCGCAGGGCATTCCGTTCTTTGACCCAATCACAATGGATCTCTCGGGACCGGCGAACAACCGATCGCCGCTGTATCGCTGGGATAAAAATAACTTCCAACCACGCGTAGCAATCGCCTGGTCTCCTGGTTTCAAGAGTGGGGTATTGTCGAAGTTGTTCGGCGCGAATCATCAATCCGTCATTCGCGGCGGGTTTGGTATCACCAACGACTACTACGGCAACCAGTTGGCGGTTAACTTTGATTTGAATAATCAGCTCGGGTTTAGTTCTCAGACGACCATCGCGGCAAATACGTTCAATGTCTCGAGTCGTCCGGCTCCGTTGTTTACTGGTTTTGGACAGGATGTGCGCAGCTTGCCAAGAATAACTCTCCCCGGCGCGCTGACATTTCCACAGCAGAAACCAGCAAACGATGCCCGCCGTATCGAGTCGACTTTGGATGAAGCGCTGGTGGCCCCAATCAACTACAGTTGGAATGCCACCTTCGAACGCCAATTGCCGAAGGGTCTCGTCATTCAGGCGTCTTATATTGGCAGGTTGGGCCGTAAGCTGCTCGCGCAACGAGACATTATGGCGCTCAACAACCTGGTGGATCCGAAATCGGGAATGGATTGGTACACAGCGGCGGGTATTCTTGAGAACTTACGTGCTCACGGTGCTCCGATTTCCTCTGTAGCGCAGATCCCATGGTTTGCGCACTTCCTCCCGTCGAATTTCGCCGCTTTGGCCAACGATCTCTATTTTGGGAATCCCGGCTGTGCCGATCCCGATTCGTTTTGCATTGACGAGTCTTTAAATCAAACTCAGGCCGTGTACGCGGTTGCGCAAGGCTTCTACGGTAACGACTGGACCGACACCCAGGATGTTATCGACACCGGCATCAGTGGCCATCTGTTCTTTAACCCGCAGTATGGCGCTCTCGCAGCGTTTAGCAGCATCGGTAACTCGTCCTATCACGCAGGTACGTTGTCCGTGCGCGAGCGCATGGGAAATACGCTAACGCTTGATTTCAACTACACGCTGTCTCACTCCTGGGATGATGCTTCGGGTTTGCAGACCAGCGGCCTTCCCGGAGTCAGTTACGGCAATGGATTCATCTTGAATGCGATCCGCCAAAAGGATTGGTATGCCGATTCCGACTTTGATGTGCGTCACGTGATCAACATCAATGCCATTTGGGAACTCCCGATTGGCCGTGGTCGCAGGCTCTTCAGCAATGCCAACAAGGTAGTAAACGGAGCCTTCGGTGGCTGGCAACTCGCCGGCATCTATCGTTGGAATTCCGGTTTGCCGGCGCCGAATTTCTTCGACGACGCGCGCTGGGCTACGAATTGGAACGTGCAAAGCGCAGTAGTTCGAACCCGCGCCTTGCAGTCTTGCCCTGACCGTGGTGGCGCCAATGCGCCAAAACTGTTTGGGTGTGATCCAACGGCAGCTTACCAGAGCTTTAGAAACGCGTTTCCTGGTGAGTCAGGAGATCGCAACGCTTTCAGATTACCCGGCTATGTGAGTCTGGATCTTGGGCTGAGCAAGTCATTTAACCTTCCCTGGGGTGAGAACCAAAAACTTCAAATCCGCTGGGAGGCTTTTAATGTGACGAACACTCAGCACTTCGGAAAGATGGACATCAGCCGGACAGGCACCGGCGTCACTCTCGACCCGAGCACGGCGACTCCGCCGCCGAACTGGTCGAATTTCACAGCCATTCAGGGCTCGCCAAGAGTGATGCAGTTTGGCTTCCGCTATTCGTTCTAACGTTTCAATTGGTAATCCAAGGGCCGGAACTACAAAGTTTCGGCCCTATTTTTGTTCATGCACAAAACTCGGGAAGATGCCACGGGCTTGTCCCGTGGAGTATTACGCTCGTCGCTACACAGAGATCTCAAGCAGCAGCCTGGATGCCACGGCCTTGGGCCGTGGAGGTTCACGTTCCTTGGCTCTTAAGTAACAAAAAAGGAGGGGCATTGAAAACAAAGGACTTACCGAGTTGTTACTTGTCTGCAATGACCTGCCCCGCAGGTGCCCACGCTAAATAGCAG
>Ga0126376_10000547_pt1 | contig 18554 bp, 16 predicted proteins | sample PanSoiMetPlot_15_FD_92760 | JGI IMG/M metagenome (GOLD analysis project Ga0126376, IMG submission 92760) | Tropical forest soil microbial communities from Panama - MetaG Plot_15 | ecosystem: Environmental > Terrestrial > Soil > Tropical forest > Bulk soil | place: Panama | collected 2016-02-17
AAATTCCGCGGCCGCAGCGACGCCTCCAAGCGCACCTCGTCGCCGACGGCGTGCGCCGCGAACGAGTCGCTCCCGCCGAGCGATGCAGCATCCCCCGGCAGGGGATCGAGGGCCGTTCGCAGCCTGTTTCGCGTCGCGCGCGAGCTCGACGCCATCGCTTACGCTCCTGACCTAAGGCCTTTGAGAGCTTCGCGGAACAGCAGCTCGAACGGCGCGTCGGTGCCGGCGCGCTGGGACGCAACGTCGGCGGCCTTCTCGGCCTGGGCCGACTTGTAGCCCAGGTTCACCAGCGCGGAGACCAGGTCGCCTCGAACGTCGAAGGCTGGTGCCGCCGTGCCCTCTGCCTCCGCTTGAAGTTGCACCAGCTTCACCTTTTCCCTCAGCTCGACCACCAGCCGCTCGGCGGTCTTCTTGCCGATGCCGTGCACCTTCGTCAGACGCGCAACGTCGCCGTGGCCGATGGCTTCGTTCAATTCCCGCACCTCCATACCCGAGAGGACTGTCATCGCCAATCTCGGTCCGACGTTGGAAACCGAGGTGAGCAGCAGGAACATCTCTTCCTCGGCGCGGCTCAAGAAGCCAAAGAGGTCGAGGGCATCCTCGCGCACGACGGTGCGAGTGCGAATGCGAACGGGTTGACCCTCCTCCGGTAGGCGAGCAAGCGTGAGCAGGGAAAAGTGAACGCGGTAGCCCACGCCGTTGACGTCCACCACGGCGTCCGAGAGGCTTTTCTCGACCATCACTCCGCGAAGCTGAGCGATCATCCGCCGCCGACCTCGAAGCGACGGTACGATGGCGCCAGCCGGTGGTCCATGCCCATTTTGTCGAACTCCGCGCGGGTTGAGCCCTGCGGCCGGGCGCGCGCCAATCGGGAATGGTTCAAGTGGCAGATCGCGACGGCGAGCGCATCCGTGGCATCGCCGGACTCCAGCTGAGGGATGCGAAGAAACCAATTGACCATGCGCGCCACCGCGTCTTTGCCGCTGGCGCCCCTTGCTCCGACTGAACGCTTTACCCTAGACGGCGCGTACTCGTGAACGGAAAGGCCATTTTGCGCCGCGACGAGCAAAGCCACTCCGCGCGCATGTCCCAACACGAGCGCGCTTCGCAGATTGCGGAACGCAAAGACTCCTTCGATCGCTGCGGAGTCAGGGCGATACAGCAATACCGCCGCGCAAAGCTGAGAGAAGATTTCCCGAAGCCGGTGCTCGAGCCGGGCCTCGGCTGACGCCCGGATAACGCCATGAGCGACGTGGGCGACCAGACCTCGGCGGTCTTCGACGATGCCGTAGCCCAGCGATCGACTCCCGGGGTCGATCCCAATCACCCGCACTGGCCCCTCCGACGTTGAACGGAACAGGTGTTTAGCCTTGTACCCCGGCGGTCGCGGCGTGTCGACTTTGGCCGTTCAGGCCAGCTGTTGGATCAGCGCGTCGTCCACCTCGAAGTTGGCGTAGACGTTCTGCACGTCCTCGCTGTCCTCCAAGAGGTCCATCAGCTTCAGCATTTTTCGCGCCCCGTCACCCTCCAGCTTCACCGTGTTCTGCGGGACGTACGTCCACCTTTGCTCGCCGAGCTTGATGCCTGACTTCTCCAGCGCGAGCGCGACGGTGTGCAGAGTCGCCGGGTCGGTACGGATCTCGAAGCCGTCGCTCCCCTGTGGAATCACGTCCTCGGCTCCGGCATCGAGCGCTCTTTCCATCACTTCTTCCTCGCTCGGCCCCGGCTTCACTGCGATCGAACCCTTCTTGGTGAAAACCCAGCTCACCGATCCTTCGGCGGCAAGATGCCCGCCGCCCTTCGAGAGCGTCGCTCGAACATCGCCGGCGGTGCGGTGGCGATTGTCGGTCAGGCACTCGACCATCAGGGCGACGCCGCCCGGCCCGTAGCCCTCGTACGTCACCTCCTCGTAGTGCACGCCCTCGAGCTCCCCGGTGCCCTTCTTGATCGCGCGCGCGATGTTGTCCGAGGGCATGTTCGCTTCCCGAGCCGCGGAGACCGCCGCCCGAAACCGAGCGTTGCCAGAAGGATCTCCTCCACCCAGCCTCGCGGCAACGGTGATTTCCTTGATCAGCTTGGAGAAGAGCTTCCCTTTGCTCGCCCCCATCGCTTCTTTTTGGCGCTTGATCTTGGTCCAACGATTGTGACCGGACATCTCACTTCCCCGAACGCCTTCTACCACGAAGAAAGCAGCTGCCTTGCCTCCTCCGCATAGGGACCATCTGGGTGCATCTGCAGATAGCGCTTGAGCTCTTCGGCCGCCTTTTCTCGCTGGTGCGTTGCCAAGAAGACGCTCACGCGCAGCATCATTGCTCCGCCGTCGCTCGGGTTCATCTCCAGAGCCTTCGCCGCCGCTTGTTCAGCACCGCGATGGTCTCCCGAATCGAACCGGGCGCGGCCAAGCATGAGCCACGAGGTCGATGTTGGATGAGACGAGGGCATCGCGCCTGGCGCTTGAGCTGCCTGAGAGCTCCCTTCGCTCTTCGCTTCCGGCTCGCCCTCCGCTCCGGCGGCCGGCACTGGAGGAGCCGACGCTGAAACATCCTCGAGTTCGAGCGACTGAGCTGCCGACTGCGCCGACCGCGAAGCCACCGCCGCTCCCTCAAGCTTCGCGGCAAGGAAAGCGCGCTTGGTGGCGGCCTTTCCAGTAACCCAAGCGGCTCCTGCAGCGACGAGCATCACGGCGACAGCCGCAGCCGCAAAGCGCGCGATGCGGCGTCCGCGAACCCGCTCAACCGGCGCTGGCGCCCGCGCTCTTCGAACATCGGCATCGATTTCGTTCAGCGACAGCGCGCGCTCGACTTCGCCGGCGCTCAGGTGGACGCTCTTCGCCTCTTTGGACGCGCCTCCTCCAGACACCTGCGCGCTTGGCAGCGCAACCGGGGCAGAGGCCGATCGCTCTTTCGCTGCATTCGCCGGCTCGGTTGCTTCGCGCGGGTCGCCGGAGATTCGGTCGATCGCGTGAATCAAGGGGATGGGACTTTTGGCGCCAGGTTCGGACTTGCCTGCGGAAACTCCTTGGTCCGCGTTCCCGGCTGTATCGAAGGATCGAAGGGAGATCACATTCGCCGTGGAGCCGACGCCCCAGGGGACAACCGGTGCTTTGACCGAGATCTCGCTCGGCTCCGGAGCGGGTACCAGCACACCCGACTCGCGCAGGCGAGCCAGCGACGCCAGCCCGAGCGACTCGGACAGAGCGCTGTCAAGGAGGCACCGCCGAACCGTACGCCGCCCATCGCAGAGGCGAATCAGGTCCTTTACGCCGACCGGCAATTGGCTCAGCACCGCGCCGAGACGGGCGAAGTTCACCACCAGCTTGGCGTCCAGTGGCGGACCGGATGCCACTTCCTTCTCCCAAGAGGCGAGTCGTTGAAAGATCGCCGTGTACAGCTCCTCGAGCCCGAGCGAAAGCGATGCCTGGACAGGGCTGGAGCTGAAGCTCACGGTGTACTCGCCGTCGGCCAACAAAAGCATCCGAGTGAGGGCGGCCGCTCCTTGGAGTTGATCCAACGACGCGTCGACGATCAGACCCTCTCGAAATGTGATCTGTCCTCCGCTCTCGATCTCCACGCGACCGGAGCGGATTCCGGCAAGCAAGGCGCGCAGCAACTTCGCCAGCGGGACCACATCCGTCGACGAGCGCAGCGAGGTGTCGAAGAAGTTCGCGCCCGCTCTTAAGCGAACGAGCGCCACCACGTCGTTCGCGAAAGTCGGCTTGGCGAGGTAGTCGTCCGCCCCGACCCCTCCCGCGAGCTTGGCGTGGTGACTCTCCTGGCGGCTCGAGAGAAGGATCACCGGCAACATCGCCGTCCGCGGCTCGTCCCGAATCCACTTGCACAGGGCAAAGCCGTCAGCGCCCTGCAGCGCCGCTTCGCAGACGACGACCGACGGCAACGGCCGGCCCGGGGCCAGCTGCACGTGGGCGCCGTCTGCAGAGACCGCGGATGCGATTTGAAAGCCCTCGCGCACGAGCGCGCTTTCCATCACCGAGCGACTCCGCTCGTCTGGCTCGACGAGCAACACCCGAGCCGGCTCGGAGCCGGCGATGGAGCTATCCCGAATCGGTCGTATGTGCACCGTTGACGCCGCGACTTCGCGCCCTGCGGAAGCTCCGCTCGGAGCAGCGGATGAAATCGCTGCGAGGGCGCACTGAGCAACGACCCGCTCGGGTGCGGCGGCGATTAACTTGCGAAGGGACGGCTTCACTTTAGAAGGTGCTGAAGGGAGACATGCTACCTTGTGGGTTATGGGCAAGTCGAGGCGGCGGGGAAGCCGACGATGGCCGCTGAACCGTCTCGCCAAACGAATTCTCGCTTGGCGAGAGCGGTCGCTGCTACAGGTTTGGCCTGCCTCCTCGCCTCGCCGTCGGCGTCCACCGCTCGCGCGTCGAGCTTGGACGAAAGACGCCAAAACTTCGGCGCCCTCGTAGCTCCCGCCACGCTCCCGGAAGGAGCTGCGTCGGCCTATGCCTACGGCGGAGCTCAGGAATTGGCCGTCGGATACCGACAAGGCGTGAGCACCATAGAGCTGGAAGCGCGCGCGAAGTTTAACTACTTTCTGCTCTCATTCGCATTTGAAGTGCTTTTGAAGCACGCCATCGCTGGCAACGAATCGTGGTCTGTGGCGCCGTTCCTGGGCCTGGGCTTCGTGCACGATACGGGCTCGCAGTATCTAAGATCGGACAATTTTGAATACACCGGCGTGCGACTGCTCGCGGGCGCAGTCGCAACTCGTCGCGTGAGCAGCGCCGTGAGTGTCATCGCCGAGCTTGACGTTCCCCTCGACCTCTCGTTTAGCCCGGCTCAAGTAGCGCGGTGGAGCTCGCTGGTGGGCGGCGGCGCCGAAATCTACCTCGGTTCGGACTTCACCGCCCTGCTCATGGGTCAACTCGGCGTCGACTACCTAAAAGAGCCGCTCGGAGTCCCTCAGTGGAGCCTGGGCTATCAGGTGAGAGCCGGCTTCGGTTACCGATTTTTCTAGCGCGGCTGCAGCGCCGCGGGGATTACCGGACCTTTCGCAGCTCCGCCAAAAACTTATCCGCGCGCAAGAAACCAGTGACGCGCGGATCCGCGAGGACCTCTCCCTTCGAAGAGATGAAAGCAACAGTCGGCAGACCCTGAACGCCGAACCTCTGGTACAGCGCTTCGACCTCGTCGACCTCGTTCGTCCCATCCACCTTGATGTTCACGAACCGCGTCGCCTCGGATACGACGGACGGGTCCACGTAGGTGTCGCGCTCCAACTCCTTGCACGCCGCGCACCACTCCGCGCCAAAGTCGATCATCACCGGTCGACCGCTTTCGCGAGCGCGCTGAAGCGCGGCGTCGAACTGATGGACGGTGGACGTCTGTGAGCTGGGAAACTGCACTTGCCATTTGAGCTCAGGGGCGGACTCAGGCTGAAGCCGGCAAACGGTTACCAACAGCGCGCCGCTGAGCCCTGACGACGAAGGACCTGTGCTCGGCACCACCCGCCAGTTGAGATTCTCTTGCAGTGGAGCGCAGAACTTCGCCCAGGCCATCCCTCGCACCGGGGCATTGAGCGCGGCGCCGCGGAACACCAGGGCGCCGACGAGAAGCAACACGCCGGCCGCTTTCAGCGCAAAGTCTCGCCGACCTTCCTTGAACGAACGCTGGACTCCACCGAGCAGCACGCCGAGGGCGGCCAGCGCGGCGGCGATCCAGGTTCCCGGAGCGCGCCCCAGCTCTTGAGCAATGCGCGCGACCGCTTCGCGAACCGACGGGATTGCATCCTTGACGTAGTTGGCGGCGAGCGCGAGCAAGGCGACGCCGAGCACGCTTTTCACCCACTCCATCCAAGCGCCGCCCTTGGGCAGCCGCAATGCGAACACCCCGATCAGCACGAAGGGAACGCCGATTCCGAGCGCGTAGACGAACAGGAGCGCGGCCCCCAAAGCGATGCTCTGAGATTTCGCGACGAAGGCGAGCAGGCCGGCGAGAACCGGCCCAGTGCACGGCGCGGCGAGAAATCCCGCGACGGTTCCCATCAAAAAGGCGCCGGCAAGCCCGGCGCCGCCCACCGCGTTGAGGCGCTGCGCCAAGCCAGAGGGAATCGCAAGCTCGAAGGCGCCGAACATCGACGCGGCGAGCACGCCCAGGAAGATCGCCAGCCCGATTGCAAAACGCGGGTCGCCCAAGATGGAACCGAACGCCTGTCCTGTTCTTGCGGCGACCACGCCAAGAATGGTGAATACGGCGGCCATTCCCAGGACGTACGAGCACGTCAGGAGCACCGACTTGCCGCGAGCATCCGCCCTTCTCGCTCCAAACAGGCCGACGGTGATTGGAATCAACGGGTAGACGCAGGGGGTTAAGGCGGTCAAAAGTCCGCCCAGGAAGACCACCGCTCCTCCTACCCATAGCCGGCCGGCGCTCAAGAGCTCGGAGGAACCGAGGCCCGCTGCAGGACCGGTCGGCAGGAGCAAGGGAACCACCGCGACGGCAAGGGCCGCGGCAACGGCGAATACGATCGTCTTCTTCACCTTCATCGGTCTCGATGCGCCCCCAGGACTTACGGCGGGCGCAGGCGGAGGGTTACGCTATTTAATGCCCTCAACAGCACCCGTCTGCAATGGCCCTCGCAAAACCCCCGCCGGCAGTGACCCTTGACCCCCCGGCGTGGATTCTACATACATAAACCGTGCGGCTGCCGATCTACATGGACAATCACGCGACGACCCAGGTCGATCCGCGCGTGCTTCAGGCGATGCTGCCGTACTTCAGCGAAGACTTCGGGAACGCCGCATCGAAGAGCCACGTGTTTGGCTGGAGGGCCGAAGCCGCGGTCGAGGCAGCGCGTGCCCAAATCGCCCTGTTGCTGGGTTGCTCCGAAAAGGACGTCATCTTCACCAGTGGAGCCACCGAGTCGGACAATCTGGCGATCAAAGGGGTGGCTGAAGCGTACGGGAATAAGGGGCACCACATCATCACGGTGAAGACCGAGCACAAGGCGGTGCTCGACTCGTGCAAGCGCCTGGAGCGAATGCGGGCGGACCGCTTCGAGGAAATTCAGCGGCTGCGCTTGGCCGAGCTCGCCGGTGAGGATGTACCCGAGGAGAAGTTGGCGGCGCTTGCCCAGCAGTTCAAGCTGGAGCGAGATCCGGTGCTCGACCGCTGGCGCCGCGACAATCCCGCCGGCGCAGAGGTGACCTACCTACCGGTGCAGCGAGACGGTCGGATTGACCTCGACCAGCTGCGCGGTGCGATCACCGATCGGACGATTCTGGTCAGCGTGATGCTTGCCAACAACGAGATCGGCACTCTGCAGCCAATCGAGCAGATCGGAGCCATCTGCCGAGAAAAAGGCGTGCTCTTCCACTGCGACGCCGTGCAGGGAATCGGCAAGGTTCCGTTCAACGTGGAACAGGCGAATGCGGATTTGGTCTCGGTCACCGCGCACAAGATGTACGGGCCGAAGGGAATCGGCGCCCTCTACGTGCGCCGCAAACCCCGCGTTCGTTTGGCGCCGATCATCGACGGCGGCGGGCACGAGCGGGGAATGCGATCGGGAACGCTGAATGTCCCGGGAATCGTCGGATTTGGAAAGGCGGCCGAGCTCGCCAGGCTCGAGATGCCGCAGGAAGCGCCGAGGATCCTCCACCTGCGAGAGAAGCTGCGAAAGCTGCTGTTCGAAAGAATCTCCGACGTGGTGCTCAACGGCTCGCTCGAGCATCGCGTGCCCGGAAACCTGAACGTCTCGTTCGCCTTCACCGAAGCGGATTCACTGATGACCGCGATCAAGGACGTGGCCGTCTCTTCCGGGGCAGCCTGCACCTCGGCTTCTCTAGAGTCGTCGTACGTCTTGCGAGCATGTGGCGTAGACGAGCAGACGGCCAACGGCTCGATCCGCTTCGGCATCGGTCGCTTTAACACCGAGGAGGAGGTCGAGTACGTGGCGAACCTGGTCGCCGAGAAGGTGGAGCACCTGCGTCAACAGTCTCCCCTCTACCGCCAAGCAGCCGACGTCCGGAAAACTCGGGAAGCTGGCTCGGTGAGCGGTTAGCGCGCAGCTACAAGTCCATGTTAAGAATGCCTACTGTAAGGCTTGGAAGACGCCTTTTGAGATCATGAGCGAGCAAGCAAACATTGAGGCCCCTCCGCCGGGCGCGGCGCAGCAGGTGGAAAAGCCGGGGGCGAAGTCCTTCGGAATTACAGACGCCGCGGTTCGGCAGCTGCGAAAGCTGATGGAGGACCGCGGAACCTCCACCGCAGGTCTGCGAATCGCGGTAAAGGGCGGTGGGTGCTCCGGCTTGTCGTATACCATGGACTGGGCCGACGCTCCTCGCGAGAAGGACCGAGTCTTCGAGCGCGACGGCGTGCGGGTGTTCATCGATGGGAAGAGCTTTTTGTATCTCGCCGGGTCCGAGCTCACCTACGAGCAGACGCTGATGGCCTCGATGTTCAAAGTGCAGAACCCGAACGTGAAATCCGTCTGCGGCTGCGGCGAGAGCTTTTCCGTCTGACCGACGCCGACCTGACGGGCAACCGACAGTTTGACATCGTATGCTGCTCATGCTCGGAGCATCATGCGTGCACTCGGGATTGCACCCGCCCGTGGTGGTGCGCACGCTCGTGTCCGGTGCGAGGGGAGCATGGGTCGTACGATGGTTAGCTGATGTCGGCCACGTCCACAGGGCTGAGCGCAGTCGCCGAGTCGAGCGCCGGCGGTGAGATCCTGATCGCGCTCGAAGCGGCCGATCGCCGTTCGGCGACCGATTCCGCTGCCGCGATCCGCGCTCGTCTCTCTGAAAGGTTCAGCGGCTGCAATGCGACGGTGTTGGTAACCACTGCGGGGACGGATCCTGCCCTCGTGGATCCCGCCGACGCGCCGGACGTGCCGCCCGCGGCCCCGACGTTGGCGGGGGCGGCAATCGCCGGACAGCCGAGCGTGCTGCGCACGGTGCTCGAAGAGGCGGACCGACGAGGCGCTCGAGCTGCGGCGCTGCTCTCGGCCGCGCACGACGAGAGCCTCGATTGGTTGGGACACCTCTTTCAGCCGATTCTGGAGGCGGATTTCGATTTCGTTTCCCCTTCATACCGCCGCAACCGGTTCGACGGCATGCTCAACACCGCGATCGTCTACCCGCTCGTTCGTTCGTTGTTCGGACGCCGGCTTCGACAGCCTACCGGGTCTGAAGCCGCCTTCTCCGTCACGCTCGCGCGCTCCCTCCTCGCGCAGCCAGCGTGGCGAAGGGATCCAGCTTACGCAGGGTCTCCCGCATGGCTCGTTGCCAGCATCCTCGCGGGTGCTTGCCGCGCGTGTCAGGCATGGTTGGGCCGTTGGCCTGGCGGCGCGGGACCCGCCGAGGACGCGAGCCACGCGCTCGCCCGGATCGTCGGGCCCTGGTTCCATGAAATGGAGCGACACGCCGAGCGATGGCAGCGGGTGGAAGGCTCCGAGCCCGTCCCCTCCTTCGGCCAAGGCGCCGCCCTGGATGGCGAGCGCTCCGACGTCGACGTTGCAGCGCTCGAGGATGGATTTCGCCTTGGGCTGCGCGAGCTCGAGTCGCTCTGGGGCCTCGTGCTCCCTCCGGCCACGCTGCTCGCCTTGCGCCGCGCCGCCGCCGCGCCGGCGGGAAAGGCCCGCGTCAGCGACCCCGTCTGGGCGCGAATCGTCTACGACTTCGCAGTCGCGTACTCCGTCCGGGCCGTCGAGCGGCAGCAGTTGCTCCGTTCCATGACGCCGCTCTACCTGGGATGGGTGCGTGGATTCGTCGAGGACGTGCGCGAGCTCGACGCCGACGGCACGGAGGAGCGCGTCGAAGCGCTCTGCGGTTGGTTTGAACGGGAGAAGCGGTACGGCATCGCCCGCTGGCGTTGGCCCGACAACTTCAATCCCTGAGGAGGAATGGCGATGTGGCAGAACACCAAGCGGGTTTTCCTGGACTCGGTCGAGCACATCCTGAACGCCGCCGCGCAACTGCTGCCAAGTGTCCTTGCGATGCTCGTCATCTTCATCTTCACCCTGGTGCTGGCGATCGCGGTACGAAGCGTGGTGCGAAGGCTGTGCAATAAGCTCGCGCTCGATCGCCGCCTCCGCGAGTGGGGCGTCGCGCCAGTGAGCAGCGATTCTTGGGCCAGTCCGACGAAGCTGCTCACGCGTATCTCGTTCTGGACGGTGCTGCTCCTCGGCCTGTTCCTCGGACTGTCGGTCCTCGACACGCCCGTGGCATCGGCTATCGACCTGCGGATCCTCGAGTATGCGCCGCGCCTGCTTGTGGCATTTGCGATGTTCGCCATCGCCGTCGGCATCGCTCGCGTCGTCGAGCGCAACGTGCTCATCGGCGCGGTGAACATGGGGATGCAGTCGGCGCGCCTGATCGCCCTCGGCGCGCGTTGGCTCGTCGTTCTGCTCGGAGCGGCGATCGCGCTCGATCACGCCGGCGTCGGGGCAAGCGTCGTGCCGCTCGCCTTCGGCATCCTCTTTGGCGGCATCGTCTTCGCGCTGGCGCTGGCGGTCGGCCTCGGGGCCAAGGACCTGGTCGCCCGTTCCCTGCAGCGCCGCTTTCCAGACGCCGGCTCGGTGGAGGCTCCGCCGGAGCAGGAGGAGCCGCGCGGCGGGATCCACCACGTGTGATCCTTTGCAAGTCTCACCTGCTCTGCGCGGCGCTGCCGCTTGGCCGGACGCCGCGCAGCTCGAACCAGGCGAACCCGTAGCCGACCAGCGAGAGGAAATAGCGCTCGCCGGTGATCTTGGGAAATCCCGTGTAGCCGATCATCTCCACCGGCGTGGCGCCCTTGAACGACGAAAGGTCGAGCTCGACCGGCTGAATGTTGCGCGACACGTTCGCCACGCAGAGGACCGTGTCCTCGCCCCAGCGACGCAGGTAAGCGAGGATCTTGGGGTTCGACGTCGCAATGAACTCCAGCGTGCCGCGCCCGAACACTTGGAACTGCTTCCGCAGCCGAATCAGATTCCGCATCCAGTGCAGCAAAGAGGACGGATCGCGCAGCTGGGCCTCGACGTTCACCGCCGCGTGGCCGTAGACCGGATCGGTGATCGGCTGCGAGTACAGCGCCGTCGCCGGCGCGCCCGAGAACCCGGCGTTTTGGCCTCCGGTCCATTGCATCGGGGTGCGGACTCCGTCGCGGTCTGGGCGAAGGACGTCGTCTCCCATTCCGATCTCGTCGCCGTAGTAGAGGATCGGCGTGCCCGGCAGCGAGAAAAGCAGGCTGTTCAGCAACTCGATCCGCCTGCGGCCGTTGTCGACGAGCGGCGCGAGGCGCCGACGGATGCCGATGTTGAGGCGCTGGTGTGGATCCCGCGCGTACGCCAGGACCATGTAGTCGCGTTCTTCCTCGGTCACCATCTCCAGCGTCAGCTCGTCATGATTTCGGAGGAAAAGGCCCCACTGGCAGGTTTCCGGGATGGGCGGCGTGCGGCCGAGGATGTCCAGGATGGGCTCGGCGGTCTCCAGTCGCAGCGCCATGAAGATTCGCGGCATGAGCGGGAAGTGGAATGACATGTGGCACTCGTCACCGTCTCCGAAGTAGGGGCGGACGTCCCAAGGCCATTGATTCGCCTCGGCGAGGAACATCCGGCCGGAGAACTCGCGGTCGAGCGCAGCGCGCAGGCGGCGAATGACCGTGTGCGTCTCGGGTAGATTCTCGCAGTTCGTGCCCTCCCGCTCCACCAGGTAGGGAATGGCGTCCAATCGAAATCCGTCCACGCCCAAGTCAGCCCAAAATCGCAGCACTCCGAGCATCTCGTCGAGCACGCGGGGGTTGTCGAAGTTGACGTCCGGCTGGTGCGAGAAGAAGCGGTGCCAGTAGTAGGCGCCTGCCAACTCGTCCCAGGCCCAGTTGGAACGCTCGGTGTCGGTGAAGATGATGCGCGCCCCCTTGAAGCGCTGGTCGGTATCGCTCCAGACGTAGTAGTCGCGCTCCGCGGAGCCAGGCGGCGCACGCCGCGCGCGCTGGAACCACGAATGCTGGTCCGACGTGTGGTTCACCACCAGCTCGATGATGACGGCGATGCCGCGCTGGTGAGCCTCTTCGAGCAACCGCCGAAAGTCGGCGAGCGTTCCGTACGACGGGTTGACGCCGCAGTAGTCGGCGACGTCGTAGCCGTCGTCGCGCAGGGGCGATGGAAAAAACGGGAGCAGCCATAGGCAGGTGATGCCCAGATGCTCCAGGTAATCGAGCTTTTGAACCAGCCCCGCAAAGTCACCTATCCCATCGCCGTTGGCGTCGAAGAAGGCCTTCACGTGCGTTTCGTAGATGATCGCGTCCTTGTACCAGAGTGGATCGCGGTCGGCGGCACGGGCCATGCGCGCACTGTACCGATCCGGCAGCGCTCGCGCGAGCGATGAAAAGCGTCGCGGCGGACTGCCTCGCGGATGATCGGCGCCGCTCCGCAGCCAGCACCTTTAGAGGCCTGTCGGTCGATTGGCTTCAGTCCATCGTGACCTCGCGCGGCCTCCGCGCTAGCTTGCCGCAGCAAGATGCGCCGGACCTCTACCATCGCTGCGATTATCGCTCTGCTTCCGTGCCCGTCAGCGGCACAGCTGATCGTCCATGCCGACCGCGCCCTGCGCGGAGTTCCTCCGCAGCTCATCGGAGCCAATCTCACCTCCTACAGCAAGTCCGGCAACAGCACCGCCGACTGGGTGCCCTGCTGCCTGGGGCCCGCCGCGATGCTTCCGCAACCGGTCGCCCTCTGGCGCACGCCGGGCGGCATCGTCGGCGACTTCTTCCACATCAACGGCCTCTACGACAACGACCCCGCGCACTTCGGCAATCCGGGAAACGGCGTTGACATGGTGCACTGGCTCAAGGTGGCCGATCAGCTGCGCGGAGGACTGCTCCACGTCCTCAACATCAACGCCACCGACCAGGAGCTGGTCAACGAGATCGAGTACCTGAACTCTCCCGTACCGCCGAAGCCAGGAGCGGATTGGACGAAGACGAAGTGGCGGTTCGATCAGCAGGCGCCCGAAGGCTATTTCGCGTGGCTGCGCGGTCAACACGGGCACCCGGCGCCGGCCGGCGTGCGCTACGTGGAGATCGGCAACGAGATATGGAATTTCTACAACGACACCGACAACCGCTGTAAACACGATGCGACCTGCTACGGGGTGCAGTCCGCTGCGCTGATAAAAAAACTCAAGGCCAAGGACCCGCAGCTCCAAGTGGGCGTTTCGATCCTCACCATCGGGCAAGGAGCCAACAAAGGCTATCGCGCGCCGCGCATCTACCAGGGCCTCGCGGCAGCAGGCACCTACCCGGACTTCGTTTTCGACCACGCGTATTACAATTGCGGATACAGCAAAGAGGACGCTGCGCAAGCGTCGTACCACGCTGCGTACGCAGACGTGCTGCTGACCGCCGCTGCCACCAACCGCCGCGAGCTGACCGCGGCTTTCCCCGCGTGCGGCAACTCGATCGGGATGTTTTTTGACGAATTCGGCCCGCAGGCGTGCGCCGGCAACGCCGACCGCTGGGAGGCGTTCGGCTATTGGGAGACCGCCGCCGTCGCGCACGTGTACGCGGCCGGCTTGCACGGCGGATACACCCACGTCAGTTACTACAATTGGAACGACGGCAGCGACACCGGCCAGGACGGCCTCGTCTATGGCGAGCCCGGCGTGGTGGATGCCAACTTTTGGGGCCTCTGGTTCGCCAGCAAGTTCGTTGTGGGCGCGGTGAGCGAGGTCGCCCTCGAGGGCGCGCCCGCCGCGCTGCGCGCCTTTGCCGTTTCCAGCGACTAACAACTGCGCGTGCTCCTGATCAACACCAGCGCCTCCGCGCCGCTGCAGCTCTCACTCTCTGTCAACGGCCGCACTTCCACCGCGGCGCGTGCCTTTCGCATGGACCAGTCGTACGCGACCATCGCCAGCGTACCCGCTCACCGCAGCGGCGTGCCGCAAAAGGCGCCGGTTGCGTCGCCGGTGAACATCGCCGGCTTCACCGCCGCACCGCTCTCTACCACGCTGCTGGAAGTCGACCTCGCCGAAGGCAGCGCTCCGCGCGCGGCGCCGGCAGGCAGCGGTTGCACCGCGGGGCCATCGCGCCACGGCGCACCCTGAATACGTCGCTCGCGTTGAAACAAATCCGGAAATTGGACAATTAGGTGACGAATCCGAATTGTCAAAACGCGATGAGCGAAATATAGCGTGCCCTCATGGATCGACGGACCTTCTTGCGAAACGCGGCGGTGGGAGCAGTCGGGTTGGTGATACCGGGGCGCATCTCTGCGGCGGACGACCTTGCCGGCATCCGCGCCGAGATTGAAAAGCGCCACGACGAGGCGGTGAAGAGGCTGCAGCAGTGGATTGCCCAGCCGACCATTGCGGCGGAGAAGCGAGGGATCGACGATGGCTGCGAGCTGATGATCCGCATGCTGCGCGATGCCGGGTTCACCGCCGCTAAGCGCATTCCCAGCGATGGCGTGCCTGGAGTTCTCGCGACGCTCGACGCGGGCGCGCCCCGCACGCTTGCGATGTACTTCATGTACGACGTGAAGCAGGCTGACCCGGCGGAGTGGTCCTCGCCCCCGTGGGAGGGCCGCGTCGTCGACAAGGCCGGCTTCGGCAAAGTGATCGTCGGCCGCGGCGCGGTAAACCAAAAGGGCCCAGAGGCGACATTCCTCGCCGCGCTGCACGCCATTCGGGGCGCCGGTCGCAAAGTGCCGGTGAATTTGGTTCTGGTGGCGGAGGGCGAGGAGGAAATCGGCTCGCCGCATTTCAAGCAGATCGTCCAAACTCCCGAGGTGCGCGCCGCGCTTTCCAAATGCAGCGGCATCTACATGCCCCACGCTACGCAGGATCCGAACGGGTTGGTGACCATCACCCTTGGAGGCAAGGGCGTGGTCGAGCTTGAGCTCGTCTCCAGCGGCGAGAAGTGGGGACGGGGACCCAACCGCGACATCCACTCCAGCTTGAAAGCGAGCGTGGACAGCCCGCCCTGGCACCTGGTGCAGGCGCTGCACACCCTCGTTTCGGAGGACGGCAACACGCCGGCGATCGACGGATTCGCCGACCCGGCGCGTCCGCTGCACGATTGGGAAAAGAAGATGATCGCCGAGGCGACAAAGAAGCGGAGCGAGGAATCGCTGAAGAATCTGCTTGGGGTAAAGCGCTGGGTCCACGATGTGACGTTTCTCGAAGCGCAGGAGCGGCTCGCCTCGCAGCCGACGGTCAATATCGAGGGATTGGTCGGCGGTTATACGGGGCCGGGCGGGAAGACAATCCTGCCGCACCGGGCGGTCGCCAAGATCGACTTGAGGCTTGTTCCGAACATGACCGCTGCCGGCGCGCTCGACGCGCTCAAGAAGCACCTCGCCAAACGCGGGTTCGCCGACATCGAGGTGAACATGACCGGCGGGTACGATCCAACCACTACGTCGGCCGATTCGCCGCTCATCCGCGCCGAGCAGTCCGTCTACCGCAAGCTTGGAGTCGAGTCGGTGCTCTGGCCGAGGTCCGGCGGCTCTTGGCCGGGATACGTGTTCACCGGGGAGCCGCTGCGGCTTGCCGCCGGCCACTTCGGCCTCGGCCACGGCAGCGGGGCGCACGCGCCGGACGAGTACTACGTCATCGATTCATCCAATCCGCGCATCCAGGGCATGGACGGCGCGGTCCTGGCGCACGTGCAATACCTCTACGAGCTGGCCGCCGCGCCCTCCTGAGACGGAAGCGACCTCAGTTGTACGTTCGCACCAGTTGAAAGTTTGCTCTCAGCAGGTTGATACATAGAAATCCCGGGCCGGTTATTGTCCAAGCAAAATTACCGTACAGCCTCCCGTTGTTATCGCCGCTGACGGACAATGGCGAGTAATAGGTTCGAGCGACGCCTCCAAGACAGCCGGGGAAAATGGCGTTGCTCCATTCGGCATATTCCAGACCTCCTACCCTCGAGCTGTAAAGAGGAAACCCCGGGAAGAATGGCAAACAAGACCATTGGGGGAAGAGGTACCCGTAGTCTTTGCCCCACCCAGGAAAGTGGCTCGGCACTGTTTCGTATAGGGAATAGATAAACGCGCAACTCTGCATGCCAAACCAATTCCACGATAGATTCACTTGTTCAGAGTTGACCCAAAAGCCGGGTGGATCCGTAAAGTAACCTTGCGCGTATCCGGAGCTGGTGCCCGGGTGCGCGGCCAAGCTCGGCGAATCAAGTTGATCCTCCGGTGGCGTGCCGATCTCCATGTCGACCTCGCAGCCGGTGTCGGTGGCTCGCACCTCGGACAGTTGCCTGGCTTCGATGGCGCGATCTCCCGGTTCGAGAACGAGCTCGAAGGCACAGGCGTCTGGTATGTCCAGTATTCGGCCAGGTTGCTCGACGATCGTGCCGTCAGGGCTCACCATCGACGATGCAGGAGCAGATACTGTGTCGGCCGGCTGGAGCGTTCCCTGGACCGTCTCAACATGGCTGTCAATCAATGGGTAAGTTGTCCTGGTTTGCGCTTCGCCTTGTTGAGCAACCAGGCAGGCTGCGCAGATGCTTTCCGCGAGAATGTTTCTGATGTTCATTTTGTACCCCTCCTGAGCATTGCAAGTGCGAAAGTCAGATTGATGCTTGGCGGCGCAATCGGTTCGTGCTGCCAGCTCGAGCAGGATCCATGCCGACCCTGCATGCCCTCGACGCTACGCCTGCCTCTATCCGCCGCCCGGATGGACGGCGATCGCGTTGCTGCCTCGAGCGATACAGGTCGTAGTCACTTGCGCTACACCTCGGCTTCGACTCAGCGCGTCCATGCCCACCTCGCCCGGTGCATCTTTTTGAAGCCGGACATTCGATGCGGCGCTGATATCCCTGAGGTTGGCAGTTGTGTTACAGGCCCTTTCGGGGGAGCAAGGGACGCGGCCAGGATGCAAGACGCCGCAATTTTTGAAAAAGACAGCCTTGGAACACAGCCAATAAAGGTTGATTACGGCGAGGACATCGAGCGCAGCACTCCGGCGCCGCGCCGCGACACATCGCCGCGAAAGTCCCCTAGCGCCGGGCCCAGCGATGCAGCGTTGCAGGCATTGCACGCACAGGAAGCGGCCCGAACGAGCGGGCTGGGGCGCATCGTGGCGTTCTTGTGCCTGGTTGGACTGGCCTTCCTGCCATCCCTTCCAGCGAAAGCGGGCTGGCTGCCGCTCACCATGGGCGGCACGCTGCTGGTGTCTGGCGTTGTATCGGCTTGGGTCTGGTTGCGCGCTCGCAGTCCCGCGCGCTACACCAAGACGCTCCTTCGCCTCTTTGCAACGACCTGCGTGCTCGCCTCGTTCGTCGTCGTTTACTACGGAGGCGTTACCTCCACGCCGGTAGTCGTCGTGGCTCTTGGGATGGGCGTTCTCGGTTTGACGGAGGACCGGCGTTTGGTGCTCAGCGCAGGGGGAGTCGCAGTTGTTGGCCACCTCGTCATCACCGCCTTGATCTTGTTCGGGATCATTCCCGACCTCGGCCTTTACAGCGCAACCGCCGCGCCGATGCCCGCGCGCCTGTTCAATCTGTTCATCGTCCCGACCGTTTATCTTGTCACTCTATGGCAGGCTCGTCTCAGCCATCGGGCGATCGCAGGCGCGATCGAGGGACTCGATGGAGCGCTGCGCCTTGCGCACCAGCGCGAGGCACAGCTCGAGGAGGCGAATCAGCAGGTCGAAATCGCGCTCAGCGCGAGCGCCGGCCGGTATACCGGCAATCGAGTTGGCGACTACATCATTCTCCAGCCGATTGGCCGTGGCGCTTTCGGCGAGGTGTACGCCGCTCGCCACGCAACCACCGGCGGCCGCGCGGCGGTCAAGCTCTTACGCGCTCAGGCATTGGAGAGCTCCGCTGCCATGCGCCGATTTCTGCGCGAGGCGAAGGCCCTGTTGTGTTTTCGCGCGCCCAACGTGGTGACTGTTTTTGAGGTTGGCAAAGCTGCGGACGGCGAGCCCTTCATCGCAATGGAATTGTTGCACGGCCACAGTTTGGCCTGGCATCTGCGGCATCGACAGCTTTCTGCATCGGACGTCCTGGTCTTGACGTTTGAAGTGGCCGCCGGCCTGCAAGCCGCTCATGACGCAGGGATCGTCCATCGCGATATCAAACCACAGAATCTTTTTCTGCATCAGCCCCTCGAAGAAGCACAGGCCAGGCGCTCCGAGACGGCCGGGAGGACGCCCGGTGGCGGCAAACCGATCTGGAAGATCCTCGACTTCGGCGTCGCCAAGCTGCGGGGCGATGGCGAAACTCTCACGCGCGGAGGCGTGATTGGAACGCCGGGTTATCTCTCGCCGGAGCAGGCGCATGGCCGTGCGGTGGACCATCGCAGCGACGTCTTCTCCCTCGGCGCGGTGGTGTATCGCGCGCTCACCGGTCGTCCGCCATTTGGCGGGAAGGACATGCCGCGAGTGCTCTTCGACATTGCCTACCGAAACCCGCCTCGCATCGCGCAGCTTGCCCCGGGTTTGCCTCCCGACGTGGAAGCGGTCCTGGGTATTGCACTGGCCAAGCGGCCCGAGCAGCGTTTTCAAACTGCTCTCGATTTCGCCCGCGCTCTCGAGGCGGCGCTGAAAAACAAAGGGGCGTGATACATGTCATCAGAAACAAGGACCCACGGCG
>Ga0126376_10000548_pt1 | contig 18545 bp, 17 predicted proteins | sample PanSoiMetPlot_15_FD_92760 | JGI IMG/M metagenome (GOLD analysis project Ga0126376, IMG submission 92760) | Tropical forest soil microbial communities from Panama - MetaG Plot_15 | ecosystem: Environmental > Terrestrial > Soil > Tropical forest > Bulk soil | place: Panama | collected 2016-02-17
CAGCTTCGGCCAGCACGAACGCGCCTGTACACACGGACCCGAGGCGACGCACTCGAGGAGCGATGCGGCGGAGCCACCGGATCAGCGCGCGATCACTCGGCGCCCGGCGTGCGCCGATACCTCCGGCGACGAGCAGCGTATCGATGCGACCACGCACCTCCGTGAACGAGCGGCGGACGACGAGCTCAAGTCCAGATGAACTGCGGACGATGCCGGGGCACGCCGCTAGCAATTCGACCGTGTAAGCGGGTGCGCCGCGCCTGCCGTGATCGACGAGCCAGCGCGCGGCCCGTGCAAAGACCTCGAGTGGACCGGTGACGTCCAGGATCTGGACTTCGGGATACACGACCATCGCAACGCGTCGCGGCTCCGGCGGCATGGAACAAGGATGCGGTAACCGGTTCATGGCCGCAATGACAAAGTTCCCACTATTTCTGCCAGCTAGCTACGCATCGAAGCTCCGTGGACCGGATAGGACGCCATCCATTCCTTACGCAGGACTTAATAAAAACGCGCGACTAGAACGGCAGGCTGATCTGCTGCGAGCGAAAGAACGTCGCCACGGCCGCGGTCCAGAGCGGGATGCCGGTGGTCGAGGGATAGACGCCGTGACCGCGATTTTCGGGAAACGGCGGTAGCATCACGAAGTCGCCGCGCCCGCCGGCCTTGCGGAAGCTATCGAACCAGAGGTGCGCTGCGGCCGGGCCGATGAAGGCGTCGTTCTCCGCATAGAACCACAGGACCGGCACCGCGATGTCGGGCGCAATCGAGGCGAACAGCTTGGCCATCAGCTCGGGCAAGCAGGGCAGCCCCGGGTAGGTGTCGGGACGCCCCCCGCGGCCCGGCGCGAAGGCGAGCACCGCCACGAGCCCATCCGGGTGCTTCGACGCCGTGTAGATCGACGCGAAGCCGCCCGCGCTCTGGCCGACGAGGAGCCAGCGCCGCGGATCGAGATCGCGCTGCGTCTTCGCCCAGTCGATCGTGGCGAGCAGATCGATGGCTGCGCCCTCACCCGCGCGTCGGAAGTCCGGGCTCCTGCAGGTGCCATACGAATCGCCGAACGCATCGCCGCCGCTCGCCCCGTAGCCGCGCCTGACTGGGACGATCACCGCGAAGCCGCGCTTGACCCATTCGCGAATCGGCGTCAGGGCTCGCCAGCGACCGATCTTGCGATTGGCCTCCGGGGTGGTCGCCGTGCCGTGGTTCATCACGATCCACGGGAACGGCCCCGAGCCGCTCGGTCGATACGTCGAGACCACGATCGTGGCGCTCGCGGCGGCGACCGGCACCGTGTGGATCTCCTCGCGGAGCGAGGCATCGAGCGTCTCGGCGGTGTGAGCGTGTGTCGCCGCACACGCGTTGATGACAAGCGCGACGAGCCCCACGCGGACCGCGGCGACCAGGCTCTTGATCACAGCGCCGCCTTAACCCTCGGCGCCGTCACCGGCAGGTGGCGGGCGGCGGCGTCGCCGACCGCGGCAGCCACCGCGTTCGCAATCGCGGCACCGACCCCCGACGTACCGGCCTCGCCGGCGCCCTTGACGCCGAGCGGGTTCGAAGCCGCCGCCGACTCGTGCACGGAGAGCTCGACCGCGGGGACACCCGCAGCGGTCGGCAGCGCGTAGTCCATGAAGGTGCCGGTGAGGAGCTGGCCGCCGGCGTCGTAGACGAGCTCCTCCATCGTGGCGTGGCCGATGCCTTGGACCACCGCGCCGACCAGCTGGCCTTCGACGATGGTCGGATTGAGCGCGCGCCCCACGTCGCACAGGACGAAATGCGCCTCGGGGCGCACCGCGCCCGTGGCCACGTCGACGCTCACGACCGACAGATGCACGCCGAACGAGCCGATGGCCCGCGTGGTCTCGTGACGCCACTCGGCCTCGAGCGGCCTGCCGGCGAGTGCCGCGATCTCGCGCAGCGAGCAGCGCCGGTCCGGCACGCCGCGTACGAAGGCGGCGCCGCTCTCGAGCTCGATGTCGGCCGCGCCGGCTTCGAAGTGCTGTGCCGCGAGCGCGGCGATCTGCTCGCGCAGGCGTGTGGACGCCTGATACACGGCGGATCCCCCCATCACGGCGGAGCGGCTCGCCGAGCTGCCGACGCCGTGTGGCATCCATCGCGTGTCCCCCAGATGCACGCCGATCTCGCCGGGCGGCACCTGAAGGACCTCGGCGCAGACCTGCGCCAAGGTCGTCGAGATGCCCTGGCCGAGCGAGGTCGAGCCCGCAGCCATCTCGATGCGCCCGTCAGCGGTCAGGGTCACCCGGGCGCTCTCGAACGGGCCCGTCCCCGAGGTCTCGATGACGGCCGCGAGGCCCACGCCGTAGCGCACGTCGCCGCCTCCGGCGTTCTTCTCGCGACACGCCGCCAGCCGCTCCGCGTAGCGGCCGTCCTTCAGCGCGTGCTCGAACATGGCGCCGAAGTCTTCCCCCGCGAAGTCGGCATTCCGCCCGGTGACCGCTCCGGCCACCGTGTTGACCGTGTACGGCTCGTCGCCGGGCCGCGCGAGATTGCGACGGCGGATCTCAGCCGGATCGAGCCCCGAGCGCCGGGCGAGCAGATCGAGGACGCGCTCGCGCACGAACGTGCCCTCGTAGAAGCCGGGCGAACGAACCGTGCCTGTGGGCGTCTTGGTGGTCATGACGCACGAGACGCGGCAGCGATAGTTCGGCCAGCGGTACGGCCCGGGCAGATACGACGCGGTCAGCGCGGCCGCCCAGACGCCGTGCGTGCGCAGATGGCCGCCCATCACGTTGACGAGCGCGGCGTCGAGGGCCAGGAGCCGCCCGCGCTCGTCGGCCGCCGCCGCGACCGACCACTGCTGCTCGCGCGAGTGGTTGATGGAGAGAAAGTGCTCGCGTCGGTCCTCGACCCACTTCACCGGACGCCCGAGACGCCGCGCCAGGTAGGGGATCAAGAAGTCTTCGGGATAGAATTCGCCGCGCGCGCCGAAGCCGCCGCCGACGTCCGACTCCGCGAAATCGATCCGCCCCTCGTCGATCCCGAGCATGCCGGCGAGCGTCCGCCGGTTGAAGTAGGGCACTTTCGTCACACCCCACACCGTCAGGCGCTCGGCGCCGCCATCCCACTCGGCGAGCAGGCCTCGCGGCTCCATGGGTGCCGCCGTCTGGCGTCCGATGAAGAGCTGCTCACGCACGACGAACGAAGCATCTCGCAGCGCGGCGTCGACGTCGCCGAGCGCCGTCGTCCACGAGTCGGCCACGTTGCCCTCGGGGAAGAGCGGCGGCCCCCCGTCAGCGCCGCCGCCGGCGCCGACGAACGCCGGGAGCACGTCGTACTCGATCGCGACGTGCTCGCGCGCGTCGACGGCCGCGGCGCGATCAGCCGCGACGACGACGGCGACGGGCTGGCCCGCGTAGCGGACGGTCTCGCGGGCGAGCGGCGGCTGCAGGTACGCCGCGTGCGCTGGCTTACCAGCCTGGCGCAGCGGAATCGTCGAGACGCCAGCGAGGTCGGACGCGGTCACGACGGCCAGCACGCCCGGGCGCGCGAGCGCGCCCTGCCCATCGATGCGGCGTACGCGGGCGTGAGCGTGGGGGCTTCGCACGATGGCCGCGTGGGCCATGCCGGGCCGGACCAGGTCGTCCACGTACCGTCCACCGCCGACGAGCAGGCGCGGATCCTCGAGCCGCTTGATCGGGACGCCGATGAACCTCACTGGAAGAGGGATGGTACCATCCGCTCGTGAAATGGGAGCGGACGGTCACCGTGATCGGCTGCCACGTCGGCGGCGAGGACAACCACGTGATCGTCGGCGGGGTGCTGCCTCCGCCGGGCGCCACGATGTTCGAGAAGAAGCGCTATCTCGAGACGCAGGCCGACGAGCTCAGGCGCTGGCTCTTGCTCGAGCCGCGGGGCAAGCCCGCCCTGTGCATCAATTTGGTCACGCCGCCGACCCGGCCGGATTGCGACGCGGGCCTGATCATCATGGAGTCGACTGACTATCCTCCCATGTCCGGCTCGAACACGATCTGTACCGTGACCGTGCTCCTCGAGACCGGTATCCTGCCGATGCGCGAGCCGGTGACCACGCTCACCCTGGACACGCCGGCCGGCCCGGTACCGGTCGAAGCGCGCTGCCGCGACGGCAAGGTCGAGCGTGTCCAGTTCACGAATGTCCCGTGCTTCGCGACGCACCTGGGCGCCAAGCTCGACGTCGAGGGCGTCGGCACGATTTCCGTTGACGTGGCGTACGGCGGCGCCTTCTTCGCCATCGTCGACGCGCCGTCGCTCGGCTTCGCGGTCGAGCCGAAGGAGGCGCGAGAGCTCGTCGCCGTGGGCAATCGCATCGTGGCCGCGGCGAAGCAGCAGCTCGAGGTGCGCCATCCCGAGAACGCCGACATCCAGGGCGTGACCTTCGCCGAATTCGCGATGCCGTTCGCGGGGCTGGGCGCGGTGAGCCGCAATGCCGTGATCGTGGCGCCGGGTCGTATCGACCGGAGCCCCTGCGGCACTGGGACGTCGGCGCGGCTGGCCGTCCTGCACGCGCGCGGTCAGCTCGGAGCGGGGCAGGGATTCGTGCACGAGTCGATCATCGGCTCGCGCTTCGATGCCGCGATCGTTGCCGAGACGACGCTGGGCGGCCGCCCGGCTGTCGTCCCCACGATCGCGGGCCAGGCGTGGATCACCGGTGTCTTTCAGCACGGCTCCGACCCGTCCGACCCGTTCCGTCACGGCTTCACCTTGCCCGACATGTGGTTCGCCTGACCGAGGAGGATCGCGCATGAGCACACACCCGGCGCTGGACATGTCGCATACCGCGATGAGCGAGGACGCCGCGCTGCGCTTCCTCGACGGCCATCGCATTCGCATGGGCGGACGCACGATGGATCCGAAGGCGCAGATCGTGGGCGAGTTCGTGAAATCGGTCCGTGTGCCCGGCTACTATCCACCGCTGCCCGAGCTCCGGCAGCAGCTCCGCATGATGGTGACCTTGATGGACGAGCCGGCGCCCGAGCTCGCGCGGATCGAGGACGTCCGCATTCCCGGGCCGGCCGGCGAGATTCCCGCCCGCGTCTATTCGTCGAGCGCCGCGAAGACGCCCCAGCCGACCGTGGCGTACTTCCACGGCGGCGGCTGGGTGCAGGGCGATCTCGAGACGCACCACGGGCTCTGCGCGCGGCTGGCCAAGCACGCTGGAGTGCTCGTCGTGGCCGTCGACTACCGGCTGGCTCCCGAGAACAAGTTCCCCGCGGCGGTTGACGACTGCTTCGCCGCCTATCGCTGGCTCTCCGAGAAGGGCCGCGACGTCGGGGCCGACACCGCGCGGGTCGGCGTGGCCGGCGATTCGGCTGGCGGTAATCTCTCGGCCGTCGTCTCGCAGCTCGCCGCGGCCGCCGGCCTGCCGGTGCCGGCGTGTCAGGTGCTCATCTATCCCGCCGTCGACGCCTCGCTCGAGACCGAGTCGCACCGCGAGCTGGTCGAGGGGCACGTGATCCCGCGCGAGCGCATCGTCTGGTACATGCAGCAATACCTGAAAAGCGAGGCGGACCGGAGCGACGTGAGATTTTCGCCGCTCCGCGCGGCGAGCCTGAAGGGCCAGCCCCCGGCTCTGATCGTCACCGCGGGGTTCGATCCGCTTCGCGACGAGGGCCGTGCGTACGGGGACCGGCTGCGTGAGGCAGGCGTGGACGTCGTCTACCGCGAGTATCCCGGCCAGATCCACGCGTTCGTGTCCCTGACCAAGGCGATCCCGCAGGGCATGGCCTGTACGCTCGAGATCGCGGACTACCTGCGCCGGCGCCTGGGATGAGCCGATGACCTTTTCGCTGATCGGCCGCTGCGAGCGCACCGGCATGCTCGGTATCGCGATCTCGACGAGCGAGATGGCCGTGGGCTCGCGCTGCATCCACGTCGCGCCGAACATCGGCGCCATCATCACGCAGGCCAGCACCAATCCGCGCCTCGGGCATCTCGGTCTCAATCTCCTGCGTGCCGGCCATTCGGCCACGCGCGTCCTCGACGCGATCGCCGCGAGCGATGAGTTCGTCGAGCGCCGGCAGCTCGGCTGTCTGGATGTGACGGGTCTGGGTGTGGCGCGAACCGGCTCGGGGAACCGGCCGTGGGCAGGACACCGCGTCGATCGCAACGTGGTGGTGGCTGCCAACGCCGTCGTCGGCGCCGAGGTCGCCGATGCGATGTTCGACGCGTTCAAACGCGGCGGCGATCTACCAATGTGGGAGCGTCTGCTCGGATCGCTCGAGGCCGGCAAGGCGGCCGGCGGCCAGCCCGATGGCGAGACCTCGAGTGGGCTCTACGTCGTCGACCGCGACACGTACCCCATGGTCGACCTGCGCGTGGACCTGCACGCCTCACCGATCGCCGAGCTCCGCCGGCTCGCCGACGCGTACTTCCCGCTGGTGGCCTACTACCAGCTGCGACCGCGAGATCCCAATGTTCCACCGGCCGCCGAGTGGCTGGCAGGCCGCCGATAAGGGGCCAGCGCCCTTAGCGGCGGCCTGTTACGCGAGCATCGCGAGCGTCTGCTGGAGCGTGCGCACGCGCGCGTACATCTTCATCGACTTGTCGAGGCTGTAGGCGTGGGCCGCGGCGTCGCCGCCCCAGCAGCACTCGCGCACGACGACCGTGTCGAGATCCATGCTGAAGGCCTCGCGCACGCTGGTCTCGACGCCGCGATTGGTGGCGCCGCCGCCGATGACGAGCGCGGTGCGTCGGAGCAGCCGCAGCAGCTCGGCCGCGCCGGTGCCGTAGAAGGCGCTCGGGCGGCGCTTGAGGTAGACGTAATCTTGGGGCCGTGGTGCGATCTCGTCGGGGAAGCCGGCGTCGGGCGTACCCTCGATACAGTTGGTGAGGGAGGGCACGCCCGCCTCGGCGCTCAGATCGGTCGGCAGCAGCACGACGTCCGAGCCGTCGGCCCGGCTCACCGGGGTGGTATAGATGACGGGCATCGCGAACGCCCGGCACGCCGCGATCAGCGCGACCCAGGCGTCGAGCACCGGTCGCATCGCGGTGCGGCGCGCGGGATCGGCCGGGGTCAGGGCGCGGCGGCAGGCGTCGTACACGATCAGGGCGGCGCGCGAGGTGTCGATGCGGTCGGAGTTGGCTATGGTATTCATGCCCGGGATTCTAATCCGGCGCGACGTGAGGTGATGCGATGACGGACACGAAGCCAGGACGCGCCCACTTGATCGCCGGCGGCTTTCCGCCCGGCTCGCAGGCCGGCCACGACCACGACTATGCGCGCCTGCGTCTACTCGGTTTTCTGGCCGAGCGCGAGATGCCGGCGTCGGTCGCGAACGACTTCGCCGATATCGAGAAGTGGCTGGCGGTCAGCCGCTTCCTCATCACGTACGTCGCCGGCCCGTACCCGGACGCCGCCCAGTGCCGCGCGATGCAGCAGTGGCTCGAAGCCGGCGGTCGCTGGCTTGGCCTGCACGGCGTCAGCGGCGGCCGGGCCGAGCGGGTGGAGGGCTCGCGGCAGCGCCGCACCGTGAAGACCGAGCACCACGCGCTCCTCGGCAGCTACTTCCTGACCCATCCGCCGATCTGCAAGATCAGCGTCGACGTGGCCGGCGACTCCGCGCTCACCCGCGGGCTCGGCGCCTCGTTCGTCGTCGAGGACGAGCCGTACTTCATCGAGCTCCAGGACCCGAAATCGACGCGGATCCTCCTGACCGCGGACTACGGCCCGAGCGCCACGTCGCCCACCATCGGCACCTTGTACCCCACGGACACGTCGCTGCAGCCCGACGGCAAGACGCGTGTGCTCGGCTACACGCGCGCGGTGGGCGCCGGTGGCGTCACCTATGTAGCACTCGGCCACTGCCACAACCCCGCGATCCGGGCGTCGCGCGTCGTCGACCCGACCGACACGACGCCGCTCACGTTCCGGGGCTCGTGGGAGAGCGACGCGTTCGCGACCCTGCTGCGCAACGCCATCGCGTGGGGCATGGGGGCCTAGCGCGTTTCCGCGGAAACGTCTCAACGCGTCGACGTCTTGCACTCTCCGGCGGTAGGTGTGAGAACCTGAGAGAAAGGAGAGCGTCGATGGCCGACGAAGCGATGCAGGCGGAGCTCGAGCGACTCAAGAAGGAAAACGCCGCGCTGAAGGCGCAGTCGTCGCGCGGCGTCTCGTTGAAGGTGAGCGAGAAGGGCGGCGTGTCCGTCTACGGGCTCGGCCGATTCCCGGTCACCCTCTACAAGGAGCAGTGGACGAAGCTGCTCGACCTGGCCGACGATATTCGCGCCTTCATCAAGGCGCACGACGCCGAGCTGAAGACCAAGGAGCCGCGCTGAGCGTCGGCGCGCGCTCGCTCACTGCAGGCGGACGCTAGCGACATTTGCGCAGGCGCCTGCCCACCACTATTGTCGTGTCCCAGCCGTGGACGACCGCCGCGCGATCGTGGACGGACAGTGCGACCGGGCCTTCGAGCCCGTGCGCGACGCCCTTGCCGAGGCGCTCGCCTCGGGCTTCGAGGTGGGTGCAGCACTCGCGGTCTACGTCGACGGCCGCCCGGTCATCGATGTCTGGGGCGGCTACGCCGATGCGGCACGGACGAGGCGCTGGCAGCGCGACACGATCGTCAATCTCTACTCGGTCGGCAAGGCGGTCAGCGCCGTCTGCGCCCTCCGCCTGGTCGACGCGGGGCTCCTCGATCTGGACGCGCCGGTCGCCCGCTACTGGCCCGAGTTCGCGCAGGCCGAGAAGGCGCGCCTGCCGGTGCGCTATCTCCTCACGCATCAGGCGGCGCTTCCGGCGATCGCGCGCCCGCTGCCGCCCGGTGCCTGGAGCCGGTGGGAGACGATCACCGAGGCGCTCGCCGCCCAGGAGCCCTGGTGGGAGCCGGGCGCAGGCCACGGCTATCATGTCAACACGCAGGGGTTCCTGATCGGCGAGGTCGTCCGGCGGATCACCGGCCGGACGCTCGGCGGCTACCTCCGCGAGAGCATCACCGGCCCGATGGGCATCGACTTCTCCGTGGGCGTCGGTCCCGAGCTCGACCCGCGCTGCGCCGACACGCTGCCGCCGAGACCGAGCCCCGAGACCGAAGAGCTTCAGCGCCAGATGGCCCTCGACCCGAACGATCTGCGCGGCGAGGCCCTGATGCGGCTCTACGCGTATCGGAATCCCCGCGACTTCTCGGGGACTGGAGTCGTCAACACCCGCGCGTGGCGCGCCGCCGAGGTGCCGTCGACCAACGGCCACGGCAACGCGCGCGCGGTCGCGCGGCTCTATTCGGCGCTGGCCGGTGACGGCACCCTCGACGGCCGGCGCCTGCTCTCGCGGGAGATCATCGCGCGCGCGAGCGCCGAGCAGGTGCACGGCGACGATCTCATGCTGCAGCGCCCGACGCGCTTCGGGCTCGGGTTCCAGCTCACGATGGCCGAGCGCCGGCTCGGCCCGAATCCGTGCGGGTTCGGACACTTCGGCGCCGGGGGCTCGCTCGGGTTCGCCGACCCCGACGCGCGCGTGGCCTTCGGCTATGCGATGAACCAGGGGCGCGGCGGCTGGCAGCACAAGCACGTCCGCCATTTCGTCGATCTCGTCTATGCGGCGCTCTAGAGTATCCTGACAGCGAGTTGCCTCCGATGAAGCTGCGCACGCACCTGATCGTCTTGACGCTGGCCACGGTCGTGCCCGCCGTCCTGTTCGCGGTCGGGCTGATCGTGTACCACACGCGGCTCGAGCGCTTGTCGCTCGAGCGCGGCATGCGCGACACCGCGCGCGCCCTGGCGCTGGCGCTCGACCGGGACATCAACGACATCAAGACCGGTATCGAGACGCTGAGCGCCTCCAAATACCTCAATGGCCCCGTCGATCTCGCGCACTTCTACGAGGAAGGGACCACGGTGTCCAAGGGCTTCGGCGGCTGGGCCGTCCTGTCCGATCCCTCGGGGCGGCAGATCCTCAACACCAGCCGGCCGCTCGGCGCCGCGCTGCCGATCCCCACGATGGCGAGCCTCGAGATGATGAGGAGCGTGGCGGACCGCCGAACGACGTTCGTATCGAACGTGTTCGTCGGCACCGTCAGCCGCCAGCCGGCGGTGATCGTGGCGGCCCCGATCATTCGTGACGGTCAGGTGCGCTACATCCTGGACTTCTCGTTCCCGCCGACGCAGTTCACCAAGCTCCTGCAGGAGGCGGCCCTCTCGCGAGGCTGGATCGCGCTGATCACGGATCGCGACGGCGGCGTGGTGGCGCGCGTGCCCGACCCGGCGGCTTTCGTGGGCCGCAAGGAGGGGCAGCAGTGGACGACGAAGACGGCGAGCGCCGACGAGGGATTTCTCAAGGGCGATGTGCTCGGGGGGCCCTCGGTCTACTCAGCGTACCGCCGCTCGCGAGAAACCGGATGGGTGGTCGCCGTCGCCGCGCCCATCAAGCTGGTCGACGCGGGGATCCGGCGCTCGATGCTGGCACTCTCGGGCGGCGGTGTCCTCCTGCTCGCCGTCGCATGCGGGCTCGCGTACGTGCTCGGCAAGCGCATCGCGGCGCCGATCGTTGCGCTGTCCGACTCGCTCAAGGCCGAGCCCGAGGCGCCGCTGCCGGCCGGGCAGTCTCGGGTGTCCGAGGTGGAGGATCTGCGGCGGGCGCTCGAGGATGCACAGGCTGCCGGGCGCCGGGCCGAGCTGGCGCACGCCGCGCGGCGTGAGGCCGAGGCCGCCAACCGGGCGAAGGACGATTTTCTCGCCGTGCTGTCCCACGAGCTGCGGACCCCCCTCAACGCGATGTTCGGCTGGGTCCGAATGCTCCGCACCGGCCACCTCGATGGCGCCGCCGCTGCGCACGGGCTCGAGGTGATCGAGCGCAACGTCACCCAGCAGAGCCGGCTCATCAGCGACCTGCTCGACGCCAGCCGCATCGTCTTCGGCCGCCTCGAGCTCAGCCTGCAGGCCGTGGACTTCCCGGCGCTGGTGGCGAGCGTGGTCGAATCGATCCGGCCGAGCGCGGAGATCAGGGGAATCAGCCTGAAGTCCGAGCTCGATCCCGACGCCAGCCCGGTGAACGGCGACCCCGACCGGCTTCGCCAGGTGGTCGAGAACATTCTCGGCAACGCGATCAAGTTCACGCCGCCGAATGGCTCCGTGACCGTCCGGCTCGCAGGCGATGGCGACGTGTGCCTCACCGTGAGCGATACCGGCCGCGGCATCGACGGAGAGCTCTTGCCGCACATCTTCGAGCGATTCAAGCAATCCGACAGCCCGAGCCCGCGCAGCCACGCCGGGCTCGGCCTCGGGCTCGCGATCGTCCGCCATCTCGTCGAGCTCCACGGCGGACGGGTGCGCGCCGAGAGCGAGGGCGTCGGGCAGGGGGCGACCTTCACGGTGGTCCTGCCGATCGTCGCGTCGCCCGAGGACACCGCCTCCGCGCCGATGCCCGCGGCGCGCCGCTCGGACGAAGAGCGTTTGGAGGGGCTGCGGGTGCTCGTCGTCGAGGACGACGCCGATGCGCGCGAGCTGGTCGCGACGGTCCTTGCCCAGGCCGGCGCGGTGACGTTCACGGCGTCCAACGGCCGCGACGGGATCGCCATGGTCCCGCGCGTGCGCCCCGACGTGCTCGTCTGCGATCTCGCGATGCCCGATCAGGATGGGCTGACGGTGGTGCGGGAGGTCAAGGCGTGGGCTGCAGAGACCGGCGTGGCGCTGCCGGCGCTGGCGCTCACCGCCTACGCGCGCGCCGAGGACCGCGAGCAGGCGCTGGCCGAGGGCTTCGATCGCTATCTCACGAAACCGGTCGAGCCAAGCGAGCTTGTCGGCATCGTCGCGGGGCTGGCGCGGCGCTGAGCCACGAAGAGCGAACAGGAGGCGAGGACGATGAGCGCGACCCCGACGTTTGGACGCTACGCCGAGATTCCCTTCGACCAGATGACCGCCGAGCAGAAGGACGGCTACCGCTTCCTGGTCGAGGGCCCTCGCGGCCGACTGCCCGGTCCGTACAAGGTGTGGGTGCATAACCCCAAGCTGCTCCGCGCCGCCGCCCCGCTCGGCGAGCACTTCACACCCGGCAAGTCGACGTTGACCGAGCGCGAGCGGGAGATCGCGGTGATCGTGATCACGAGCAAATGGCATTCGGCCTACCCCGCCGCCGCCCACGAAAAGCGCGGCAAGGAGGTCGGCCTGCCGGCCCCTGCCGTGGAGGCGATCATGGCGGGCTTGCCGGCCTCGTTCGCGGATCTTCGCGAGCAGGTCGTCTACGAGCTGGCGACGACGCTCACCGACGGTCGGCTGGTCTCGCAGGGGCTCTACGACCGCGCCGTCAAGGCGCTCGGCCACGAGAGCATCACCGACGTGGTCGTACTGATGGGCTACTACACGGCCGTCTCGCTGACGATGAACGTCTACGCCGTGCCGGCGGGCACGCCGGGCCTGGCCCGTTGAGGGAAGTCATGACAGCACTGAAGATCACGTCGCTGCATCCTTCGCTTGGAGCCGAGATCTCCGGCATCGACCTGAGCCGCCCGAACGACGCGCCGACGCGCGAGGCGCTGTCGCGGGCCCTCGCCGATCATCTGGCGCTGGTGTTCCGAGATCAGCGGCTCACGCCGTCTCAGTACCTCGCGGCCGCATCGGCGTTCGGGCCGCCGATGGAGCAGCACTACTCGCAGCACAACATGCCGGACTTCTCGCTGATCGGCCTGATCTGGCACAAGAAAGGCCAGCAGCCTGCCGAGCGCTGGCACACCGACCACACCAACCGCGAGCGCCCGCCGGCGGCGACCATCCTGTACGGCGTCGAGATTCCGTCGGCCGGTGGCGGCACGAGCGTGGCGAACATGCGCGCGGCCTATGCGGCGCTGCCCGAAGGCGAGCGCAAGCGCCTGGACATGCTGAAGACCTTCAACAGCCTCGATCGCGACAAGACCGACACCCGGCAGGACGACATCGAAAAGTACGGCAAGTCGATCGAGCATCCGATGGTGCGCACGCATCCCGTGCACGGCTCGCGAGCGGTGTACTTTCACATCACGAAGACGACGCACATCGACGGCATGACGCCGGAGGCAAGCCGCGCCTACATGAACGATCTCCTCGAGCGGATGATCAAGCCCGAGATCACCTATCACCACGCGTGGCGCAAGGGCGACGTGCTGGTCATCGACGACCGCGCGACCATGCACCGGGCCCACGGCGACTACGACCGGCGCGAGAGCCGCATCCTCTGGCGGATCATCGTGGAGGGCGATCGCCCGGTTTTGGTCTGAGCGGTCCTCACCGCGGCCCTAGCTCGCGCTCCGCGTCGGCGAGCAGGCTTTCGAAGGACGCCGGCAAGTCCAGCGTGCGGCCCACGACGCCGGGGCTATAGCCCTGGAGCCAGTAGCTGTTGGTCGGATGGCCGCCGCCCGCGACGACGACGATGAAATTGTCCGGGCTTGCCGTGATCGGCCACGGATCGAGCGCGATACTCTCGCGCACGACCTTGCTCGAATCGATCTCGAGCCACGCCGGACAGCCCGCGCGGCGCAGGTGCCCGGTCGGGATGCGCGAGTGCTCCCACAAGAACTCGCGGATCGTGGCCTTCGTCCAGCCCAGGCCGGCCATCGTGTTCGCCACCACGCCCGGCAGCATCAGGATGCCCGGCGTGCCGTGCTCGTATCCAGATAGACCCGGCATGTTGGGGACGCGCATGAAGTCCGCCATGCGGTACATGCCCTGCAGCGCGTCTTCCTCGGGTGTTTCCTTCTTCGCCCCGCGACGGCGGATGTTGGTGGCGCCGTTGGCGAACGCCAGCGAGATCGAGTTCTGGCCGGGTGCGTAGGCGTGCCGCTCGGTCGCGTGCGTCGCCCAGCCCGGCGGCAGGCTCGCTTCGTCTTCGGCGAAGACGACGTTCGTGTAGCGCACGCCGCCGTAGTTGGCCATGGTGCCGATCCCGGGCAGCGCGCCGCCGACGTTCTGCTGCAGGAGACGCAACGCGCGGCCGATGCTGGCACCGGCCGGCCGCTGCGGGTCGGGGCCGAGGCAGCCGAAGCCCGAGTTGAGTCGAATCTGGGAGCCGATGGGACCGTTGACGATCACCACCGGGAAGGCGCTGCCCGAGGCCGCCTGGAGCTGCGCGCTTCCCGACGCAGGATCGAGGAACGCGTCGACCGCGGCCACGAGCACGGGCAGGTACTCGGGCCGGCCGCCCGCCATCGCGAGCGCGATCGCGCAGGTCTCGACTGTGGTGACGCCGCCGCGCGGCGGAAAGATCCCGACGCGATGCCCCCGCGGCTGCGTGGCGCCGCGAAGGATCCAGTCCACGCGCTCGCGCGTCGGAGGCCAGAGCGGGAGCCCGTCGCCCCAGCGGTTGGCGAGCATCAAATTGTTCACGCGCGAGAACGCCTCTTCCATGCTCTCGCCGTTGACGCGAATCAGCGGCGTCTCGACTGCGCCGTCGCCGCCGAAGGCCGAGCGCCAGCGCGTGAGCCCGTCGTAGAACTCGCGCTTGCGCGTCTGCACCGGCGAGATGTCGCTGCCGGGCAGGAACATCTCGATGGGGAAGGTGACCATTGCCGCATCGGGCGCCAGCCCGAGCCCGGCGACGGCGTTCGTCATGACCCCGACGAAATCGGCGCGCGTCAGGGTGACGGTCGGAATTCCCTGCGCTTCGAGCCTAGCGGCCGCCCGGCCGCATGCAGTGGCGCAGGACCCTCAGGCCGCGTTGCCGATGATGACCGCGTCGACCCGGCTCTGCTTGACCTGCGCCGCGGTCTCCTCGGAGCCGATCACCGCGTTGCCCTGCGGGAAGGCGTCGAGCGGCAGCACCTCGATCCCCTGGAAATCGGCCTCGAGCAGCGACTTCAGGAGTGGCAGCATGCGATACGCCTGCCACTGGTCGTTGCTGACGAAGCCGATGCGCTTGCCCTCGAGGGTGGGGACGCGCGCGGCGAACGGCTGCTTCACCTCGATCTCGCCTGATGGATCGTGGAACTCGAGTGTGGCCATAGGATGCCTCCGAAGCGTCATGTTTGCGCGTCGATTATACGCGACTGGCACCCTCACGATGACGAGGCACGGTTTGCGTCCTAAGACATTGACGCGTCCTGTAGCTCGCCGATACGATGCGCGCGATGGTGAATCAAGCGGAGCGGTCCGGCCTGAGTCGCTGGACCCGTCGCGAGTACGCGCGGTTGATCGACCACGGATTCCTCGATGAGGACGATCCGGTCGAGCTGCTCGATGGGTTGTTGCTCGTCAAGGAGCCACAACACAGCCTCCACAGGACCGCCATACTGCTCGTGGCGAGAGCTGTCGAGCGAGCCTTCGGAGCAGGCTGGTTCGCTCAGACGCAAAGCCCGATCGCCCTTGACGACCGATCCGAGCCCGAGCCAGATGTCTGCGTCGTGTCGGGCTCGCCGCGTGATTAATCTTCTGCGCTGGTCGCTTCTATGGCTTGATCTTCAAGAGCTTCGCGGCCGTCTCGCCGAGCATCTTGCGCCGATCCGCATCGCTGAAGCCCGGCGTTTTCAAGATATGGTCGACCGACTTGTCCTGCCACGGGATCGGATGGTCGGTGCCGACTACGAGCTGGCTCACGCCCACTTCCGCGGCCAGGTGGCGCAACGCCTCCGACGTGAAGACCAGCGTGTCGTAGTACATCGTTCTGAGATATTCGGTCGGCCGCTTCTTCAGCGTGATTCCCGTGTCCATGTCGGGGGCGACGCGCAGGCTGTTGTCCGAGCGCGGGGCGTACGAGGGGAGGTAGCCGCCGCCGTGGGCCGAGCAGATCTTCAGCCCCGGGAAGCGATCGAGCGTGCCCTCGAAGATCAGGTGCGAGAGCGCGATGGTCGTGTCGAGCGGATTGCCGATCGTGTTCGCGAGCCAGCCGTTGCCCCTGAGGCGTTTGGCCAGGTCCGGCGTGCTCTGCGGATGAATGAAGATCAGGACGCCGAGCTCTTCGGCCTTGGACCAGAAGGGATGAAACTTCGGATCTGAGAACTCGTCGCCGGCGACGCTGGCGCCGACGGCGGCGCCGCGCAGGCCGAGCCTCTTCACGCCGTCGACGAGCTGCTGCACCGCCAGGTCGGGGAATTGGAGCGCGACCGACGCGAAGGCGACGAAGCGATCGGGGTATTTCGCGCAAAAGCCGGCCAGCGCTTCGTTCTGGATCTTGATCACCTTCTCGGCGACCTCGCGCTCGGCCCGGTACCACGCCGGGTTGATGCTGAGCGCTTCCATGTCGATGCCCTGCGCGTCCATCTCACGGATGCGGCGCTCACCGACCTCGCCGATTCCGGGGCCGCGATGGTCGTCGACCTTCAGCCCGAGCAGGGCGTAGGCCTCGGGAATCACGCAGTGAGCATGCACGTCGATCGTCTTCACGCGGCGGCGGCCGACCATGACTTCGCGGCGCCGGCTGGATGCGGCGGCTTGGCCGCGTCGCGCCGAGGCGCCGGCATGGCCTTTACCGCGCGCCGGCGGTCGAGTACGGGTCCGGAACCTGGCTTGCGCGTCGGCGAGGAGCTCACACCCGGTAAAGGCAATCATCGGATCCTCCTGAGAGCGAGAGTGGCGCCTATGATAGGGCAAGCTCCGCCGGCTTGCGCCGACAGACGTCGACCGCCGTCGCGGCCAGCACGCGCGTGACCTTCTCCATCTCGCTCACGAGCACGCACGCGTCGTCCTCGTCCGCGTTGCCGCGGTTGGTCGCCGGGCCGTACAGCAGACACGGAATCCCGGCTTTCCACAGATGACACGTATCGTCGGCGCTGTAGGAGTGCGGTAGCACGGCGCCGATGGCCTTGGGCTCCTGCCCGGTCACGGCGCGATAGCTCCGCGCTACCGCCTGCACGATCGGCGCGTCCGTCGGCATGTCGAAGGGATCCATCACGAGGCGGCGGCGCCCCTTGAAGCTTGCGGGGGGCGGGATCTCGATTTCGTAGCGGAGATCAGAATCGCTCGCGGCGACGGGATCGAGCGCGCGCCGGATGTCGGCGACGATCCCTTCGACCGTCTGCCCCGGCACGAAGTGCACGTCGACCAGGATCGTGCACAGATCGGGCACGTACGGCGGCTCGACGAGTACGTAGTCCTGACCGCGGCCGCCCAGGATGCTGCCGACGTTGAGGCGCGGGAACGCGGGCAGGTCGGGGCGCGGCGTGTAACGAAACTCCACGCGCTCGAGTGCCTCGACGATCCGCGTCATCTTCTGCACTGCGTTGACGGTGCCCTCGAGGCGCCCGATGTGGCCGGTCACGCCGAACGCGTGAATCGCCATGTGCACGATGCCCGAGTGCACGGTGACGAGATTGTCGGCGCCGAAGGGCTCGGCGACCACCGCGGCGTCGGTGCGCAGGCCGCTCTGCATCAGGAAGTGCGTGCCCTCACCGCCCTGGGTCTCGCCCGCCACGCAGGCGACGACCAGATCGCCGGCGAGCCTCACGCCCGAGCGCCGGACGGCCTCGGCAGTCATGATGATGCTGGCCAGCCCGCCCTTCATGTTCTGCACGCCGTGGCCGTAGAGGCGATCGCCCTCGAGGCTGGGCGTCCACGGATCGCGCCGCCAGCGGCGGGTGAGCGCATTGATGTCGGTGTGGCCGTTGAGCATGAGGCTCGCGCCGCCGCCCGTACCGCGCAGGGTGGCGATCGTCTGGAAGCGGCCGGGCTCGATCTCCTGCAGGTCGACCTCGTAGCCGCGCTTGCGAAAGAACTGCTCGAGGAAGCGTGCGACGGGCGTCTCCTCCGTCTTGAAGCTCGGGATGCGGATGAGATCGCTCGCCCGGTCGACCAGGTCGCGCGGGTCGACGTGGGCCAGCACCGCGCGGGTCGAGGCATCCAGCTCGGTCATCGCGGCAGCGCTCAGGCCATGGCCGCGGCGCTCAGACGAAGGTCAGCGGCTCGACGTGCGCTTCGCCGCGCGCGAAGCGGCCGATGTCGAGCGGGCCGGCGTCCATCGTGACCGCGTGGTCGTGCGCGAGCATCTCGGCCATGAGCTGGCCGGCGATCGGGCCGTGCATGAAGCCGTGGCCGCTGAAGCCCGCGATCACGTGCAGGCCGGTGACGCCGGGCACGGCGCTGACGATGCCGGTCTGGTCCGGCGTCATCTCGTAGAGGCCGGCCCAGGCGCGCATCAGCTCGGCGTCGGCCAGCGCCGGCGCCCGATGGATCGCGCGCTCGATCAGCGCGGGCTCGAGGCTCCGGTCGATCTCGGTGCTGAAGCCGTCGGGCTCGTCGCGGCGGCCGTGGCCGAGCAGAAGCCCCGGCCCTTCGCGGCGCAGTGAGAAGTTCGTGTGCGGATCGATGATGAACGGCGTTGCCGCCGGGATGCGCGAGGCCGGGAACGGGGCGGTCATGAACTTGTGGCGGCGGTGCGGGCTCACGGGAATGTCGACCCCGGCGAGCCGGCCGACGACGCCCGACCAGGCCCCGGTCGCGATGACCGTGGCGCGCGCCTCGAACGAGCCGGCCGCGGTGGTAACCCCGCGCACGCGGTCGCTGTGGCGCAAGAAGCCGTGCACCTCGTGCTGCTGCTTGATCGTCACGCCGAGATCTCGCGCCCGCGCCGCGATGGCCGTCGCGCAGAGGTAGGGATCGGCGTAGCCGTCGCGCGGCGTGTAGGTGGCGCCGAGCAGATCGTCGGTGTTGAGGTAGGG
>Ga0126376_10000549_pt1 | contig 18521 bp, 15 predicted proteins | sample PanSoiMetPlot_15_FD_92760 | JGI IMG/M metagenome (GOLD analysis project Ga0126376, IMG submission 92760) | Tropical forest soil microbial communities from Panama - MetaG Plot_15 | ecosystem: Environmental > Terrestrial > Soil > Tropical forest > Bulk soil | place: Panama | collected 2016-02-17
AAGCGTCGCGCCTCTTAACGGCATTTTGCGCGACAACGACGAGGCGTTTGCGGCAAACCTTGATGTCATTCCCAAAGATGCGGCGCTTGAGCTCCCGCGCTTGAGCCGCGAGAGGATTGCCGCGCTTACCCCTTTGCTGCGGTCGAGGGGGCTTGGCGGCTATGTCCGGCACTGCCACGGCGATCTCCATTTGCGAAATATCGTAGAGATCGACGGCAAACCCGTTCTGTTCGACGCCATCGAGTTCGACGACTCGCTAGCGACCATCGACGTTCTCTACGATCTCGCCTTTTTGCTGATGGATCTCGGCAAGCGAGACCTCACAGCGCACGCCAACGCCGTGCTCAACGCCTATCTCGATCGTGAGGGAAGCACGGCCAATCTCATTGGACTTGCGGCGCTGCCGCTGTTTCTTGCGACGCGGGCGGCGATCAGAGCCAAGGTCGAGTTGCTGCGGGCGAAGACGGGAGCGACGGAGACAGCCGCAGCAACGCGCAAGGAGGCGCGGAGCTATTTCGACCTCGCCTGCTCCTTCTTTCCGCCGATCCTTCAGCATCTCATCGGCATCGGCGGATTATCGGGCTCTGGCAAATCGGCGATTAGCCGCGCGATTGCGCCGTATATCGGCCCATTTCCTGGCGCGGTTCATATCAGGAGCGACGTCGAACGAAAGCGCCTCTTTGGGATCGCTCCGACCGAGAAACTGCCCGAAATCGCCTACGCGCCGGAAGTCTCCGACGAGGTCTATGCCATATGTCGCAAGCGCGCCCTCATGGCCCTCGCAGGGGGTCAGGCGGTGATCGTCGATGCCGTGCATGCGAGACAGGAGGAGCGCGAGGCACTTTCCACCCTCGCCGCCAAGGCAGGGGTTCCCTTCACCGGCCTTTGGCTCGAAGCACCGCCGGAGGTGATGCGGAAGAGGGTGGCTGCCCGCACACGCGACGTATCCGATGCCACGCCGCAGGTCGTCGACGCGCAGCTCAGCTATGAGATCGGCGGTCAGAATTTCGAGGTAATCGACACTTCATTGCCGTTCGAGCAAGTGGTTGCCGCCTGCCTCGACACGATCGGAGGGAGGAGCAAGGCCCGCCCTTAGATTCATGGTTTCCTAACCGTGGCCAGCCGAAAGTCGGGCCTTCGCCGGCTTCGTAAACCGCGCTCTCCGCGCGGACTGCCGGTGCATCTGGTCAGCCGTAGCGGGGGTCGGGTCGTGAGTGGGGTGGGTCAGCTCGAGCGCACAAGTGCTGCGGGCGGGCTTGGGGGTCATGCGAGACTTTCCGCGCCCATCCGGTTCGCGGTATCACTTCTCGTCATTGCGAGCCTCGCCTTAGGAGTCGCGTCATGCGGCGGCAATGGCGAACGTCTCGGCGAGCGCGTGATCCCGCTTGGGCAGCCGGTGCCGAAGGGTGGCGGCGTCTACCACGTGGGCGATCCGTATCAAGTCGCGAGCGTCTGGTACACGCCGCGCGAAGACCCGGGTTACGATAGGGTCGGCAGGGCATCGTGGTACGGCGAATTGTTCCATGGCCGCCGCACCGCAAACGGCGAAATCTACGATATGGACCGGCTTTCGGCGGCCCATCCCACGCTGCCTCTGCCGGTCTACGCGCAGGTGACCAACCTCGCCAATGGCCGGACCATCGTGGTGCGCATCAACGACCGCGGCCCTTACGCAAATGATCGGATCATCGATCTTTCGCGCCGCTCGGCCGAGTTGCTCGGCTTCAGGGCAGAGGGCACCACGGATGTGCGCGTCAAATATCTTGGCCATGCGCCCTTGAATGGCGACGACAGCTACGAGCAGAGATTTGCAGCGAAACAGGGCTGGGCTCGGATTCAGTTCGCGGCCAATATGGCGGTGAAGAAGGTCAGCGCCGCGCCGATCGCCGTAAGCAGCGCTCCCGAAGCGGACACGCTGCCGGCCGAGAATCCGGAGAACATCAGCCTTCCCTGGAAGGAAACCGCGCCTCCGCCAAGCGCTGCACTAAACGCGCGAGTAGCCGAAACCGATCCAGCCCAGCTTGGCTGGCAGGCGAGCCCGCGCTGGGCACCCCCTCCGTCAGCCGCTCCCGCCGGGCCAGTCCAGCCGGCCGCAAGACCCAAGCCTCAATCCCAGGGCGTCGTCATCCAGGCAGGGTCCTTCAAGACCAAGGAGAACGCCGACAAGGCGAGCGCCCTGCTGGGCTACATCGCGCCGGTTGATGTGGCGCCGGTCGAGATCGGCGGAGAGGTCTATTTTCGCGTCCGGGTTGGGCCTTTTGCCGATGAAGTTGCCGCCGAATCCGCAATCTCGCAGGTGACAAAAGCGGGCTATAAAGGCGCCAAGATCGTCTTGAAGAACTAAGAAGAACCGGGATGTCGACTGCCCTAGCCGGATTGATTTTTGCGCGCGACCGCTCGATATTGGATGAGGTCTGGGTAGGGACCAGCGACCCCAACACAACCCATTCGAGCCGACCGGTCAGTTCCGTGTACGCCTTGCGCCTTGGCAGATGGATCAAGCTCGCAGTGGCAGGCGCTATCCTCGCAGTTGGCGCCGGCTGCCTCACGGGATCCGCCGGTTCGGCTCCAGCCCCGCAAAGCAGTTTCGAGACCAAGGCCAAGCACGCCATCCTCATGGACGCCGACGCCAATCTCGTGCTGTTCGAGAAGGAGGCGGATCAGCTCGTGCCGCCCGCAAGCATGAGCAAGCTGATGACGCTAGCCGTCGTGTTCCGCGAGCTCAAGGCCGGGCATATCAAGCTCGAAGATCAGTTCAAGGTGAGCGAGCATGCCTGGCGAACGGGAGGAGCTCCCTCCGGCTCGTCAGCGATGTTCGCGCCGCTCAACTCCATGGTGAGCGTGTCAGATCTCATTCAGGGCGTCACCGTCCAATCAGGAAACGACGCGGCCATCATTCTGGCTGAAGGCATCGCCGGCACCGAGGATGCCTTCGCCAAGCAGATGAATGACTACGCTAAGGAGATCGGCCTCACCAAGTCGCACTTCGTCAACGCGACAGGCCTGCCGGCCGACGGGCACGTCATGACGGTGCGCGAGCTTGGAATGCTCGCCCGGTTTCTCATCTACACCTATCCTGAGGATTACCACTTCTTCGGAGAGAGAGATTTCACCTTCAACAAGCATACCTTCAACAATCGCAATCCCCTCATTTTCGCTCCCGACCTCGGTGTCGACGGGCTGAAGACCGGCTATATCGAAGAGGCCGGCTATGGGCTTGTGGCAAGCGCCAAGCGTGGCGAACAGCGTCTGATCCTCGTCGTCAACGGTCTGGAGTCCAAGCAGGAGCGCGAAGGGGAGCCGCGCAAGCTGATCGAATGGGGTTTCAAGAGCTTCAAGCCGTTCAGGCTGTTCGACGAAGGCCAGAAGGTGAGCGACGCGCTGGTTTGGGGTGGCACCCAGCATTACGTGCCGCTGATCGGCGACGGCAATATCGATATTATCCTGCCGGTAACCGCGAGCGGCAAGGTGAATGCCTCGATTGTCTACCAGGGCCCAATTAAGGCGCCCATCCGTAAGGGCGATCGTGTGGCGGTGCTCAGGGTCACCTCGGCTGAGTCCTCCGCCACTAACGATATCCCACTCTATGCCGGCGACAACATCGAGCAGAGCAACTTCGCCATGCGCGGGATCGACTCGTTGCTCGTGCTAGCCTTCGGCTGGCTGCTCTAGCCCGCCCTCCCGATGCAACGCGAGGCCGCCGAGACCGGCAGATTCATTACATTTGAAGGCGGGGAAGGGTCGGGCAAGTCGACCCAAGCCGGGATCCTTGCCAATCGGCTCACGCGCGCGGGCCGCAAGGTCCTTGCCACACGGGAGCCGGGCGGCTCGCCGGCTGCCGAGGAAATTCGCGAAGCCTTATTGTCTGGCCGCGTCTGGCAGTTCGGCCCGTTTGCTGAGGCGCTGCTGTTCTCCGTCGCGCGCGCGGATCATATCGAACACGGGATCGCTGAGGCTCTGGTGGAAGGAAAGTGGGTGGTATGCGACCGCTTCCTCGACTCGACTCGAGCCTATCAGGGGGCGACGGCCGGTGTACCAAAGGGCCTGATCAACGCGTTGGAACGGCTCACGGTCGGAAATCTTCTGCCCGATATCACCTTCATTCTCGATATTCCCCCCGAACAGGGACTTGCGCGGGCAGCCGAGCGGAGGAGCGGCAGCACGCCCGATCGCTTCGAGAGCCAGGAGCTGCTGTTGCATAAGCGCGTGCGGCGGGCTTTTCTCGACATCGCCGAGGAGGAGCCTGAGCGCTGCGTGGTGATCGACGCGAGCCAGCCTGAGGCGATGGTGGCCGAAGATGTCTGGGAAGTCGTGCTACAGCGCCTAAGCCCATGAGCATGGTTGCCGAGCGCTCCCGCGCCACCGCAGTGGAGCCCGATCGCCTCGAGGGATTCTCGGCGCCACGCGAAGTCGACCGTCTGTTCGGCCATTACGCCGCGTTGCGGGAGTTCGCCGACGCGCTTGCGAGCGGCCGCATGCATCATGCCTGGCTTATCGTCGGCCCTGAGGGTGTCGGTAAAGCCACGCTTGCTTATCACTTCGCGCGAATGGTGCTGGCGGAACGCGATGCCGCTCACCGCACCGAAGCCATCGACGCCGGTCATCCCGTGTTCCGGAAGGTCGCGGCACTATCGCATCCCAACCTGCTTCTGTTGCGACGCTCCTTCAACGAGAAGACCAAGCGCTATTCGCAATTCATCGGCGTCGACGAGGTGAGGCGGCTGAAGGCGTTTCTCGGCAATACGGCGGGAGAGGAGGGCTGGCGCGTGGTCATTGTCGACCGCGCCGACGATTTGAACCAGAATGCGGCCAACGCCCTTCTAAAAGCACTCGAGGAACCCCCGCCGCATACACTGTTTATTCTGATCTCGGGGGCAGAGGGACGTCTTCCCGTCACCATTCGCTCCCGCGCTCGGGTCCTCCGAGTCACAGCCCTTGGCGAAGAGGATTTGGAGAAGGCTGTGCGGGCTGCGCTTGCGCGCGATGAGCAAGAGGCTGATGCCAAGAGCATCGGGACTGCACTTGCCTTAAGTAATGGGAGTGTGCGCCGCGCGCTTGAGCTCATATCGGACGAAGGTGTCGAGCTGTATGACGAGATTGTCGCATTCTTCGCGGAACTTCCTGAGCTCGATGGCCCGCGCCTGCATCGTTTGGTCGACCAGATCGGAGGCTTTAGCAACACCGAGCAGCTTGAGCTTTTCATTGCGCTCCTTCTTGGCCTGATCGAGCGCCTCATCCGCTTCACGGCGACTGGCGAAGGCGCAACGAGAGAAGAGCAGGCCCTCGCCAAGCGGCTCATTTCACAGGGCAACCTCGCCCAGTGGGCGGAGGCTTGGGAGGCGATCTCGGCGGCTCACGTCGAGGCCTTGGAGTACAACCTAGATCGCAGCCTGTTCGCGATGGAAACGTGGTTCCGGCTCCAGAAACTCGCGCGCGAACATCTTGTTTAGCGAGAGCTGCGACTGCGCTTGCCCCTAGGCGGCGCCAAGGCTATTCCTGCCGCTATGGCAGAGAAGCGGCCCTATTACATCACCACTGCCATCTCTTATCCGAACGACGCGCCCCATATCGGTCATGCCTATGAGGCCGTTGCCACCGATGCGCTTGCGCGCTTCCGGCGCCTGCAAGACGGTGACGTGTTCTTCCTCACCGGCACCGATGAGCATGGCATTAAGATGCTGCAAACGGCAAAGGCCCAAGGCATCACGCCGGTCGAGCTCGCCGACCGCAACACGCCGAAGTTTCGGGAGATGGTGCACGTGCTCAACTGCTCGAATGACGATTTCATTCGCACGCGCGAGGAGCGCCACGCCCGCGCTTGCCAGGAGCTGTGGCGGCGCATGCAAGCGGCAGGCGACATCTATCTCGACAAATATGCCGGCTGGTACTCAGTGCGCGACGAAGCCTATTACGATGAGAGTGAGCTCAAGGAGGGGGCCGAGGGCCGCAAGCTGTCGCCGCAAGGCACGCCGGTCGATTGGGTCGAAGAGGAGAGCTATTTCTTCAGGCTGTCGGCCTATCAAGACAAGCTGCTCGCCTATTACGATGCGCATCCCGAGTTCATCGGGCCCGAGACGCGTGCCAACGAAGTGAAAAGTTTCGTGCGTGGAGGCCTTCAGGATCTCTCGATCTCGCGCACAACGTTCGACTGGGGCATCCCGGTGCCGGGCGACCCGAAACACATCATGTATGTGTGGGTCGACGCGCTCACCAATTATCTGACCGGCGTCGGCTTCCCCAACGAGAAGTCGGAGAGCTTCAGGAAATATTGGCCCGCAGACGTCCACATCATCGGCAAGGACATTATCCGCTTCCATGCGGTTTACTGGCCTGCCTTCCTGATGTCGGCTGGCATCGCTCCGCCGAAGCGGGTATTTGGGCATGGCTTCCTCTATAACCGCGGGGAGAAGATGTCGAAGTCGGTCGGCAACGTGGTCGATCCCTTCGTGCTGGTAAAGGATTACGGCGTCGATCGGCTCCGCTATTTCCTGTTGCGCGAGGTGCCGTTCGGCCAGGACGGCAATTACAGCCGCGACGGCATCGTGCAGCGCATTAACTCAGACCTCGCCAACGATCTCGGCAATTTGGCCCAACGCTCTCTGTCGATGATTGCCAAGAACTGCGAGGGCAAGGTGCCCAGGCCCGGTCAGCTCACTTCCGCCGATCAGACGATCCTTGCTGCGGCAGACGGCCTCCTTCCGCGCGTCGAGGAGGCGATTGACGACTTCGGCATTCACCGTGCGCTGGAAATCGTGTGGTCAGTGGTCGCTGACGCCAACCGTTATTTCGCGGCAGAGGAGCCCTGGGCGCACAAGAAGACCAACCCTGAGCGTATGGCAACGATTCTGTACGTCACGGCGGAGGTTACGCGCCAGATCGCCATTCTGGTGCAGCCGGCCATGCCTGAAAGCGCGGGCAGCCTGCTCGACCAGCTTGGCGCGCCGAAGGATGCGCGTGATTTCGCGGCGCTTGGCCCGAAGGGCAGACTCGAGCCGGGCACGAAGTTGCCGCCCCCGCAGCCTGTCTTCCCGCGCCACGTTGGGGCCGAAGCGCCCGCCCTGCAATGATCATCGACAGCCATTGCCATCTTGATTTTCCCGAGCTCAAAGGGGAGCTTGATGCGGTGCTCGCGCGCGCCCGTGCGGCGGGCGTCGGACTTATGGTCACGATCTCGACGCGGATCCATCGCTTCGATGAAGTCCTTGCCATCGCCGAAGCTCATGACGATGTGTTCTGCTCGGTCGGAACCCATCCACACAATGCTTCCGAGGAACCGGACGTAACGGTCACGGACCTCGTGAAGTTCACGCGCCACCCCAAAGTCGTGGCCATCGGCGAGGCAGGCCTCGACTATCACTACGACAACAGCCCTAGAATCGATCAGGAGAAGAGCTTTCGTGTCCATATCGCGGCTGCGCGCGAGACCGGGCTCCCCCTCGTGATCCATGCCCGTGAGGCCGACGCCGACATTGCGCGTATCCTTGAAGAAGAATCCGCCAAGGGCGCGTTCCCCTTCGTGCTGCATTGCTTCACCAGCGGTTCCGAGCTTGCCCGGCGTGGGCTGGCCCTTGGCGGCTACGTCTCTTTTTCGGGCATCATCACCTTCAAGAAGTCGTATGAATTACGCGACATTGCTCGCGACGTGCCGCTCGATCGGATTCTGGTCGAGACCGACGCGCCTTACCTTGCGCCAGAGCCCATACGCGGCAAGACCAACGAGCCGGCTTTCGTAATCCACACGGCCTCGCGGCTCGCTGCCGTGAAGGACATGAGCGACGCCGGGCTTGCGCGCGCGACCAACGACAATTTCCTCCGCCTGTTCAGCAAAGTGCCGCGCGCGAGCCTGAAGGCGCCAAAAAACGCGGCATGACGCTGAAAGTCACCATTCTTGGCTGCGGCACATCCGGCGGCGTGCCGCGGATCGGCAATATCTGGGGCGCGTGCGATCCCAACAATCCGAAGAACCGGCGGAGACGCTGCTCGCTTCTGGTGCAGCGCAACGACGCCCACGGTGCCACGACCGTGCTCGTGGACAGCTCGCCGGACATTCGCGAGCAACTACTCGATGCGGGCGCGCGCTGGCTCGACGGCGTGCTCTACACCCACGATCATGCCGATCATGTGCACGGCATCGATGATCTCCGCATGGTCGCCTATAACGGCCATCGCCGCGTCGAGGCATTCTACGATGCGACCACTGGGCGGATCCTCCGTCAGCGCTTCGAATATTGCTTCGAGCCGCCGTCCGGCAGCGAATATCCGGCGATCCTCAACGGGCATGAGATCAAGGCCGGGGAGGTGGTGCACATCGAAGGGGCAGGGGGCGTGATCGATGCGCTGCCCTTTCGTCAACGCCATGGCCAAGTCGAGACGCTCGGCTTTCGCTTCGGCAACATCGCCTATTCGCCGGATGTGAGCGACTTTCCCGAGGAGACACTTGAGCATCTTAAAAGCCTCGACGTGTGGATCATCGATGCGCTGCGTTATTTGCCGCATCCGAGCCATTTCTCGGTCGAGGAGGTGCTATCATGGATTGCGCAGGTCAAGCCCAAGCGCGCCGTGCTGACCCACATGCATGTCGATCTCGATTATGCGCGGCTCGCGAGCGAGCTCCCTAACGGCGTCGAGCCAGCCTATGACGGCCTGGTGCTGACTACGGACGGCTGATCGCCTTCCAAGCGTCGACGATTTCCCCGGTTTCCAGCCAATCGGGCATGGCGAGAGGCACGAAGGCCTCAGCCAATGCCTCAGGCGTCCGTAAAGTGCTCTGGTCTTCGCCGGGGTAGGCCTCAGCACGCATGCGGGTGGCAGTCGCGCCAGGGTCGATGATGTTCACCTTAATCGGGCTGTCGGCGGTCTCGTCGGCGTAGGTCTTGGCCAGGATCTCGAGCGCAGCCTTGGTGACAGAGTAGGGGGCCCAATAGGCGCGGGCCGAGCGCGCCACGCCAGATGTAACGAAGATCACGCGGCCCGCGTCTGACCGGCGGAGAAGAGGATCGAGCGTGCGGATTAGCCGCCAGTTGGCGGTGAGATTGATGGCAAGAGCGCGCTCCCAATGCTCGGAGGGTATATGGGTCAGTGGCGTCAGGCGGCCGAGAATGGCGGCGTTACCGACCAGCACGTCGAGCCTGCCGAAGCGCTCGTAGAGCGTGGGTCCGAGCGCATCGATGGCTTTGCCGTCAGCGAGGTCGAGCGGAACGAGCGAGCCCTTGCCGCCGTCCGCCCTGACCTGATCGTCGACCTCTTCCAGCGCCTTGCGCGAGCGCGCGAGCAGCAAAACATGAGCGCCCTCGCGGGCGAAGGCAAGCGCCACGGCGCGGCCGATGCCGCGCGAAGCGCCGGTGATGAGCGCGACACGGTCCTTAAGACGCGCTGAGGTCAACCTACCTCGGCGAGGAAGGAGAGCTGCTTCTGCGCGGGCGGACCTTCGCGGTCTCTAAGCCGCGTCGGATATTCGCCGGTGAAGCAATGGTCGGTGAACTGGGGATGGGCGTTGTCGCGCCAGTCATAGCCCATCGCCTTGTAGATGCCGTCGACGGACAGGAAGGCGAGAGAGTCCGCGCCCATGAAGGCGCGCATCTCCTCAAGGCTACGATGGGCGGCGAGCAGCTTGTCCTGGTCAGGCGTGTCGATGCCATAGAAATCGGGGTGCGTGATAGGCGGGCTCGCGATCCGCATATGCACCTCGCGCGCACCTGCCTCGCGCATCATCTGCACGATCTTCACCGAAGTCGTGCCACGCACTACGCTGTCGTCGATGAGCACGATGCGCTTGCCCTTTACCTGACCTTCGTTGGCGCTGTGCTTCAGCTTCACGCCGAGCTGCCTGATACGCTGCTCTGGCTCGATGAAGGTGCGGCCGACATAGTGATTCCGGATGATGCCATATTCGAAGGGCAGGCCGGAGACCTGCGAATAACCGATGGCTGCTGGCACGCCGGAGTCTGGAATGGGGATGACCACGTCGGCGTCGGCGGGTGCCTCGCGCGCCAATTGCCGGCCCATCTCCTTGCGTACCTCGTAGACGGAGCGGCCGCCGACGATCGAGTCGGGCCGGGCAAAGTAGATATATTCGAAGATGCAGAGCCGCGCCGGGTATTTGGGGACGAATCTGTGGCTCTCGATGCCTTCGCGCGAGATCACCACCACTTCGCCGTTCTCGACCTCGCGCACGAACTCGGCGCCGATGATGTCGAGAGCGCAGGTCTCGGAGGCGAGCACCCAAGCCTCGCCGAGCCTGCCAAGCACGAGCGGCCTGATGCCGTAAGGATCGCGCGCGCCGACAAGCTTCTTGTTGGTGAGGCCGACCAGAGCATAGGCGCCTTCGACCTGGAGCAGTGCCTCGATGAATTTCTCGACGAACCGCTTCTTCTCGCTGCGGGCGACGAGGTGGAGGATCACCTCGGTGTCGGTGGTGGATTGGCAGATGGCGCCCTTCTTGATCAGCCAATCGCGCAGCGTGAGTGCGTTGGTGAGATTGCCGTTATGGCCAAGGGCAAAGCCGCCGGAATCAAGATCGACGAATAGCGGCTGCACGTTGCGCAAGACCGGATCGCCGCACGTCGAGTAGCGGACATGGCCTATGGCGACATTGCCTTTGAGGCGCTCAATCACCGGCCGCGAGGTGAAATGGTCGCCGACCAGGCCTACACGCCGCTCGGTATGGAAATGGTGGCCGTCGAAACTGACGATGCCGGCCGCCTCCTGGCCGCGATGTTGGAGCGCATGCAAACCAAGCGCGGTCAGAGCCGCAGCGTCGGGATGGTTGTAGATACCGAAGACGCCGCACTCCTCGTGCAGCCGGTCCTCCTCGAGCCAGGTCAATGCCGGTTCCTTGGCTTCAACGGGTTCTGTCACGGGCCTCGCCTCCCTCCAATTAAATAAGCGCCTTGCAAAGCGCTTCAATGGCACGCGACGCCACGCTTACTCTGAACCTTAACTTCACGACCGCTGGCCTGGCTGCGCCGGAGCACCCTCGGCGGGCGCCTCAGGTTGGCCTTCGGGTTGTCCCTCGGGCTGGGTGCCCTGCTGCTGCTCAGGTTTCGGTCCGGGTAGGTACTGCTCCGGGTTCATCGGCAGCAGCGATTCGATGGCGACCTGGGTCTGCTGAAGAATGGGATAGGACCTTGCATTGCGCACCCAGTCTGGCTGGTCGCGGGCAAGCGCGGTGAAGAGGATAAAGACGATGGCGACGAGCAGGAAGCCGCGCGCCAAGCCGAAAATGAACCCCAATGTGCGGTCGAGCGCGCCGACCCGGCTGTCGAGCACGCGGTCGGAAATGCGGAAGGTGATCAGGCTCACCACGATTAGAGTGACGATGAAGACGCCGGCGGCAAAAGCGATCTGGGCGACGCTCGGATTGTTGATGTAGGGCGCGAGCATGCCCGAATATTTCGGCGTCAGATAAAGGGCGGCGACGGCGGCGACAGCCCACGAGAATATCGACAAAACCTCGCGGGTGAATCCGCGCACCATGGCGAGAAAGCCGGAGATGAGCATGATGACGATGAGAATGACATCGAGCCAGGAGATGGGCATGGCGCGAGGCTCCTCCAGCGGCGCGGCGCGAGACTATCACGATTCCCGGCGATCAAGCACAAATGGCCTGGAGGGGCAATGGCAGAGCCTCGGGCCGGCGCATTGTCGCGGGGCGACTCGCATTCTACTCGACGGGCAGGGTGCTGAATAAGGCAACCAGATCGTCCAATTGGGAAATGGGCGAGAGCCTTATGTCCTTGGCCTCCCAGTTGTCGCTGGCAACGGCCGGAACCACGGCGCGCGCGAAGCCAAGCTTGGCAGCCTCCTTAAGCCGCTGATCCATATGACCCACGGCCCTGACTGCCCCGGTCAGGCTTACCTCGCCGAAATAGACCGTATCTTCGGGCGCAGGCTTGCCTGTCAACGAGGAGATAAGGGCAGCAGCAGCGGCAAGATCAGCCGCGGGTTCTTGCAGCCGCAGGCCGCCGGCGACGTTGAGATACACATCGTGGCTTCCAAGCCTCACGCCACAGCGGGCCTCTAGCACGGCAAGGAGCATGGCTAGGCGGTTGGGATCCCATCCCACCACGGCGCGTCGCGGCGTGCCGAGCAGAGAGGGCGCGACCAGCGCCTGGATCTCCACGAGGATGGGGCGCGTGCCTTCCATGCCGGCGAACACCGCGGTGCCCGGCGCGTCACGGTCACGGTCGCTCAAGAACAGCGCGGAAGGGTTATCCACCTCCTTCAGGCCATCGGAGCGCATCTCGAACACGCCGATCTCGTCGGTCGGGCCGAAGCGGTTTTTGACCGAGCGCAGTACGCGGAACTGGTGGCCGCTTAAGCCTTCGAAATAGAGCACGGTATCGACCATATGCTCGATGACCTTAGGCCCCGCGATCTGACCGTCCTTGGTCACATGTCCCACCAGCACAAGCGTCGAGCCGCTCCCCTTGGCATGGCTGATCAGCGCTGAGGCACAGCCGCGGAGCTGGGTGATAGTGCCGGGTGCGGCCTCCACGCTCTCCGACCAGAGCGTCTGCACCGAATCAATGATGACGAGAACCGGGGACACCGTGCTCCCAAGCGTGGCAACGATATTGGCGAGGTTTGTCTCGGTGCCGAGCGCAACCGGCGCATGCGCAAGCCCAAGACGCGCCGCGCGCATGCGCACTTGCGCGGGCGCCTCCTCGCCTGAGAGATAGACGACCCGGGCTCCGGTTTGTGCAAGCTTGGCAGCGGCTTGGAGCAGAAGCGTCGATTTGCCGATGCCCGGATCGCCACCGACCAGCACGGCAGAGCCGGGCACAAGCCCTCCACCCAAGACGCGGTCGAGCTCGGCCATGCCGGTTGGCAGGCGAGGGGCGTCGATGGGTGCGGCGGCAAGCGTTTCGAAACTCGTAAGCCTTCCCTTGCCGCCCCTGATGGCGACAAGGGCCGGGGAGCCTGACGGCGTCTGCTCCTCGATGATCGAGTTCCACTCGCCGCACGAGGCGCATTTGCCCGACCAGCGCGCAGTCACCGCGCCGCAAGCCTGGCAGACATAGGCTTTTGAGATCTTAGCCATAAAATGTGCTAACCGCCGATATAGCGCCTAAACGCACGAGGCCCGAGATTGGTCAGCACCTCATAGTCGATGGTGCCGGCGTGATGAGCGAATTCCTGCGCCGAGACATTAGGTCCGATCAGCTCGACCCATTCGCCGCGCCGCGCAAGCTGTTCGGGCACGTCAGTAACGTCGACGGTGATCAGGTCCATGGAGACTCGTCCGAGAATCGGTGCAGCATGGGCGCCGATATAGACCACGAGGCCTTCCCTGCCGTCCTCGATCGACAGGGAGCGGAAGAACCCATCGGCATAGCCGACTGAGACGATCGCGATCCGCGAAGCGCGCTTCAACGTGCGCGTGGCTCCATAGCCGATCGTCTCTCCGGCTCCCGCCTTCCGCACTTGCAGGATGCGGCCTTTGAGATGCACCACGGGCTTGAACGGATTCTCGCCTTCGCGGCGCGGCTTGCCGCCGTAGAGCGCGATCCCTGGCCGCACGAGATCGTAGGTATAGGCGCGGCCGAGCAAGATGCCCGCCGAGTTGGCAAGACTCGCAAGCGCCTTAGGTAGGCGGGCGCGGAGCCTGTCGAAGGTCTTGCGCTGCGCCTCGCTCTTTGGATGGTTCGGCTCGTCAGCGCAGGCGAGGTGGCTCATCACGAGCGATAGCGTGAAGGCAGACCAAAGGTCGCCCGCCGCCGCGACTTGATCCACTTCCTCAGCGGAAAGGCCCAGGCGGTTCATGCCGCTGTCGATGTGAACGGCGCAGGGAAGCTTTGCCCCCTCGCTTGCCGACAACGCTGCCCACCCTCTGATCTCCTCGGAGCTGTTCAGCACGGGACGAAGATCATATTTGCGGTAATGCCCGGCCGTGGCTGGCATCAGCCCGGCAAAGACGTAGATCGTGGCGTCCGGCAGGAGCTTACGCAGCGTCTTGCCCTCCCCGAGCGTCGCCACGAAGAAAGTCTTGCAGCCGGAACGAGCGAGGACAGGCGCTACTTGCGCCATGCCGAGACCATAAGCGTCGGCCTTGACGACTGCGGTGCACTCCGCAGGAGAGGCGAGCTCGCGTAAGCGCCGGTAATTCGCGACAAGCGCGTCAAGGTCGATGGTAAGGACCGCAGTCTCGCTCGGATCAGCCTCGGAGTTCAGTCCCGCCGCTCCGGCAGGTGCTCCTCGCTTGCGAGATTGCTGAACCTCGTGAACTCCCTGGTGAACTGGAGCCTCACTGTGCCGGTCGGCCCGTGCCGCTGCTTGCCGATGATAACCTCGGCTTTGCCGTGGGCGTTTTCGATGTTGGTTCGCCACTTGACGTGTTCGTCTGTGTTCGGAGCCGGTTTCCTGTTCTCCAGATAATATTCCTCGCGGTACACGAACAACACCACATCGGCGTCCTGCTCGATTGAGCCAGACTCCCGCAAATCGGCGAGTTGCGGGCGCTTATCTTCGCGTTGCTCGACTTGGCGGGAGAGCTGTGAGAGCGCAAGAATGGGCACATGGAGCTCTTTGGCGAGGGCTTTGAGGCCCGTCGTAATCTCAGTGACTTCCTGCACCCGGCCCTCAGCGGCGCGCCTGGAGGAGCCGGACAAGAGCTGGAGATAGTCGACGACGATGAAGCCGAGCCCTCTCTGGCGCTTGAGACGGCGTGCGCGGGCGGCAAGCTGAGCCACGGTGATGCCGCCGGTCTGGTCAATATAAAGAGGAAGATTTTGCAGCTCCTGCGAGACCTCGACGATGCGGTCGAAATCATCAGAATTGATGCGGCCGCGGCGTATCTGCTCTGATGGAATTTCGGCCTGTTCGGAAATAATGCGGGTGGCAAGTTGCTCGGCCGACATTTCCAGCGAGAAGAAACCAACCACCGCGCCATCGAGAGCCTTATCCGAGTCCGGATCGGCCACGTAGGTCTTGGCTACATGGTAGGCGATGTTGGTGGCAAGCGCGGTCTTTCCCATGGCCGGTCGGCCAGCAAGAATAATGAGGTCTGATGGCTGCAATCCGCCCATCTTCAAGTCTAGATCAACAAATCCAGTCGCGAGTCCTGAAAGCCCACCGTCGCGCCGATAGGCATTCGCGGCCATGTCGATGGCAACCGTGAGCGCGGAGGTGAACGGCTCAAAGCCCGATCCGTATTTTCCCGTTTCAGCAAGCTCAAAGAGTCGTTGTTCCGCTTCTTCAATCTGCGAGTTGGGTGGGGCATCGATAGGGGAATCGTACGCGGTGTTCACCATCACCTCGCCAATTTCGATGAGCTGGCGCCGGATGGCTAGGTCGTAGATAGTGCGGCCGTAGTCCTCGGCATTGATGATGGTGGTCGCGTTGACTGCTAGGCGGCCAAGATACTGAGGGACGGTCAAGTCCCCTACCGGCAGCTCATTCTCAAAATAGGTCTTTAGAGTGATGGGAGTTGCGCGCTTACCACCACGGATTAATTGCGAGGTGCTCTCGTAAATCCTGCCGTGCAGTGGATTGATAAAATGCCTCGACTGCAAAAAGCTGGAGACGCGGTCGAGGGCTTCATTATTTACCAGAATCGCACCGAGCAGTGCCTGTTCCGCCTCTTGATTGTGTGGCGGAGTTCGAAAAACCGGAGTTTCGGGAACGGGACGTGGCAGAACCAGGGCAGTGCTCATTAGCAAATACTAAAAAGTGATTCGCGGTCATCGATAGCAAAACAGGCATATGGCGGAGTCGCTCGTCAACACTTTGCACAGGCCGCACCGTGGACTAGCTCGCACTGCGCCCTCTTTGCTGCGGTGCAGGATGAGAGTCGCGCAGGCGAAGCTCACGCTCCGCCTCGTGCATGTAGTCGCGCGTGAACGGCAGCACCTTCTGGTCTTTGGTCAGCTGCAGCTGGAAGACCATCAGGTTTTGGTAGCGGAAGCCCGTCTCGGCGGCCGCGAGGTACATCTCCCACATACGGCAGAAGCGCTCGCCGAACTTGTCCGCTGCGACATGCCACGACGCGCGGAAGCGCTGACGCCAGTGGCGAAGCGTCGAGGCGTAATGTAGCCGCAATATCTCGAGATCGGTGACAACCAGGCGCTCGCGCTCGATCGGCGGGAAGACCTCGCTTAGGGCAGGGATATAGCCACCGGGAAAAATATACTTTGCAATGAATGGGTTAGTCGAAGCAGGCCCACCGAAGCGGCCGATTGAGTGAAGTACGGCAACGCCGTCGTCACCAAGCAGCTTGCCGATCTTGTCGAAGAAGCTTCGGTAGTGCGTTGTCCCGACATGCTCGAACATGCCGACTGAAACTATGCGGTCGAACTTGCCTTCGAGGTTCCGATAATCGCAAAGCTCGAACTTGACGGCGAGCGAAAGCCCCATTGCGCGCGCCCGCTCCCGTGAGATCTTGAGCTGCTCGTCGCTTAAGGTGATGCCGGTCACTTCGACATGAGCAGTCTGGGCGAGATAGAGCGCGAGCCCGCCCCATCCTGAGCCGATATCGAGGATCTTGAGGCCATCGCGAAGATTGAGCTTGGCGGCGAGGTGGCGTTTCTTTGCAGCCTGCGCCTCGTCGAGCGGCGTCCTGTCAGTCTCGAAATAGGCGCACGAATATAGCCGGTCAGCGTCAAGGAAGAGGTCGTAAAGGCTGCCGTCGAGGTCGTAATGATGGGCGACGTTGCGTTTCGCGCGGCGGACCGGATTATAGTTCTGGAGCGGCCTTGTGAGAGAACGCGCGTCGTCGATCAGCTTTAGCCAGCGCGGCCAGCGTATCGCTGCAAGATTTTTCAGGATGATTTCGAGAAGATCGTAGATGGTGCCCTGCTCGATGATCAGGCGGCCGTCCATGTAGGCCTCCCCGATGGCGAGCATGGGGTTGAGCGCGAGCCTAATCTCCGTCCATTTGTCGGCGATACGCGCCACAACCGGAGGACCGCTATGGTCTCCGAAGCCATAGTTGCGATCGTCGGCGTCGATCAGGTTGAGATCGCCTGTCGTGATAAGCCGGTCGAGGATATAGCGGAGCGGGCGGAACATCGCAGTACTAACTCTGAACCAGGGCCTCCAACCCGTGGGCTCAGGAAGACTAGGAACTCACCGCATCTTAGAAAGTTGCGTCGCGCAACACAATCGTCAGCCAGCAGAGTTCCTTGAGACTCTGGATTAGGCCTCCGTCCCAACGTAAAGCCTATTCTGATGCTTCTTCTTCGGCCTCCGCCTCGCCAGTGAGCTCGGCGGGCGCCCCTTCCTCAAAGAGCGCCGCAGCGGCAATCCTCACCGCTTCTGCATCCTCCTCGGCCTCAGTGAGCGCGCGGCTCACGTCCTCGCCGCGGGCTTGGCGCGCCGCTTCGTCGGCAGAACGAGCCACATTGACCATGATATGAGGCACGACCTCGGGGTGCAGCGTGACCCGGATCTCATGCAGGCCGAGCGACTTGATCGGCTTGTCGAGCATCACTTGGCGCCGTTCGACGGAGAAGCCACCTTCAGTCACGGCGGCAGCGATGTCGCGGGTCGAGACGGAGCCGTAAAGCTGGCCGGTTTCACCTGCCTGGCGGATGATGATGAAGTTCTGTCCATCAAGCTTGGCGGAGACGGTTTGCGCCTCTGATTTTAGCTCGAGGTCGCGCGCCTCAAGCTGCGCGCGCTCGCACTCGAAGCGCTTGCGATTGGCCTCCGTGGCGCGGAGCGCCTTGCCTTGAGGGAGAAGATAGTTGCGGGCGAAGCCGTCCTTGACGTTGACGACGTCGCCCATTTGTCCGAGGCGCCCGATGCGCTCAAGCAGGATGACTTGCATGTTAGAGGCTCCTTTTATCAGCTTGTTCCACCGCTGGTGGGTGGCTGCCCGCGCTGGCGCAAGCCGAGCAAAGGCTCGGCAAGGCCCAGGATAGCGACAACGAGGGCGACCCAGCCCAACAGCAAAATTCCGAGATAGATGGCCGTGAGCAAAACGGCGCGGAACGGGAGCCCTCGGCTATAGAGGTGGATCACTGCGAGCCCTTGCAACACGTAGGCGAATAGCAGGGCGCCGGCGAGTCCGGTGGCGAGCAAACCAGGCAGCCCGGGCAAGAAGGAGGCTGCGAGCGCACCCGCGAAGATTGGCACAAGCGCATTCGGCAGCTCGAAGCCGCGAAGGTCCGGCCAGGGCCGCAGCGCGCGTCCCGAGGCGTCAACAATGAGTGCCGCAATCCACAGATTAAACAAGGTGATGGTGAGCCAGATGACGGCAAAGGCAGCGGGCAGGGCTCTCGCCAGCACGCTGGAAAGACTCGCGATCGCCTCCTCGGTGAAGACCGTGCCGTTGCGGTCGAGTTCCTTCAGTGTGCTGTGCTCGAGGATCTGACGAATCGTGTCGCGATAGGCTTCCTGGTCGTAGCCGATGGTGAGCACGAGGATGCCGGCGAGGAGCCCGGCGATCAGCGCTGCCCAGCCGATGATGCGACCCGGCGGATACCATTCGAGCGCCCCCACCACCTGGCCGTTAGGCGTGGCCGCAGGACGGGACAGAAGCGCAAGATGGGTAAGAAGCGCGGTCGGCGCCGCGATCGACA
>Ga0126376_10000550_pt1 | contig 18520 bp, 15 predicted proteins | sample PanSoiMetPlot_15_FD_92760 | JGI IMG/M metagenome (GOLD analysis project Ga0126376, IMG submission 92760) | Tropical forest soil microbial communities from Panama - MetaG Plot_15 | ecosystem: Environmental > Terrestrial > Soil > Tropical forest > Bulk soil | place: Panama | collected 2016-02-17
CTTTCAGGATCGCGATGATCTGGTGTTCGCTGAATTTGCTCTTCCGCATTGAGGCCTCCTGGTGTCATAGTCGCCCGGAAACCTCTAGTTTTTCAATGGCCGCGTTTTAAGGGAGGCTTACACGTTCAACCATCGACGTAAATATCGGTCAAGGCACAAGAGTCAACGCGGAGTTAGTGGCAGCCGTAAATAAAAATTCCAAGGCTTTGGTAAGTGCAGCAGGTGTCTTACCACCTTCATTAATATCCGCCGGACAAGAGTTGGCGAATAGCGACTTTAGTCAAATGCTGTCGTCGCTCAAACGGCTCTACGCTTCAATCGAACTTACACCGGCTGGGTTGGACGTTACCGTTACATCGAGCACCACGAGTCCCGAGCAGACGAAGGGTTTAGTGGATTTATTAGGTGCTTTTAAGACGCTTGCTGTGAGCATGGGTGCGGGCAAAACAAAGCAAGACAAACTGGCTCGCGATTTGCTCAAAGGCATAGTGATTTCAGCGGAAGGAACTGAGTTTCAGATCAAAGATGAAATCATGCAGGCAAGCATCGACGAACTCGCCAAACAATATGGCTCTAAAATGTACTTCTACCAAGGTGTCGGCCAGCGAGAGAAGGGAGATTTGGAAGCGGCGATCGCCGAATATAACAAGGCGATCCTGCTTGATTCTGACAACGTCAATGCTTTCATCAATCGCGGCCGGGCTCACGCCGGCAAAGGAGCTCTGGACGCAGCTATCGCGGATTCCGATAAAGCAATCTCGCTGGATCCTGACAATGCGACGGCCTACAACAATCGCTGCCTCGATCGAGTAAAAAAAGGAGACTTTGATGCAGCGATTGCTGACTGCGATAAGGCCATCGCGCTCGATCCTACCTTCGCTTACCCCTACAACAATCGTGGCCTCGCATTCGCCTCACAAGGAAAGTTCGATAAAGCGATCCCTGATTACGAAAAGTCGATCGCACTTGATGGAGAAAATATCTTCGCCTACCAGAATCGCGGCGACGCGCGAAGCCGAATGCACAACTTTGACGGCGCCATTGCTGATTTTGAAAAGTGCCTCACAATCAACGCCAAGTCGGCTGAGGCATACAGGGGTCGTGGCCTGGCTCGTTATTACAAAGGCGAGTTAGACCAGGCCCTCGCCGATTACGATAAGGCGCTCTCAATCGATTCCAGCGCAGCGACTACCTACAACAACCGCGCTCTGGCGTTAGCCGACAAAGGAAAGCATGTTGAAGCGATGGCCGATTATGATCAGGCTATTACACTTAATGACAAGAATGAACTGTTCTATAGCAACCGCGGGACCTTGCGTATTCAGCAAGAAGACTGGGACGGTGCCCTCGCTGATTTCGAGAAGGCGATCGCTCTCAATCCGAAGTTGGCTGACGCGTACAATGGCCGCGGCCTCATTCATTTCTACAAGCTTCAGTTAGACCAGGCGATCGCAGATTATGATAAGGCCATCGCTATCGATCCCAACTTCGCTGAAGCTTATGGCGATCGAGCACTATCCTTGTTCGTTCTAAACAGAGATGCGCAGGCCGAGCAGGATCTCAAGAAATGTTTTGAACTCGACGAATCACTTCGGCCAGTTTTCGATCCTTTGGTGAAGAAGGTCAAGAAGACCCGCCACTCCAAACGCAACAATTAATTGAATCCGCTGATCACATCACCGGCTTCTCGACTTTGAAGTCGACGTTGTACTCGTAAGTGATGTGCGACTTCTGCTTGTACGAACTGACTGTCATTTCCGAATCCAGTTGGTGCGGCAATCCGTCGGTTGAACCGATCCATGCCTTGCCTGTGCCTGCCCATTTCTGGCCTGAGACATCCATGTCCATTGTGTACGTATACTCATGACACGGCAGCCCATTTATCGTGTCAGTTCCGATGTACTTCACATCCTTGACCGCTGACGCCATCATCTCGCGCATTCGCTTTTCCATGCCCTGGCGTTGAGCAAGCCCGGCCGGCGAGCCAACGATCCAGTTTCCGTTGTTCAGCTTGCTGTACTGCTTGTCTCCGATGGTAATGACTTCCGTATCACCGAGCGGCCCGTTGGTCCACTTGGCGTGAGAACGATCGGCGGCGGCAAACTCGACGACACGCTTGCCTCCGCTTATTTCCTGGCCGGTGGCGTTGCCGGACGAGTCTTCGGTTAGTCGATATGGGTAAGCCGTGTTCAGGCGCTCGAGAGCTTCGCGCAAATCTTTTCGCGCATCGTTGCTCGGCGTGAAAGCCTTGGCGTGCGACGAACTATTTCCGGTTGCCGCGCTATTCCCCGAAGGTCCTTTAGATCGACCGAGACTACAAGCTATCGCAAGCGCTAACATGAGAAAAAGTGGAACCCATAACGCGCGTAGACTACTCATCTTGTGCCTCCTTGATTAATCCACTGACGTTATCAAATCAGGACCAATCATCGTGAAGCTGCAGCCGGCCGGTTTGGGCAGACACAGCAACGCTCCACGGCGAACAATCTTCGTCGGTGAGTTGTCGGGAAAGACGAGTTGATACTTGATCGATTTCAGTTGCGGCGCGAGTGGCTTGAGACTATCCGCACCTTTGATGAATTTAACGTCGAGCACCTGCGCTGCGCGCGTTGAATCGGGACCGAACACAACGTAGAACTCCGCCTCGGCCGGAGCTTTGAGACCCGGCGTGAGCTGACCCAGATTGAGAACGTTGTAGTCGCGCAACTCAGTCTTAGCAACATCCAACAGTTTCTGAACTGAATCGGCCGGCGCCAGTCTCACTAGACTCTCGCGAGCTTCCGGCGCAGACTGAAGCGCCGCAGTGCCCTGCGCGTACAAGCGAATCGCATCGTCTTTCTTGCCGCGCTTCTCGGCAATCATTCCCATGTGATGGCCCACGTCGCCGTGCTGTTGAAGAACCCACGCAGCCCGGATGTATTTCTCGGCCGCGTCCAAATTCCCTTTTTGAAAATAGACCCAACCGAGCGTGTCCCAGTAAGCAGCAAGTGAAGCGACGTTACCGAGATCGTCAATCGTCAGATTAGCTGTCTCCACGTTTCGCAAGTTGTTCGCAACTGACGTTACTGCCGATTCTGCATACTGCTGCGCCTTATCAAGCTGCGCGCCTTTCTCGGAAAGGAAGTAGGCGACGTTGTTCAGAGTTGTCGGACTGCGATCCAGCTTGACTGCCTCATCAAAAGCCGCGATTGCCTTCTGAGTTTCTCCTAAACCCAAGTAAGCGCGACCAAGGCTGACCTGAAGCGACTCTGATTCCGGATTCAGCGAGATGGCTCGTTCGAGCTCCGGAATCGCGTCGTTGTATTTTCTCGCCTCGACCAGCATCTGCCCGAGACTGGCGTGCGCGTACTGGTCCAATGGAGCTATTTCAATCTGTTTGCGGTAGGCTTCTTCGGCGTGGGTATAATCTTGTTGCTGCCAGTAGATGCGGCCGAGAAGACTGTACGAATACTCTTCAAACGGATTGATCTTTATCTGTTCGCGTAAGACGCCAATGGCTTCAGAATCCTTGTGTTGTTGCGCGAGCGCGAGTCCCAACAGCTGCCTGACGGTTTTGTGTTTGGGCTCCTTTTCAAGGACGCGTTTGAGCAGTTGTTCGGCCGTGGCATAGTTGCGGTTTTTGATTGCAGCATCCGCTGCCTGCAAGAGATCCTCGGTTTTAACTGAGTCGGGAATTGCCGGAGCGCCGGCAACTTCCGTTTCCAACGAGAGTGTTTGCGCTGCGTCAGATTTGGTGGCTGCGGCGAATGCGCGATAGTCCTGCAAACGCTCAGCCGGCAGTTCGCGTTGTCGCAGACGGAGCGATCTCACGCTGGTGAGCGTTTGGCCCTCGAGCTTGTAGTCGGCCGCATACTCGCCGTAGTCGCGCGTCACTTTCAAAGGCACCGGCAATCGCGCCTGGTATTTGCTCGGCAAGGTAAGTTTCAAACGATACGAGATGTCGGTTGGTGGACCGAGTTCGATCGGTTTCGTGCTGTCCGCTTTGCGGCCGAGAAACCCTGACATCCGCAATGGCGGAAGAGGAAGCTCGAGCTTCAGCTTCTTGCTCGACCAATCGAGAAAATCATTTCGCGTAACGTTGAACTCAACTTCAAACGGCTTCTCGATGTCAGCGAGATCAGTTGTCTTGATATCGGTAACTTCGCCGCGCAATCCGCCCACAATAGCCAGCACAGGGCCAAGGGTTTTCCAGTTGCTTCTGGGCGTGCGGCGAAACATCAGGCGCATGTACATCTCCGAGTCGCCGCGCAAAATCATGTGAGTGTGCGCAGAAATCTTACCGAGATCGTCAACGGTGCCCTCGATAGAGACGAGCTCGCTAAACAAAAATGGAGGCTCAGCAGGCGTGGTCTCGAGGTGCGCTGGACCATCCGTGGGAATCATCAACGCCTTCTTATCTCGCAAAGTAGGTGACAATAATCCTGCCGGCGCCACTTCAGCAGTCGTGTCTGCCCAAAGCGTTTCTTTGCCCAAAGGAATCGCGCTGATGACGTGATCGAACTGCCCGGGTGAAGGAATGTCAGCGTCAAGCTTGCGTGAAGAGTTCATCAACACTGGATACGCACGCATACCGGTTGCGGCCAACATGGCGGCAAGCAACGTGTGTTTGTCTTTGCAGTCGCCATATTGATTGACCAGGATGTCTGCGGCCGGATGGGGCTGATATCGACCCTGGCCCAGCGAAAGACTCACGTAGCGAAAGTTCTTGGCAACGAATTCATAAAGTGCGAGGACCTTGTCCTTGTCGCTCTGTAGTCCGCGTATTACTTCCTCCGCTTTAACTTTGATTTTCTCGTCAGGGACGATGCGATCCTTTTGCAGATTCGCGTACCACTGGCCCACTTCGTCCCAGCTCTGAAAAGTAGTTAACTGGACGTGTGCATGGAAGTCTTCAGGTTCTTCGCTTGGCGCGTCGTCTTCGTCCGTTTCTTCCTTTTCTTTCTCGTCTTCTTCGCTCTCTGGTTTCAGGTTTGAGTGCTTCCAGAAATAGATGCGCCGATCGTTCTCTTCTTTGATAGTGGGTTCAAAGCCGGGTTCAGTTTTCAACTTCACTTTACTCGCGGCCGGAATATTCACCGTCAATTGATCGTCGAGCACGATGAGATGCTTCGTTACAAAATCATGCTCGAGCCAGAAATGGTTCTGGGCCAGTGGCGTGTGAAGAGTCCAAACCATGTGATACTCGAGCACGTCGCCGGGGCGTAGACCGGGAACAGTTACATGCTTCTGTCTGAGGTCGGTATAGACCGGGGCTTCGCGGGCGATAGGCGCGGTTAGATCCTGGATATCGGAAACCGCGGCGTTCACGACAGTGCCGTCGGCTTTGCGCACGCGCACATAATCCATGTCGAGTTTTTCATTAGCTGAGCTGTAACTAAAAACCAGTTGTCCGAAGCGTTCGACGCCGGCGTCACTTTGGACCTTCACGCGCAGAGTCGATTCGCGCCGTCCGGTGCCGTCGCTCTCAAAGCGGTAGGCAGTATTCAACTGTTCGACAACTACTGCTTCCTGTGAATAGTCAGTCTTTTGCTTCGCGGCTTCGGTAGGTTTAGTTTGACCGCGGACGGTTTGAACCGCGCGAACCGGAAATCCGAATGAACACGTTAAAATGATGGCAATGGCCTGGGCATTGCGGAGGGAAAACATCGGTAATTTCTCCTGCTAATGAGGAATCGATCTGGGCGAGTTAGTGTACAAGAAGCATTAGACTGTGTAAACAAAGCCGTCGAAATAGTTTTTCTTATCCTTCCTCAAGCGCTCGTTTGATGAGCCGTTTTATCAATTCCGCCACAATAACGATTCCCTCCCAAATCTCCAGGCCGAGCAACAAAACTAGTGCGCCTATCGGTATTACATATTCCCCTAATAGTCTGAGGTCCATCGCTGAAGGTAGTATCGCATGGAGCGATGTTTTGGAATAGCCCATCACTGGCGTAAACTTGCTTCTTCCAATTATCAAATCGCTGCACTGATAAGGAGGACTCCATGACAAAGTTGGGCCGTTCAAAGACGATTCGTTTCCTGGTTTTTGGCGTGCTGGTCCTTGCGGCAGCTTCCTGCTCGCAGAAACGTCCGGCGCCTCCTCAACAGGCTGCCAGTCCCGAACAGACTGCCCGAGGTGTCGGCGCCGAACAGATTGCCAAGACCTATGGTCTTGATTCGTTCGGGCAAGTCGAGGCGATCCGTTATACGTTTAATGCGCAGTTTCCGGGAGTGAATCTCGCCCGTACCTGGGAGTGGGAGCCCAAGACCAACAAAGTCTCGTATGAAGGAAAAGATAAGGATGGCAAGCCGGTAAAGGCGACATACCTTCGCGCTCAACTGAACAGCCAACCTGCCAACGTGAAGGACGAGATCGATCCCGCTTTCGTCAACGATAACTACTGGCTGCTGTTCCCATTCCATGCTTACTGGGACAAGAGTGCCACCGTGACTAATCAAGGTATAAAACAACTGCCGGATCGCAGCGGCCCGGCCGAGCTCGTCGTGGTGAAGTATCCGGCGGACGGCGGTTACACGCCCGGCGACGCATGGGATCTCTACGTCGGAAAAGATAACCGCGTTGAACAGATGGTCTATCACCGCGGTGGGCCTAAGAAGCCGAGCCTCGTCACCACAACATGGGAGGACTACAAGAAAGCCGGCCCTCTACTTATCTCGACGAATCACAATGGTACAGCGGACGGAAATCACGTGCGGATTTTTCTTACGGATGTGGCGGTTAAGATGGCTGGATCAGACAACTGGATAAACGCGCAATGAACCTCCACTCCGATGAAGGCTGACATCGTTCAGGATATCGGGCGAAAGACTTTCGCGTCTGGTCTGTTGCCGGAATTGATCGCAGTGCTGGACCGCAGCAGGCCGGGCGATCTGGTGGCGTTGATCGGTGACGAAGAGAGCGTTGGGCCTGAGTTGGAAACGTGGTGTCGATTCACAGGAAATTCACTGCTTGAGGCTACAGTCGAAGAAGGTCGTGCGCGTTGGGTTTTCCGTTGTGGAACTGTTGTACTGCCTGCGGAAGAACAGCGGCCGTTAGGTTCGCGTCTTTGGCTCTACACGAATTTCGACTGTAACCTGCGTTGCGACTATTGTTGCGTGCGCTCTTCGCCAACTGCGCCCCGACGAGAACTGGGACTCGAACGCGTACAACGAATCGCTCGTGAAGCGACGCAACTCGGCGTGAAAGAGATCTTCGTGACCGGTGGTGAGCCGTTTCTGCTGGAAGATATCGGTGAGATTCTGGTTGCTTGCGCTGCCGCCGCTCCGACTACAGTGCTGACTAACGGGATGTTGTTCACCGGGCGGCGCGCGAAAAGCTTGCAGGCATTGCCTCGCGATCGAATTGTTCTGCAAATCAGCCTCGACAGCGCGACGCCAGACACACACGACCTCCATCGCGGACCCGGAACATGGGCGCGAACACGAGAAGGTATTCAATGCGCTCGTGAGCTTGGGTTTCGCGTGCGGCTGGCAGCTACCGTTTCGACGGATGCCGAGGCGGAGGAATTCCGTCAATTCCTCGACCAGGAGAAGGTTGCGGAAGAGGATCGAGTCGTGCGGCGGATCGCGTTGCGTGGTGCTGCGAGCGAAGGTGTTGCTGTTACGCGAACTGACTTAGTGCCGGAAGTGACGATAACGGTTGAGGGTGTGTACTGGCATCCAGTCGGTGCGGAAGATAACGACCTGCTTGTCACGCGCGAGATTTTTCCTCTGTCCGAGTCCTTCGCCGCCGTCCGCCGCGCCTTCGACCGCGAACGCGAACACTCAGACAAGCTGGCGCGAATCTTTAACTGCGCATAGACGATAATATTCGACTAAGACAATTAAGCCGAACGATGCAAACTTTTGACTGAACGCAATTACGCCGAAGGCGGGATACTATTTTGACTGAGGGCAATTACGCCGAAGGCGTTCGCTAATTTCAGCCCAGAGTTGGAGCGCACGCGACAACTCTGGGTTAAGCCACCCACGTTTATCATTAACCCTGAAAAGGGTTCGCCACGTGACGAACCCTTTTCAGGGTTGATTGTAAATTGGATGATGTGATCCCATAGTTGTCGCTGCGCTCCAACCACGGGCTGAAATTAGCGAACGCCTTCGGCGTATTAATCCTTCCGCCGCATTAATCCTTCCGCCGTATTAATTTCTTTCGGCGTATTAATCCCTTTAAGCCGACTTCGCAAACTGGTTCTTGAAGAAGCCCTGTTGAGACGCGGCTTGTCGCAACTCGTCGTACCCTTCGAGGTGAGGCGGTAGCCAACTCTTCAAACCTTCCGCATCGAGTATGGATCGATGGACCGGGTTGTCGTAACTCATTGCTGAGAGCGCTTCGGCAAACCGGTGCTCCAGTTCAAGGTCGAAATCAGGCCTTGCGGTGAACATGCAATGGTTGTAATCCGGAGAGGACCATATCTCACGTAGTGCGCCTTCGGGAATGAGGTGTTCGTTTCGCACTGTGGTCCAGAAGGGACTTCCGATAGCACCCGCATCGGCTCTGCCATCGAGGACAGCTCGCACTACTTCAACTTCGCTGGTACCCGTATCACCATGTTTGCCAACGTCACTGTCAAAGCGCAGAGTCGTGTAGTCTCTCCCCTCGCGCATGCTTTGCTGCTCCAAAAAGTAAACAGGAAGAATCGCGGCGTGTCCGCTGTCTCGGCTGCCAAGCGCGAGCGTCCGATCTCTTAAATCTGCGATCGTCGAAATGGGACCTCCGGTGACCGCGACGATCTTGGTCATCCAGCCGAGATCAGTGTCGCGCATGGCGATCGCCCGACAGGCATGGCCGCTCCACTCATCCGCCTGCAAATATGCAAGGTTCGTGTTCCACGCAATATCGATCCGCGGAACGGCCTGGCTCGGTTGAGCCAGGAGCGCGAGCACCTGCGCTTCGTAGCTTTGAAATAGCACGACCTCAACCGGAAGATGTGCTTCGTCATGAAAATAACGCCGCATCCCTTCCCAAATCGTTACCACTTTCGGATCGTATGCGACAGCTCCCACCCAGATTGTTTTGCTCATAACCTCGTCCTCAGAAGAGTGGTATTCCCAACAACGACTTCCCGATAAACTCGCGCAGTACATCGCCCGTGGGCGCCATGACCGCTCCTGCGTGCGCATCGCGGAACAGTCGTTCAATACTCAAATGCTTTGAGAACGCCGCGCCGCCGCACACGCGCATTGCTGTTGACGTAACGCCGATAGCGATCTCGCCTGCAGCAGCTTTCGTTTCAAGGACGCGGAGCATGGTCGTCTCGCGTGGCTTCTCAAGATGCTCGACCAAATCATCGATGCGCGCCGACAGCCCGTCGGTATCAATCTGCATTGCCGCCAGTTGCGCGCGCAGGTTTGGCAAGCTCTCGCCAAGGCTCTGACCGAGATGTTCGAATTTTGCGTTCTTGAGGTGCGATGCCGTGTCGGCGACCGCCGCTCGGCACAGTCCCAAAGCCACTGCTGATGTCCCCAAATTAAACAGCGGAAGCACCACGTTGAGCATCGCCTGAAAACCCGCGCCGTCATCAGTAAGTTGAAAATCGGCGGGGACCAGGCAGTCGTTCAGTGCAACCGGCGCAGAAGCGTTTGCCCGAAGTCCCAAACCGTCCCACGGTCCGGCAACTGAAAGGCCGTGTGTTCCAGCGGCAACAAGATAGAGAGTCGAATCCGTTGGTCCAGCCCCTTCAGGAGCGAGTGCGGAAACGACATAGCTCTGCGCATGACCCGCGCTGGTCACCCACGATTTTTTGGCGCTGATGTAAACGCCGTCGCCATTTCGCTGAGCACGCGAGACAGGCGCCCAGAAATGACTGCGTGAGCCAGCTTCACTGAAAGCGAGAGTGGATAAATGGCGACCCGCGGCAATCTCCTGCAGTATGGGAGCGACTGCGTGAGTCGTGCCTGCGGAGATAGTCGCGGCGGCGCAGATGTGCATCACGTAGACCATCGCGACAGAGGCGTCGGCCTCAGCGAGCGTCGCCGTCACATCCGCAAACGCGCCGGGACCTAATCCCACGCCGCCGACATCGGCGGGTAGCAACAACCCAAGCAGTCCAGACTCACCGAGTGACTGAACGGCTTCGGTAGAAAAACGGCCCGCAGTATCGTTTGGGCCGGCAGATGGCGCGAGCACACTACCGGCGATCTCGCGCGCTTTAGAAACAGCAGCATCATGAGTCAGCATATTTAGCCCTCGGATCAGATCCGGATTTTCATCCGTGTCATCTGTGGTTATATCATGCTATGACAAACTCGATGATATCCAAACGCGTTTGCGCACTCGGACTGATGGCCAAGGCGCCCTTTGCGGGCGAGGTAAAAACACGGCTCGTGCCGCCTTTGACTCCGGAAGAAGCCGCAGCTCTCAACGTCTGCTTTCTTCGCGACATGGCCGCGAACATCAACAGCATCAGCGAGGCAAAAGCATCGACAGGCCTGGTAGTCTATACGCCGGCTGGTTCGGAGTCAGCGTTTGATGGCGTCGTACCTGAGGGATTCAAGTTACTGGCCCAGCGCGGCGCACACCTAGGCGAGCGCCTCTGCAACGCCACTGACGATCTTTTGAAACAGGGTTACAGCGCTGTCTGTCTCATCAACTCAGATAGTCCGACGTTACCAAGATCCATTCTGATTCGAGCCATTGAATCGCTTGCGACCGACGGTGATCGAGTGGTGCTTGGAGCCGCGGAAGACGGTGGCTACTATCTAATCGGCTTGAAGCATGCGCACAGGAATCTTTTCAACGAAATTGCCTGGAGCACCTCGGACGTCCTCGCTCGCACAAAGCAACGCGCAGCAGAAATCGATCTGCCGGTTGAATTACTGCCGCCATGGTACGACGTTGACGATGCAGAAACACTCAATCAACTCTGTGAAGAACTGTTTTTCACTTCGTCCGTGAACGGAGCGTATCCCGCGCCTCACACCCGCGCTTTCCTCGAAGTAATAATTAAGAGCGAAGGACTGCGACGTATCTGTCCCAACCTTGCCTGATGAGTAGCCCGCAACGAAAGCCACATATCTCAGTGATCATTGCTGCTTTGAACGAAGAGGCAGCGATTGCACAAGTGATCCACTCCGTCCCCCAGGATCTGGCGGACGAGATCGTAGTAGTTGATAACGGCAGCAAGGATCGAACGGCGGAAGTTGCGAGCACCGCCGGCGCTCACGTTGTGAAGGAGGCTGTTCCCGGATATGGGCGTGCGTTTCGTGCCGGACTCCGCTCCATCTCGCCTGAGTGTGAGATTGTCGTTTTTCTCGATGGCGATGGTAGCGATTGTCCCGAAATGATGGACCGCCTCGTAACACCGATCATCGAAGGAAAGGCCGATTTTGTTATCGGCTCACGAACGCGCGGCCGTCGCGAGCGCGGCAGCATGAACTTTCACCAGGTCATCGCCGGGTACATGGTCGGGTTTGTGCTTCGCATCTTGTATGGCGTTCACTCGACCGACATGGGACCCTTTCGCGCGATTCGTCGCGATACGTTAGACCGGCTCGGATTGCGCGAAGAAACATACGGATGGCCACTCGAGATGCAGATGCGTGCGGCTCGTGCGCGTGTGCGTACGATGGAAGTACCGGTGGACTATAGACGGCGGGCTGGAGGTCAATCAAAAATCGCGGGAACACTGCGCGGTTCTGTTTTGGCAGCGACCCGCATACTCATCACACTCGCGCGGTTAGCTCTACCAAAGTAATGACCGAGGATTACGGCGCGCTAACAGTGCGTCGATTCCCCATTTGCGGCCGGCCGCTCCAATCGTCAATGCGAACGCGACGATCATGGGAATTAATAGTTCCCAGATCCATGCGGTGCCCCATTCAGCAACCCAGAGCGTGCTCAGAAACAAAAGCGCACCGAGTGCGACTGGCCTCGTCAAGAGCCCGATCAACAAAAGCGCTCCGAACGTGATTTCAGTCACGCCCTGCATTGGACCAGCTACGGTGGCGTGACTTGCCATCAACGCCATGATGCTTTTCAACAATTGCGGCCCCTGACCTTTTTCGATGTAGTAATTAATCAACCCGGAATATCCTGAAGGACTATAAAGACCCTTTCCAAGATTCTCAAAGAACACCGAAACAAAAAGACTTCCCAGTCCAAGCCGCATAATAGTCAGGGCAATCTGCGCACGCTTGCGCTGCGCCTCAATCGGATCGAGTGAGCTACCCATTTCGTCCTCCTGTCGGCAGAAAAGCGAGCTTACCACTGACGAATCCTACTCCACTACAAATAAAAAGGCGCGTCATAGACGCGCCTGTAAACGTTGCGGCTTTGCCGCCTGATGTGAGGCGGGGCTCGGCCCCGCCGTCATGTCCAGTTATTCAATTTTGGGCTACGCCCTCGGTTCGGGCTTTGCCCCTGACATTTTTCAGGGCCTCAGGCCCGAACCTGGGGCATAGCCCCAAACATATATTAGTGGGTTGCCGGCGGGGCGGAGCCCCGCCTCACATCAGGCGGCGAAGCCGCAACGTTGAGTCAAAAAGGACTTTTGTGTAAAGCCCACATGATCCGATAAAAATTTAACTCACCGTACAAACGACTCCAGCTTGACAGCTTGGTCCGTCTTCTCGTCGCGGTACTTCACGATCACTGCGGCGTACAGCGAAAGCCCCCATTCTCGGCCCGGACCCTTTTCGATCGCACGCGAGCCTGGTACGACCACTGCGCCGGGCGGAATCTCCAAAGGGGATTCTTCCGTGCCCCTGTAAACTAACCCACGCACAAGATCATAAACGGGAGTAGAGCCTGTCAGAATTGTTCCCGCGCCCAGCACTGCGGCTTCCCGCACCACCGTGCCTTCGTAGACGCCACAGCCACCGCCAACCAGCACATCATCTTCAATGATCACCGGCGCTGCGCCGGCAGGCTCCAGCACTCCGCCCACTTGCGCTGCCGCCGACAAATGCACTCGCTTCCCTATCTGTGCGCACGAACCAACCAACGCATGACTATCAATCATCGTTCCCGTATCAACATAAGCACCCACATTGACAAACATCGGCGGCATGCAAACGACACCCGGCGCGACATAAGCGCCATCGCGTATGCTCGATCCGCCAGGCACAATCCGCACGTTGTCACTCAAGCTGAACTCGCGTCGCGGGTAAGTATCCTTTTCAAAGAAGCGCCACTGCGAACCCGGCGTAGACATCTCTGTTAGTGAACCCAGACGAAATCCCAGCAAGATAGCGCGCTTCACCCAAATCTTGGCGCGCCATTGACCAGACTCGTCTCGTTCGGCGGCGCGGATCTCACCACGATTGAGCGCTGCTTTGAACTCATCAAAGAGCGCGCGATCTTCAGATGTGAATTCAGTTTTCGCCGCGAGTGCCTCTACTCGTTCCTGTAGTGTCATACGATTCGCCCAACTACGCTGCATCCGCGTAACCACTCAAGCAGTAAAGTCTCATGGTTCGTCCGTCTGTGTAACACCCTAACGTTTGACGGCTCATTGAGTCTCAACACCTGCCTATTAAAATTAAGCGTGGCGAAATAATCCCTTTCAAACTCTTCCTCACGCCGAATCAATTCGACATCTCCGTCCTCTGTCAACAAAAGTTCCTTGGGCCTCAACCGCCCGTTGTAATTAAAACCCATCGAGTGACCATGTGCGCCGGTATCGTGAATAATCATGACGTCATTCTCATCGACTTTGGGAAGCGACCGTTGCTGAGCAAACTTGTCGCTGTTTTCGCAGATTGAGCCGACCACATCGACAACCTCCTGCGGACGATCACTCGCATCAAGCACACTGATGTGATGGTAAGCATCGGCATACAAGGCAGGGCGCATGAGAGCAGTCATGCAGGCATCAACGCCAACGTACTCACGCCATTTCGAGTACCTGTTGATAACGCGCGTCACCAGCACTCCATGCGGCCCCGTCATGTAACGACCCGATTCAAGAAAAATCTTTGGCGCCGGTCCTCCATGTTGGGAAACAAAATCATCCAGGACTTGACGGATCTCTCTGCCGAGCGACTCGATATCAAAGGGCTCCTCGTGTGGTCTGTAAGGAATGCCGATGCCTCCGCCGAGATTGATGAACTCGAAAGTTATGCCAAGCTCCTGGCGCACACGTGCTATCACTCGTAAAAGGAGTCGAGCGGTATTTATCATCTGCTCGTAGTTCAATTCATTCGAACAGATCATCGTGTGCAGACCAAAGCGAGTGGCTCCACGTGCGTGCGCCCGGCGATAAGCTTCCACAACCTGGTCATCACGAAGTCCGAACTTGGCTTCGAGAGGCCGGCCAATCAGATCACAGCCGCGTTGCTCTTCGCCCGGGTTATATCGAAACGAGATCAGATCAGGAAAGTCTTTCACTTTATCTATCAAACTGAGGTCGTCGAGATTGAGAATGCAACCGGTATTAGTCGCTGCCTGGAGTTCTGCGCGTGAGGTGTTGTTTGAAGTGAACATGATATCTTCGCCGCACGCACCGGCCGCGCGGGCCATGGCAATTTCCGGCAGTGAGCTACAGTCGAAGCCGAAACCAAGTTGGCCCATGAGAGCGAGAATTGTGGTATTGGGGAGGGCTTTGACGGCAAAATATTCGCGGAAGTCGATATCCGCGAACGCCTGCTTCATTCGCTCGCCCGTCGCAACGATCCCGGCTTCGTCGTAAATGTGAAATGGCGTGCCGAAATGCTTAATGATTGCCGGCAGTGAGGGCAGCAGCCGTGCTGCAAAAGATGTTGATATTGGCATAGCTCGACTCCGATCGTCGGGTCAGAGTGTTGATGGTCCAAAGAGGCTTTGCACGAAGAGTAACCTTAACGTCGCCGCTGCGGCTTCGACGCCCGATGTGCTCACGTACCGGCTTCGCCGCTCGATGTGAGATACAAGGCAAGGCTATGCCTTGCCGTCGAGAACCCTACTAGACTCTGGGGCTATGCCCCCGGGTCCGGCCTTGTGGCCGGCAAGGCATAGCCTTGCCTTGTATCTCACATCAGGCGGCAAAAGCCGCAGCGCGATATCAGAAGACTTTTCGCAAAGCTGGTCCAAAGAGAAAGTTATTCGCGAGGGTGGACTTAAGCGCGCGCACTAACGACCAGGCGGTTGCGCTTTCCCGAGAGCGGGCGGCCGTAAACATAGATTTCCACTTCAATCAGCTTGAACCCCGCTCGCTGCAGTTGTGATTTCACCCAGTCCTCGGAGAAGTGATAAAAACCTTTCACACCGGGCGCCGACATCACGTCTTGACTGTCCTGGCACGCGTCGTTGGAGATCACGATGATTCCAGTGTTCGGCTTGAGCCATCGTTTCAGGCGCACAAGCGCTCTCTGGCACTGCGAATCTTCCTCATAGAAGTGGCCCAGCACGCCGTCTCCGTAGATGAGATCTATATTCCTTTCTGGCGGCTCCCACGTGTAAACGTCAGCCACCTCTGCCGCTACGCCTTTACTTCTGGCTAACTCAACGGCGCTCGCATTGATGTCTATCGAGAACAATGAGTAGCCCTTCTGGCAGAGGTCGCGTTCGACGAAAGCGTTGCCGCATCCGATGCTTAGAATGTGTTTGGACACATTCCGCTTCAACTGCCGTTCGATGAACTGGACCATCCATTCGCGATAATCATTACACCAGATCGACGGAGTGACAGAATCCTTAAAGGCTCGGCCGGCTTCCCAGATCTGGTAGATATTTTGATTAAGCTCACGGGTGCTCAAGTAGTAATCGCGGATTGTCTGTACGTCTTGCATAAGTCACCTCCTGGGTATTCACTATTGATTTTGAGTGTGAATGGTTTCGAATAAGCTGGACTACAGCACGGTGCAAGTCGTCATGTCGGTATCGAGAGGTTCGAACATCAACTCCGCAGCGGGTACGTCATTATCCTCACTTCGCGCGAAGCCGAGCTCAATCAGTTGGTCCAATATTTGTCTGGCATTCTCTTCGGGGGTTGCGAACACGCCATCCAGAACAATCTCAGGATGCAAGGGCGCTTCGTAAGGATCGTCGATACCTGTAAACGCTTTGATCTCTCCGCGACGAGCCTTTGCGTACATACCTTTGACGTCGCGTCCTTCACAAACCTCCAGCGGAGTATCGACAAAGACCTCCAGGAAGTTTTCCTTCCCCACCATCGTCCGAACTTCATTCCGAGTGGCGCGGTATGGACTGACAGCCGCCGCAATGACTATCCCTCCGTGACGTACGATCTCCGCGGCAACAAAACCGATGCGACGAATGTTAGTGTCACGATCTTCCTTGTCGAATCCGAGTCCTTTCGAAAGATGCGTGCGGACGACATCACCATCGAGAATTGTTACGCGGCGACCGTACTCCAACAGCATGACTGTGAGGATCTCAGCGACAGTCGATTTGCCGGCGCCGCTTAGTCCCGTAAACCAAATACAAACACCCTGACGCGCCTTTAGTGGATAAGCTTCAGCGAGAATCTCAGCGACTTCGGGACGCGTAAACCAATCCGGTAGCTTGATTCCCCTGTTGAGGTAATCTTCGCGGACCTGAGTACCGGAGATTTCAGCCGTCTGCACACTTGATGCAACGTCGGGCTTCTCTGCGTAGCGTTGCTGATCGGGCAGGTAAACCAACTGGCGGAACGGAATCATTCCGACACCGACTTCCTCCTGAAACCGCTCAACCAATTCCTGCGCGTCGTATGGACCATAAAATGGTTTGCCGAGAGAATCGCGGCCTGGGCTCGCGTGATCGCGACCGACTATCAAATACCTTGCTCCGTAGTTGCGACGAATGATCGCATGCCACAAGGCCTCGCGTGGACCAGCCAATCTCATCGCCAGTGGAAGCAGTGCGAGCAGGATCCGGTCCGGCTCGTAGTAACGTTGGGCCAGGATCTTGTAAGTGCGCACGCGAGTGAAATGGTCCACGTCGCCTGGCTTGGTCATACCAACAACCGGATGTAGCAGTAACACACCGTCACGTTCTTCAATCGCTCGCTTTGTCAGCTCTTCGTGAACGCGATGCAGCGGATTACGTGTCTGAAACGCCACTACATTCTCTCTGCCAAATCGTTCCAGGTGCGACCTCGCCTGCAATGGCGTGAGTCGAAGATTCTGGAAATCACGATGACGTGGAAGCTGAACAACCTTGAGACTACCGGAAACATTTAACTTGCCCCATCGGTTCATCTCAGCAACGAGTGGATGCCGCGAGTCCTGGGTGCCGAAAACCTTTATTGCGACTTCAGCCAGATCCCATTCGTACAGTTCATCGACGCTCATGATGGCCAGCAAGTCGTTGTTGGAATTTCGCAGTGCGACATCGTGATCGAGATGAATCCTTTGATTGGGCTCGACTGGCAAGGTCACAGGAATGGGGAAGACAGCGCCGTTCGCAAGGCGCATCTCGTCCAGGACACGATCGTAATCATCCTTGCTCATGAATGATGCGAGTGGTGAGAACGCGCCAATCGACAGCATCTCCAAGTCGCATACAGATCGTTCAGAGAGCTGCACAGATGGCAGATCGATTGCGTATTCCTTCACGCTTTCAACCTCATCCGGCGCGACCATTAAGCTAACCAACTTACCGCCATAAGGAGTAATTAGATGTGACACGGCTTTCAATCTCCTATATCTCCGGATTGAAAAGACAACAACCTGGGCCAGAGTCTCCCAGGCCAGTCTCAGTCTTGCGATTGTTAGTTGGGGTGATCGAAACGGTTAGTTTACGGGTTGGTAATCAACGCAGTGCTATAACTCAAACTGCCATGGCAAAGTGATAGGCAATAATGTCCATCCTTTCTCTGAGGTAGAACCTGTGCGCAGAGTGTCGTTGGACGCCCGAATCGAGATGTATCCGCTTACAGTCGTTTTGCTTCGCTTCAGTCACCAGCCATTCCATCATTTGTCTTCCGTAATTTTCTGAACGGGCGTTTTCATCGGTAACAAGATCATCAACGTAGAGAAACTTTCCCCAGCATAAACATTCAGTCAGCCGGTAGCCCGCAACACATTTCGCAACTCCGGCATCATCGACAACAGCGGCTATACGATAATTGCCATTGTCATTTTGTCGCCGCACGGCGGCCAGGTATTGATCCTCTGATAGATGAGATCGCAACTGTTTCATCACGGGGTATGTTGCTCTTATCTCGGCGTCCGTATTCATGTGCTTGATCATGTTTTTCTCCTGTACGACTAAAAAAGTTCAAAGACAAACTGGTCCTGCTGGAAGGCAGGGAGAGGATTGAAGAGTGTGATGTCGCCACGCTCCTCGTAATCGAGTTGGAGCGGGAGGTCGAGCAGGCTCCAGTCAGGGGAGACGGTGAGGGCTTCGAGCAGCAGGGCGAAGTGCTGCATGAAGCGCAGCATGGTCGTAGTCTCAAAGCGCTGCTGACTGTATTCGATGGTCAGGTTCAGTTGCGGGCCCGGAGCTACCAGGATCGTCAACGGGAAGTGCGGTGGATCAACCAGCCGCAGGTCCGAGATCTGCAACTCGTGCTGCTGCCGGCGCGTCATGTCCGCGGGATAGTTTTCAAACACGAGATTGCTCTCGAACAGCGGTCGTTTACGTTCCACTTCACTC
>Ga0126376_10000551_pt1 | contig 18515 bp, 17 predicted proteins | sample PanSoiMetPlot_15_FD_92760 | JGI IMG/M metagenome (GOLD analysis project Ga0126376, IMG submission 92760) | Tropical forest soil microbial communities from Panama - MetaG Plot_15 | ecosystem: Environmental > Terrestrial > Soil > Tropical forest > Bulk soil | place: Panama | collected 2016-02-17
CCTGCACGAACTCGCGATCGCGAAGTGCGATCGCCTGTCCGCGCGCGACCCGTGCGTAGCCGACCCACCCATTCAAAGAAAGGATGAACACCAGGTGCGCGGCGCTCGTGCGCGGCATCAGCGCGGCCACGGTCAGGTTCAAGAGAATGCCGGGAAACGCGAGCAGCACGTCGATCACGCGCGACACCAGGTCGTCGATCCAGCCGCCGGCATAGCCCGCGACCGTTCCCACCACGGTTCCAACCAGCAGGCAGGTGAGCACGGTGGCCCCGCTGATGCCGGCCGCCAGCCGCGCTCCGTACAGGAGCTCACTCAAAAGGTCGCAGCCGTTCTCGTCGGTCCCGAGCAGATGAGCCCCCCCTGGGCCGCGCAAGAGCTCGCCCAGGTTTTGCGCATTGGGATCATAGGGGGCCACAAGCGGGCCCACAAAAGCGAGCAGCGCGAACAGGACGACCAGGCCCGCGCCCGCCCACGCGCCCGGCCCGAACCGCCTCACTTGCGGATCCTCGGGTCGGCCAGGCCATACGCCAGGTCGACCAGCAGATTAATGATGACGTATGAAATCGCGATGACGATGACGACCCCCTGCACGACCTTCCAGTCCCGGGTGGTGATGGCCTCCAGCATCAGCGTGCCCAGGCCGGGTCGGGCGAAGATCTTCTCGGTGATGATCGCGCCCGCGAGCAGAGCGCCGAACTGGATGCCGGCCACCGTGATCACCGGGATCAGCGCGTTGCGCAACGCGTGCTTGAAGATGACCAGCCGAGCCGGCAGCCCCTTGGCCCGCGCCGTACGCACGTAGTCCTCGCCCACCACCTCCAGCATCGACGAGCGCGTCATGCGTTGCAGCATGGCCATCAGGTGCGTGGCCAGGGTCGCTGCCGGCAAGAACAGGGCGCCCGGCTGGCCGGGCTCGGCCGCCGGCCCGGGCAGCCAGCCCAAACGCACGTAGAACAGGAAGATCAGAAGCGGACCCAGCCACATCATGGGCATCGACAGGCCGGCCAGCGCAATCGCACTGGCCGCGCCGTCGAGCAGGCTGCCCTGGCGCAGGGCTGCTCCCACGCCCAGCGGCAAGGCGAACAGGAGCGCCAGGCCCAGCGCCGCCACCGCCAGCTCGAGCGTGCGCGGAAACGCGCGCGCAATCATGGACGCGACGGTCGGGTTGGGCGAGACGCACGAGTGGCCGAGCGAGCCCGATCCGACGTCGCGTGCGAAGGCCTTCAGCTGCCCGCCCAGCGGCTTGTCGAGATCCAGGCAGCGCCGAACCTGCTCCTTGTCGCGCGGGTCGGCCGCCTCACCCCCGGACAGCACGTCGACCGGGTCGCCCGGCACCAGATGCCGCACGAAAAACACGAGCAGCGCCGCTCCCACGACAGCCAGGAGGCCGCCGCCCAGCCGCCGCAGAACGAAGCGGCGGAGCTCCGGGCTCACGGCTCCCCGGCGTCCTGAGCGGGCGGCGCGTCTACGGGCGCATCGAGGGCCGCATCCGGCGGTGCTGCGTCGGGCATCGGCATTGCATCGGGCCCCGCGTCGCCGGGCATGGGCGGCTGTGCACACTGCGCGGTGCAGAAGCGGGCCACCCCGGCCGGCTGGTTTCCGCGCGGCAAAAGCTCGACCCCGCCCACGTTGGTGGGGCAGCAGTTGTAGCCGTCGCGGCAATCGCCTTTGGACGAGCACGATTTCATGCAGAAGCGGCGCTCGAATCGCGGCTCCACACAAAACCCTTCGGCCAGGCAGATCTCGCGGACGCCACAACCGCTGCTGTTCCTGGGGTCGCAGGGCTCGGACAGCTCGAGAGCCTGCGCCGGGAAGAAGCGCACGCACAACGCGTCATCGGGGCAGCTCGAGACGTCGCAGCCTTCGACCGTGCAGTAGCCGCTGGGCTGCGACACGTCACACTGGCGGTCGCCTTGCGCGCTGCATTGCACGTTGGTCTCGCAATCGTCCCCGATGTGGCGGCCGCAGGCAGCCAACGCGAGGAGCGCGAGGAGCTGGAAAACGAGTCGCCAACGCATAAGTCGCGGCACTATAGCACACCCATTTCGACCATTAGACCGGCGGTCCGCGTTGCCAGATGCCCGCTCGGGAGCGTTTCGTTTTTCATCTGCTGTGACACGAAAGCCCAGGCGGGCCGATTGATTCCATCCTGTTTCCAACGAGTTGGCGGTTGGCGCAAAGGTTGCGACGCGGCCTTGCCGTGCCCACGCGGGGGTGGCTCTGGCTGGCGCCGCTGGCGGCAGCGTGCGCGGCGTCGCAGCATGTCGCGGGAGGCGAGCCCGGCCATCTCGTCGACGGATCGGCCAGCGACGCCCAGCCGGCCGACGCCGAGGCCGCGGACGCGCGGCCGCCCGACAGCGCGGCCGGGCCTGACTCGGCGCCCCCCGACTCGGCCCCGCCCGACTCGGCTCCGCCCGACTCGGCGCCCCCCGACTCCGCATCACCCGACACCCGCCCGCCTGCGCTGCGCCTGGATGCGATCGATCCCACGAGCGGGCTGGCCAGCGCGGTGCTACCGGGGGCGCTCGTCCGCGGCGATGGCTTCACGGCCACCACCACCGTCCGGCTCGGCAGCACGCCCGCGACCAACTGCACGCTGCTCGCGCCCACCGAGCTGCGCTGTGATTTGCCGGCGGCGCCCGGCGGCCTGCCCGCGCACGTGGACGTTGTCGTGTCCGACCCGCCGAGCGGCCCTACCGCCACGCTGCCGGCCGGCTTCACCTATACCGCTGTGTCTACCGATGTCACCTGGTGTGACGTGCAGTGGCCGCCCAGCGCCACCGCAGCCGCCGGCACCGCCTCACCTTATATGTATGGCCAGATTTACCAGGCCGGCCTGACCGACAGCACGAGCAGCCCCGCCCCCGGCATCACCGGCCAGCTCGGCTTTGGTCCCACCGGCTCCGACCCGCGCGCGTCCAACGCCTGGCGCTACCTCTCCGCGACGCCCAACCCGGCTTGGAACTTTGCGCAGAACAACGACGAGTACTACGCGCAGCTCACGGTGGCCGCGGCCGGCAGCTACCTGTACGCGTTCCGCTTCTCGCTCGACGGCGGGTTGCACTTCACCTACTGCGATCTCGACCCAGCCAATGGCGGCTTCGATCCGGCTCACCAGGGCCTGCTCACGGTCACTCCGTAAGCCGGCCGCCGCCGCCGTCCGCGTGGTACCATGTCGCCCGGCGGATCGCGGCATGATTACCGTCCTCACCTCCAACAACTCGGCTGTGTTTCGACAGCTGGGCTCGCGCGCGTTCCAGCGCCTGGGCGTGCAGCACCGCGTGGCCACCAGCGGCCGCGAAGCCTTGGACCTGGTGCAGCGGGAACGGCCGGCCCTGGCCATCCTGGACGCGCAACTGCCCGATCTCGACGGCTACGAGGTGTGCCGCCGCATCAAGTCCGACCCCGAGCTGGCGGCCGTGCGCGTGATGCTGGTCCTGGGCAGTATGCTTACGCGAGAGCAGCTCGATCAGCTGGGCGCCTCCGGTTGCGACGACGTGTTCTGCGTGCCCGCGCCCTCGGACGAGCTGTACCAGCACGCGGCGCGCCTGATCGGGCTGCCCTACCGGGGCAGCCGGCGCATCCACGTGCAGCTGCGGATCGAGCTCGAGGCGGGACCGCGCGTGATCGAGGGTCGGCTGCACAACCTCTCGCGCGACGGCGCCAAGATCAGCCTCAAGCAGCGCGTGGGTACCGCCACCGATGTGCGCCTGCGCATGAGCCGCAGCGAAGCCGAGCGGGCGGCCGCGGTCAAGGGCCGCATCGTGTGGGAGCAGGAGTCCGAGGAGGGCGAGGGCTCCACCATCGGCGTGCAGTTCGTCGACCTGCTGCCGGAGACCCGCCGCCTGATCGCCGATCTCGCGCTCTGGGAGGTCAACCCGGGCGACGACGACACGCTGGTGGTGACGCTGCAGGGCGACTTCACCGAGGTCACCGACTTTTCGCAGCTCAGCCTCAATCTGGCCGGGCGGGTCGAGTTCGATCTGTCGAGCGTGCGCTACATGAACTCGTCGGGCGTGCGCAATTGGATCGCGTTTCTGCGCGGGCTCACGCACTGCTCCGAGTACGTGTTCGTGCGCGCATCGATCGGATTCATCGCGCAGGCGGCGATGGTGCCGGGCGTGCTGGGCAAGGGGCGCGTGGAGTCGTTTTTCACGCCCTATCACTGCGATCGTTGCGATCGCTCGGAGGAGCGGCTTTTGCAGACCTCAGCCATCAGCCAGGAGGCGCAGCTCATGCCGCCGCGTTTCCGCTGCGGCGTATGTGGGGGCGAGCTGACATTCGACGATATCCCAGAGCGCTACTTCGCGTTCCTGGCGCGCACCGCTTGAGTCGGCGGCCACAAGGGGAGGAGACCTCGTGCTCACGCTTCTCACCACCAACAACTCGGCCGTGTTCAGGCAGCTGGGCGCGCGCGGCTTCCAGCGTCTGGAAGTAAAGTGTAAGGTCGCGACCAGCGCGGAGGAGCTCATCGAGCTGGCGCGCCGCGAGCGTCCGGCCCTGGTCATCCTCGACGTGGAGCTGCCCGACATGGACGGCTATGAGGCGTGCCGGCGCCTGAAGGCCGACCCCGCGCTCGCGGGCCTGCGCGTGATGCTGGTTCTGGGCAGCGTGCTCTCGCGCGCCGATCTGGCGCGGCTGCGCGAGTCCGGTTGCGACGACGTGTTCTGCGTGCCCGCTCCCGCCGACGAGCTGTACCAGCACGTGTCGCAGCTTTTGGGCTTTCCGTCCCGGGCCAGCCGGCGCGTGGGGGTACAGCTGAAGGTGCAGGTCGAGAGCGGAGCCCGGCTTCTGGAGGGGCGGCTTTTGAACCTGTCGCGCACCGGGGCCAAGATCGCGCTTTTCGAGCCGACCCGGGCCCGCGAGGTGAGCTTGCGCATCGCGCGCAGCGAGCGCGAGCGCCCGGCGGTAACCCGCGCCCGTGTGGTGTGGGAAAAAGAGGCGGCCGAAGGCGACGGCGGTGGCTTCGTCCTCGGGGTCCAGTTCGTCGACGTACCGGCCCGGGCGCAGCAGATGGTCGATGCGTTGGCGCTGTGGGACTTCTGGACCGGCGACGACGGCGCGCTGATGGTGACCCTGCAGGGTGACTTCACGGAGACCACCGACTTTTCGGAGCTGTGGCGCCAGCTGTCGGCTGCGCAGCGGCCGGTCGAGCTCGACCTTTCACGGGTGCGCTACCTGAACTCATGGGGGGTGCGCAACTGGGTGGCGTTCCTGGAGGGGCTGCCGCCGTACCTGGAGTATGCGTTCGTGCGCGCCTCAGTGGCTTTGGTGGCGCAGGCCGGCATGGTGCCGCGCGTTCTCGGGCGGGGCCGGATGCTGTCGTTCTATGCACCCTATCACTGCGAAAGGTGCGATAGGAGTGAGGAGCGCCTCCTGCAGAGCGCGAGCGTGGGCGCCAGCCGGCCCTACGAGCCCCCGCGCTTTCACTGCACGGTCTGCGACGGCCCGCTCACGTTCGACGATCTGGCCGACCGATATTTCTCGTTCTTGGGCAGGTGAGGCGGCGGCTCAGCAGCAGGGCCAGAAGGCCTGCCAGTGGCAGGAGGTGCAAGCCCGGCCAGCCCGGGCTCAGCGTGCAGCCCGAGCCTGCGGCCGAGTAGGGCGAGCCGATGTCGGCGCGGGAGGAGACAAACCAGACGGTGGGATGGCGCGCCAGCTCGACCCCGTCGACGCGCACGGTCACCCGTGCGGCCGCGCCCGCGCGGTCGGCCACGAGGCGCCGCTCGTAGCGACCGAACTCGGACACCGCTCTCGGCTCGTCTAGCCAGCGGCCGGCGCTCGCGCTGATCTCGACCGCGTGCCCGGGCGGAAGCGGGAGGCCGCTTTGGTCCTTGGGCACAACCGTCACCACCGAAAATCCAGCCGTGGCAAGCGGTGGCAGGAGGTCCCGGCTCACGCCGACCGCGGACTGGGCCGCGTCGACCGGTCCCGGCTGCGCGCCGTCGAGCACCCGGGCCGCCACATCGACCGCCAGCTTGCCAAACCCGAAGCGCGGGCCCCAGGCGTTGCCGAGCCCGGTGAACTGGGCGTCCGTGCGTGCGCTGGCCCGCAGCAGCTCGCGCATCCGGACCGCGTCGAGGTCGGGGCGCTTCTGCAAGAGCAGTGCGACCGCTCCGGTCACGTGCGGGGTGGCCATGGAGGTCCCACGCAAAAGACCGTGCACTCCGTCATCGGCCCACAACGTGCGCAGGCGCGTGTGAAAGGCCGATCCCGGCTCGGGCGGCCGCGCATCCGCCGACAGCGACGAGGTCACGAACTCGCCGGGCGCCGAAAGATCGGGCTTGAATCGTCCATCTGCGGTCGGCCCGGTGCCCGAAAAGAACGATCCGTCCCCGATGCGAAGCTCCCGACTCACCGCCGTGCCCAGGAAAGAGCGCCAGCTGCTCCTGGTCGTGTAGGAGCCCACCGAGATGATGTTTTCGGCAATTCCCGGGATGGTCAGGTGATCGTCCGCATCCAGCTCGCCACGCACGCCCACGTTGGCCGGTATCGAGCTCGAGCTGATCCACAGATCGAAATGCGCGCCACCGCGCAGCTCGACCTGCCAGTTCCCGCGCGCGGGCGGTCCCGCGCTCGATTGCTGCACCGAGCAGTAGGCGCCATTGCGCCCCGAGGCGGCGTCGGTACCGGCGCGCGCGTGGTCGACATACACGTGTCCCTCGGGCGTGTCCATGTCGGCGGCGCTCATGAACTCGACCGGCCCCAGCACGCGACCGGCCGGGCTTATCACGGTCACGGTCAGCCCGCCGCTCGTGGGCGGGTACCACACCTCCCAGGAGAAGCCGACCGGTGGTGCGCCCACCGGCCGGGTGTACGGATCGACCTCGATCGGGACCCGCGCGCGCCCGCGCCCGGCCAGCTCGCCCGATGCGTGGATGTCGTCCCCGCCGTCGTTGCCGGCCGCGGCCACGATGATGCGCCCGGCCGCGCTGGTGCCGCTGCCGACGAGGGCGGAGAGCATCTCCTCCATGGCCGAATGACCGGTGTGCGCGGTCGATTGCGCGCCGATCGAAAGGTTCACCACCGCGGGCCGGCCCAGCGCGGCCGCGCGCTCGAACACGAAGCGCACGCCGTCGGCGATGTCGGTGTCCGAAAACCCGTTGCCGCTGCCGCGTGTGCCCTTGACGATGACCAGGTCCGCGCCCGGCGCCATGCCGACGTAGCGTCCCGCTGGCAGCCCGGCACCGGTGGCACGTCCGCTGCCGGCCGCGATGCCGGCCACGTGCGTGCCGTGTCCGAACAGGTCGCGCTCGGTGAGCGCAGGCGACGCCGGCACCCCAGCCGTCCGCTGTGCGAGCGCATAGTCGATGTCCGTGGCGTCCCATACGGCCGCCTCGGGCGCGGTGGCCAGCTCCGGGTGCAGCCCGCCCGCCCCCGCCGAAACGTCTTGCAGATACAGCACGCGCGTGTGGCCGTCCGGCCGCCGGAAATCCTCGTGCGTGATGTCGATGCCGGTGTCGACCACTCCCACCACCACGCCGCGCCCGTCGAGATCCGGCTGCGCCGCGCGCGCGACCAGGGTGCCGGTTTCGGGCACGCTGCGATCGAGCTGCGTGTGCAGGATGTGGGCTTCCTCCAGATAAGCGCCCTCGAGGGTAAGCCCGGCCAGCCGCTCGGGCCGCACGCGCGCGGTGTACCAGTGGCCGGCGTGCGAGACCGGCTCGATCCCGGCCGCCTGAAGCGCCGCCGGCGGGCCGCCAAAGCGCACCCATACCTGCAGCCGCCCGTCGGGCAGATGGGGCAACGCCTCGGGCGGCATGCGCCCGTCGGCCACGAACGCCAGCGCGCCCGACAGGCGCGGCCGGGCGTGGGCGGCGACCGGCAAAAGCAATGCGAGGACGAGGGCGGGGATCCTCAACAGCGAGAGTATATGCTAGCCTGCGGACGGGTTCATGATGGAGAAGGCCGACTTCCTGGCCGAGCTGGCCCGCCTCGAGCGCGAGTACCAAGCCGAAAAGGCCAATGTCGGCAGCTACCGATCCGAGGGCTGCAGCTTCTGCTCGAGCTGCATGTTTTGCACCGACTGCGCCAACTGCCACCGCTGCACCCACTGTGTCGAGTGCTCGCAGTGCACGCACTGCTCGCACTGCTTGCGCAGCGAGGCCTGCCACTCGTGCGCCTACTGCGTGGAGTCGCGCCACTGCTCCGAGAGCGCGTACCTGACTCGCTGCGTGTCCTGCGCCGGCTGCGACTACTGCTTCGGCTGCGTCGGTCTGGTCAAGAAGGATTTTCACATCCTCAACGTCCCGTACCCGCGCGAAGAGTTTTTCAAGATCGTCAAGCGGCTCAAGCGAGAGCTCGGGCTGCCGGACTGATATGAGTTGATGTAAAAGAGACGAGGTCCTAACCCCTGATGCGCGCCGTGGTCCAGCGAGTCAGCCATGCCGCCGTGCGTGTGGGCCCCGAAACGGTGGGCGCGATCGAAGCCGGGCTGCTCGTGCTTCTGGGCTGCGGCCAGGGCGACAGCGAGGCCGATGCCGACTACCTGGCCGAAAAGGTGGCTCACCTGCGCATCTTCGAGGACCAGGCCGGCCTGCTCAACCGCTCGCTGGGCGAGGTGGGCGGGGCGGTGCTGGCGGTCTCGCAGTTCACGCTGTACGGGGACTGCCGGAAAGGCCGGCGCCCGTCGTTTACCGAGGCGCTGGCGCCCGAGCCCGCGCAAAAACTCTACGAGCGTTTCGTCGAGCAACTCCGTCGGGCCGGCCTGCAGGTCGAGACCGGCCGCTTTCGCGCAACCATGGACGTGGAGCTCACCAATTGCGGCCCCGTGACTTTGCTGCTCGACTCGCGGCGCGCATTCTAGCGCTGGCCGGGGCGGCGGCCGCGCTGGCCATGCCCGCGCGCACGCACGCGTCGATCGAGGATCTGTTCGGTTTCGGCGCCCGTTCGGGCGCTCTGGCCGGCGCCGGCGCGTCGGTGGTGGACGGCTATGACGCCTGCTACGAGAATCCGGCCGGGCTGGCCGGTGTGCGCACGCGCCACCTGACGGTCGGGTACCAGTATGGCAAGTTCCTGCTCGAGTTCGACCGCTACGCCGACCCCAACACCCAGGACATGCACGCCAGCGTCGTGGGTGCCCAGCTGCCGGTGCCTTTTCGAGGCGCGCTCCAGGACCGGGTGGGCCTGGGCATCGCGTTTCTCGCACCCTACGGCGTCATCGCGCGCGCGCACGTGCCCGCGTCCGACAAGCCCATCATGGTGCTGCTCGACGATCGCACCCAGGTGGTCGCGGTCGAGGTGGCGGCAGGCCTGCGGCTGTCGCGTCGGTTCGACGTGGGCGCGGGCGTGCTCGCGCTGGCGGCCCTGGTCGGTGACATCAACATCGAGGCCGACCCGTCCGGCCGCATCGGCGCGCGCTCGGAGCAGCAGCTGGTGGCCGACTACGCGCCCATCTTTGGGGTGACGCTGCATCTGGACGAGGGCGACATCGCTCTGGTCTACCGCGGCGTGTCGGCAGCCGGCTATGACGTCACCATCAGCAACAACCTGCTCGACCAGCTCCCGATCGGGCTCCCGCAACTGCGCCTGCACGGGGTCGCGCAGTATGATCCGCGCCAGGTCACGTTGGAAGCGGCTTGGCACACGCTGCCGCGCATTCGCGTGCTGACCGGCGTGACCTGGAAGCGGTGGTCGGACTATCCCGGGCTCGCGGATGTGCCATCGGCCCGGTCGCGCCCGCTTCCGCATGCGATTTACGGCGACACCTTCACCGGTCGCATCGCGGCCGAGCGGCTGGTGGGTGAGCATGGCGTCTTGCGGCTGGGCTACGCGTACGAGCCCACGCCGGTTACCACGCCCGAGTATGTGGTCGAGTACGACAGCAACCGGCACGTGTTCGGCATCGGCTTCGGGCTGTCCTACGCGCCCTTCCAACTCGACCTGTTCGGCCAGTGGCATGTGCTGGAGCGTGAAGCCCACTCGGGCGGCAATGTGTTTACGACCGGGCTCACGCTGGGAGTGGATCTCCAGTGAAGAGGCAGTGCGCGCTCCTGCTCTTGCTTGCGGCTGCACCGGCGCATGCCAACCCGCTCGACGCCTTCGGTCTGGGCTCGCGCGCGGCCGCCATGGCGGGCGCCGCCACGGCATCGCCCGAAGGCATCGCGGCCAACTACTACAACCCGGGCGCGCTGGCGGCCGCTTCCTCGATGTCATTCGACATCGGCTACATGCTCGCCTCCCCGCACATGTCGTGGAACGGCCGCGATGCCGGCGTGGACCAGACGCGCGGCATGTTCGCGGGGCTCAACGTGCCCGGCCGCGTCGGTGGGCTCAAGCTGGCGCTCGGCGCCACCATCTTCCTGCCCGACGACCGGCTGACCCGCGTCAAGTCGGAGCCGCTCTCGGGGCCGCGCTTCATCTACTACGACAACCGCACGCAGCGCCTGTACATGGCCGCCAACGCCGCGGTCGGTCTCGGCCATGGGCTTTACTTCGGCGCCGGCTTCGTCTGGATGTCGTCGAGCCATGGCAACGTTCAATTGAACGGCCTGGTCGGGTTTCCGGATCCGGAGCAGAGCGATCTGCGGCTCGCGATCGACTACCAGCTCGAGACCGTACGCTACCCGCAGATGGGCCTGTACTGGCAGCACAGCGACCGGCTCACGTTCGGCCTGACCTATCGCCACTCGTTCACTCTGCGGCTCGCGCAGTCGCTCCACATCGAGGGCATCGTGGGCCCCCTGAGCCACCCGCTCATCCAGAACGGCAAGGTCGATGTGAGCTCGCAGTCGACCGACCTGTTCCAGCCCGCCCAGCTGGCTGCTGGAATGGCCTTCCGGGTCAGGCCGCGCTGGCTGGTCACGGCCGACGTGGTCTACGAGCGCTGGTCGGAGTTCGAGAACCCGGGCGCGGCCATCCAGCTCTCGGCCGACCTCAAGGACTTCAATCGCTTCGTGCACATCCCGAATCCGCCGCAGCCGCAGGCACCCTACTTTCACGATGTGCTCGCGCTGCGCTCGGGGGTCGAGTACTCGGTCCCGCGGCGGGGCTCGCGCCTGGAGTGGCAACTCCGCGGCGGCTACGGCTACGAGCCCTCGCCGGTGCCGGATCAATTCGGCGAGACCAACTTCGCCGACGGCGACAAGCACACGCTGGGCACGGGCCTCGGGGTCGTGATCCGCGATGTGCCGCTGCTCGAGCAGCCGCTCGCGCTCGATGCCCACCTGGCCTGGACCATCGTGCCCGCGCGCCTTACGCGCAAGGCGCTCGAGACCGATCCGGTCGGCGACTTCGAGGCCTCGGGCTGGGTGCTGGCGACCGGAATCACCATGAGGGTGTCGTTTTGAGGGGGCGCGCGGCGGCCTGGAGCGTGCTGCTGACGGTTTGCGCGGCTGCGTGCGGCACCCGCGCCGAGCCCGGCAACTCGCCCGAGAACCCGCCGTTTTCAGGCGCCATCGGGTACCACAAGATCGACGGCACCTATGTGCTGCTCGATCCGGTGGCCGATCTGACCGATCCGAGCGTGGTGGCCGACTCGCCGGCTGGCCCTTTCCACATCTGGTTCACCTACGGCGGCGCCACCATCCGCCGCTCCGATCTGCCGCACCTGGGCACCGACGCCACACCGCCGCGCCCGGCGCTTTCGGCCAGCGAGCCCTGGGAGGCCGGTCGTGTGGCCGCGCCCTCGGTGGAACGGGCCGCACAGGGCTTTCGCATGGTCTACGAGGCGGCCACCGATGTCATCGCCGTCGTGGTCTCGAGCGATGGCGAGACCTGGACCGGGAAGCGCGAGATCGCGCGCGGCCACACGCCCATGCTGGCGGGCGGGCACTTGTTCTTGCAAGACAGCGGCTTCGTGTATCGCGAAGGCACACCCCTGTTCACAGGAACCGACCCCGACGTGATCGTGCGCGCCACCCCCTCCGACCGTCTGATCTGGCAGATGTTCTACAACTGCCCGGGCCGCAACTCGATTGCGATCTGTTACGCCGGCTCCTGGGATGGCGCGAGCTTCGTCACCACCGGCGTGCCGATTCTGCAGCCCGATCAGCCCGACGAGACCGGGCCGTCGGCCGTGCTCTCGACCGATCAGGCCATCTTGTTTTTCGCGCAGAAGCCGACCGGGCTGAAAAGCCGGATCGGCGCGGCGGTGGCTCCGTGAGCATCCCTTAAGCGTCCGTTTGATCTTCCGATCTGGCTGTGTTACGGTCGGTGTGATGCTCAGCCGTCGGCACGAGGCAATCGTGCTTCGAGGCGGTCCGCAATGAGGGTTCGATTCTGGGGAGTGCGCGGCTCCCTGCCCTCCCCCGGTGTTCACACCAACCGCTACGGCGGCAATACGTCCTGCGTCGAGGTGCGGATCGGGGACCAGGGGCCGCGCATCATCATCGACGCCGGCACCGGCATTCGCAAGCTGGGCAAGGACATGGCGAACGCCGAGTTCGGCCAGGGCCAGGGAGCGGCCCATCTTCTCATCAGCCACACCCACTGGGACCACATCCAGGGGCTGCCGTTTTTCTCGCCGCTTTATCACAAGGGCAACCGCATTTTCGTGTACGCGCGGCAGCGCGACGACACCCACCTGCGCGCCGTCTTCCAGTCGCAGACCGAGGATCCCTATTTTCCGGTTCCGTTCGACTCGGTGCAGGCCGATGTGGCGTTGCGCGAGCTGATCGAGGGCGCTCGATTCGAGATCGGGCCGGTCAAGGTTTCCTGCACGCGGCTCAATCATCCCTGGATCGCGATGGCCTATCGGCTCGACTACGAGGGCCACTCGCTGGCTTACGTCACCGATACCGCGCCCTTCCGCGACATCCTGTTCGAGCACGAGTTCATTCAATCGCCGCCCGAGCCGGGCGCGCCCATGCGCCCTGACGACGCGCGCAAGCTCAAGGTCATGCGCGACGGCGTGGTCAGGCTGTGCGAGGGCGCCGACCTGGTCATCTACGACACCCACTTCACGCCCGCCGAGTATCGGCAGTTCCCACACTGGGGCCACTCCACGCCGGTCGACGCCATGGAGATCGCCGAGGAGGCGGGTGCGCGGATGCTGGCGCTGTTTCACCACGCGCCCTCGCGCACCGACGACGAGCTGGATCAGATCCTGCTCGAGAGCCGGCGTTCGACCCGCAAGCTCGACGTGATCGCGGCCAAGGAATCGATGGAGGTCGACCTGGCGACGCCCGCGGCCGCTGCCGCCGGGGAACACTGATGGAAATCACGTTCTGGGGCGTGCGCGGCTCGATCCCGGCGCCGGGCCCGGAGACCAACCGATTCGGCGGCAACACTTCCTGCGTCGGCGTGCGCTCCGCGCGCGGCGAGCTGGTGATTCTCGACGCCGGCACCGGCATCGTGAACCTGGGCAAGAAGATGATGACGCAGGAATTCGGTCAGGGCCGCGGCGAGGCCACCATCCTGCTCTCGCACGCGCACTGGGACCACATTCAGGGCTTTCCGTTTTTCGTGCCGGTTTTGATCCCGGGCAATCGTTTCACGGTTTATGGGCCCTCGCGCAGCTCCGGCATGCTCGAGGGCATCCTGGAAGGCCAGATGAACCCGCACTTCTCGCCGCTGTACACGCTCAAGAACATGGGCGCGGCGCTCGAGATCCATGCGGTCGGGGAAGGCCAGACATTCGAGGCGGGCGGGCTCAAGGTGACTGGGCGCCTGAACCCGCACGGCACCACCAAGGCGCTCGCCTACCGGCTCGAGGAGAAAGGCCGGCGCTCGCTGGTCTACGCTTCGGACTGCGGGTACACGCAAAACGGGCCCACGACCGAGGTGCTGGAGCTGTATCGGGGCGCCGACGTGCTGGTGCACGACTGCACCTACACGCCCGAGGACCGAGCCGAGCGGCTCGGGCGCGGCTTCTCGTCTATCCTGGAAGCGGCGCAGGCGGCGGCGCGCGCGGAGGTCAAGCATCTGGTCATGTTTCACTACGACCAGGACTACAGCGACGAGCAGGTGGATGCGCTGATGACGCGTTGCCGCCAGATGCTCGATGAGGCCGGCGGCAAGCACATCAAGCTCACGGCGGCGGCCGAGGGATTGACGATCCGGCTGTAGCTAGCTTATTCACCACAGAGAACACAGAGAGCACAGAGAAAAGAAGAAGATCTAGTCGGAAGGGTGAGGGCACTCAGCGCGGAAGCGCGCGGATGGTCTCCTGGGTGATCGTGGCGCCGGTCTGGGTCGAAGCCAGATTGGACAGCGCCGGCGGGGCCTGATCGACCTCCAGGCCGATGGTGTCGTCGAGCGTGGCATCGAGGGTGACCGTTTGGGCGCCGCGCAGCTCGAACGGCGCGCTCTCCGCCTCCCCATGCGAAAAATAGAAACGCGCGACATAGCTTCCGGCCTCGAGACCCGAGAACTGAAAGTGCCCGAGATCGTCGCTGACCGCGACCACCTGGATGCCGTCGCTGCGCGTCACGATGACGGTGGCGCCGGCAAGCGGCAGCCCACTGGGCGAGCGGACCGTGCCGGAGACCGCGCCCTTACCGTCCGGTGCGTTCGAAGGCCAGGTGCCCGTCACCTGGGCCCGCGAGCGGAAGGGCCCATGAGCACATGCAGACAGGAGCACGAGCAGGCTGACGACACGCATGTCTCCATCCTATCACTTACGGCGCGGTCAGAACGCGCACCTCGGCGGCGCCGGTGAAATCGGGATTGGCCTCGTCGAGCAGGCTGGTGATGCGCGCCACCTCGCCGAAGCACTCGTGATAAAAGCCGTACTGGATGCGCCTCCGCATGGTGCCACCCCCGAGCTGCTGCGTCAGGTCCGTGCGCACACGCAGCGTGTTGTCGAGGCGCGCCTGCGCCAGCACCAGCTGGCCCTTGCCGTCGATCTGGACGCGGTAGGTATCGGTCGAAGAGAGCGGAAAGCCCCCGAACATCCCATTGGCGATGATCCCGGTGTCCATGTAGGTCTGGCTGAGCGCCATCGGGAAGCGCAGGAGCGCGATCGGATGATCGTAGATGGCCAGTGTCTTTGCGTCCTCGGTCGGCGACGCGAAGCCATACAGATACAGAACATCGTCGGCGGCCCGAAAGGCGCCCAGGGTCCCGGTCGGCAGATCGGTCGTGACCACGTAGCCGGCCTCTGGAAAGTTGGGCGCGTACCAGCCCGCGGGCGCCGCCAGCGTGAGCGTGGCCGGGTTGCCGGTCGGATGATCGAAGCTCCACACGGTGACGCCTTGAACCATCTCACCGCCTGGTTTGACCGCAATCGGCTGGCTGGCGGTCCCCGATTGCACCAGATAGGTCACCTGCAAGCCGGGCGTGAATGCCAGCTCGTTGCGCGCGATCACGCCGTCGTTGTTGGGAAAGCATCCGGCGGCCGCGTCGGCCCCACCGCCCGCGCCGCCGTCGGGTGGCACGTAGGCCGACGACACGCAGGCACAAAGGCCAAGCCCAAGCCCAAACCCAAGCCGAAGCGCGTACAGACAGGTCACTCGCATCCTCTGCTCCCTCAGAACTTGAACGCCGTCAAAAAGTGTATGGTTTGCGCGGGCGCGGGCGCGCGGCCCAGCAGCCGCAGGCCATCCAGGGGCGCGAGCACGCCGTAGGCCAGCCGCGCCTCGAATGCGGCATCGTAGAGATAACGCGCCGACAAGTCCACCTCGACGCCCAGCGGTGTCGACGTGACCGACGGGGTGCTGGCCGCCTCCATGGCCTGCGAGTAGACCAGGTTGCCTTCCAGCACCAGCTTGCGCGCGGGCCGCCACTCGAGGCGCGGCCGCACGTAGAGCGCGTCCGTGATGCGGCCGATGATGCGCCGCCACAGGATCAGATCGATGCGGTAGTCGCGGTTGAACAGGAAGTTGTCGACCGTGGTGTCGCCGGGCGGGTGGGCCTGGCCGCCGTCGAGGTCGCCGGGCACGGGCAGCGCCCCAATGCGCACGCCGAAGCCGGGCGCGCTGTCGCCGGAGGCGTAGCCGAGCTCGGCTCCTACGGCGATGCGGGCGCCCAGGCGCTCGAGCCGCGCCACCGCGCCCACCTGGGTCTGGGTGATGGCCTGCCGGAACGCGACCCCGGGCACTGGCGACGCATCGCCGATCCGGCCCCGGAGCAGCACCGCCTCGGCCTCGGCGCGCCAGGGCCCGGCCTGGTAGAGGCCCCAGCCGTCGAAGGCACCCGTGCGCAGGTCGCGCTCTACATAGGCCGCCGAGCCGAACGGGCCCACCGGCGGCAATTGATACCAGCCCGGCGCGTCGCGGCTCTGCCAGCGGTAGCTGGCGAGCAGGCCGTAGTTCCAGACCGGCCGGCCGCTGACCAGCTTGCGCGCCACGGCGCGCGCATCGTCGACCCGCCCGACCGCAAATGCGATCGTCCGCACGTCGTCGGAACGATCGAGATCGATGAGCTGCCCGAACCGGACCACGCCCGGCCCGACCGCCGCCAGGTCGTAGGCCAGGAGGAACAAATGGTCCGCGATCCAGGTCTCGAATGCGATGCGATCGCCGGCGTCGCCGAAGTCGCAGTCGAGGCAGTCGCCGCTGTTGACGAACATCCCGGTGCCCCAGGACACCAGCGCGCCCATGCGACCTGCGGCCAGGATGCCAATCGGCAGCGTGACCTCGCCCCAGATGCGTTTCACGCGCAGCGAGTCGGCGGGCGCCTTCTGGGCGGTCGCGCCGGCCGAGTAGGGCACCTCGTCGGAGGCGGGCAGCGCATCCGGCGTGGAGCCCAGCCCCACGTTGTCGAGCACGTCGACGCGGGCCCGGATGCGCACGCCCAGGCCCAGGTCGAGCCGTGGATCGATGCGCAGCCGCATGTCGGCCGCGGTCAGGGTCTTGTCAGCGGGGTTGGCGGCGCTGGTGGGAAAGTAGGACTGCCCCGACGGCGTGGTGCCGACGTTGAGATCCAGGTCGTAAAACAGATCGGTGCGCACGCGCAGGTAGCCGGAAGCGGAGAAATCCCGATCGACCGGCGCTGCCTCGAGCGCCTCGGCGACCGCGAGCAGGAGCGCGAGTGCGGTCATCGCAGGAAGTCGGCCAGCGCGCGCGCAGTCGGGCGCATACACTCGATCTCGGGAATGTGCCCACACTCGCCGATCACGACCAGCCGCGCGTGCGGCAGCTCGCGCGCCAGCCGCTCGCCGAAGCGCAGCCGAGCCACCCGATCCTCGCGCCCCCACAAGACGAGCGTCGGCACGCCGAGCTCGCCGTAGTGGCGCTCCAGCTCGGCGAAGTGCGCCATCCCGCGCGCGGCTGCCAAGAGCGCGGCCAGCGCGCCCGGCCGATCCAGATTTTCGTCGACGCGCTCGACCCGCTCCTCGGTGACGAAGCGATCCGGATCCTGAAAATCGAGCGCCAGCTTGGCCGCCGTGTTGGAGCGGTAGAAGAGCGCCATCACCAGCTCGCCCAGGCCCGGCACCTGCGTCCACTCGTGAAACGGCCCCAGCTGATCCGCGTAGCAGAAGGCCGACATCAGGACCAGCTTCTCGACCCGCTCGGGATGGCGCAGCGCGAGCGCGAGCGCGATCGAGGCGCCCCAGGAGTGGCCGACCACGCTGACGCGCCCGATCCCGCGTGCGTCCAGGAGCGCGATGAGGTCTTCGGCCAGCGTCTCGGGCGAATAGTCGCCGGCGGTGCGGTCGGACAGGCCGAAGCCGGGCAGATCGGGTGCCAGCAGGCGCAGCTCGCCGGTGCCGCCCGCACCCAGCTCGTCGGCGAGCTCGCGCCAGGACGCGCTCGAGGCGCCGTAGCCGTGGATGAAGAGCACGCTCCTCTTGCCGGGGCGGCCCGAGTCGACCACGTGGATGCGGCGCCCGCGCACGGAGGTGAACTCGCTGGCTGGCCGCTCACTCTCCACCGATCGATGGGCAAAGGAAACACAGCCCATGAGTCCGAAAAGAATCACCACAGAGAACACAGAGAACACAGAGGATACAAAAGGAACCGTTTCGAATCTCTGTGTTCTCCGTGTTCTCTGTGGTTCCACTACGTGCCTACGACCAGGCCGCCGTCGACGCCGATGACCTGGCCGCTGACGAACGACGCCTCGTTCGAGGCCAGAAACAAGTACAGGCGGGCCACGTCTTCGGCCTCACCCAGGCGCCCCAGCGGCGTGTGCGCCTTCTGCGCGTCCAGGATCTCGGGCGGCATGCTGGCCGTCATGTCGGTGCGGATGAAGCCGGGCGTGACCGCGTTGACGCGGATGCCCTTGCGCCCCAGCTCGCGTGCCCACACCCGGGTCAGGCCGACCACGCCCGCCTTGGCGGCCACATAGTTGGACTGCCCAAAATTGCCGTACAGCGCCACGATCGACGACGCGTTCAGGATCACGCCCGGCGTCTTGCGCTCGACCATGGCCCGCGCGACCGCCTGCCCGACCAGAAAAACCCCCTTGAGGTTGACCGCGAGCAGATCATCCCACTGCTGCTCGTCCATTTTGAGCAGGGAGGCGTCGCGCAACAGGCCGGCGTTGTTGACCAGAACGTCGATACGTCCGAAGCGATCGAGCGCCGTGCGCACCATGTTCTCGACCTCGGCCCGGCTCGACACGTCGACCGCAATGGCCATGGCCTCGGGGCCGCTGGCTGCGCAGGTCGCCGCGGTCTCGCGTGCGCCCGC
>Ga0126376_10000554_pt1 | contig 18496 bp, 13 predicted proteins | sample PanSoiMetPlot_15_FD_92760 | JGI IMG/M metagenome (GOLD analysis project Ga0126376, IMG submission 92760) | Tropical forest soil microbial communities from Panama - MetaG Plot_15 | ecosystem: Environmental > Terrestrial > Soil > Tropical forest > Bulk soil | place: Panama | collected 2016-02-17
AGAGGAGCAAATTCTCAACCGGCTGTTTGACGGCGACTGAAGTGATGTTGATTATGCGTCCCCAACATCTCTCTTTCATTCCCGGCAGAACTTGTCGCGCCAGCTCGACAGCGCTCAGCAGTGTCAGACGTATCGCCTGTTCCCATTGCTCGCGGGTCAACTGTTCGAACCTTCCGGCCGGTGGTCCACCAGCATTGGTAACCAGGATGTCGATACGGCCAAATCTCTCTATGCCCGCATCGACTACACGCTTTATTTCTTCCGTCACAGTGACGTCCGCGGGCACAGCGAGCACGTGTGCACTGCTGCTCTCTGCAATAGAGGCTGCCGTATCAGCCAACGTGCGTCCATCGCGCGCGCAAAGAACGAGCGAAGCACCTTCCGCTCCGAGCTCTTCCGCGACTGCGCGACCGAGTCCCTGGCTGCTCGCGGCAACGAGAGCAACTTTGTTTTCGAGTCCGAGATCCATTGACTACTTCTGCCTGAGATAGTCGTCTGTCTTGTCAAGCCAGTCCTGGCGTGGTGGACTGAAGACGTCAACGTCGAGAGTATCCTCGAGCGCTTCGGCCTTGTGTTGGACAAAGGAAGGAATGTGGAGCACCTCGCCGGCCATTACGTCGATCACCTGCGACTCATCTTCTCCGATCCAGAAACGCAAGCCGCCTTCGAGGATGTAGGTGAGCTGCTCGTTCTCGTGCGAATGGCGAGGGACGATCGCGCCCTTCCTGATATAAACATGGGCCAGCATCATCCGATCGGCAGTTATTAACCTGCGGTCGAACAGGTCGGTCACCTTTTCCTTAGGCATGTCATCCCAGCGGTAGAAAGTCACGTTGCGTTCACTCATGGCCACAAAGAAGCACAAAAGGCACAAAAAACACAAGAGCGTAGAAAAGCCCTTGTGCCTTTTGTGCCTCATTGTGGCCGATTTAATTCTTGCTCGGTTCGTTACGAGCTTTGAGGATCTTGCGCAGCTTCATGCGCGCTTTGTGGAGTTGTGACTTGGAAGTACCCACCGCCACGCCGAGCATCTTCGCGATCTCTTCGTGTTCGTGACCCTCGACATCGTGCAGCACAAATACTGTGCGATATCCCGGCGGCAGTTGTGTTAACGCATTGTCGAGTGCGATTCGATCCATTACCGGCATCGAGTTTGGGTTCTCAGTGCCGCTGACAATCTGAACCGGAGTCTCACCTTCTTCGGTAGTTTTTTCGAGCTTCACACTTCTCTTCCGGAAGTGCATCAGACACTGATTGACAGTTAAACGATGCAGCCAGGTAGTAAAAGCTGAGTCGCCTCTGAAGCTGCCAATCTTACGGAATAATTGAATGAACGCTTCCTGAGCCAGGTCTTCCGCTTCGGCTGCGTTCTGTGTCATTCGCAGACATAGCGAGTACACGCGCCTGTTGTGTCGCTCATACAGCTTTTCAAAGGCCGAGATGTCGCCTTTGCCTGCGGCGATGGCCAGCGCGAGATCGGAATTCGGCGCCGGTTCAGGTTTCTTCGTGGCCGCCAAGCCACCAGGCAAAATTGGGAAGACTTCACAGTTTGTCATGCCCCTTTGCTCAGCAAATGCGGGGCCACTACAAACGCGCGAAAACTCCTGCTTTTCAGGGAATTGCTGCCGGAATTTGAGATATTTCCGACGAAAGGGTATCTGGGCCACTTAAACCGTGTACTGACCACAAAAAAGCACAAAAACACAAAACACTTGTAAGAGCAGTGTTTGTGTTCTTGTGTCTCTTTGTAGCCCCTGTCTGTCTTACGGTCGGGCACCGTTTGTCGTCGTTTGATTCAGCCCGCGGTTGATGATCATTTTCACCTCAACGCGGCGGTTTTGCTGGCGGCCCGAAGCGCTCGTGTTGTCGGCAACGGCTTCAGTCTTGCCATAACCCATCGGCGTGACAAAACGGCGCAGCGGAATCTTGTGCTGCACTGCCAGATACTGCACGACAGCTTCAGCGCGGGCCTGGCTGAGCCGGAAGTTCTTGGCGTCGCTGCCGGTCGAATCCGTGTGTCCGGAAACTTCGATCATGTAAGCCTTTGCAGCCATAGCCTTCGTAGCGAGCCCGTCCAGCGTAGCTTTAGCTTCGGGCGAAAGCAGGGCGCTGTTAGTGCGGAAAGTCACTGCAACTGAGTCCTGCACGTCGTAATCATCGAGCGCAGAAACGCGGTCATTCACGGCTTTCACTTCGGTGCGCGCTTCGGCAGCGATGGCATACAACTCATCCATCTGGCCGGCCACGCGTTCCATATTGGCTTCGACCGGAGCTACACGTGCTTCAGTCGTTTGTGCCGCACGCATATCCGATTCGTTGAAACGAATCTTGTCGGCCACTAACTGGCCCTGCGAATCGCCACGTCCTTCAACTTCGACAATCAAGCCGCGCAGGATGTCAGTAACTGGGTATTTCTTGCCCCCGCGAAGGAAGCCACCGTTCGTTTTAATACTGGTATTGTCAGTAATAAGAACCTGATAGTCTTGCCGCGTGCGATCACGAATCGTAAAAACGTCGGCATCGCGGTTGATGACCACGCCTCTGAACTTCATCTTGGATCCGGCCGGAACCGAACGCATCGTCAGACTGCGATCCCGCGTCGCCTGCGTGTTTGACGTTGTTACTTGCCCCAGAACCGCGGGCGCCACCGACATCAAGACGGCCAGAACACAGCCCACTGTAAATGGGTAAAACCTCTTAAAGCTCATAGTTTTGCTCCTTCAATACTCAATTAAGAATGCACAAGGGCGCATTCAGCATACGTCTTTAATGTCGGGGCAAATTTTGGTGGGGGTCCAAAGAAGAGTAGCAAAAGAGGCCGGAAAATTAAACCATATCTTCAAATTAGAACAATGAGCCACAAAAAGGCACAAAAAGCACAAAAGATAAAATCTGAAATGCCGTTCGTTGGGTAATCTTATTTTGTGCTTTTTGTGCCTTTTTTTTGGCCTATTCTTTCTTAGTCACACGCCCGATATAGAATCCAGCTCCAAAGATCATCGTGAGCAGGAAGAACACCGGAATCATCATGACGAATGTATCCCAAATCTGCTGAAACATGGACGACCTCCGTTGTCAGACTGGTGTGAGGTAAAACGGGGCGGTATGAACAATCTAATGGATCGTTGGCGGTTAGAGCAAGATTTTTCCACCTAAAACTTTTTCTGTTTCAGGCTACCTCAATACAAATTTTTGCATCCATAGCGTTAACCAAGTGGATGTTCCTCGCGCGGTCTCCCGCGTATAATCCACGGGTAAAGTTTACTTTTCTGAGACCACGCTTTTCTCGGTCTCGACAAAAACACAAACAGGGGCACTTCGGCAGCAGCACGCTTGTCGTGCGCAGCACGACGGCGATGTATGTCCGCAGACAAGGATAAGACTATGCGCCGCAGATCAATTCTCAAATGGATTGCACTCACTGCGATCTCCCTGACCGCCGTCTGCACGCTTTCAACGATCGTTCACGACGCTGCGTCTGCGGCGATCAAACGACAACAGTCGCCGACTCAAGGCTCTCTTCAAGTCCTCGACAAAGACGGCAAGCCCGCAGGTGAGTGTCCGCTGAAGCATACGGAAGTGAAGGCGCAGGTCAGCGGCTTTATCTCACGAGTTACCGTCACACAGGATTTCGAAAACAACCTCCCAAACAAGATCGAAGCAGTCTACACGTTCCCGCTGCCTGAAGCTGCCGCCGTCGACGATCTGACAATGGTGATCGGAGAGCGCACCATCAAAGGCAAGATTATGCGCCGTGAGGAAGCTAAAAACGCCTACGCCGCCGCTAAACAAATGGGGAAAGTCGCAAGCCTTCTCGATCAGGAACGCCCCAACATCTTCACACAACAAGTCGCAAACATCCTCCCCGGCGAACGTATTCGCGTGCGTCTTAGTTACGTTGAAACTCTGAAATACGAAGATGGTTCTTACGAGTGGTTGTTTCCAATGGTTGTAGCCGAGCGTTACATGCCGGTTGTCGACGAACAGCCGGACAGCGGCACTAGTGTGAACACAGATAATAGAATCCGTGACGGTCACGATGTCTCTCTCGAAATCGACGTCGATGCCGGTATGCCGATCCTCAGCGTCAATTCGGCTACTCACGAAACTGACGTACAAAAGATCGACGAGTCGCATGCGGTGGTCCGTCTAAAGGATCGCGCCACGATTCCAAACAAAGATTTTGTGATGACCTATCGTGTTGCCGGAGACTCGATCAACGATGCCGTCCTCGCCCATCGGTCAGAGAGGGGTGGCTTCTTCACACTTATCCTACAGCCACCCCTGCGCGTCGCCCCTGAAGACGTGATGCCTAAAGAGCTGGTCTTCGTGCTCGACACCTCCGGCTCGATGAGTGGCTTTCCAATCGAGAAAGCCAAGGAGACGATGGACCTGGCCCTGAACACTCTCTACCCGCACGATACATTCAACTTGATCACTTTCTCAGGCGACACGGAGATACTGTTTCCTCAACCTGTGCCTGCTACGCCCGAGAATCTGCGCAAGGCGAAGAAGTTTCTTGCGAGTCGGCACGGTGAAGGCGGCACGGAAATGATGAAAGCGATCAAGGCAGCCTTGGATCCTTCAGACTCGCAGTATCACGTTCGTCTCGCTTGTTTCATGACGGACGGGCAAGTGGGTAACGACGAGGAGATCATCGCAGAAGTACAGAAACACACGAATGCGCGCGTGTTTGCGATGGGCTTCGGAGATGCTCCCAATCGTTACCTGCTCGACAGGATGAGCCAATACGGCCGCGGCGAAGTGAATTACGTTGCGGAAGATGGAAATTCGTCCGCCGCTGCGCAGCGCTTTAACGATCGTGTTCGCAGTCCGCTCCTGACTGACATTTCTATCGATTGGGGCAACCTGCCAGTGCGTGATGTTTACCCGAAACGCATTCCGGATCTTTTCAGTGCGAAGCCGTTGATCGTGTCAGGACGTTACGATCAAGGCGGCAAAGGAACGATTCGTCTGAAAGGCAAGCTGGCCGGGGAGGAGTTTGTTCGAGAGATTCCGGTTGAGCTGCCGGAAACGGAAGCTGGTCACGACGTGCTCTCTACTCTTTGGGCGCGGCGCCGAATTGATGATCTGATGGGCGACGAGATCGCAAACTACCTGAACAAGCCAGTGCAGGACCAGGCACGTGAAGAGATCACGCAGCTTGGGCTGGATTACAAACTGATGACCAAGTACACGTCGTTCGTCGCGATTGACGACACGATCTTCACCGGAACTGATGAGCCGCAACGTGTCGATATTGTGGAGGTGGTACAGTCAGGTCAATCTCTCTCGTGCTCTGTGACCGTGAGCGGCTCGAATACAGTCTCATGTAGTGTAGGATCATTGACCGTTACCGGGCTGCAACCCCTCAAGAACTTGCCGCTTGAGGGAAGAAGCGTTCTCGGTCTCATGGTGTTGGCACCCGGTACGGTTGCCACAAATACGACTGGTATGTACTCGGTGAATGGTCAACGGCCAACCTCTAACCGGTTTAAGGTCGATGGCGTCAGTGCAGACTTCGGCATCGCTCCGGGTGGCGAGAATCCTGGTCCATCCGCAGCAGGCAACACGCCGGCGCTAACGGCCAGTGGCGGAGCCAATGGCGTAGCGACACTGGCCGCCACTCAGGAATTCAGAATCCAAACCCTGCCGTTACGAGCAGAATTCGGTGCCTCCGGCTCGCAAGTCGAAGTCGTTACAGACTCAGGAACAAATACGTTTCATGGTTCCTTGTTCCATTTCTTTGGCAACTATGCGCTCGATGCCAATAACTGGTTTGCCAACAGTCGCCATCTCAAAAAGCCTGCACATAGATTGAACTTCTTCGGCGGTACATTTGAAGGACCAATCAGGAAGGACCACACGTTTTTCTTTGCTTCGTACGAGGGAATGCGGTTGCGCCAGCCGATGGTTGGCATTACTGACGTGCCTTCACTTACTTCCAGAACGGCCGCGCCCGCCGAGATGCGTCCGTTCCTGAACGCGTTCCCGGTTCCGAACGGCGCTTCCAGAACTGACGGCTTCGCTGAATTCGCGTCGTCATTTACAAACCCGGCACGACATGACGTCGGCAGCCTAAAGATTGAGCACATGTTGAATAACAACGTCAGAGTGCTGGGTAGTTACAGCTTTGCAGACTCTGATGCGAGGCAACGTGGCGCCGGCGGGCTTTCACTCAACACCACGAATCGAATTCACACCCACTCACAAACATTCACCGGCGTCTTCACTGACTCACTCTCGACTAACACAATTGTCGATTTGCGCGTGAACTATAGCCGTTTACGGGTCGACGGATCTTACGTGTTAGACGAATTCGGCGGCACTGCTTTGCCGGCCACCAGCTTCCCGGCATCGTTTACTTTCGATCTCAATTCGACGAATGCGGCGTGGAAGATTGGGAATGAGCAATCAAACCTGCAACGCCAGTTCAATCTGCCCGGTTCTGTCGTAACTCTTAATGGCGCTCACACGATTACGTTCGGTGGTGATTACCGTCGACTATCTCCCGTGATCGCTTTCCGACCGTCCGAGGAAAATGCGTTCTTTGATGGCGTAACGCAAGCGACCACCGGAATTGCAGCGCGCGTCAACACGTTGCGCTTCGGTGACCCGCAGAATCCTGTCTTTAATAAGCTGTCGCTTTTCGGACAGGACGAGTGGCGCCAATCAAAACGATTGATACTAACTTATGTCGTGCGCTGGGATCTCGCGCCGGCGCCGTCAACGGGTCAGGCCTTTGCAGTGGACCAGATTAGCGATCCTGCCACTCTGAAGGTCACAGCGTCCGGCAATCCGCTTTGGGAAACAAGATTCCTCAACTTTGGCCCAAGAGCCGGAGTCGCTTACTTGGCTACTAACGAGAATGGTCCTGAGCTTGTGTTGCGTGGCGGTGCAAGTATTGTATACGACGTTGGGCAGGATCGTTCCGGTGAGATCTTCGCCGGCTCGATTCCTTTCGTCTCGGGAAGTGTCGCCTTCAATTCTCCATTCCCGGTCAGCTTGTTGCCGACCACTAATAGCGCCGTGCCCTTACTCGCATTTGATCCGCGGCTGAAACTTCCCTACCTCATCACCTGGAATGCATCGGTCCAACAATATGTGGGCACGTATCAGAGCATTTCTGCTACTTATATCGGCTCCTCAGGAAAGAGACTGCTGCACACGGAAACACTTTTCAATGAGAATCCTGACTTTAGTTTCCTGCGACTGACAACGAATCGCGGCCACTCCGATTACCGCGCCCTGCAAGTGACATTCGAGCGTGACTCTCATGCCGGGTTCACGGCATTGGCTTCATACACGTGGTCGAGGTCAATGGACAACGTGATGGAGGATTCGGCGAGAAGAGTCGTCATGACGAGCGCGGATCCGCAAGCAGATCGCGGTCCATCCGATTTTGACGTGCGGCATCAGCTTACTGGCTACGCTGCTTACGAGTTGCCGGCGCCGGTAGCGCGTGGCTTTGGGAATAAACTGCTGCGCAACTGGGCTCTCGAGTCAATCTTCAACGCTCGCTCAGGACGACCGTTGAATGTCGTGTACCTCGTTCCGACTTCGTTTGGCGTTGCGTACCTGCGGCCGGACGTTCTTAGCAGTGTGCCGCGCTTGCGGGGCTTTCAGTTTTACCAGGTCGATCTGGCCTTGCGGCGGAAGTTTCATTTCACTGAATATGTCGGATTGCAGATACAGGCAGACGCATTCAATGTTTTCAACCGCGCAAACTTTATGGATCCACCCCTGGGTTTTGAGCAGTCAACGTCGACGAGCGGCGCACGCACAATGCGGGTGTCAGTAAGGTTCCTCTTCTAAACCGAAGCCACAAAAAGTCACAAAAGGCACAAAAGAGCTCAGAATTTCTTTTGTGCCTTTTGTGCTTCTTTGTGGCTTACCTTTTCCGCTAGAATGAACTGCGAGCGAGAAAACTCGTATTGACTATTCATGCCCGATTCCGAAGACCCGAAAAAGAGACGCGAAGAGGCATTGCCTGAACGCCTCCTGCGTCGCGTCCTCGAAGGCATGGGCAGCGTCGTAGATCGCAGGCTCGGCCGTACCGTCGAACCACGCAGCGGACTCACCACCTCCAAGCTCATCGAACGAATGAAGCGACTCATAGATGAGCGCGTCAGAGACGAAGGACCCAAAGGAAGAATCGCGCCGCATCACCTGGTGCTCAAAGTTGAGTGGGGCACTCACTCCGAGGCACCACCGGAGATTCTTAACGACCTGAAGAACGAAGTGCTCGCCGCCGCGATCGATCACATCAACGATCATCGTTATCGCACACTCGCACCCGTAGACGTCGACGCTGAAGTCGACATCTTCACCACCGGCATCTCCGTCGATCCAAACTTCGGCGAATTCGAAGAAGATCTGCGTCGACAGGACGAAGAGGCACGGGCTGCAAAGGCCGGTCTGCCGATTCCCGGCGCGGCGCCGCCAATGCCTGACATACAGGTGAGTGCACGAGTGACTACACAAAACGGCACCCGCGAGGTGCCGCTGATTTTCAAACCAGGCGGTAAACGACTCAACGTCGGCCGTGCCGCCGATAACGAACTATCCCTGAACGACGCGAGCGTCTCAAAGATCCATGCCGCTCTCCTGATGACTCCCGAAGGCACACTTCTCGTCGCCGACACGGGTTCCACCAACGGCACTTACATCAACGGGCGACGCATCACCTACGGTGAGTCGCGACCGATCGAAGACGGCGACGTCGTCGGCTTTGGAGATGTGGAAGTACGACTGCGTAAAAGTGAGTAGCGAAACTGGATGAACCTGGTCACATTACTTTTACTTCTTTTCCAGACTCCCACACCTTCTCCTCTTCCTACTCCTCATGTGCCGGAAAGAACTCCCGCGCTGTTTACGTTGATTTACGTCGGCGGCTTTGCACTCATCATTCTGCTGCTGTTGCTGGGACTGATTCGCAGTCGCAGACACACTGCATCGCCAATCCCGGAAGATCTTCCGAAAGAAGTCAGAAAACGGCTTGGCTCTACCTCAACTAATCGTGGACTTCGTGCGCTGCGCTGGCTGTTTGTGTTGCTCGCTTTCGGGCTTTTGGGATTTCACATCTACTGGGCGCACTACGCCGCTGAGAAAAACGAAAAGTTTCAGGAGCTGAGCTACAAAGACTTGCGCGGGCGGCGTCTTTCACAATCGACACTGCGCGGGTGGATTTTCGACCGCAGCGGGCGTGTGGACCAGCCACTCGCTTTCTACAAGCGCGATTCGACCGGAGAAATCAAGCGCGAGTATCCGATGGACAAAGCCCTGGCGCACATCTTTGGTTCGGATCGTGGCGATCCTGGATTGGAGCGTGCCCTTTTCGGAGTTCAGAGCGGCGCGCTTCCCGAAGCACTCGATGTTGTCAAAGGCAAGGCGGTTGAGTTCAAAGGCAATCAGGACGTGCGTCTCACGATTGACCGCGGGCTGCAACAGGCTGCGGTCGATCAGTTGAAGGGAAAGCATGGCGCCGTGGTCATACTTAATCCACAGACTGGCGACGTGCTCGCGCTTTACAGCGAACCTTCCTACAGTCTTGAAGAAGTCGACGATGAAGCGACCTGGATTCGTCTCGAAGCCAATGAGCGCGACAAGCCGTTGGTCAGCCGGGCGCTCGGCGCTTACTACATTCCCGGTTCAACGTTCAAAACAGTGACGATGACTGCTGCGTTCCTGGCTGGCGAGCAGGACACGGAGTTTACGTGTAGCGGTGGTGGTTTCTATGCGGCGCCCGGAGCGCCTGTGATCTTCGACGATGGTGGCCCAGGCGAAGTGCACGGGCGGATCAAGATCGATCAGGCGTATGAGGTGTCGTGTAACCAGTATTTCGCGCAGATGGGTGTGAAGCTTGGTGCGGAACGATTGAAACGTGCGGCGCAGTTACTTGGCATCGGAACATACGATACGCCGTCGGAAGCGCTTCGTGGTCGAAAGCTGCCGCAGATCTGGGATGCCAGCACTGACGCCGTGAAGCGAGCTATGGCGCCGAGAGAGGCCACAATTGTTACCGGCAAGCAAGTGACTCGATACGATCTCGCGCTGATGGGTTATGGACAGGGTTTTGCCGGACAGATGACGCCGTTTCAGATGGCGCTTGCGGCGTCCGCGATTGGAAACATGGAAGGCAAGTTGATGAAGCCGCGGATTGAATACAGCGTTGCGCCGCAGGTGTTCAATCAGGTGATGCCGCCGGCGATTGCGGCGCGGCTGCGTCAGATCATGGGGCTTGTTACCGGCGGTCCAAGCGGAACGGCGCGTGGAGTTTTTGGGCCGGTTAAGGCCGCAGGAATCAACACCGGTGGTAAGACTGGAACCGCGCAGAAAGTGGTGCCGCTTTACGATCCCAAAACGGGTGAGCCAAAGACGCGGCACAAGATCGAGAAAGACAATAAGGGCAACATCATTCGCGAGTACGACGAAGTGATCATGGACAACGATAACCCGCGAATCGATGGTTGGTTCCTGTGCATCGCACCGCTGGAGAGACCACAGCTCGCGATGGCAGTGATTGTCGAGGGCGGTGGATACGGATCGAGATCGGCAGCACCGATTGCGGCTGCAATCGTTTTGAAAGCGAAGGACTTGGGATACTTTCGCTAGTTAACCACAGAGACACAGAGACACAGAGAAGACCCATTGGAATGAAGAATCGCGCGTCGTCACATTTATTAATCCTCTTCCTAATTGTCGGCCTGGAGATCACGGGATACTTCGCCGTCCATCGCGCCGGACTGCTCCGCGGCTACGAGAAGTCCATCATCGGCGCCGTGCGCGACCTGATGATGTTTGTCCCGCTCATTTTCATCGTGCTCTGGCTCTCGCGCGCCAAGCGCTTTTCAGGCAACTGGATCCTCTTCACCACCGCAATCCTTCTCTTCTCTTTCGGCATGCTGATCCAGTATCGCCTCTACAGTGATCCTGAATACAACAGTCGAGACAAAGCACATGCGCGTGAAGAAAAGATGGAAGCGTTGCGCCTGCGCTACATCATGGAGAATTACGATCCGGTGAAGAAGCAGTTGATGGGTCTGCCGCCAACTCCGGCGCAGCCCATCGACATCGATCAGCTTCCGAGAAAAGAATCCAACTATTCACTTTGGAATGCGCTGACGTCCAGCTACACCTGGATTCCGATCCTCTCGTTCATTGCCTTCGCGATCGCTTACTCGCTGTGCGTTCGCGACGGCTTTCTGCTTTGGCTACAGCGAAACAGCTTCATCATCGTTCTATTCACTCTTGTTCCGCTCGCCATTGCTGTCGTGACTTCGAGTGCTGGTAAAGCTCTCGGCAATATGACGCCCTGGGAGCCTTCAAAGATTCCCTTCCTGGTTGGCTTCGCAGGCATTCTCACGGCTCGTTACAAAGATCTCGCCGAGACTTACTGGGGCATTCCGCGCGCGCGCGACATCGTGCCGCTGCTGGTGATGGCGATAATGCCGTTCATTCCCTTCTTTGCCCTGAAAGACTTCGGGCAGATGCTGATCTTCAGTGGCGCTTACACGACGCTGTATCTCGTGGCCGTGCGTCGCTGGCCGCAGTTGTTGTTGTTCGTCGGCTCTGTGTTGTTGGTTATCGCCATTCTCGTTGTTGGCGCATTGCCGCGCGACATTCAGGAACAAGTGCCTTTGCTGCCGACGATTGCACGTCCGATCAGCGCGGCACTTCCGTCTCGTATTCAACAGCGATTTCACTTGTGGCTCGACGGTTTCGATCCACCGTCGCCGGAAGTTTCCTGGTGGAAGAAAGACTATGACGAGGCGCTCTCGAAAGATCCGGGAATGAAACAGCTTGCCGAGCAGAGTCCGGCGATGCAGAAGACTGTCAACGTCGATATCTGGTTTGACAAGCTCGCGTTCCAACCGGCGCAGGCACAGTTTGGCATCGCTTCGGGCAAATCGACCGGAAGAGGCTTCGGTCTCGGCTTTCCGGAAGTCATTCCGATTGCCGACTCGGATTACGTTTACGCAGCCATCGCGGAAGAAACCGGCCTTGCTGGAGGCGCCGTGATCATCCTCGCCATCATCATTTTCGTGGTCGCTGGGGTTCGCACTTCGCTGGAGGCGCGTGATATGTTTACGAAGCTGTGCGCAGCAGGTCTAACAGCGTTTGTCGGTTTTCAGGCAATGGTGAATATGGGGGGAATTTTTCGAGCTTTGCCGATGACTGGAATCACTTTGCCGTTTGTTAGCCATGGTGGCTTCAGTCTAATTACGAGCTTTGCGTTGTTGGGGATGCTGATTGCATGTTCAAACCGAAATGCCCGCGATCGTGTCATAGCGGAAAAGCCAGTGGGTAAGAGTTCTTCTCCCTTTAACTTGGAGGCTGTGCAATGAGCGAAGAGACTAAAACCTTCCAGGTCCATTCCGCAGCACTTACGGACCGTGGCCTGAACGAGCGTCGCCCACTGAATGAAGACGCCCTTTTGCACGATCCGGAGCGCTCTATCTTCGCTGTCGCAGACGGTGTCGGCGGCGCAGAAGCTGGTGAAGTCGCGTCGCAGACGGCGATCGAAGTTCTCGACGAAGCATTTCGTCATCAGACTGACGGCGCAGACGTCGAAGACCTGATGGAGCTCGCGATTCAGCGCGCGAACGCTTCCATCCACCAGATGGCCCAGGAGCACGTGAAGTTCTCCATGATGGCGACCACGATCGTCGCGCTTCACCTCAAAGGCAATATCGCGACGTTCGGCCACGTTGGTGATTCCCGTCTTTATCGTCTTACACCTGACGGACAACTCCATCGCGAAACTGAAGACCACTCGATAGTCGAAGAAGAAGTGCGCGCGGGCCGCATGACGCCGGAGCAGGCGGCGAATCATCCGAGTAAGAACGTCATCAGTCGCGCACTCGGCGCTGAGCAGGGCGTCGAGGTAGACATGAAGACGATGGAGGTTGAAGACGGGACGGAGTTTCTGCTTTGCACTGACGGTATCACCCGCCATGTTGCAGATAATGAGATTCGACAGTTGATGGTTGTCAGCAGCAACCTCGAAGAGCTTTGCAGTGAATTGAAACGTCGCTGCTACGAGCGCGGGGCGGAAGACAATTTAACGGTTGTTGCCGTACGCGTTGGCGAGCATCTCAGGGCCGACGACCGAGTCTCGGATCTCGAACCGACAATCTCGCCCGACACGCAACCGGTTTACAGAGTGCCATCAGGTAATGGCTCTCCGTCGGCTGACACGACTTTCCTGCCTGCATCGCGGATAGCGTTTCCAGGGCCTGCAACTGAACCGGCGCCAGTCACTCATTTAGCGACTGAGCCGCTCAACGTTGCCGAACCGAGAGCAGCGCAAGATGGTGGCAGTGCCGCGCGCGTCTTTGTTGTCGTGATCGTGCTGTTGCTCATCGCTGCTGCGTTTTACGCGGGAGCACGTTACCGGGACCGAGTTCCCTTTTTAGCTGCTACTGCCCCCCAACCGGCGCCGACTGCTGCACCTGTGAACACGCCAGCGGCCGAAGAGCCGTTTGTGAAGTTTGAGCGCGAGAGGCGGAGGGTCGACCAGGATCCGCACGGGTGGCTGACGAATGACATCGGTAAAGAGCTGGTTGCTTCCGGAGTTCAAACTCCACTGGAATCGCCGAATGCGGAGTTTTTGTATCTTTATGGTCGCGCAAATCTTCTGACGGGAAACACTGACGAGGCGAGTAAGGCCTTTGATGCTGCCATTGCCAGGGCGGATCAGAACCCTTCGCCGGCCAACGCCACTATTAAGAAGGAAGCGATTCTCGGATTGAGCCTGATCAGCGTCAAGACGCAGCGGCAAGCGGACCGTTGGAAAGTACTCAATCACTACGAGCAGATGGCCAAGCCTCCCGCCAACAGCAACGCCCCTTAGCGTTTAGCATCTAAGCACCGATGGCCACAAAAAGGCACAGAGAAGAAGTAGCCACAAAAAGGCGCAAAAGTCACAAGAATGACTTAAGAAAATCTTTTGTGATTCTTGTGCCTTTTTGTGGCTGATAAAAAATGTCGGACCTGAAGCTTCAACAGAGCAGACTTGATGGGCGCTACGACATCCTTGAGTGCCTCGGGCGTGGCAGCTACGCGGAGATCTATGTTGCGAATGATAACGCCGCACCTGAAGGCGCGCCGCGCACAGTTGTTATCAAGGCGTTGAATGTTTACCTGCAGGATGCTCCCGACGCCGAGCTGGAGCGTACGCTCGTCGCCAACTTTCAAAACGAAGCAGTCGCGCTCGACCGCGTTCGTCATCCGAATGTAATAAATCGTCTCGGCCACGGTACCGCAATCGATCTCGCCGGTACGACGTTTCACTACATCGTGCTCGAATATCTGCCCGGTGGCGATCTGTTTGCCCTCACCAAGACACGACCTCTCTCGCTTAAGAGAGCGCTCTTCTACCTCGAACAGGTTTGCTCCGGACTTGCGCACGCTCATAAGTGCGGCGTCATCCATCGCGACATCAAGCCGCAAAATCTCTTGTTAACTGCCGATCAGCAGATTGTGAAGATTGCTGACTTTGGCGTAGCTCGCATCGACGCCATGGAGGGAGCAATCACGCGAGTCGGCACAAACATCTACTCGGCGCCTGAGCACAACCCGCTGATGCAGACGGGCCAGCTCGATACGAGCGGCTTGAGACTGCCCCACGATCATCTGACGCCCGCGGCTGACATCTACTCGCTCGCTAAGACGACCTATACGCTGCTCGCCGGAGAATCGCCGCGCCGGTTCGCGCAACACTCGTTGACTGAGTTGCCGCTGCACGTGCGTGAAGCTCCGTGGGCTAACCCGGTTTTGCGAGTGCTTGAAAAAGCCACTCAGAACCGGCCCGAAGCGCGTTATCAAACGGTCGAAGAATTCTGGGACGACATTGCCGACGCGAGCCTGCCGCCGACGTTACCGCTGCGGATGGTTGCGGTGGATGAGCAGCAGATGCGGCGCAAGCCGAGCGAAGATCTTTCAGTCGAGCCTGAAGACGAGTTCACTGAGGCTGCGCCGCCACGACCGCACTTTGAAGTGCCCCGGCGTGAACCAATCGTTGCGGATCTCGATACGTTGAAGCGTCCGCGGATCGTAGTTCCGATCAGTCTCGAAGCGAGACGGCAGATGGAGCTTCGCGCCCGCCCGGATTTTCAGAGCATGAGGCAGGAAAGGCGTCCGGCGGTTGAGTCGGTGTTGCCGGCGAGTAAAAAGCGCCGTGCGCTGGTTGCCTTAGGACTGATTTTGGCGTTTTCGGGGATGCTGCTCGCCACGCACAAGTACGTGACGACGCGTTGGAATCCGCTTGCGCCCATTGCGCAGAATGTGGAGCCGGTGATAATCGGACGGCAGGGTGTGACCACCACTGATGTAAATTTGCGGCCGGTGGCAAACATCTCCAATTCTCCGATTGGATTGGCGGAGTCAGGATCGAAAGTGAAAGTGCTTAGTGCGGATAACAACTGGTACGAGGTTCAGGTGGTGGAGCACGCGCGACCCAAGACCGATCCCTATTCGTCCGACCGCGGGTGGATTAATAAGAGGTACGTGAAGTTTGAGTGAGCAGTTATCTTGTAAATCCTGAAATCCTGTCAACAAAGACGTAAACAGCGCATGTTCGCTCAATGTAAATAAGGAGCCAAAGTTTGGGCCTGCTGGAATCAATCAGAAAATGGATAGACGGTGAAACCGGCGAGGATCTACTCGAAGCCGCCGACGAGCACGCAAAGCCACGCCGCATCTGGGAAGAGTTTCTGGTGAAGATCGCGCGCGAAGTGGAAGCCGCGATGCAGCGCGAAATGTTCACACCGCCCGGTGGCCCAACCTACATTCCCCGCGAATACATCGTCTACCTCAGCGCCGACGACGATAAAGAATGGCAAGGCGACAAACGTCGCGGACTCGAACAGGGACTCTTTCACGTCCTCTCGGAACGCGCCCGCGAGCTGAGTGGCACTACACAGCTCGCCGTCAAGTCATTTGCTGTTGAACTTCGTGTCGACGGCACGCTTAACAAAGGCGAGTTTCGTGTGCAGGCAGTTTGGGATGAAACGGAGAGCGGCCACACGATGGTGACGCCGCGCGTAGATCCTTCACGAACAGCGCCGGCGTTTAGCCCAAACGACACGGTTGTTGAACGTGCTTCGGATGTGAGTGAGAGTGAACAGACAGTGGTCCGGCCCAAGCCGACGGCACTCTACACGGTTGAAGTCTGGCGCAACGGCGTACGCGAAACAGTGGTGCCGATCACAAAGAATGAAATCACGATCGGGCGCGGTTCGCGCACCATCTCAGTGGATCTGCCGATTAAAGGCGATCCGGAGGTCAGCCGTGTTCATGCAGTGTTGTCGCGTGATAATGAGGGGCGCTACTGGCTGGTGGCGAAGGGCAGAAACCCGACGTTCGTAAATGGAAAAGAGCTACCAAGAGAAGAGCCGACCGAAGTCGCTCCGGACCAAAAAATAGCGATCTGCAACTTCACCATCCGCATTCAACCCAAATAAAGCCACAAAAAGGCACAAAAGGCACAAAATTAAAAAGTTTGGGCTTTGGCGTGTGAGTCTGCTTCCAGATCGGCAATGAGATCGGTGAGCAAAGTCTCGACGTGCTCGCCTTCGAGATAACTCTTGCCGAGCATCTTCGTGATGCGACGATCTTTTGTTTCGCCTCTGACTTCTTTCAGTATCGCTCGCGCAAATGCCGCGACGACCTTCCCATCAAATTGTTTGCCACTATTCTCCCGCAGGTCTTGCACCACGTCTTCAAATGAGCGACGCCTGCGGTAAGGACGATCGGTGGTCATCGCGTCGAACGAATCCGCGAGCGAAACGATCTTTGCACCGAGCGGAATTTGTTCATCAGTCAGACCGTCGGGATAGCCGCGCCCATCGAGACGCTCGTGATGATGCTTCGCCATCAACGGTATGTCGGCATAAGGATGGCGGATGGGAGCGAGGATCTCGTAGCCGGCCGAAGGATGCCGGTTCAATTCGCTCGAACTCTTTGCATCGATGCGGTAAGGCGCGTTAATGATGTCGCGATCGACAATGAGCTTGCCGATGTCGTGCAGGTAACCGGCAATCTGAATGCCTTCGACCTCTTCTTCACTCCATCCCATCTCGCGCGCGATTATCTCGCTGTACTTGCCGACGCGCTCCGAGTGGCCCTGCGTATACTTGTCCTTGATGTCTATCGCGGCTGCGAAAGCCCTGACGGTATCGCGATAGATTGCGCGCAGCTCGTCGTACAGTCTACGGTTCTCGCCGGCGCGTTGGGCCAACTGCTCGAGTAGACGATGCGTATGAATGCCGACTCCGATGTGCCTGACCATGGCACGAATTGTTTCGAAGTCGTCGTTGGAAAACTCCTCGCCACTTGCTTTGCCTCCGAGCAGGACCAGGCCGGTGACTTCACCGCGCACGATCATGGGTACCACCAACTCAATTCCCTCGTGAGCAAGCTTGTCGTGATGACGGGTCAGGAATCGGTTGGCAGTCGAACTATTTTTTACGAGCGAGTCGGCAATCTCGCAGCCCAGAAACGACTCCATTTCGCCTTCATCGATATCGAAGCTATTGACTGCCTGCTCGCCAAGTCCCCAGACGGCAACACACCGCAGTGGACCAGCGCCGGAACAGTCCACTACCGCGCCGCGTCTGAGTGCAAGTGTTCCCAGAAGCAGGTGCAACGAAGTGCGCACCATTTCGGTGAAGTCGCCGGTGCCGGCAATCTCCTGCCCTAAGTCGGCCAGCGCTCCAAATGTGTGAATAAGCTTCTGGGTCGAAGGCTCCATGTGTTCAGTGGACTACGGGGGTAGTCTCGAAACGCGAAAGATTCAGCACAGCTTCTTGTTCGTCCTTCGCGAGTACAACATGGCGGGTCAGTCCAAGCATATCGAACAGCTCGACGGTCTGGTTATTGACGTCTGAAAAGACAATCCGGGCGCCGCTCTTTTCCGCAACGTCAATGATCCCAAGGAGGATTGAAACACCGATACTGTTAACAAGCTTCGTGTCGCTGAAATCAATCACCAGCGCGCGGCAACCACACTTCAGTTGCCGGCGACATTCGCGCTCGATCTTTTCGCCTGATAGTTTGTTTAGGTAGTCGCTAGCGTAAACAACAGCGGTGGTGCCAACACAGTGCGAGCGTACTAGCCCTCCACTTGGTGTATCCACTCGACAGCTTCCTCCTGCTTCGAATGTAGCCGCAAAAAGGCACAGGAAATCACAAATCAATTCTTACTTATGAGGTGCTCGATATCGTTAGCGCCTTATGTCCCTTTTTGCGGTCGCAGATATTTAGTCATCCGCAAACTGGTGCCGTCATCGACCCGTTCAAACTCGACTTCATCCATGAGTGTCCGGATGAGTCTGAGCCCCCAACCGCGTCTTTCTTCAGCGCCTTCTTTGACTTCTGATCCGCTCTTCGCGCCGTTTAGATTGGCCGGCACGATACCACGACTCGATATAGTGATGACTAATCTATCACTTTCGACGCGAAAACGCTGATAAATTTTTCGATCCGGGCTGAA